>Ga0181516_10002897_pt1 | contig 11846 bp, 8 predicted proteins | sample PEATcosm2014_Bin_25_FD_121104 | JGI IMG/M metagenome (GOLD analysis project Ga0181516, IMG submission 121104) | Peatland microbial communities from MTU Mesocosm Facility, Houghton, MI, USA - PEATcosm2014_Bin01_10_metaG | ecosystem: Environmental > Terrestrial > Soil > Wetlands > Peat | place...
CGCACATCGAGATCGAGGGCGAGATTCGCCACGCCGAGTACACGCCCAAGAAGGCGAAGAAGCCGGTCCGCACCGACTCAATTCGCGTCAACTCCATCCTCAAGCTCGACCGCGCGGAGAAGGCCGCCCCGGAAGAGCAGGAAGCCAACGAGGAATTGCCCTTCGACGAAGCAACCGAGTAGGCCGCTCCCCTCACGGTGAAAGCCCGGCATCGTCCGGGCTTTCCTACTGAAAATGCCCGTGGAATTGCGTTCTTGAAAGGTCAGCTTATGAACCGAATTGCCGCCAATTTCCTCACTCGTTCGTTCGCGTCGTGCGAAACGATTGCGCTGCTGCTACGCCGGGAAGATGCACCCCGGCCACAGCAGCGCGTGGTAACGGTCGAACAGGTTCTCGCGCCGCGCTATATGGCGTGGCTCAACTTCGAGAATGACAACGGATCGAGCATCTATGTCTCCGCCAATCCGTTGCGCCCCGGCAGCCGAAAGCGCACCAAGGAGTGTATCGCATCCGTCCGCCACATCTATATCGATATTGATGAAGACGGCGACGCCCGGCTCGCTGCGCTGCGGGCGTCCGATCTGGTTCCCACGCCGACCGCAGTCATCTCGACTTCGCCGGGCAAATACCAGGTGCTCTGGCGAGTGGCTGGCTTCGATTTCGAGCGACAGGAACAAACGCTGAAACTAATCGCCCAAGCCTTCGGCGGCGATCCCGCTTGCACCGACCGAAACCGTGTGCTGCGCGTCCCCGGTTTCCTCAACCGGAAGTATTCTCCCGCGCATCCTGTCGCGGTCGAATACCCAGCCTATGCGATCTACGGTCCAGCGGATTTTCGGCTTGAGAATATCGAGGTCTCTTCCGTGCTGCCGCTCTGCGGAAACGCACGGAAGAAGCCTGTCGGTAAGCACTCTCATTCTGAAGACGACTGGGCCTGGGTTTGCGCGCGGCTTGCCTGCAAAATGGATGCTGCAAAGCTGACACGCGAGCTTTCTTCGCGCCGCTCTGATAAATCCGATCCTCTCTACTACGCTCAACGCACCGTCGATGTCGCCTCGGCCCGCCTTTGGCTGGCCGAAGGCATTCCCATCAATGACGTAATCACCATGCTTGAAGTCCGCCGCCGCTTTGAGATTCCCGCCGCACTTTGCTCCGCTCGTGCGCGGGAGATTGCGGCCACGGCTCAGCGCATGATTGCCCGTCGAAAGACGGCCTGATTCCACAGCCAAAGGAGACCGATATGCCACTGCTTGAAGTCACGCAAACCCGCCACATCAGCGCATCCATTCGGCTCACTGATACGACCGCGATGCAGGTCGATCAGTACGCCGCATTCATCCACGCTTCCGCCGACGATGTTGTCGAGCAGGCGCTTGCCTATGTCTTCTCGAAAGATCGCGACTTTCAGGAGTTCCTGAAGTCGCCTGAAGCCCAGCGCATCACGCCGACTCTGCGCGTCCGTCGCGCGCCTGCTTCTGAAGCCGCTGAAGCACCTTCAAAGCCTGCATCGAAAGCGGCAGTCGCAGTGGGAGCGAAGGCATGATTTGCCTTCGCTTTTCTGCCCGGACCACTGCGGCGCTGCGCGCCGGAAGAATTTTCGATACTCCACCCCTCATAGGGTGCTGCTAAGGAACTTTAGTTCCTTACTGCGAACCTGCAGTACGGATTGCTCTTATCGAAAACCAGGTTCCTGTTAAGGAACTGGACTAAGGAGAGAAAATGCTGCTCCAGAATGATCCAACCAAGGCAAAACAGAGGAAGTTGAAAGGCCGCCCACCACGTTCCCAGAGCATCGGGACAAAACTCACTGAGCAGGAAGCGACGGCAGTTCTTGCCGCCGCTCAAAGTCAGAGAAAATCGCCTGGAGAATGGGTGCGAGACACCCTCATGGCAGCGGCGCAAGACCATCTCACCTCGGATGATTCCGCGCTGTTTGTCGAAGTTCAGGCGCTTCGCCTGCTACTCATTAACGCTCTTGAGCCCCTGCTGCGCGGCGACAAAATGACCGCGGATCAGTTCAAGGAAATGCTTCGCTATGTGAAGGCAAACAAGCGCAAGGCGGCTGAGGATGCGCTAGCCAGCTATGCGGAAAGGAGCACGGAACAGATATGAACACCACGCATTGGGGACGCAAAGAAACGATTGTTACGCCGCCGCAGGCTCCCATCTATAGCTATGCGGCCATCACACTTGTGCTGATTCTGACCACTGTCTTTCTGCGCATCTACATAGGTGTGTTTATCCCGCCGCTCGAACGCTACGACCTTTGGCCGTACATTCAGTCGGGCGCACTGACCGGATTGAAGCAGACCGGCCAGTACCAGCTTCTCGACGTTTCGGATGAGCATCTTCATGCGCATCCTGCCGCTGCTGCCGATGTGGAACCGGGAGTGACCACGATAGAATTTGCGCGGCCACTTCCACTTCAGTTGACTTCAAGCGCCCGCGCCGCCGGACTGGTTTACCTCTATCGAGGACCGAAAACCGTCTACCGCAATGGGCCGCTTCATTTCTATCTTCAGCAGTTCGTCTATGGCGGGCATAGCATAGCTGGAGTCTTCCGCTGGCCGCTGCTTGCCGGGCTTGTTGTGCTCCTCAGCATCCTCCCGTTTGCTGCGCATAAAGACGTGGAGCGATTCCGGGAAATGAAGTATGGCCGCCTGCTCAAAGGCCCGGTTCGCGTCACGCCAACCGGCTTCAATCGCGCCGTGAAGGGCGATGGAGTTGGCTTCAGAACCATCGAATCGAAGAAGCTCATGCGCATTCCCCGGCTCGCTGAAGGTCAGCACATCGAGTTGATGGGCGACACCGGAGCGGGCAAGACCCGGCTCATCATGCAGATACTCATGCAGATCAAAGAACGGGGTCATTCGGCCATCGTTTACGATCCGGCTTGCGAGTTCGTTCAGCGATTCTACGACAGCAAGAACGGCGACATCATTCTCAATCCTTTGGACGCTCGCTGCCCGTACTGGGGGCCAGCGGAGGAGTTGCGCCGCCGCGCCGAGGCCAAGGCTATCGCAGCTTCGCTGTACCAGCCGACCACGGATAAGAAGGGCGAGTTTTTCACTGAGACGCCGCAGAAGATCTTCGCCCATCTACTGACCTTCGGCCCATCGCCCGAGGAACTTGTCGAGTGGATGGCCAACCCCGACGAGATCGACCGTCGCGTCCAAAATACCGAGATGGCGACAATGATCGCCAAGGGCGCGCAGCAACAGCGCAACGGCGTACTGGCCTCGCTCGGCCTGATCGCGGACAGCCTGCGAATGCTGCCACGCAAAGACAAAACTCGGAATCATTGGAGCGCGACCGAGTGGTCCGAGAATCGAAAGGGCTGGATATTTCTCACCTCAAAACCGAGCGAGCGCGAAGCTCTTCGCCCGTTGCACAGCCTGTGGATTGATTTGCTGGTTTTGCGGCTGCTCAATGAGCCAAAGGAAGGTCAGCATCCGGTCTGGTTTGTGCTGGACGAGTTGGCCAGTCTGCAACGTCTGCCGCAGCTCCACACCGCCATCACAGAGAATCGCAAATCGAAAAATCCGATTGTGCTGGGCTTCCAGGGCAAGGCGCAGCTTGAGTACATCTACGGCCACATGGCCGAGGTAATGCTCTCGCAGCCAGCCACGAAAATCTTTCTGAAGACCACTGAGCCGAAGGCCGCAGAGTGGGTATCGAGCGCGATCGGCAAAGTTGAGATTGAACGGCTACGACAGACGCATTTCGATGGCAGCCGCACGGGGAAAAACTTCACACTGGAGCGTCAGGTCGAGCCGTTGGTGATGGACTCGGAAATCTCCGGCTTGCCCGACCGGCACGCATATCTCAAGCTCGGCAACTACGTTGCCTGCTTCTCATTTGCCTATCACGACATCCCGGCAACGCAACCGGCCTTCGTGCCGCGCCCGCTTGATGACGATGAACTCGGCTTTGATCCAAAGACGCTGCTGAAGAAAGCGTCGGAGCCGGATGTCATTGAAGAGAGTGCAGAAGCAATCCAGAGCGGATTCACCTTGGGAGACTGACTATGCTCAAAATCTCGAAAGCCCTTTCCGCAGGCAAACTCGAAAACTACCACAAACAGGAATTCACTTCGCCGGACCAGAGTTACTGGAGCCAGGGCCAAACCGTGCAGGGCGAATGGCAGGGCCAGCTTGCCGAGAAATACGGCCTAGCTGGAGCCGTAAGCGCCGATGAATTCCACCGGCTCTCGGAAGGTGAACATCCGCAGACCGGCGATCAACTCGTTCAGCATCGGCAGTCCTTTGAGTATCAAGGAGCAGACGGCAAAACAATCAAATCCGTCGAGCATCGCGCCGGATGGGATGCGACCTTCTCTGCTCCGAAGTCGGTTTCGCTGACCGCATTGGTAGGCGGCGATAGCCGTGTGCGCGAGGCTCACCGCGTGGCGGTCACAACCGCTCTTGGCGAACTGGAGCGGTACACGCAGGCACGGCTCGGCGGGAACCGTCCCGCCGAGGCCACCGGCCAATTTATCGTCGCAAAGTTCGAGCACGACACGTCGCGGCCCGTCGATGGCTATGCCGCGCCGCAGCTTCACACGCACGCTGTCATCTTCAACGTCACCGAGCGCGGCGATGGAACTACGCGCGCGCTCCAGCCGCAGAGCCTCTTCGAGTCGCAGCAATTCGCCACTGCTGTTTACCAGTCGGAGTTGACCTTCCGGTTGCACGAATTGGGCTACGAGATCGCGCCCGGCAGGAGCGGCGCGCCGGAGATCAAAGGATATTCGCAGGAGTATCTGGACGCTTCGAGTCAGCGCCAGAATCAGATCCTCGCGCACATGCAGCAGAATGGTCTCTCCGGCTACGAGGCGGCGGAGATCGCCGCCCATGCTACGCGCGACAAGAAGCAGATTCAGTCGCCCGCCGAAGTGCTGGCGGCGCACCGCAAACTGGCTTCCGAGTTCGGAAATCAGCCGAATCAGGTTGTGGCCGAGGCTCGCGAGCGTAGCCAAAAGAGATCGGCCGAGCGCGCTCCCGAGAAGACGCAGAAGGCCGCCCAGGAAGCAGTGACCTTTGCCCGCGAGCGCAGTTTTGAGCGCGAGGCCGTCACCGATGAACGCGCACTCTTCCGCGATGCCTTGCGGCGCGGAATGGGCGAAACGACCTACGGTCAGGTTCGCGCCAGCGTAGAGGCGAGGTTGGCCTCCGGCGAATTTCAACTTGTCACCGCGCCCAAGCACGGTTCCGCGCGGCAGTTCACCACGGCGGAGACCATCCAGGCTGAGAAGGGAATTCTGCGGCAGATGCGCCAGGGGCAAGGCCGGGCCGAGCAAATCATGCCTGTCCAGCAAGCCGTTGCGCATACCGCCCAATACCCGACTCTCAATTCATCGCAACGCACGGCGGCGGAAGAGATTCTTACCTCGCGCGACAGAATCCAGGGCTTGCAGGGAAGCGCCGGCGTGGGAAAGACCACTGCTCTCAAAACCGTACGCGAGGCCGCCGAACAGCGCGGGATGATTGTCGAGGGATTCGCCCCGACCTCCCGCGCCGCGCATCAGCTCCGTGATGCGGGCATCGATGCCGATACGCTGCAAGGCTTCCTTGCACGGCATAAGCAGCCGACTCCAGAACGCCACCTATATATGGTGGACGAATCGAGTCTCGCAAGCACCAAGCAGGTGCGCGATTTCCTCGCCAAGCTCGAACCGGGCGACCGGGTTCTCTTCATTGGCGACACGCGCCAGCACCAGGGCGTCGAAGCCGGAAAGCCTTTTGAGCAGTTGGTTGATGCCGGAATGAAGACGGCGCGACTTGATCAGATTGTCCGCCAGAAAGACCCGGAGTTGCTGCGCGCTGTCGAGCATCTCTCGCGTGGCGAAGTTGCCGAAGGCGTCGCACTTCTCGAACAGCAGGGACGGATTACGGAGATTGCCGACTCTGAGAAGCGCATCGCTTCAATTGCCCGCAACTATGCCGACAATCCCGCCAACACCATCGTCGTTTCTCCCGACAATGCCTCGCGCCGCGCGATCAATCAGGCGGTCCGCTCGGAGTTGCAGCAGCGCGGCATCGTCGAATCCGAGAACCACGCCCTGCGCGTCTTTGCGCCGCGTTCCGATATGACCGGCGCCGACCGGGCCTGGGCCGCACGCTATGAAGTCGGCGACGTGCTCCACTACCAGCGGGGCAGTAAAACCCTCGGCATCGAGCAGCGCAGCTACGCGCGCGTCGTCTCGACCGATCCAAAATCGAACCTGCTGACTGTCGAGAAACCGGACGGCCAGCAGGTCACCTACGATCCGGCCCGGCTGCACGGCATCTCCGCTTACCGCGAGATCGAGCGCGAATTTGCCGTCGGCGACCGCCTGCAATTCACCGCGCCCAATCGTGAATTGGGAGTCGCCAACCGCGACCTCGGAACTGTGCAGAAGGTCGGCGAGCACGGCGAAATGACCGTCCACATGGACGGCGGCAAGGACCGGACGGTCACCTTCGATCCGGCAAAGATGCGGCACTTCGATCACGGCTACGCCGTCACCTCGCATAGCTCGCAGGGACTCACCTCGGAGCGAGTTCTGGTCAACATGGACACCAATGTTCACCCGGAACTCATCAACAATCGGTTTGCTTATGTCTCGGTCTCCCGCGCATCGCAGGATGCGCAAATATTCACCAACAATCTCGCCCAACTCGCCCCGCAACTTAGCACCGACATCTCCAAGACATCCGCGCTCAAAGTCGCTCAGAGTGCCGGGCAGGGAATCGGTATTGGCTGAGTTTCAGATGTATAGGTCCGATAGAATGGAGGCGTCACCAGCCTCCACAACCCGCGTTCACTACGCGGCTCGAAGCACGGAGGATTTAGATGACCAATCTTACGACCATGCCCGAAAATCACGAAGATATCTACTCCGCAATCGCCGAGCTGCTCGAGGGCCACCGGCAAAATGTCATACCGACCGAGTCACAATGAAGAACGCGAATGCGCAAAGTCCTGGACACTACTATGCCGCTTTCTCTAAACCGACTTTGAAAGGCCATTCTCCTATCTTTGCTATAGCGCCGTAGGCTTTCGCTCGCGCTTATCACACACTCCTCACGACAGTGATTGGCGCACCTCAGAAATCCCTCTCTCCCGTTATGAGCCATTTGCCATCGAGGTTTCGAACCTGCAATTGTGATCGGGTATGGTTTGGCGTCAAACCTCCAGGGCGCGTTGACCAGAGTTTCACCAAGTTCACCGTCGCTTCACCGTCACTATCCATGCTCACTGCTACATCGACAGCTTCATATCTAGTGAGTCTCACTCCTCTATTGAGCAAGTTTTGCAGAGATTGCTGAACGAATTCCCGAGGTACACTGCGGTGGTCGTAATATGGGGCAATGATTGGCGCATAAAATGCGATCTCCGAATCAATATCATTGGCAACATGTGCTGCTGCCCAGTGTGAGAGCATTTCCGTGATGTCTGCCTGAGCGGGGCTTGCTGTCGCAACGCTTGCGGCGGCGACAATATTGTAGGTCGTAGGCCCCATGCCGGTCTGCGGGTTCCAAAGCTGAAATGAGATTGCGTCTCCTGCGCTTACGGAATTTCCCCAAGCGCCATACGCCCCAGCGAATCCACTTATGACAATTGACGCATCCGTCCATGAATCGACAATTAAAGTCACCTTGTCAGAACCAGGATCCTTACTCCACCCTGCGTTCCACTGTTTAGTTAGGTCGCTGAATCTGATGTAATCCGAATCTCCGGTGTACGGTTCGTGAGTCCCGAAGCCGCTCCCTGTTAGGGTAATGATCTGTGTCTTCTGAGCCAAGACCGCACTCACTGACTCTATGCGCGGTGCGCCCGCGGCATTCGAAGTTTCTCCTGAAGAAGGAGTATTAAGGACCGGATTTCCCGCATTTGGCTGGCCACTGTCATTCGGCACTCCCCCACTCGCCGTCCCCTCTTGAGAAGCTTTTGAAGTCTGCTCCGTGATCCCTTTCGCAAGCACCCAGTCAGCTTGCTTTGCAGATACGCGAAAACCAGCGAGAACGCCGTCGAAACCACCCTCATAGCGATGGTGTTGCCAGAAATGCGAAACAGTTTCGCCTATCGTCGGGATATCGAGCGGTGATTGTTGAGAGCCTGCAGCCCCAAAGATTTGTGTCCTTCTGGGCGCCGAGGCTACGATCTTCCCATCCAACATGATCGCTTGACCATGGGCTCCATAGGTTACGCCGATGGCATGCCACTCTCCAAAGCGAAAGTCGGTGTTTCGTGCTTCAGTCGCTGGATTATGATTTGGACCCTTAACTGTCGCGAGCCAGATTGATAAGGTTCCGTTACGCGATACAAATATTTTGGTAGTTCCGGGCCAAGTTACATCGCCGCCCTGGACATCGCTGGAAAATATCATCGCGTCATTCTGGTTGGGCATGAAGCGGTAATTGTCATAGTGGTATCCGTCATTCACTTTGATCCAGAATTCCAGTGTCCCCTCAGCCGGAATCAGACCGGGATACTCGATGCGGCTCGAGTCGGTCGCCGAGAAAACAGCACCTCGGTTCTCAATCGCGTTCGTCCATCGGACGCCAGTTGCAGCACCTACGGTATTTCCAGCGAGTTTGTCCTCAACCGGCAATCTCGTCGACTTGAGGTTCAAAGGTTGCGGAATATTCCGCTCGACGGCTGCTCCCGCACCGATTATCATCGCAGCGACTAGAGCTTCGCTCACCGCCGCCCACACTTGCCGACGTGCGTTTCCGGCGAGCCTCGCAATTAACAAAGGCTTGGCCCAGAAAAATAGGAATGCGGACGCAATCTCCGCCCAGGCGAGCGCAGAGTAGCCGACCATTGTACTTCGCATGAATACAGTTTGGAGAATTGAAGCGAGGAAGAAACCTCCGATCCCTCCACCCCATTTGCCTGCCACCGCACAGACAACCACGAAGCTAATCGCGCCGACCAGACCCGCAACCTCCGTGACCGCATATGCAAGCGGCGAAGGCACCATATGGTAGATCACGAGTCCAAGAATGGCCCCTAACGGTATGCCTGCCCAGAACATTTGCTTCCTCGAACGCGAAAGGACAGCCTTTTCCATCTCTACTGCAACTGAGATACCGACTCTTATCGTGCCTGCATTGCTTGCAATTTCTATCGTGGCCTGATTTGTTGTGCCCAGCGTCAATGTGGATGTGTCGAGATAGAAGGTGTGATCCTGAATATGATGGGCTGTATCGATGACGCTTTGCGAAAGCGTAACCCACGGCCTGTTTGCCCGTATCGTTCCGCTAAGAGTCCCGCCGCCGGCATTCGTAATCGTGTATCGGCCGCTCACCGATGATCCACGGCGAACACTGTCGAATGTGAAACTTGTCTGAGAGAGGGCGATTTTAGGGCTCCCCGGAGCCTGGCCTCTCTTCCCTTGCACTTTGGCAGCTTCAGTTTGAATCAGCTTTTCAATTTCCTTCGCGGGAATCTGGAGCTTCTTCCCAAATGCGTTCAACTGGCTCTCCTCTTCGCTCGTGAGGATGCCATCTGCAAATGCCATGACCACGTATGGATGCAGGTATTCCAACCGCTTTTCGAGACTGTCTAGCAAATTCGCGCTGTTATCCAGAGCTACCTGCTCTCCAACTGGGCTAGGGAACGGATCTCGGCCCCGTCTTGACTCGATGTCACACCACGGGCAAGACCGTAAATGATCGCAGTAAAGATGGTTCGGATTTGCTTGACATTGCCGGAAGGTACTGTCAAGACTCCGGAGTGCGGAATACCACTCGCGCGCCGTGGGACGCTGATCGGGACTGTCGTGGCCATTAGTAAAGCATCGTTCAAACAGCTTCCGCATCTCAGGGTGTAGCACTTCATAGGGCGGTGCATGATCCGGGGGAGCAATCTCCTTCCCACGCATGACGTAAGCGAAATGCCCCAGCAGAATCTTTGCCTCGGTACTTGGCGCATTCTCGACCAAGCGTCCCTTAGCTTGATATGGATGCGTTCCCTCCATAAGCATCTGAAAAAGCAGAACAGCGAGGGCGAACGAATCGGTAGCAATCGTCCTGTCCGTATCCGGGAGATGCCTTCCGTTCAGTTCTGGCGCCAGGTACTCCGACTTGCCGACCGGCGAGCGATACGTCTTGCCCGCGGCATGGTCCGGCACTTGAAACGAATCGCAGTCAATCAAAGAGATAAGCGCGTTGGGAGCGATGAGGATATTGCTTTCATTCAAATCGCCGATGCAATAACCCCGCTCGTGAATAGCCGCCACCGCGCTCGCTATATTGGTCGCCGCGGTTACCAGATGTTTCCAGGTGAATCCGCCTCCATACCTTGCCGTTCGATCCTGGGGATCAATAAACAGCAGCGCCTTTTGAAAAACCTTGAGATCGAGTTTTGGCATCAAGAAGCCGTTGACAACGGCCTTCGCCGGGCTCGCATACAAGAGGGCAGTAGGCCAGCAGATCGACCGATGCATTCGTAGCTTGTAAGTCGGATCCGGCGGCGGATTGGCGACCATCAGGGCCAGCTTCTTATGCGTCTCCGTGGATATGGGTTTCAGATAAATCTTGGCGCATTCCAATGGATCAGTTGGGGAGGTATAGATCGCTCCCTCCCCGCCCTTGCCGATTTCGGCGGCGAAAGAAACAGTACGTCCATCATCCATGTATGCGATTGTGGTCATTTCCTCAGTCCACTTCGATTACGCCAACCACCAATGTCTTGTCGTCGTCCGAATGTTCACAGAGCTTGGCCGAGGCTAGCAGCTCCGCAATCTCACGCGCGCCGGCTCCCGCATCGGAAATCTGGCGCGCGTAGTTGAATACTGGAGTGAAAAATCTCTCGAAGGGAACGAGGGCGTCTTCCACTTTGCGAAACGCGGCTCGCTGGCAGCCATCGGTGAAGACGGCGATGCCACGGATGGAGGACTCGCCCGAGGCGATGCGTAGAGAGTCTTGCCATTCACGGCTCGTAAGCGGCACGACTTCGTTGGTATATTCCGACTCGGCAGGACTGGAGATAAGAGACAGGAGGCCGCCGACTTCCCCAACGACTGCCCCATCGCCGATATGAGCGACAGCAAACTGATGCCCTGTTGCGATGGCGACAATCAAAGTGCAGGCCAAGTCGCGCAGGCTACAGGACTCTTTCTGGGCAAGAAGTTCGAGCTCTTCTCGTGCATGGACAGCGGCGTCTCGGACGAGTTCCTCAAGCCTCCGCTCTTCACCCGATCCCGTGTCCAATGCAGTCAAGCAGAAACCGAATGCTGACGAAACGGCCAGCGACGCTCCCGCGTCGCTTCTAGCTGCGCTTCCCAAGCCGTCCGCGACGGCGATTACGATTGCGTCTGCTGCGGTAGCTGCATAGGCGCAGGCATCCTGACAAGGAATCTCGCCCTGAAGATGCATCGGCCCTATGACCGACGATCCAAAGACGCGGGATCTCTTTGCGCCATTCGAGTCTTGTGGCGTAACATCCATCTCGCACACTCAATCTACGCGGAAACTTCGCTCCAGCCAGCGGCCACAGGGTTTTCGAGTTGGACATTATCGTTGATTTTGGATGAGGAGACCTTCGCCTGGCTCTTGGAAAGCCATGAGAACATTTCGGCGAATTTGCGCCCGATGAGCTTCACGGGCGGACGGTTTTGAGGAGCGATTAGCGCCAACGTGCTGAGGTCCGCCGGTTCAACGGCGACGGCAAAAAACAGAAACTTTTTCTCCGCCTCACCGGTACGCACACGCGTCACAACTTGGTTCCAAGTTGCGTCCCCAGGTTCCATATCGGTAGGCTCGCCATCCGTAATCATGAAAACCCATGGGCGGTAATAGTCGATACCTTGTTGTTTGTACTGCCGCTTTCGCTCTTCCAGCATATCCGCGGCCTTC
>Ga0181516_10002898_pt1 | contig 11843 bp, 10 predicted proteins | sample PEATcosm2014_Bin_25_FD_121104 | JGI IMG/M metagenome (GOLD analysis project Ga0181516, IMG submission 121104) | Peatland microbial communities from MTU Mesocosm Facility, Houghton, MI, USA - PEATcosm2014_Bin01_10_metaG | ecosystem: Environmental > Terrestrial > Soil > Wetlands > Peat | place...
GATGATCGTCTGGCTGGTGTGGGAGTTCGCCGATACGCCCGCGGATCTGCGCAACCTGTTGCGTGTCACTGTAGCCGGCTCGTGGGTTCTGGCCGTGCTCACCCTGTTCGCCTTCCGCTCACCTGAAGCCATCGCCACCGGCCAGATCCGTTTTGCTGCCTATGGCCAGGACCCCAACGAGGTGGCTCGTTTTCTCGATCTCGGCTTTCCGCTTGCCGCCCTCCTGGTGCACTGCGAGCGCCGTTGGCCGCTGCGACTCATGGCCCTTGGGTTTCTGCCGCTCGGAGTCGTGGCGGTTTTGCTCACAGCGTCGCGCAGCGGATTCCTTGCCGCTCTCGTGGCTGTCGCAGGGTCCATTCTGATTCTTGCCCACGGCCACGCCCGCCGCGTCGCTGCCGTAGGCTTTGCGCTGCCGCCTTTTTTCGCCGCCCTCTGGCTGATAGTCCCTGGTGGAACCTTCGAGCGCCTCGCGACCATCCCCGAGCAGTTGCAGGGTGGCGACTTCAACCAGCGCGTCAACATATGGTCGGCCGGCTGGCGCGCCTTCGTTCACGCGCCCCTCTTCGGTACCGGAGCCGGCTCCTTTGTCGCCGCTGCGCATCTTGCGCCCATCGACACCGCGCACAACACGGTCCTGTCCATCCTGGTCGGTGGAGGGCTCTGCGCTTTGCTGCTCGCATCGCTGCTTCTCGTCCTGGCCGTTCGTGCGACGCTCCAAACCGGCGGTCCTCTGCGCCTCGCGCTGTTCACATGCCTGCTCGTCTGGGCCATCATCTCGCTTATTGCCACGGTCGAGGAGAACCGCACCACCTGGCTGCTCTTCGGCCTTATCCTTCTGGCCGCGCGCCTTTCCGAAGAGGACCCCCGCGGTCTGGCCGCCTGTTTCCGATTTGCGCTTCCGCACCCGTCCGCCGCTCCAGCCCAGCCATTCGCGGTACAGCCGAGTTCCTGAAAGTCGCGCTGCCATGCCCGTTGTCGCGCCCACCCGGTCCTCTACCGTCCATCGCAGCATTCTGCGCGCTGCCCTCTCTGTCGGCGCAGCAGGAATCTTCGTCAAGCTCATCGCTACGGCCAAAGAAATCGGCGTCGCCTCCGTTTATGGCCGCTCCGACGCCATGGATGCCTTTTTCGCCGCGGCGCTCATTCCCAGCCTGCTTGTCAACCTCATCTCAGAATCCATGAATCAGGCTCTCGTGCCGACCCTGGTCCGGGTGAGGGAACAGGAGGGCCGCGATCGCGCCCAGCAACTGCTTTCCAGCTCCATGCTCTGGATGTGTATGCTTCTCGGCGTCGCGTCGGCACTGATGGCGCTTCTCGCCCACGGCTTCTTCCCGCTTATTGCCTCGAATTTTTCGCCCGCCAAGCTCGCGCTCTCCATCCGCCTCTTTTACGGCCTCTTGCCCATCGTCGTCCTCACCGGCGTCGCCACCAACTGCACGGCGATTCTCAGCACGCTGGATCGCTTCGCCCTTCCCGCGCTCGCGCCGGCTGTCATCTCCATCTCCGTCCTCCTCGGTGCGTTGCTGATGGGCAGCCGCTTCGGCATCTGGGCCATGGTCTTTGCCACACTGGCCGGTTCGCTGCTGCACGTCGGCATCGTCGCGTGGATGATGGAAGCCCACGGCTATACCTTCCGCCTGCGCTGGCATGGCATGACGGAAGCCATGCGCGAGGTCGCCGGGCAATATGGTCCTGTGTTGCTCGGCAGCGTGGTGGCCTCAGGCGGCCTGCTTGTCGACCAGTCGATGGCCGCCATGTTGCCCGCAGGCAGCGTCTCCGCTCTGGTCTACGCCAATCGCTTCGTCAGTGTCGTACTTACGCTGCTGGCCGGCGCGGTTTCCACCGCCATCGTGCCCTACTTGTCCCGCATGATCGCTCACCGCGACTGGGCCGGATGCCGCCACACTCTCCGCACCTGGGCCCTGCTCACCGCGTTGGTCTCCATCCCCATCGCGGTTCTCCTCATCGCCTGCGCGGGGCCGCTGGTCCGCATCGCGTATCAGCACGGCCGCTTCGGCCCGCACGACACCGCCACCGTGGCCTCAGTGCTCGCCATGTACGCCGTCCAAATTCCGTTTTACGTCATTAGCCGCGTTTATTACCGCTTCATTGTCGCCATGCGCCGCACCGATCTGGTGCTTTACGGCGGCGTCATTAACCTCGGTTTCGATATTGTGCTCAACCTCGTCCTCATGCACTGGTTCGGCGTGGCCGGAATTGCCCTCGCCACTTCGCTCTGGATGGTAAGCTCGTTCTTCTTTCTCTGGTACTGGAGCCGAAAGCTCCTGGCGCGCGTCTCCGCGCAGGTGGCAGCCGCATGATCCCTTCTCCCGCGCAATACCTGCTCCGCATCGACGATCTCTGTCCTACCGTCTCTGCCCAGCGCTGGCGGCAGTTTCAATCGCTGATCGAAGAGTTCGGCCTGCAGCCTATCCTGGCCGTCGTCCCCGACAATCAGGACCCGGAATTGGAAGTCTCTCCGCCCGATCCAGTCTTCTGGGATAGCATGCGCACACTGCATGCGGCAGGAGCTGCGATCGGCCTCCACGGTTACCATCACATGTGCGTAACCCGCGGCCGCAGCCTGGTCGATCTGCATCGTATCTCGGAATTTGCCGGCGTCCCCGCTCGAATGCAGCAGGCGTGGATTCGCGAAGGCGTGCGCATCCTGCGCGGCCACGGCCTCGATCCAAATATCTGGATCGCTCCGCGCCACGGCTTCGATGCCAACACGCTCGCAGCCCTGCGTGAGGAGGGGATTCTTCTTTTATCCGATGGTTTTGCGCGCGCCCCGTTCCTTCACAGCGGCTTCACCTGGATTCCGCAGCAGCTGTGGGGCCCGGTCGAGAAAGACCGCGGCCTTTGGACCATCTGCGTCCACCCAAACACCGCCCGCGACGCGGAGATCGCGACCCTGCGCAGTTTTCTCGCCGTCCACGCGGCTCAGTTCACCTCCGTCGATCGTGTTCTCTCCCAGATTCAGCCTGCCACCTTGACCCTCTCCGCGCGCATTCAGGCTGAATGTGCGCTGCGGCGTCTCAAAATCTCCCATGCCGGCAGACGAATGTGCCGCGCGGCGTTCTTTCGCTCCAGCAACTCCGCATAAAGTCGCTCCCAACGGTCCATTACGGCGTCCAGGCTAAAGTGCCGGGCCACGTGATCCCGAGCCCGCTCTCCCATCGCGTGGCGCTCATCGGGAGGCATGTGCATCAGTTTCATCATTGTCTGCGCCAGCTTCTGTGCATCGCCCGCAGGCGTGAGCCAGCCCGTTTCCCCATCCACAACCACCTCGCGCGTTCCGGGAACATCGGTTGCCACAACTGGAACCGCGCATGCGCCCGCCTCCAGCAGAACCATGGGCAGTCCCTCGTAGCGCGACGAAAGCACAAATCCGTCGGCGGCGCGCATCCAGCGCACCACGTTTGGCTCGAAGCCCGCAAAGTGCACGCGCTTCTGCAGGCCCAGTTGCTCGGCGAGTTCCTTCAGCTCCCCATCCAGCGGTCCCGCGCCCAGAACCAGCAACCGAGCCTTGTCCGGTGTGCGCGTCATCGCCAGCAGCAGGCTGGGGTAGTTCTTCACCGCTTCCAGACGGCCTACGGCGAGCCACAAAAATCCGCCCCCGATTCCGAATTCGCGTCGTGCCTCGGCGCGCCCTTGCGCATCGGGTTGCCAGGCATCCACGTCAATTCCGTTCCAGACCACCGAGAGATTGCTTTCGCTCACCATCCCGGCGGCCAGATGCGACGCGGCCGTTGCCTCGCTCACGGCCGTCACATGATCTGGCAGCCAGCGGCTGCAGGCGTAGCCGAAATGCCGTCCCATCTTGCCCGTTGCGGAGCTGTGCAAGGTGTCCACCACCAGCGGCACCGGCGCGGCCAAACGCGACCAGCGGGCCAGCCATGCGGCGTGCGGCAGATGCGCGTGCAGCACGTCGGGTTGCTCGCGCCAAAGCCAGCGCTGGAAGCGAATCCATCCCCGCGGGTCGGCAAGCCCTTTGCGCATCTGTAGGCTCGTGAACCGAACTCCCGCATCCTCCAGTTCCGCGGCCGTTGTGCCTCCCGTGCCCGAAAGCGCCACAACGCTCGTGCGCCAGCCGCGCCGCCGCAGCCCCTTGGCCAGTAGTATCGCCTGTTGTTCGGCGCCGCCCACCCGGTCGAGGCCGGGAATCGTCATCGCTGCATGGCTCATGGCTGCCTCCACACGTGCGCAGCGATCAGTGCCTCATAGGCGCTCATCGCCTCTTCAAATTCGAATTCATCCACCGCGCGCAGCATTTGAAGGGCAATCGTGTCCTGATCTTTACGCTTCAGGAAACCGGGAACAATCGCGACCACCCCCGTGCACAGAGCCGCAATCAAAAACGAAATCGCGAGCAGCGGAAGCGACAAGGCAAACAGCAACAAAGAAAGCGCAAAGCGCAAGCCATCACGAAACATAGGCCCCTCCGGCGACCTCGTTTGTACGTCGCTTGCTGAAACCGGCGCAGGCGGCGAGGTGGACGGTTTCACGATGATCTTGCCCGCGAGCTGCGCCAGCGGAACGGCGCTCGCTTGTGCGAGTTCCGCCACATGGGCGCTGCGATGGACGTGCACCGTGAAGATATTTGTCGGGAGACCAGTTCGACAGCGGGAGGCAATGCTCTATGGAAATGAAGCCGGTACATCAGTGGCCCGGCACGCCCGATCCGTCGCTGTCGAAACCAACCCCCTGTGAACAACACAGGAGTGACCCTGGTAACGGGTCCTTGCTTTAGGGTTGAAAACTGTACTGTAAGGAAACATCCGTCTCAAAAAAATGTCAACAGATAAAATGTGCGTTGGATAAATAGCCTGTTAATAACTTCAGATCGTGAGACGTCACAGCGCTCAGTGGCGCGCGTTGCACCATCTCTCATGCATTTCGTAAAGCTGTCGACGGGAAGAATCCGTGGCGAAAACGGGCTCCCGGCCGGAGATCTTCGAGAGCCTTTTCCAAGGCCGTGGTGAGGGCGCTTGCAGAAACCTCCGTCGCCAACCACGCACCGGGCCGGCCCCTGAGCAGGTCCACCACTCCTCCTGACGCCGGTGTGGACACAAGCGGCAGGCCCGCCGCGGCCGCCTCCAACATCGCGTTGGGCATTCCTTCGTACCGCGACGGCACCACGAAAAGCGTGGCTCCCGGAAAAAATACATAAGGAGGGTCCACCTGTTCAGCAAAGTGGACCGCGGTCTCCAGTCCCAGAGAACGGCATAACGTCTTGAGCGCCATCTCCTCGCGGCCCGATCCCACCAGAATCAGGTCGGCCTCCGGAAACCCTTTGCGCAGTCGAGCAAGTGCCTCAATCAGGAGATCGAAGCCCTTTTCCCGCGACAGTCTCCCCACGGCCAGCAGGTGGGGACCGGGGCCGTTCCACGCAGACGGAGCGTCCCGCGCGGCCAGAATCCCCTCGAGATCGACGGGATTCGGCAGGACCACAATCTGCTCATTCCGAACTCCTGTCTCGTGTGCCAGATCCTCGGCCATGGCGCGTGATTGGCAGATCACGCGATCGGCTCGCCGATAGAGCAACCGGTAAAGCAAGCGCGTGTAACGTGGTACGCCGCCATGAGCCAGACCGGCTGAGACCGTCCCGTTCTGCCGCACCAGCACGCGCGTCCTTACCGGGAAGAATGTTCGCAGCAGGAGCGTCAGAAAACTGATCTCCGGTGCACTCGACAGAATCACATCCGGTCTCAGCCGCCACACCAGCAGCAGCAGGGGAAGCGTCGCGGCGCGGGCCCGCCCGGCTCCCAGGGTATGAACCGTCGCCCCGGGCGGCGCCGTGCCAGAGCTTGCATCTCCCTGCCGCACCAGCCCCAGATGGACCTCGAACTTTTCGCGCGGCAGCCCGCGCGCCACCAGCACCAGCACATGCTGGGCGCCGCCGCCGCCAAGGCTGGGAGTCAGCAGAAGAACTCTTGTGCGTCGCTCCATGGGTTTCCTGAGAGGAAAGCAATTCTGAGCCAATGCACCTCTCAAGCTATGTGTTCGCAGTCACAGACTCTTTCTTAGAGAACTCTTATCAATGTTTCGAATCATTACATCTGTAGTCCTTCCTTCCAGAGTCTGCGCGCCGGCCTCCATGTCTTGGGGAAATCTTTCCGGCTGGGACGCTTTGTGGCAGATTCTGGGTTCTTTGATCTCTGCATTCCTCCGTGGCGCGCAAATAAGCCGCCAACCATCCTCGTTGGAGTCACGCACGCGCAGACCTGCCTTGTACTTGGGGCGCGCGTGCGAGCCCTGCGCAATGCAGGATTCCACGTCATTTTGCTTTCCAGCCCCGGGCCCTTGCTCGAAATCACGGCCGCGCGTGAAAGAGTGGAGCGGATTGCGCTCCCCATGCAGCGCAGTATTGCGCCCTTCGCCGATCTGGTGGCTTTGTACAGGCTTTGGCAGTTGATCGGAAAATGCCGCCCCGACCTTGTCGAGTTCAGCACCCCGAAAGCTGGATTGTTAGGAACTTTCGCCGCCTGGCTGCGGGGGGTGCCCCGGCGCGTCTACATGTTGCGCGGGCTCAAGCTGGAAACTACATCGGGATTCAAGCGCCGCGTTTTGCTGGCCGCGGAACAACTGGCGGCGCGCTGCGCGCACGTGGTGCTGTGCAACAGCGAAAGCCTGCGTGCCGAAGCCCTCGCGTTGCGCCTAGCTCCTGCGAGCAAACTGCGCTTGTTAGGTGAGGGCAGCAGCAACGGCGTGGATATCGAGCGCTTTTCTCCCGGGCCAAGCCCGGTGCGGGAGCAACTGGGCATTCCGCAGAGCGTCCCGGTCATCGGCTTCTCAGGCCGCTTGACACGCGACAAAGGACTGCCCGAACTCTGTAAAGCCTTCGACCGGATTCTTTCGGCCGAACCTTCCACACGCCTGTTGCTGGTGGGCTGGTTTGATGTCGCTGAAGATGCCCTCGATCCGGGCTTCAGGACGCGCATTCTGTCTCATCCCAACATCTACTGCACGGGATTTGTCCCCAACACGGCGCCCTACTACCGCGCCATGGATCTGTTTGTTCTGCCCACCTGGCGCGAGGGTTTCCCGAATGTTGTGCTGGAAGCGGCAGCCACCGGACTTCCCGTCATCACCACGGAAAGCACCGGCGCGCGCGATTCTGTGCTTCCTGAAGTCACGGGACTGCTGATTCCCCCGGGATATCCAGACGCGATCTGTGAGGCGGTAATGAAGCTCATTCGCGATCCCCAACGCCGCCAGCACATGGGCCGGGCAGCCCGCGCATGGATTCTGGAGCATTTTGTGGAATCGCGTGTCGTGGGCATGACGGTCGACTATTACAAAACCCTTCTCAATGACCGGCTTGTTACAGCCTTGCAAAGCGCCTGAGCATTCGCCAGAATAGGCTCGCGATCATTGCCGTGCAAACTCATACGTGCAGGGGCGGCCCTCCAGCCGCGTCCCTTTGCCGTGACCTTCGTGAAACTCTGCGCGAATGTCATACGCAAAATTGGTGCCACGCTGCAGGTTTCCAGTGACGTACTGTGGCCCACCGGTTTTCCCGGTCGCATGCAGAGTCCCGGTTCCGTCCTCGGCAAGTTGTCCCTCAATTCGTATCGACGCTGGCTCACCTTCCGTGCCGTAGTGTCCCATCAGGTGGCCCTCCTTCACTTCGCTCACAAAGTGCCAGGTAAATCCCTGCGCATCTTGAAAAGGAGTGCAATTCAGAGTGGTGTCCCATTTCCCGTCGAAGCGATCGCTGGCCCCCGGGTTTGCTATCAAGGCACTTGGAAGCAGCATCACGGCTGCAATCAGGATTGGACTCAGTTTCATGCCTGTACGCCCTTCTCTCCTCGCTCGATGGCGCGTGAGCCACCGCGCGTTGTGCACAAAAAATCGGCGGCATTCAACCCGCCTCTCCCTCGCCTCCAAACAGGTCGCGCTGCTCCTCGCCCGGTCGCGCCGCCTCGGCCCGCTTCCGTCTAGCGGCACCGATCAAACTCACCACCTCAAGAGACTGGATCGCCTGTCGCGGCACGTAGATTCGCTGGGTATTCGAACGCGTATCGGGCGGGGTCAGCAGAAGCCCGGCGCCGTCCACCAGGGAACGGTCGTTGGCCGCGAGGCCCTCTAACTCGTCGCCATCGCCCAGGGTCAGGCACAACCAGAGCCCGGCAGTGCGCGGTCGCAGCGAAAATCGCTTGCGTACAAGCCGCTCAGGGTTTGCCTGGTCCGCGGGTCCGGCAGGGAAGTCCCGCACATAGCAGATCCATTTCACCTGCTCCCACCCCATCCGGACCACTTTGCCGGTCTGGTCCAGAAACTCCAGATCTGCTTTCTCTTGCCCGAATTCCGCGCCCGCGTAGCCCGCGCACCAGTCGCGCGAGAACTTACGCACAATGACGGGTTTGCGCGCCGAAGCCATCGCTCTGGATTGTCGCACGGTCAAGCCCACTACGGCAGCCGCATCTATTGCTCTTTCTGGCTCCCCAGGGCTCTCAGGGCCTTGCCGGCTTCCAGGAATCGTGCCGAAATGCAACAGCATCCAATATTTAATTCAGCCGTGCAGCAAAACTGGTCATTCTGCTCAACTTGTGTTAATGTTTTTGTTTGCCAGCTTCCCAGATTCTCCCGTAAGGGCAACAACATCAGGTATTTGGCTGAAGGTGAGGATGGCAGAAACAGGATAGCTCATGCCCGACTACATCTACCTTCTGGAAAACCGGCTTTCCGCTGACCAGCGCCACGCGCTCACTCAGTTGCGCGACGCTGCGCGCGATGCCGGCAGCATCCTATTCCTCACCGGAGACGCCGTCCGCGACCTCACCAGCGGCCACGCAGTCCGCGAGCTCGAAATCGCAGTCCACGGAAATGCACTTAAGCTAAAGAAACCATTGGAGAAGCTCGGCGGCAAGCTGTGGGGAGAAGATGAGTCCTCCCGCAGCCTCTACCTGTGTTTTCCCGGTACCGTCCGGGTCAATGTCGTCAGTACCCACCGCGTGGAGTATCCCAAACCCGGCAAGCCGGTCTATCACGCTGCCTCCATTCAGGAGGACCTGCGCCGCCGCGATTTTACGGTCAACTCCATGGGCATTTCCCTCAATGAAGGCTCCTTCGGCCTCTTGATGGACCCCCTCAATGGGGCCGCCGACATCGAATCTCGAACTCTCCGACTGGTTTCGAATTACGGGTTCCTCGAGGAACCCTCGCTGATGATACGCGCCATCCGGTATCGCGCTCGTCTAGGCTGGGAGATGGACCCCAGAACCCAGATCCGCTATGAAGATGCCAAGAACGAGGGCGTCATTGAGCACCTGTCCTCTCATCAGCGCAGCCAGGAACTGGAGCAGATCGGCCACGAAGAGGATGGACTCAAAGTGCTCCGCGCCCTCGAGGCCGAAGGCTGGATGAAGGTCCTCTTTCCGGCCTGGACGTCGGCCAGGGCCGATGAATCCAAGCTGACCGCCCTCCACGATCTTGCGGTGCAACTACTCGTGCAGGGCATTCATCCCGATATGTCCGCGGCCCAGATGCACTTGCTTACCGCCAAGCTGCCGTCGAAAGAACTCTCGGCGCTCAAGAAGGCGATGCTCCGGCCCGGTTTCGTGGCTGAGTGGAACCACCTCGATTCCCAGGCCAGCGCATTTGCCAAAGTGCTGCTCTCCAAGCAAAATACCAAGGCCTCGGCAAGCTATAAGCTTTTCATGAGCTATGATCCAGAAGCAATTCTCTGGCTTGGGTTTACAAGCAAGGACAAGAATGTCCAGGAGCGCTTTAATCTCTTCCTCAAGGTCTGGCCTGAAGCGCGTCAGCGTATCCCGTACCTGCTCATGCAGGAGATGCGCATCACCCCCGAGTTGCCCGGCTATGCAGACTTGGTGCAGAACATCTTTCTGGAACTGATCGACGGCCACCTGACCACACCGGAGGAGATGCGCGCCTACCTTGAGCCGCACTCGCCGCCCGCGCCGCCGCCGCAAGTCACCATCAAGCGGTCGCGCGCCAAGCGTGCCGAGGCAAAAATCAAGGAGCAAGCCTTCGAAGAAGAAGAAGATGAAGGCGAAGAGGGTCTGTTGTCTGACGATGACATCGAGCCGATCGGCGACGACGAGGAACTCGACCTGAGCGTTCTGCCCAAGGGTGCTCTGATCGCAGACGATGGCGACGAGGCCGAGTCCGACGAAGACGAGGAAGAGGCCGGCGAGAAACCGGCAGCCCCCTCAGGCAAGAAAAGACCACAGGCAACCGCTCCGCCCCAAAAGGGGCCGGCCAAAGCTGAACCGCCGGCCGTGTCCGCCAAGCTCGCGCCTCCGCAACCGGCCGCAAAAGGCAAGCCCGCCGGGGCGCCCGCTCCGGCAAAGGCTGCGTCTGTTCCGGCAAAGGCTGCGCCCGCTCCGGCAAAGGCTCTTCCGGCTCCCGCGGCCAAAGCGTTAAAGCCTGCCAAACCTGCCGCGAAGAAGCCCGAAGCGGTCAAGGCGAAGGCACCCGCAAAGGCCGCGCCGAAGAAGCCCACGAAGTCTGCGCCGAAATCCAGGCCGGCGGCAACGAAGGTCGCCAAGCCAGTCGCAAAAAAGCCGGCCCCCAAAAGCGGCAAAAGGCGGTAAACGCCCAGGTGCGCTTGTCTGCTTGCTGAAGGACCAGCAAATGCGGCCTCCGGCTTCCTCGCTCCCGTGTTCCCTCGGTCCCTTGTCTCCTGTCCTTCCAAATTCATCAAACGTTTGCAATCCCTTCACCTGGTTGCATTACTCTGATCTTGGTTCCAGCGGCCCGCACCTGCTCAACCATTCAACCGGCCGCCGGACGAGGACTGACGGTTTGAGCCAATCCGTATTTGTTATGGAAGACGACGCCGACATCGCACGGCTGGTGCAACATCACCTTGAAGCGGCGGGTTTTGAAGCACGCCTCTTTCACACCCCCACCAATCTCATCCCCGACGCCGAGCGCAAGCCGCCGGCTCTTTTCCTGCTCGACATCATGGTTCCCGGCGGCGATGGCCTCGATGTCTGCCGCCGCCTGCGCAACCACGCCGGGCTATCCACAGTTCCCATCATCTTCCTCACCGCGCGCGCCGGCGAAAACGATCGCGTTCTCGGTCTGGAGCTGGGTGCCGACGACTACATCACCAAGCCTTTTTCCACGCGCGAGCTGGTGGCACGCGTCAAAGCCGTTCTGCGCCGCTTCGAGCGGCCCAATTCGCCATCCATCATCAGCTTTGAGGAGGTCATCATCGACGCCAGCGCCATGCAGTTGAAGGTCCGCGGCGAACTCACCACCACCACCGCCACGGAGTTCCGCTTGCTCGATTACCTCGCGCGCCATCCCGGCCGCGTTTTCAGCCGCGACCACCTCCTCGATGCGGTCTGGGGCGATGCCCGCTTCGTCACGCCCCGCTCTGTTGATGTCTATGTGCGCCGCATCCGTGAGAAAATCGAGATCGACCCGGAGAATCCGCGCTACCTTAAAACCGTGCGCGGCGCCGGTTATCGCTTCGAACTGCCCAAGGGCGAGTAATGCAAGCTCCTAGCCGCTAGCTCCTAGCTTCTAGCCAGCAGGGGCCCGAACTGACCGCTGCGGTTGGCCCAAGGACTCTCGCAAGGCGAACAACAAGCTAGGAGCTAGCAGCTGGAAGCTGTCTTTCATGACCTCCAACGTTTTCACCAAGCTGCTCGGAGTGTTTCTCCTCCTCCTCGCCCTCCAGGTGCTGGTGGTGGAATTTGCCTTCCACCGCATCTGGGAGCGTACGCCGGAGGACGCTCTGGGTCTGCTCGGCCGCGACGTGCTATGGTCCGCGCTCATCGCGCTCGTCGTCGCTCTACCGCTGGCTGCATGGATCTCTGGCCGCATCTCGGCCCGTCTTCGCCGCGTCGTCACCTTCGCCC
>Ga0181516_10002899_pt1 | contig 11838 bp, 10 predicted proteins | sample PEATcosm2014_Bin_25_FD_121104 | JGI IMG/M metagenome (GOLD analysis project Ga0181516, IMG submission 121104) | Peatland microbial communities from MTU Mesocosm Facility, Houghton, MI, USA - PEATcosm2014_Bin01_10_metaG | ecosystem: Environmental > Terrestrial > Soil > Wetlands > Peat | place...
AGCGTCGTCCCAGCAAGCGAGAACGGCTTGTCCCAGCGGCCCTCGGGATCCCATTGATAGGGCTTCGTGCAGGTCACCTCCTTGACAAAGTCGACGCCCACCAGTCCTTCCCATGCCTGCGCGCGGCGCACGCCGTCCTCGTCAGAGATCCCGGCGGTGCTCAGGCAACATTTCATCGCGCCCGTCACCCGCAGCTTCTTGGTGATCGCTCGCGTGTCGACTCCCTGCAGTCCCGGAATCCGGTACTGCCGAAGGTAGTCGTCGAGACTCATGCGACTTCGCCAGTTGCTCGTGACCGGTGACAGCTCGCGGACGACGAACCCCGAAACCTTCGGTCCGCCGGCGGATTCCTCGTCGTCGTCGTTGATGCCATAGTTGCCGATTTGAACGGCCGTCATGGTGACGATCTGGCCAAAATAGGAGGGATCCGTCAGGATCTCCTGGTAGCCGGTCATGCTGGTGTTGAACACGGCTTCCCCCGTAATGGTGGCTTCGGCCCCAAAGGCGAGGCCGCGAAAGACGGAACCGTCTTCGAGCGCGAGTACTCCTGAACGTGGCGTGGGCATCGAAGCGCGACGAAATGCCCTTTCTGCACGTGTGCCAAGGGTTTTGTGGAGTTGGTGCGAGCGGGTGGCCTAAAGATCAATAAAAACTGGCGTAACCAACGGCATTTACGTGCCTTGGCATCGGGTCTGCTAGGAAGCCGATTGACGGTGAGCCCAAAATTCTATCTCTTGCCGCCGACAAATCAGCAGCCGAAGCCGTTCTGCGTTCCCGCAGGAGGGCGCGGGGAACCCAAAATGCCGTCATCTGCGCGGGCAGTGCGGCCGGGGCGAATGGCAAAGGGAGACCGCTGCCAGGGCCACTTCTCAGGCCCAGCCCGTCAGCTAACCTCGCAGGCAACGGGAAGGGCGATCCTCTGTGGCGCGAAGTCCGCGCCGTCACGGTTGTCCAGCAGCGAAGGGCCGCCTGCGTCCGGCAAATTCATACAACCGACATGACTGACAATTCCCTAATGCGGGTGATGAAGAATTTCTTCATCGGCCGTGAACGTGATCTGACAGACAACCATCTGTTTCACAAATTATCGCTTATTGCGCTGCTCGCATGGGTCGGCCTCGGCGCCGACGGACTATCCTCCTCGTGCTATGGCCCGGAGGAGGCGTACAAGGTCCTGCTGGCGCACCCGCCGCTCGCGTTGTTCGTCGCGCTGATGTCCGCGGCCACGGTGGCGATCATATGCATCAGCTACTCGCAGATCATCGCGTTGTTTCCAGCGGGCGGTGGCGGCTACCTTGTGGCCAGCCGGCTGCTTTCGCCAACCTGGGGCGTTGTTTCCGGCTCGGCATTGCTGATCGACTATGTGCTTACGATCTCGATCTCGGTCGCCAGCGGAATGGATGCGTTGTTCAGTTTCCTCCCTCCGTCGTTGCTGGGCTGGAAGCTGGCTGCATCGGCCATCGGCATTTTGTTCCTAACCTTGCTCAATCTGCGCGGCGTCCGCGAGTCGGTCCTTCTGCTGGCGCCGGTCTTCGGGTTGTTTCTGGTTACCCACGGATTTGCCGTGTTCTATGCCTTCGGCACGCACGCGGGCGCGCTGATGGCGCTCCCGGGCGACACCGTGAAGGCGGTGCACGGGGCGTCGGCCGACCTGGGGATGTTTGGCGTACTGGCGTTGCTTTTGCGTGCCTACAGCATGGGCGCCGGCACTTATACGGGAATTGAGGCGGTGAGCAATGGCTTGCCGATCTTGCGTGAGCCCCGCGTCAGGACCGGCCGGCGCACCATGGTGCTCATGGCAATCTCCCTTGCCGGAATGGTCGCGGGATTGCTTGTCGCATATCTGCTTGTTGGCGTGCGCCCGGTCGAGGGAAAGACGCTTAACGCGGTGTTGCTCGAACAACTTGCCGTCCACTGGCCGATCTGGCTGGGAAGCGCGTTTGTGAAAATCGCGCTTACGAGCGCCGCAGCTCTCCTGTTGATCGCCGCCCAGGCTGGATTTCTCGACGGTCCGCGGGTGCTTGCCAACATGGCGCTCGATCGCTGGATGCCGTCACGGTTTACGGCGCTGAGCGACCGCTTCGTCACCCAGAACGGAGTGTTGATCATGGGCCTGGCGTCGTTGGCGGTGCTGCTGCTCACAAGGGGCGAGGTGGAGCTGCTGGTTGTTCTCTACAGTATCAACGTCTTTATCACCTTCAGTTTGTCCCAGGCCGGAATGGTGCGCCACTGGTGGCTGGTGCGGCGTGAGGACCCGTCATGGCTGTGGCGGCTCACGATCAATGCCGTCGGATTCAGCCTCACGTTCTTCATCCTGATCACCCTGACCTGGATGAAGATTTTCAGCGGCGGCTGGATCACGATCGTCATGACGACCGTTTTGATCGCGGCTGCGTTCGCGGTGCGGCGCCACTATGACGGTGTGCGGAAGCAGATCGCCAATCTGGACAGCATTGTTGAGGCGGCTGAGTTTCCTGCCCCTCCCGGATCGAAGGACTTTGCACCGACGTCAAATCGCACCGCTGTCATTCTTGTCAATGGTTTCAACGGCCTCGGGCTTCACACGGTGCTCGGCGCGGCGCGCCTGTTCGGCGGCGGATTCCACCGCATGGTGTTCGTGCAGATTGGGATTCTGGACGCCGGCAACTTCAAGGGCGCTGACGAAATCGAGCGGTTGCGGGACCACATCAAGCACGAGGCCGACCGTTATGTGAGATTTGTTCAAACCCGTGGAGGCGAGGCCGAAGCAGTGACAGCAGTCGGCCATGAAGTCCTCGATGAACTTGGGAAGCTTGTGCCCGACCTGATCGAGCGGAACTCGAATGTGATCTTCTTCACGGGACAGCTCGTGTTCGAACGAGAGACCATTCTGACGCGTTTCCTGCACAATTACACCGCCTTTGCCCTGCAGAGACGGTTGTTCTTGCGAGGGCTCCCGTGCGCAATCGTGCCAATCAGAGTCCTGGAGCCGATCGACACCCTCGCACAGTCCCCTGCTTAGCCAGGGCGGCGGGTTCCATTTTCGGCTGGAACGTACGATTTGAATGGATACGGCTTCGTCAATAGGAGGGAACGTACGATCCCGCCCTGCATTGATCAACGCATCCCTCGCAGCCCCGGACTTGTGTCGGGCGCAGGAGCGGTGCAATTTGGGATCAACATGAGTGCCGAAAAACCCGTTGCCAGTCCCGCTTCCGGAAACCGTCGCAAGATAGCGATTGTGGTGATGGCCGCCGTTTGGATTTATGTGGCGATGATCGGCCTGCTGGCCCTGGACCAGCAGTTTCGCTGGGGAATCTTCTAGAAAAGCCCCGCCATTTGACAGAATGGTAAGGAAGCTTATTAATTTGTCTCAGCAACATGTCGTACACTGAAGACCGTTCCCATTGGTTCGCGGGGCAAGGTTTGTGGCAGCATCTCCCGGAATCTGACTGGAGGGATTGGAACTGGCAGCTGAAGAACCGCATTACGAGCGCGGCGCAGCTGGAGCAATTCATGACGCTTACGCCCGCGGAGAAGGCCGGCTGCGAGTTTGCCGACAAGAAGCTGGCGGTGGCGATCACGCCCTATTTTTTCAATCTCATTGACCGCAACGATCCGGAATGTCCGATCCGCCGCCAGGTGATCCCGCGCGGGGATGAAATGATCGTTTCTGAAGAGGAGATGCTCGATTCTCTCGGGGAGGATGCCCATTCGCCGGTGCCGGGATTGGTGCACCGCTATCCCGACCGGGTGCTGTTCCTTGTCACCGACCGCTGTGCGGCGTACTGCCGCTATTGCACGCGCAGCCGGTTGGTCAGCAATGCGCAGGACTACAATTTCCATCCCGAGTACGAACGGGCGCTGCGGTACATTGAGGCTCATCCCGAGGTTCGCGATGTGTTGCTCAGTGGTGGCGATCCTTTGCTGCTTTCCGACCGCAAACTCGATCATCTGCTGGGCCGGCTGCGGGCGATCAAGCATGTGGAGTTCATTCGCATAGGATCGCGCATTCCGGTCTTCCTGCCGCAGCGGATAACGCCGGAGCTCTGTGAGCTGTTCCGGAAGCACGGCCCAATCTGGATGAGCATTCACGTCAATCACCCGAAGGAGTGCACCCAGGAGCTGAAGGAAGCCTGCGAGCGGCTGGCATTTGCCGGTGTCCCGCTGGGCAATCAAAGCGTCCTCCTCCGGGGGGTAAACGATGACGCCGAGGTTATGAAGGCCTTGGTGCATCGCCTGCTTCGAATGCGGGTCCGTCCGTATTACCTGTATCAGATGGATCTCATAACCGGCGGCTCGCACTTCAAAGTGGACGTGCGCAAGGGCATCGAGATTATGCGCGCACTTCGGGGACATACCACGGGATATGCGGTGCCCCAATACGTTATCGACGCGCCAGGAGGAGGCGGCAAGGTGCCGATCAACCCCGAATACATCCAGGAAATCAACGACGACGAGGTCGTGTTCAAAAACTATCAGGGGGAAACGTTCAGGTACCCGCTAAAAACCACGCCGCTCAAGATGAACCTTCACCCGGATACTCTCCCGGTATTGCGTGAGTAGCATTCACGTAAGTCGTTTGGCTATTGTGGTTAGCAGATAATTTCTCGCCGCGCAGGCGCGCTGCCGGGCGATCGGTGATCCACGACCGATGGGTCATCCAAAATACCTTGAACTATTTTTCAACGGTTTTGGACATCGTGCGTCTATCCCCAGTGAAACAAGTATCGTTCTGAAGAACGGTCGTTGTTGTAGTTCTTACGGTTTGCTTGGTGTTAGGTCATGCAGGGCCGTCCCGTCAGGGGCGGCCCTCATGGTTTTAAGAGGGTGCCGTCCGAGATTCGGGCGAAGACCATCTTTCCGCCAGCCGAGGGAAGCACGCTTGTGACCTCGACTGAGACCCGCCGTCCGAGATGGCTGCGCCCGGCTCCGACGACCACCATCGAGCCGTCCTCCATGAAGCCCACGGCCTGCCCGTCTTCCTTGCCTTGCTTGACCAGGTCCACTTCGATCAAATCGCCGATCGACAACTCCTGGCGGAGCGCCTGGGCGAGCAGATTTAGGTTGAGCCACTGAACACCGTGGAATTCGGCCATCTTTGCCAGATTGTAGTCGGTCGTCAGCAGTTTTGCCTGCAGTGATTGCGCTAGAAACACGAGCTTGGCATCGACATCCTGCCGCTTGCCGACGTCGCTTTCGTGAATGCGAAGGTCGAGATTCTTGATCCGGCGCAATTCGTTCAACACGTCGAGTCCTCGACGACCGCGCGCCTGCCGCAGGGGGTCGGGTGAATCGGCCACGCGCTGCAATTCATCAAGCATGAAACGGGGGATCACCAACGCGGCATTGATGAATCCCGCGGCGCAAACCTTGGCGACGCGACCGTCGATCAACGCGCTCGTGTCAACGACCACCAACGGAACCTCCACATCGTGGGGAACGAACCGCACGTAGGGAATTACGAGATTGAATTCATCCTTGCCCCGCAGCGCGATGACCGTCGCCAGATACGAGCAGACAAGGAACAGCGCCAGGCGGAAAAGGTAGACGGATTGGGGGTCGTTGGCCGCCGCGTATTCAAACAGCGGCGATATCGAGATCAGGAACGAGATGAGCATGCCGATCCCGAGCCCGAACGATACCGCAGAAAGTCCTCGCAGCGAAAATCCCTTGAGCAGGAGATCCACCAGGATGACCAATGCACCGATCATCAGGCCGATCAGCGCAGCCCTCAGCCAATACGCATCCCACTGTGGAATGGTGAAGCACAGGAGCCATCCGCTGGCGGCGCAAAGTACGACGAAGGCGATTCGGATTGGAAGAAGAGTTCTGTTCATCGCCTGAGCCACCAGATCACCAGCGGCAGCAAAATGCCCGCCGCCATCAACACGTACAGCAGGATGATCGTCCGCCGGGCACGGGCCGCCTGAGGAGTTGCATCATCCATGAAATTCATGCGACCACACCCCCCGTGACATGACAACGCAATATTGTGTCACCTAGGAGCCTGTCGGGCTTCGCCCTCCATGCTCCTAAATATACGGCGGACGCCGTTTGGTGCAGAACGGCGGTTTTTCTTCCGATTTAGCGGAGAGGTTTTGAACATTTGTGCGGGGGGCGTCGGGGACGCATGATCGCCCGTTATGTGACCGTGGACCGCGAGACCCCAATGTTGCAGCCGCCCGATCTGCGCGACTAGCCCGCATATTTCACAGTTTTTGCCACCGCTGCGGTCACTTATCAGCATGCAACACATCTGCTGGCAGTTGTCACAGGATATGCGGGCTAATGCAAAACCGCCCCTTCGAAAAGCGATTATGCGATCGAGCAGAGCCAGAATAGACGACAGGCTCAGGAACGCCTCAAAATCCTGCCGGGCTCCCTACGAAGTGTTTTTGGGGGCGGTTTTGCCGGTAGCCCGGATGTGTCGGGCTGCAGACTCGGCCCGAGAGCCGTCAACAGTCTGCACGCAAGCTGTCGAGTGGAGCGTGAAACATCCGGGCTTGGTGCCCGCGGATCATATCGTGCACTTTGTGATCGACACCAACGGATACCTTTGATCACCGCCGAGGAATAAACCCGGAAGGCACTCGGCCCGTCCGCGCTCCGCCAAAATGGCGCCGCCTTTTTTTTCTAGCAGCGTCGAGGACGAAGTCCGACACGCTGCTAGCCGGGCTCGACAACCGCAAGGGTGGGCGTTTTGGTCAGGAAATGTTCGATCAGCTCACGCTCCTTGCCCCCGGGTTGCTGGGTGGCTCGGTCGCCAAGGCCGTCAGGCACCGCGGCCTGGCCCGCCGTATCGTGCTCTGGTCGCGCCGACCGGAGAGTCGTGTGCGACTCCGGGATCAATCCTGGTGCGACGAAGTCCGCGACACTCCTGAAGATGCGGTTCGCGGGGCCGACCTGGTTGTCCTGGCCGCTCCCGTGGACAAGATCGTGACGCTGGCCCAAGCCGTGGGACCGCATCTGGACATTGGAGCCCTCGTCACGGACGTTGGCAGCGTGAAGGGAGAGATTGCCCGTTCGGGTCACGCCGCAATGCGTCAGGGCGTGCACTTCGTCGGCGCTCACCCAATGGCGGGCTCGGAAAAATCCGGGTGGGAAAACTCCACGGAATCCTTGTTCGAGAAACGCGCCTGCTTTGTGACGCCCGTGCGAGAAACCGATGAGCGCTCTCTCGAAGCCATTGTCCGCTTCTGGCACGAACTTGGCGCAGAGGTCACGACGATGGATCCCGACGTGCACGACGAGATCGTTGCCCATATCAGCCATCTGCCACAGGTCGTCGCTGCGAGCCTCTGCCATTTTCTGGCCCAGAAGAATCCGGCCTGGCGCAGTTTTGCCGGAGGCGGGCTGCGCGACACCACCAGGCTCGGCGCAGGCGACCCGACGATGTGGATTGAGATCCTCCGGCAGAATCGCGAGGAAGTCCTTCGGGCGCTTCGGCAGTACCAGGATGAGCTTCATGCGTTTCAAACCGCCCTGGCCAACCGCGACTTTGTGGAGCTCCGAACCCGCCTTGAACGTGGCAAGGCGTATCGGGACGCGTTTCGATCGTAGGGGCGTGTCGGATGTCGTCCTCCAAGCGTCCTGCCAAAAGGCCATGGCAACGCAATTTCCTGTTCCGGCGCAATTCGCTTGGCGCAAAGCCATTGCTGCATGAATCTGCTGCCTAATGGTTGATTCGCTCCCCATCGTGCCATTCACCCGGCCCGTGCGCGGCAGGGTGATGCTTCCGGGCTCCAAAAGCCTGACGAATCGAGCACTCGTCCTTGGTGCGCTTGGAGAAGCACCGGTTACCCTGACCCATGCACTGTTTAGCCGCGACACGCGCCTCATGGCAGGGGCGCTGTGCGAACTGGGCTTTTCAGTCGATACCAACGAGCCCGAACGCACCATCCGAATCGTTGGGCGCGGCGGCGAGATTCCACAGCGCGAAGCGCACCTCGACGTGGGAAACGCAGGGACGGTCGCTCGCTTCCTGACTGCCCTCGTTTGTTTGCGGGCCGGCGGCGTTTATCATTTTTCCGGGGATGAGGCCATGAGCCGCCGCCCAATTGCGGCGCTGCTGGACGCTCTGGCGACACAAGGCGCGCAGGCCACGGCGAAAAGTTTTCCGTTCATGTTGCGCACAGCCGGCCTGCCAGGCGGCGAAGTGCAACTCGACGCGTCAGAGAGCTCACAGCTGATCTCCGCGCTCCTGCTGGCGGGGTCGCGTGCACGCACGCCGCTCCGGGTGCGGGTCACAGGCGAAACGGTCTCGCGTCCGTTCGTCGAAATGACGGAGCGGATGATCGCGCAGTTTTCGGCCAAACCGGCAAACTACGCGATTGAACCCGATGCCACCGCCGCAAGTTATTTCCTTGCGCTGCCGCTGGTGGCAGGAGGCCGCCTCACCTTGGCCGGCCTTGCAACCGAGGGAAGCTTGCAGGGGGACATCGCATTCGTGACGGTGCTGCGCAGCGCGGGCCTCTCGGCGACGGCAGGCGACCGCGGCGAGGAGGCGCTGGTCGCGCCCGGCATATCGGGACGGGGTGTCGCGGCGAATTTCAACGCGTTCTCCGACACGTTTCTGACTCTGGCCGCAATCGCACCGCTGCTCGAAGGCCCCACGCGCATCACCGGCATCGCGCACACCCGCAAACAGGAGACGGACCGGGTGGCCGGCGTCGCCCGCGAGCTGCGCAGGCTGGGGCAGGATGTGATCGAGGAGGAGGATGCGCTCACGATCACGCCCCGCCCGCTCGTCTCTGACGTGGAGATTGAGACCTACGGAGACCACCGGTTCGCGATGAGTTTCGCCATCCTCGGCTGCCACGATCTTCACGGCAACGGGCGTCCCTGGCTCTGGATCCGCAATCCGGATTGCTGTGCGAAGACCTTCCCGGATTTCTTTGGTGTCCTTGAACTGCTTTGGAAGGATTCACACCTCTGTTCGTGAAAACATCCGATTTCATCATCGTTGCAATCGATGGAGGCGCCGCCTCCGGCAAATCATCAACGGCGGATGCGCTGAGCGCGCGGTTTCATCTTCTGCATGTGGACACCGGGTCGTTTTACCGGGCGGTGACGGCGGAGTTGCTCCGTCGCGGTGTGCGCCATGACCAGCTGCCCGCCGTCCGATCGGCGCTCGCGGGACTGACGCTCGGCACGCGGGTCACCGGCCGCCGGGCCGAAATCGAGATCGACGGACACGGGGCGGGGGCGGAGATTCGCAGCAAGGCGGTGAACGAGAACGTGTCTTTTTTTGCCGCGATTCCCGTGGTGCGGCAGACGCTCCTGGCCTACCAGCGCGGGCAGGCGGACGAGGCGCGCCGTCACGGGTTTCACGGACTGGTCATGGAGGGACGGGACATCGGTTCCGTGATTTTCCCCGATGCAGACTTTCGCTTTTTCCTGCAGGCGGATCCGGCCGAACGCGCCCGGCGCCGGGCGGCCGAAGGGCAGCAGGATGCGATCCTTGAGCGCGATCGCATTGATTCCTCGCGCAAGACGGCCCCGCTCGCGTGTCCGCCGGGCGCCGTCGCCATCGACAGCACCCATCTGAGCCGGGAGGAAGTGGTCGCCCGCATCGCCGCGCTGATCGAGGCCAAGTAGTGAAGAAATGAATACCGACTTCCCGCAGCTAGGAATGGAGTTTGCCTACGGCTTCTTCCATTACGGAATCGGTGCGCTGTGCGACATCAATTTTCGCGTTTCATCAAGCGGCGTTGAGCAAATTCCTCGGCACGGAGGGTTCATCATCGCCGCAAATCATGCCAGCCTGCTCGATCCGCCCATCGTGGGCGCGCAGGTCCCCAGGCAGATGGCGGCATTTGCGCGCAAGACGCTTTGGAAGAAAGGGCCCGCGAGTTGGTGGCTGGATCTGGTCGGTGTGATTCCGGTGGACAGGGACGGCGGTTCGGATGTCGGCGCAATTCGCCGGGTTCTTCAGGTGCTCAAGGCCGGGAGAGGGATCATCCTTTTCCCGGAGGGCACCCGTACAACCACCGGAAGCCTGCAAAGCCCGAAATCGGGCGTCGGTTTGATGGCCTGTCGCACGGGTGTTCCTGTCGTTCCGGCGCGCGTGTTTGGCTCGTTCGAAGCGTTGGGCAGGAACAGGCCGTTGCAGTTGGGCACACCCGTCTCGGTTGTATTCGGCCGCCCGTTGCTCCCCGCCGATTATGACGATCAGTCGGAAGGCAAGGAACGGTACCAGCGGGCCTCGGAGCGGATCATGTCCGCGATCAGTGAACTCGAGCTGCCGCGGCCGAAGGTGATCTGAGAGGGGCGGGCGCAACCGCCCTTGCGGCGAAGTCCGGCATGTCCAAGGCCTGCGTTCAGCGCGCCGTGCCTGCGGAGAGGTCGGCAGCCACCTCACCCAGCCGGGCTGTGATCCGGGCGGTGTTGCCGAGATTCTCCTTGATGCAATTGACGAGCGCGCTTCCGACGACGACGCCATCCGCGCTTCCTGCCACCTGCCTCACCTGATCGCGCCGCGAGACGCCGAAGCCGACCACGACGGGAAGCGCCGTGTGGGCCTTGATGCGTGCGACCGCCTCCGGGATGCCTCCAGCCATCTCGTTGCGGACACCGGTGACGCCTTCCCGTGAAACGTAGTAGATGAAGCCGGTTGCCGCTCTTGTGATCTTCGGAATCCGCGAATCGGGGGTGGTGGGCGCCACGATGAAGACCGTCTTCATGTCATGCGCCTTGCCTGCGGCAAGCATCTCCGCCGCCTCCTCGGGTGGCAGATCAAGGGTGAGGATGCCATCGACACCCGCCTCTTTCGCCTTCCGCACGTAGGCGTCGACACCATGGGCGAAGACCAGGTTGTAATAGGTGTAAAAGACGATCGGTGTGGCGGGGTGAGCCGAACGCAGCGCTCGCACAAGGTCGAACACTCGGGCGGATGTCATGCCGGACGCGAGAGAACGCTGGGCGGCGAGCTGGTTGGTCAATCCGTCGGCAAGAGGATCGGAGAACGGCACTCCCAGTTCGAGAAGATCGACACCATTTTCAAGGACGGCGCGGCAGGCGGCGAGCGAGGTGTCAAAATCGGGATCACCGGCGCAAAGGTAGGCGACAAACGCTGCGCGGTTTTGCGCGCGGGCGCGGACAAAGGCCTGGGCAATGCGATCCATAAAGAGGACTGAAAGTCGAGTTTCCAGGTGCCAAGGTCGAGATGAAAAATGGCGTCTGGCTGGAAGCAGAACCGGCTCTGGCCGACGGTGACCCCCTGCCGCCTGGCGTCCCAAATGCACCTTGCCGTGGAACCTGTATCAGCGGGAACGATGGGGAATACCCCCCCTGCGGATGGCCACTGCCCGCACTGAATGGTGTGTGGGCCGGCGCTCGTCGCCGGGCCAAGATCCCATTGAGATATGGTCTGCCGACAAGCGGCGGCCCTAACATTCAATCGCACAAGTCCGGCTAAACCGGAACGATGTGGGATGCAGGGCGGGATCGGCGGGGTTACTTGAGAGACGGCCGATCGGCAGACGGGCGCAAGGTGAACTCCACCATGACGGGCCGGTGATCGGACAGATTGCACCGCACCACGTTGCAGTGGAGCACGTGGCATGACGGGGGGAGGAAGATGAAATCCAGGCCTCGCCTTGGCCACGGGGAGGGGAACGTGCGCACGCCCTGCGGAGGATGGAGCGTGTAGTTTCCCCGGAGAGAGAAGTACTGAAACAGCGAAGCCGTGGCATCGGCCCGATGCGAGGGATTGTTCAAGTCTCCGCAGAGAATGGGCTCGGCTGCGAAGCGCATCCGGTTGTGGGCGCGCTTCACGTTGAGATAATCCATCAGCTGGTCGATCTGCCGGAAACGGTGCACACGAGACCCGTAGTGCAGGTGAAGATTAACGACAGG
>Ga0181516_10002900_pt1 | contig 11835 bp, 12 predicted proteins | sample PEATcosm2014_Bin_25_FD_121104 | JGI IMG/M metagenome (GOLD analysis project Ga0181516, IMG submission 121104) | Peatland microbial communities from MTU Mesocosm Facility, Houghton, MI, USA - PEATcosm2014_Bin01_10_metaG | ecosystem: Environmental > Terrestrial > Soil > Wetlands > Peat | place...
GCAGGTTGCGCAGGTTACACAAGTTGCGCAAGTTCAGCAGGTGAGAACCGTGCCCCCGATTGCCGGGGGCATTTGTTTGCGTGGAGTATGGGTTGGGGCGCGCGATAAACCCCGTGGCCTGCGCAACCTGTGTAACCTTGTAACCTGTGTAACCTCGGCTTTCAGTGTTAGGCTTGCTGCGATGAATCTGTTCTCCAATCCGATTGATGAAGCCAGTGACCCGACTCGTCCGCTGGCGGATCGTATGCGTCCGCGCGACCTGGATGAGTTCGTGGGGCAGGAGCATATTCTTGCGCCGGGCAAGTCCCTGCGCGTGCAGATCGAGCATGACGACATTGGCTCCATTCTTTTCTGGGGACCGCCGGGCGTGGGCAAGACGACGTTGGCGAAGATCATTGCACGGAGGACGAAGGCGGAGTTCGTCGAGTTCTCCGCGGTGATGGCCGGGATCAAAGAGATCAAGTCGGTGATGGTGGAGGCCGAGCGGGCAAAGCAGTATGGCACGCGGACCATCGTGTTCATCGACGAGATTCATCGCTTCAACAAGGCGCAGCAGGACGCATTTCTGCCTCATGTGGAGCGCGGCAACATTCGGCTGATTGGGGCGACCACGGAGAATCCTTCGTTCGAAGTGATCTCCGCGCTGCTCTCGCGCTCGCGGGTGTACACCTTGAATCCTCTGACAGAGGAGCAGATTGTTTTGCTGATGGAGAGGGCGTTGCTCGACGAAGAGCGCGGACTCGGCGCGCTCAAGTTGACAGCCAAGCCGGAGGCACTGGCGCGGATCGCTGCGTACTCCAGCGGTGACGCGCGCTCTGCGTACAACGTGCTGGAGATTGCCGCGACCTTGGCGGTAGAGGCCCGCGCGCCTGCGGCCGGAGCGGCGTCTGTTGCCGCGTACCCGGCTGAAGGCGTCGGCGGCGTGATTGATTCGGTGCAGGTGGAGGACGCGCTACAGAGGCGCGTTCTGCGCTATGACAAGGCGGGCGAAGAGCATTACAACCTGATCTCGGCGCTCCATAAATCGGTGCGCAACAGCGATCCGGACGCGACGTTGTACTGGCTGGTGCGAATGCTGGAGAGCGGCGAAGACCCGATGTATCTGGCGCGGCGCATTGTGCGCATGGCGGTGGAAGACGTCTCGCTGGCCGATCCACACGCGCTGGAGATATGCATTGCGGCGCGCGATGCGCTGGAGTTCATGGGACTTCCCGAGGGCGGACTGGCACTGGCGCACGCGGCGGTGTATTTGGCGATTGCTCCGAAATCGAATGCGCTGTACGTGGCCTATGGTGCGGTGAAGCGTGACGTGGAAGAAACTGCGGCAGACCCGGTGCCACTGCAACTGAGGAACGCTCCTACGAAGCTGATGAAAGAGCTTGGCTATGGCGAGGGTTATAAGTACGCTCACAGCTTTGAGGAGAAGGTCACGGACATGGAGTGTCTGCCGGATAACCTCAAGGGCAAGCAATGGTACTTCCCAACGGAAGAAGGCGTGGAGAAGAGAATTCGCGAGCGGCTGGCTGCGATCAAAGCGACGAAGCAGAAAATGAAAGAGTAGCGCGAAGGTCGCGGCCCCGGACAGTCCACGACCCTCCCGCAAATTGGGTTAGCGCTTGGTGGTGAATTCCTCGACGCGGCTGCGGGCTTCGGTTCCGGTGCCCTGACCCTGGCCGGAGTCCACCACGTAGTAGTACCTTGTGCCGGGCCGCAGGTGGTCGATCTTCACACGATGCGTGACACCGTGATCACCTTTGCTGACGTCGTAGGGCGTCTCAGCCATTTGGGTGAGCCGGTCGCGGTCTGTGCCGTAATGCACAACGGAGCTGCCCCCTGTGTCGGTGGACCAGGCGACAGTCGCCCACGAGTCTCCGACGTTCTCTACCACTGGGCCATTGGTGATTCTCTCGGCGGGCGCACGGTCACGATTATTGGCCATTGCCCGGTCCTGCTGATTGGGATCGTATTGATGTTCGTCGTGCGACTGGGCAACTGCCAAGCCACTCAGTAACAGAGCAGAGGCCAGCAACAGAGTCAGCTTCTTCATACATCCTCCGAATCGGTTTCAACGAGTGGGCAATTGAATAGAGTCCGGTGAGCGGCTCGGCGTTGCCTTGCGCTAGACAAGCAGGGAAATCGTTCAGGATGACACTTCAAAACAAGGAGCTCACCCCGAGAACTGTGATCCGACAAAAGGGCGAAAGATCGAGAATCTACTTGCTTCTCTGTCTTTGCGCCTCGTAAAGCAAAATACTGGCGGCAATGGCTGCGTTGAGGCTTTCTACTTTGGGAGAGTGAGGGATGAGGATGGCTTCGTCGGCGGCATCGAGGAGTGCTCGCGGAACTCCCTGGCCTTCGCTGCCAATGAACACTGCGGTGGGCAACGTGAGGTCCAGCTCGTGCACGGGACGACCTTTGTGGCTAGAGGTGACGGCCAAACGGAGTCCGTGTTCTGAAACGGCGGCAATGGCCTCGGCGGTGGAGAGCTTGAGGCAGGGAAGGCGGAAGACCGATCCGGCGGAGGCGCGGGCGACCTTGGGGTTGGCCGATGAGACAGTGCCGTCGGTGCAGAGCACGCCGCTGGCTCCGAAGGCTTCGGCGCTGCGCAGGATGGTGCCGAGGTTGCCGGGGTCCTGCAATCCGGCACAGCCAAGAATGAGCGGCGCTTGGGCCGGCTGATCGGCGGTCAGCGAGGGCGCGGGCCGGAAGAGGTCTTCGAGGGTAGCCGAAAGGGGATAGACCAGGGCGGCTACTCCCTGCGGAGTTTCGGTGGCGACGGCCGAGTGGAAGATGTCGTCGGGAAGCAGGACGGTCATGATGGCATGGCCGATCTGTGGCAGCAGACGATTGGCGCGCTCACGTCCCCCTTCCGAGAAGAAGACGGCGCGCAGGCGCAGGCCGCTGCGGATGGCCTCCTCAACGAGTTTGACCCCCTCGATGGCAACGGAGCCGTCCTCAACCGGAGTGGCCTGGGCGAAGGCTTTGCGAAGATCCTTGACCAGCGCGTTCTGGCGGCTGGCAATGGGGCGGAGACGTTCGTGCGGCGGGTTCGAGTAGGCCTGGGACATATTCCTCCGGCGGTGCGAGCTGGGTTCGCCGCTGACGCTGGTAACTGACGGGTACGGGCTCACGCCCTCCGGTTGCTGACGCTGCGGGTAGGGCCTAAGCGCCGGTCTCGCCACGGGCATTGTAGAATGCTGATGTACCTGCATGGACATGATAACCTCCCGAACATAAGCTGCCGAATAGGGGAGTTCTGAGTTAACCTTGTCCGGTGATTTGAACTTGCATTGAGGCTCGCGGTTTTGAGCCTGAAAGAAGAGGTAAACGGTTGCGTCCGGAGATCATACACATAAACGCAGTTGAGCCTGAGCTGTCCCTTGTGAACTATGTTGCGGAGAGAATCCGCCAGGGCAGCGTGGTGGGCATGCCGACCGACACATTTTATGGTCTGGCCGTTGACCCCTACAACCTGCACGCAGTTGAGCGCGTGTATGAGATCAAGGAACGTGGACGGCACAAGCCGCTCTCGCTGCTGATTGAAAGCGTGGATCAGGCAGAAGAGCTGGCGCACGAACTTCCGGATGAATTCTTTCTTCTGGCCGATAAGTTCTGGCCGGGTCCGCTGACGATTATTGTGAGGGCGGCTCCCCGGCTGCCGTTGAAGGTGACGGCGAACTCAGGCAACATCGCGGTACGCATGCCGGATTCAGCAGTGGCGCTGGCCGTGGTTCGCGCTCTGAAGTGTCCGATCACGGCTACCTCGGCGAACCTTGCCGGGGCGGTGGAGTGCACGGATGCAGCGGGCGTGGTGGATCAGATGGGTGAGCGCGTGCAACTGGTGGTGGACGGCGGGACCACTCCGCGCACTGTGCCAAGCACAATTATCAACCTGACCGAGGACGGAAAATGGTCTCTGCAGCGCGAAGGTGCGATTGCGATGTCTGAGATCGAGGACCTGCTGGGCGATCAATGAGCGATGGCGTGCGCCGGGGATGGTTGAGGCCGGGCAGGATTGCCGCCGTCGCGCTGGCGGCCTACGCGTGCTATTTTGCCTGGACGTGCGTGCAGATTGTGGCGCAGTCCGGGAGCGATGAGGCACACGCGGCAGACGCCATTGTGGTGTTTGGCGCGGCGGAGTATTTCGGTAAGCCTTCTCCGGTGTACCGCGCGCGGCTGGATCACGCTTTCGACCTGTATGAGCAGAAGCTGGCTCCGGTGGTGATTACGACCGGAGGCAGTGGCGGCGAACAGAGATTCACCGAAGGCTCCGTGGGTCGCGACTACCTGATGGAGCGCGGCATCAGCGACAGCCATCTGATTGCCGAGACGCAGAGCGATAACAGCGCGGAGAGCGCAGGACGCGTGGGCACCATCATGAGCGCAAACAATATGCGCTCGTGCATCGCGGTGAGCGATCCGTATCACGTGTATCGAATCAAGCGATTGCTGGAGGCGCAGGGAACGGTGGTATACGCATCGCCGCGCAAGCCGGAGATCGCGCCTGGGGTGGCTGCGCGTGCGCTGCACGTGGCTCGGGAGGCACTCAGCTATACGCTCTGGCGGATGTACATTTTCCGCCGCTGAACGGGTTTATACAGCGAAGCGTGACGCGCATCACTGAGCCTGTGTGCGACGGGCTTCTAGGATCAAGGATATTCACACGGAGGTCAGTAATGTCGAATCAACCGGGGACGGAAGCTCCCCAGACGGGTATTTACTGGTGCAGCGTTTGCAAGCTGCCAGTACAGTTCAAAGCAGGCGAGACCTTGCCTACATGCAAGAATCTTTGCGGCCGCGGTAAGTGGGAGTTCGTGAGAGCAGAGAAGTAGCTTCCGCAGCATCACAGGATCGAACGAGAGCCGGAGCCAAGAGCTCCGGCTTTTGATTGTGCAGAGGATGGGAATCTTGCCGTCTTATGGGGAGCATCTATCGTATTTCGCATTTGCCCACAGCATCACTGACCGCACGGACAAGGGTGCTGCTCGAACGCATGGAGGTACCCATGAGACGCATCTATTTCCTGCTAGCTGCAGTTGCCGCAATGGCCGGCATTGCCGCACTGACGATCCCCGCCTCCGGACACTCGGATGAAGCGGCTGACCCGGTCTTCGGAATCACAATCCCTCCCGACTACCGCGACTGGAAGTTGATCTCCGTTGCCCACGAGGCAGGCGACCTCAACGATCTGCGCGCTGTTCTGGGTAACGATCTGGCGGTCAAGGCCTACCGGGAAGGAATGCTTCCATTTCCGGACGGCACAATCATTGTCCGGCTAGCCTGGAACTACGACCCATCGGAAGAGAACAACAAAGTCTTCGGACGTCAGCAATCCTTCGTGGCCGGGCACCCAAAAGAAGGCGTTCAGTTTATGGTGAAGGACTCAAAGAAGTACTCCGCGACGGGTGGCTGGGGGTACGCTCAATTCAACGATGGCATACCTTCGGAGGCGAAGGTGCTCAAAGCCTGTTACCCCTGTCATGTGCCCGCGAAAGCCCGCGACTATCTCTTTACCCGTTACGCACCGTGATACGGCAGCCTAGCCCCAGCGCTGGGCGAAGATGACTCCAATGGCGAGGGCGGCGGCGAAGGCGGTGCTGGTGAAGTTCACGCTGTTGTTGCCGAGACGGCCGGGGCGTTCGAGGGTGGCTCCGAGGAGGCTGTCCACAATGGTTCCGAAGAATGCTGCGGCGAAGACCGTCCAGTAATAGCGGGGCAGCAGCAGGCCCGCCCATTGGCTGGCGGAGCAGACCAGGAAAATCGCAATCATGGAAAAGAAGGTTCCGGCCGCGGTGATGCCGCCGTCTTGTCCGGGAGAAACCCGGCGAAGGCTGGTAATGAGTCGGGGCGTGCCGCCGAAGGTTTGGCCGAGCTCGCTGCTGACGGTGTCTCCGGCGGCTTCTGCCAGGGCCGCAGAGGCTCCGGCGAGAAGGATGTAGCGGGCGTGTCCGGTGGCGAGAAGTGGTGCGGCGCACAGGGCGGATGCGCCGAGGTTGGCGAGAATCTGCAGAGGGCCGCGCCCTTGTTTTCGCTCTCCCGTGCCGAGACGCTCCTTCTTTCGGCTGCCCATGCGAGTGGTGAGATAAGTCAGCAGGAAGACGATGAAGACGGGGAGCAGAGCTGCTGGGCCCGCCGCAAGGCAGAGCACGACGGTGAGAAGCACCCCGACGAAGGCTGCGGTTGCCGTGATGGCCCGCAATCCCCAGGCGCACAAGGCAAAGGCCATGGTCAGGCCGACGGCAGGAAGAAGTTGGGGGATGGCCGCTAGCCAGCTCTGAAGGAAAGTCATGCCCAAGCAATCGTACTCCGAATTGGCCCCAGGCGGGCGGCCCTGAATTCTTATGATGGCAGCAGAGTGCCATGAGTGCGCATCCAAGAGCAGGGTTTCACAGTTTCGCGGAAATGCAGGAGGCGTAAGCATGGCGGCATCGGTGTGGTCCGGATACTTGACGTTTGGCTTGATCTCGCTGCCAGTGAGACTTTACAGCGGAGCCCGGGGCAGCCGGATTTCGTTTCATATGCTGCACAAACCGGACTTATCGAGAATCAAACAGCAGCTCTTTTGTCCTGAGGAAGGCCGCGTGGTGGAGCGCAGCGAGATTGTGAAAGGCTACGAGTATCGCAAAGGCGAGTACCTGGTGATTGAGCCCGAAGAGCTCAAGAAGATTGAACCGAAGACGGCCAAGGCGATGGAGATCCTGCAGTTCGTGAAGGCTGAAGAAGTGGACCCGATCTACTTTGAGTCCAGCTACTACGTGGCGGCCGAGGATGCGGGAAAGCGTCCTTATGCGCTGCTGGCGCGGGCCATGCGCGAGAGCGGCTACATGGCGCTGGCGCAGTTGACCATGCACAATCGCGAATACACGGTATTCCTGCGTCCGTTCAAAGACGGACTCGCGTTGCATACGATGTATTACGCCGACGAGGTTCGTGCGATGGAGAACTTCGGCACGGACTCCATCGAAGTGAAGGACGCGGAACTGAAAGTGGCTCATCAGTTGATCAGCGCGCTGGCAGACAAGTTCGAGCCCGAACGCTTCCATGACACGTACGAGGAGAATGTGCGCAAACTGATTGACGCGCGACTGGAAGGGAAGGACGTCTCATCCGTGGAACGGCCCGGGAAGATGGCTCCCGTGGTGGACCTGATGGAGGCGCTGCGGCAGAGCGTGGCGAAGATGGAGGGCAAGAAGTCTTCCGAGGTGGCGAGCGCGGCGCAGAAAGCATCGCAGGTTGAGGAGATCACGCCGGGGGTTCCGAAGAAGGCGCCAGGACGCGCCAAGCCGAAGCGCGGCCGGGCGGCATAAGCAGCTCATCAAGAGAAGTATTCGGCCTTGCGGAGGCGAAGAAGAGATTCGCTTCGATGCACTCACTTCCATTACAATGACAGCACCCGAACAGAGCAGATGACCGAGGGCGGAGTGCGAATGAAAGTCATATGGAAAGCCGTGTGTGCGGCCGTCCTTTTAATTGCGGCAACATCGATTGAAGTTGGCTGTGGAGATACCTACCGTCCCGTTGCGACACCCTTGCCGCCGGTTGGCGGTAGCGGTAATCCGGCGGGCAATGAGACGGAAGCCGTGCTCTCCTGCTGTCTGAATCCAAGCAGCATCAATGCGGTCACGGCCACTCCCAGCAGTGTACTCACGGACATCGACGTCAGCGGCAACTCGAATGCAGGAAACAAGGTTCTGGGCAGTATTGTGGGGAACGGGACCGTGGCGGTCGCCGCCGCACAGAATCCGATGGCCTTCGACGGCACGCGTAGCAGTGTGTTCACGGCAAACACATCGACGGACTCGGTGACGCAGTCGCTGCTCAACGTCAGCGCCGGTGGATTTTCAGCCAGCACCAACACGATTTCGCTGGAGCCCGGCTCCCATCCTGTCGCTGTCAGCTTCCAATATTTTGGCGCCACCTATACGCAGGATTACGTGTTGAATTCTGGCGCCAACGCAACCTGTCCGGGAACCGGCTCAGTGGGTGTGATTGCCGAAGCAGCGAGCCTGTTGAAGGCCACTGTATGCATCGGTTCGGCGGCCACTCCCTCGAATCCGGTGTCTGCATGGATCTTTCGTGATCAGTCCAAGGTATTTGTGATGGACAATGTGGCGCCCGGCACGGCCAGCGTGAATGGCAACATTTACGTGGTGAGCGCCAGCAAATACAAAGTGACGAATAGCTTTCAAGTTGGAAAGAACCCGGTCAAGTTTGCCCAGAGTGCAGACGGCAACTACATCTACACGCTGAACAGCGGCGACGGCACGATCTCGATCATCGACGCTGTGGCCGAACAGGTGGTCAAGTCGATCACGGTCAGCAACACCTTGAGCAACCCGCTGATCGACATTGCGCAAGACCCGAACTTCACCGACACCTCGGCGAACACGCAGTATAACCACATCTGGGTTCTGCAGGCGGATGGCACAGTGAGCGTGTATGACAACAGCTCGCCGGGTTCGCTGACGCCGGTAACCTCGCTGGCAACCGGGCCGAACCCCACGAACCTGGCGCTGATGCGCGACGGAACCATGGCGTACGTGGGATTGGGCGGCACCGATAAGATAGTGGCTATTGATACCAGCAAGCTGGCCACCGGCGGTGCTCCTACGCTCAACGCAACCACCACAATTACGGTTGGCGTGCATCGCACAGCGACCTTTGAGCCCTACGTGCTTACGCCTCCTTGTACTACTCCGACGACCGGATGTCCGCCGGTAACTACGTTTAGCGGCTTCCTCTCTGAAGTGACCACGCCGGTAGTGACCTATGTCGCGGTATCCCGCCAAAGCAGCACTGCAACAGGCGACAGCGCGGATCTTGCCAAGGCCTACGCCATCACGACGACGCTCACCAAGTACACGTATTTCGATGCGAACCAGAATCCGCTTGATCCCCACACGATTCCCACGTGGACGCTGCCGTCAACCTGTTCGTTGCCCACGGGAATCACGAACGAGATCGACTGTCCGAACCTGTATAGCGGAACTGCCGTGGTGGCCGGTGCCTCCAATGGCACGACGCTGGTCAACACGTACATCACCACGGTTCCCGCGCCTTCGCAGGTGACTTACTGCAATCCAGAAACGACTTTGCCGGACGGACCAAAGGCGTGCCCGCTAATGACTCCGACCGTGTTATTGGGACGCAGCTAAGTCAAAGTAACTGGAAGTAAGTTGAGAGTAAGTTGAAAGTAACAAAAGTAAGGGCGAGCCTGTAAGAGGCTCGCCCTTGTTCTTTACGCCCGAGTTAGTGCTTGACGGCGTCCGCGCGGCGGCGGCGATTGTAGCGCATGGCGACGTTCATGACGACGCTGCCGGAGGTCGAAGCAAAGTCCATCACCAGCGCCTCAGTGTCTTCGCTGCCATGGAAGCCGTGCTCCGCAGCGTGCGCGATGGGCGGATGGACCTTGAAGCGGAAGCCCTGGTCGTTGAGCGTGGTGACAGCGTTGCCGATGACGAGGTTGGCCAGTTCGGCGACAGTTTCACGAATGATCTGCGGGTCATGATCCAACTCTGGGCTGCCGGAGATGGTGCACGCGACCTTCATTGCTGCGCCGTCTTCCACGTCAAAGATCACCCGGCCCTCGATGTCGCCGGTGATTTCGATCTGCACGGCGGTGGCGCGGCGCTGATAGGCTTCCTCGTCCATCGAGATATCAGAGACGGCGACGGGGCAGGCGAGGGTCTCAGAGAGAACCGCGTCGGCCGCGTTGATGAATGGCTGAATTAACTCCATCCTCATGACAACTACACTCCTGGTTGGGGAAGCGGAGCGGTGACGGCCGCATCTCCCAGCACGTACTTGATGACTTCGTATAAGAGCTCAGGTTTCACAGGCTTCTGCACAAAATGGCGCGCGCCTTTTTGCAGCGCGGCAACAATGTTTTCCTGGTATCCGACGCTGGAGACCATAATGACGCGGGCATCCGGATGCTGGCGCACAATGCGCTCGGCGGCCTCGATGCCTTCCATCTGCGGCATGGTGATATCCATGAGCACAATGTCTGCGCCGGTGCGGTCGTACTCTTTGATGGCCGTGCATCCGTCGCCTGCCTCGGCGGCCAGCACTCCGCCATAGGATTCGATAATGCGCGCCAGGTTCTTGCGTGCAAAAACCGAGTCATCCACTACGAGATAGCGGACTGGTTGACGATCATTCTTACGCAGTAGAGCGGGAAATAGCTCCATGATCTCCTCACAATTGTCCGACAGGGCGGACAGGATACGTTTCTTTGACCGTCAGGTTGCGCAGCAGGCCGCAATGCGCGATCAGGGTATTGGGCAAAGCTTCCAGGGAAACAACCCGACTGGCATATCCGCGCTCAATGGCGGCGCGCGGCATGCCAAACACTACAGAAGAACTTTCATCTTGCGCGATGGTGAGTGAGCCACAGGCTTTCATCACTCCCAGGCCCTCGGCACCATCCTCGCCCATTCCGGTCATGAGCAGGCCCACCGCATCGGCACCGAACTCCTGGGCCACCGAGCGGAAAAGTACATCGACAGAGGGACGATGTCCGTTCATCTTTGCATCGTCGGAGAGCACCACCACATCACCCAGCGGCATGCGGCGCACTCTCATATGGCGGTCGCCCGGACACACTAACACGCGTCCAGCGGAGAGCAGATCACCCGACTGCGCTTCCTTCACTTCGAGGTTACAGGAATCATTCAGACGCCGGGCAAAGGTATCCGTGAAGCCGGCGGGCATGTGCTGCACCACGAGAATCGCCGCGGGAAACTCGGGCGGCAGATGGCTGAGCATATACTCCAGCGTATTGGGACCCCCGGTGGAGATGCCAATGGCAACCACCTTCGATGCAGGTCCGGCCACAACTGAGCGCTTCGGTTTGGGCTTGGACACGACACCCGAGGTAACAGGAAGCAGAGGACGCCGAGTGAAGGGACTACTGACCGCCGCTTTGATTTTGGCAATCAGTTCGTCGGCGATTTCGCTCATGCCTTCATTGAGCACATTTTGTGGCTTGGCCACGAAGTCAAATGCTCCCATGTGCAGAGCTTTGAACGTTGTGCTCGCGCCTTCTCGTGTGTGCGCGCTGACCACTACGACCGGAACCTGATGATGGTGCATGATCTGGCGCAGGGTCTCAATGCCATCCATGCGCGGCATTTCCAGATCGAGGGTGATCGCGTCCGGCTTGAACTCATCAATCTTCTTGAGCGCGAATTCGCCATCCATCGCAGTGCCGACCACGTGAATCGAGTTGTCCCGCTCCAGCAATTGTGGAATTAGCTTGCGCATGAGCGCCGAGTCATCCACCACCAGCACGCGGATCATCTTCTTGGGAGCCATCATGAGCGCGGCTCCATTTCCCGCGATTCCAGCGCACCGCGCTGATAGCCACGGCCAAGTTTTTCGACTACGTCCGAGATGCTGAGGATGAGCACGACGCGTCCGTCGCCCAGAATGCTTGCGCCGCTGACGAGTTCGCTGCTGACCATGGTTTCATCGAGCGCTTTGATCACGAGTTCCTGCTCGCCAATCAGGCGATCTACTACAAGCCCGCACTTGCGGTCGCCGAGGCTGGCCACGATGATGAACATCTTCTGCTTGCGCTCGCCGCCCGGATGCATGTTGCTGAGGCGGATAAGCGGCACCACCTCTTCGCGAATCTGAAGGACTTCCTGCCCATCGACAAAGTGAACATCATCTTCACGAGCCCGCAGAATCTCCAGCACATTGCCCAGCGGCACGGCGTAAAGCCGCTCTGAAACGCGGAAGAGCAGGGCCTTGATAATGGCGAGAGTGAGCGGCACCTTGAGGCGGAATGTGGAGCCCTGGCCGAGCACAGTGCGCACGCTGATGGTGCCC
>Ga0181516_10002901_pt1 | contig 11832 bp, 6 predicted proteins | sample PEATcosm2014_Bin_25_FD_121104 | JGI IMG/M metagenome (GOLD analysis project Ga0181516, IMG submission 121104) | Peatland microbial communities from MTU Mesocosm Facility, Houghton, MI, USA - PEATcosm2014_Bin01_10_metaG | ecosystem: Environmental > Terrestrial > Soil > Wetlands > Peat | place...
AGGTCGGTGGTCGGATAAAATTTCTTCAACGTGGCGGTCTGCTCCGGCCAGCCCATCGTCGCAAACGGCCACAGCCAAGAACTGAACCACGTGTCGAGCACGTCGGGGTCTTGGGTGAAGCCAACTCGCTCCAACTCGCGTGCTTCCAAATCAGATGTTGTTGCAGCAAAAACCCAACGCGCTTGGCGATCCATTCGAATCGCACCTTTTTCCATTGTTCCAAAACTAAAAAATGTTTCGTCGTCCGATTTTCCAGATAGAGAAACGGTAATGCCGTCTGACAATTCGCCTCGAAGACCAAACGAAGCCAAGCCTGATGGTGATTTTGCGATTGAAGCTGGCTCAATTAATTTATCCGCGACTTCGGGCTTCAATTTGCTTTTCACATCATCCGTAAAATAGCCTGACCAAGTCGGAATGCGATGCCCCCACCAAAGTTGGCGGCTGACGCACCAGTCCTGCAAGCCGCCCATCCAGTGATCATAAACTTTCGCCCAGCGGTCGGGATGAAATTTCATCTCGCCTTTGGCCACCACTGCGCGTGATTTTTCCACGCTTGGATATTTCAAAAACCACTGTTCGCTTAAGCGCGGTTCAATTGGCACGTCGGCTCGCTCACTGAAGCCGACTTTGTTCGTGTAAGGCTCTTCTTTTTCCATGAAGCCAAGTTCGCCAAGTTTTTCAACAGCAGCTTTCCGAGCTTTGAACCTGTCCAAACCAAACAAATCTTTTCCAGCTATTTCCGTCATCATTCCCCGTTCGTCAATTACTTCAGGAAATCGTGCTAGTTCTTGATAAATGGGAGAAAGCTGTTTTCCGTTTGTCGCTGCTGACATTAGCCGCTGGAGTTGCTTAATAATAATTTCACAATCCGCTTTGTCATGCGCGGGCGTCACTTTCAAAACGCCCGTGCCGAATTCAAAATCCACATGCTCGTCACCGATGATCGGAATGAGTTTCTGTTCGCGCGGCAATTCCACCGGCAGCGGACGCAGCACATGTTTGCCGATGAGATGCGCATAACGCGGATCTTTCGGATTCACGGCCACAGCAGTATCGCCGGGGATTGTTTCCGGCCGCGTCGTCGCGATCGTCAAAAAAGTTCCCGGCGCCTCGGCGACTTCGACCTTGAAGTAATACATGAAGCCGCGCTGTTCCTTCATCGTCACTTCTTCGTCGGACAAAGCCGTGAGCGAAGCGGGACACCAGTTCACCATGCGCTTGCCGCGATAAATGAGGCCTTTCTTGTAGAGGTCCACGAACACGCGTTGCACGCAGCGCGAATACTCCGGGTCCATCGTGAAGCGTTCGTGCGTCCAGTCGCACGAGGCGCCGAGCTTCTTCAACTGCTGGATGATGATGCCGCCGTGCTTTTCCTTCCATTCCCAGACGCGTTCGAGAAATTTCTCACGGCCCAGATCGTCGCGATGCTTGATCTCACCGGATTTTTTCAACGTGCGCTCGACGACCGTCTGAGTGGCGATGCCTGCGTGATCCGTGCCGGGCAGCCAGAGAACTTCCTTGCCGTCCATGCGCGCCTTGCGGCAGAGAATATCCTGGATCGTATTGTTGAGCACGTGGCCGAGCGTGAGCACGCCGGTGACGTTCGGCGGCGGAATGACGATGGAATACGCCGGCTTGGCGGAATGCTCGTTGGCGACGAAAAACTTTCCGTCGAGCCAGAATTGATACCATTTGTCCTCGACGGACTGCGGTTCGTAAGCTTTGGAGATTTCAGACATTTTGAAAATTATTTTCAGCCACAGATTTTCACAGATGAAACACAGATTTGATTAAGACAAATTCTTTATTTGTGTTTCATCTGTGCTTATCTGTGGCTCAAATTATTTCTTTAACAGCGCGTATTCCATCGAATCCACCAGCGCCTGCAAGCTGGCTTCGATGATATTTTCGCTCACGCCGACCGTGCCCCACTCGCGCTGGCCGTCGGTGGATTGGATGAGCACCCGCGTTTTTGCACCGGTGCCGGTCGCAGTATCAAGAATGCGCACTTTGTAATCCGTCAGCGTTACTTTTTTTAGTTGCGGGAAAAATTTCGCCAACGCCAGTCGCAACGCGCCGTCAAGCGCGTTCACCGGGCCGTCGCCTTCGGCAACGGTTTGCGCGCGTTTATTTCCGACGCTGACTTTGATCGTCGCTTCACAAACAGATTCCTTCACGTCACGCCGCATCGAGACGTGATATGCGTCCACGCGGAACGGCGGTTCGCGATGTTTCAGCGCCTTGCCGATGAGCAATGCGAGCGAACCTTCGGCGGCTTCGTATTCGTAACCCTGATTTTCCAGTTCCTTGACACGATTCAAGATCGCCTTCAACTCCGGCGTGTCGTTCGTGAGCTTGAAGCCGAGTTCCTGCGCCTTGATGACGATATTGCTGCGGCCCGCGAGGTCGCTGATGAGCACGTTGCGCGCGTTGCCGACGAGTGACGGGTCAATGTGCTCATAGCTCGACGCGAGTTTCTGCACGGCGTTGACGTGTGCGCCGCCCTTGTGCGCGAACGCCGCCGCGCCGACCCACGGCAGTCGCGGATTGTGCCGCATGTTCGCGACTTCATCCACGAACCCGGAAAGTTCCTTGAGCTTCGCCAAGGATTTCACCGGCACGGAAGTTTTTTTCAGCTTCAACGCGACGCACGGAATCACGCTCGTGAGATTGCAATTGCCCGTGCGCTCGCCGTAGCCATTGATCGTGCCCTGAACGTGAACCGCGCCAACTTCGAGCGCGGCGAGAGCGTTCGCGACGCCGAGGCCGATGTCATCGTGCGTGTGGATGCCGATTTTGCAATTCAATTTGCCCAGCGCCGTTTTCGTGATGGCGGCGATTTCGTTCGGCAGGCAACCGCCGTTCGTGTCGCACAACACGACAAAATCCGCGCCCGCTTTTTCGGCGGCCTGCCACGTCGCGAGCGCATAATCGGAATCCAGTTTGAAACCGTCGAACGCGTGCTCGGCGTCATAGATGACGAATTTGCCGTGGTCTTTCAGGAAACGCACTGTGTCGCCGATCATCGCGAGATTTTCTTCCGGCGTGCAGCGCAAAACTTCTTTCACATGCAGCATCGAAGTCTTGCCGTAGATCGTGACGACGGGCGTTCCGGCTTCGATGAGCAGACGCACCTGATCGTCCTGTTCGACGGGCGTATTTTTTTTGCGCGTCGAGCCGAACGCGGCGAGCTTCGCATTTTTGAATTTGCGTTTTTTGGCCTGCGCGAAAAATTCGATGTCCTTGGGATTGCTGCCCGGCCAGCCGCCTTCAATGTAATGAACGCCAAAAGAATCGAGCTTCTCGGCGATGCGGAGCTTGTCCGCGACCGAGAAATTGATGCCTTCGCCCTGCGAACCGTCGCGCAAGGTCGTGTCATAGATTTCGACTTGGGGTTTCATAAATGCCGTAAAAACGGACGAGCAGTATCTCTCAATTTTGAAGGACTGGCAAATCGTAAAACAAAGTCTGAAAGAAGAAAATGCGAATTATTTTCTAATCTGGGAATTTTATGTCGAATTCTTTGCCATTAATAATTCCTCGGATTTTATTTTCGGTCTGTTCTGAAATTTCAAGATTGCCGTGGTCAAATTCTTTGTGATGGTTGGGACACAAAACCAATAGATTTCCTGCCGCCAACATTTGTCCAGAACCGATTCGTCAGTTTGAACCATTGCACTTTGTTCCCGCGCGGTTAGATTTTGCGCGTGGAAGTTTGCGAATCCATTTCCTGTCCGTTTTGCGGGCAGGCGTCCGAGGTGGCCATTGACACGAGCGTGCCGAGCCAGCGGTTCACGACGGATTGCGAGGTGTGCTGCCGCCCGTTCGAGGTGACGGTGACGTGCGAGCCGGGCGAAATTTTAAGCCTGGACGTGTCGGGCAACTGACGGAAAAGGATTGCCCGAATGGATTTTCGCGCGTAGATTCCCCGCCCTTTGGTCGCACCCATAGCTCAATTGGATAGAGCGGCTGACTACGGATCAGCAGGTTATAGGTTCAACTCCTATTGGGTGCACCAGGGGAATCAAACGCGCCCCGGCATCAATCCATGGCTAAATTATTTCTAGGGCTTGATTCCAGCACGCAAAGCTTGAGCGCGGTCGTCATCGACCTCGATACGCGAAAAGTCATCCACGAAAAATCGCTGAACTTCGACCGCGCGCTGCCGCATTACAAAACGAAGAACGGCGTCCTGCCGAACCGCAATCCGCTCGTCAAACACAGTCCGCCATTGATGTGGGCGGAGGCGCTGGATTTGATTTTCGCCGAAATGAAACGCGACGGTGTCGCGCTTGGCAAAATTCTCGCCGTCAGCGGCAGCGGCCAGCAGCACGGCTCGGTTTATTTCAACGACCGCATCGAACCGGCGCTGGCGAATCTGGATCCGCAAAAAACTTTGGTCGAAAACCTGCACGGCGTTTTCGCGCGCAAAACTTCGCCCATCTGGATGGATTCCTCGACCGCCGCCGAGTGTGCCGAGATCCGCAGGAAACTCGGCGGCGTCAAATACACCGCCTCGCGCACCGGCTCGGACGCGTTCGAGCGTTTCACCGGCCCGCAGATCCGGAAATTTTTCAAGACCGAACCAAAAGCCTACGCAAAAACTTCCAGCATCGCGCTGGTGAGCTCGTTCATGGCGTCGCTGCTCGCGGGAAAAATCACGCCGATCGATTTTGGCGACGGCGCGGGCATGAACCTGATGGACATCCGCAACAAGGTCTGGGACATGGAAGCGCTCAAGGCGACGGCGCCAAGCTTGAAATTGAAATTGCCGCCGCTCGCCGCCCCGGGAAAAGTCATCGGCCTGGTCGGCGCGTATTTCACCAATAAATACGGCCTGAATCCCGAAGCGCTCGCGACGGCCTGGACCGGTGACAATCCGGCGAGCGTCATCGGCCTCGGCCTCATCAAACCCGGCCACGTCGCCATCAGCCTCGGCACGAGCGACACATTTTTCGGCACGATGGAAAAATGCCAGACCGACGAAGATGGCGAAGGCCATGTCTTCGGTTCGCCGTCGGGCGGCTACATGACGCTGGTTTGTTTCAAGAACGGTTCGCTCGCCCGCGAAAAAATCCGCGCGCTTTATGGGATCAAAGATTGGGACGAATTTGGAAAACTGGTCGCCTCGACAAAACCCGGCAACGACGGCGGAATTCTGCTGCCGTGGTTCGAGGCGGAAATCGTCCCGCGCGTCAACAAGCCGGGCATCCACCGCTTTGACCTCGACGCAAAAAATGCCGCCGCGAACTGCCGGGCGATTTTCGAGGCGCAGATGATGTCCATGCGGCTGCATTCGCAGTGGATGAACGTGTCGCCGAGACAAATTTTCGCCACGGGCGGCGCGTCGAACGATCCGGCCTTGCTGCAAGTCATGGCCGATGTGATGAACTGCCGCGTCGAGCGGATTGAAGTCTCCAAGAGCGCGGCGCTCGGCGCGGCGTTGCAGGCCGCGCACGGCTGGCTCGCGGCCGCCGGCAAAAATCCGAAATGGGAAAAGCTCGTCGCCGGTTTCACAGCGCCGATTCCGGGCGGTGAAATCCGGCCGGACAAACAGGCCGCCAAGATTTACGACAGGCTGCTGGAAAAATACGCCGCGTGCGAATGCGAGGCTCTGGCGCAACTTTAATTTGCGGCCGCGATTTTCAGCGGTACGCGCAGCCGGATGTCGTCCGAGGCCGCGCCGACCATGATTTCGTAATCGCCCGCTTCGACAATGTATTGCTTTTTGTCCGTGTCCCAATAGCGGAGCCGTTCCGCCGGAATGTCCACAGTGACGCGCGCGATCTGGTTTTGGAGCAGATGGATCCGCGCGAAGCCGCACAGCGCGAGCCTCGGCTGCGGCACTGCGGAATTGACGTGCCGGAAATAAACCTGCGCAACTTCGTCGCCGTCGCGCGCGCCGGAATTTTGCAGCGTGAACGAAATTTTGACCGTGTCGCCCGCGTTGAAATTTGTGGAATTTAATTGCGCGTCGCTGTAATCAAATTTTGTGTAGCTCAAGCCGTGGCCGAAGGCGAACAGCGGCGTGCCGCTGAAATATCGGTAAGTGCGGTTGCTCATCGAATAATTTTCAAACGCGGGCAAATCTTCCGTCGAACGGTAAAACGTGACCGGCAGGCGTCCGGCGGGATTTGCGTCACCGAACAAAACATCGGCCACGGCGCGTCCGCCTTGCTCGCCCGGATACCACGCCTGCATGATCGCGGGCAGGTTTTCCGCCTCCCACGGCATCGCGACCGCGCTGCCGCTGCAATTCACGAACACGACGGGTTTTTGCATCGCGTGCAGCGCCTTGAGCAATTCGGTTTGCTGCGACGGCAGTTCAATTTTCGTCCGGTCGCCGCCGCTGAAACCGTCGGCGTTCACTTTCATTTCCTCGCCTTCGAGTTGCGGGCTGATGCCGCCGACGTAAATCACCGCGTCGGCGGTGGACGCGGCTTCGATGGCCCGCGTCCATTTTTCAAGGCTGACTTTTTCGCCCGCCGCGTTCGTGGACAGCGCAAGCGGGCAGCCGCGTTCATAAACCACTTCGATGTTTGTGCCCGCGACATTTTTGATTCCGTCAAGGATCGTCACCGGATGCGACGGGACGCCGTTGTAATTGCCGAGCAGCACCGGGACGGAATCGGCGTTCGCGCCGATGACGGCGATGCTTTTGATTTTCGCGCGGTCAAGCGGCAGCGCGCCATCGTTTTTCAGAAGCACGATGGATTCGCGCGCGACTTTCAACGCGAGCGCCTCGTGTTCCGGCGAGTCGTTTTCGGAGATTGAAATTTTTGCATAGGGATTTTTGTCCGGCGGATCGAACATTCCGAGTTGAAACCGCGCCTTGAACAGACGGGAAGCCGCCGTGTCAATTTCCGTTTCCGAAACCAATCCGTCCTTGACGGCGCGCGTGAGCGAATTGTAATCCGTGCCGCAGCACAAATCGTCGCCGGCCTTCACCGCGTCCGCCGCGGCTTCCTCGGACGAGCCTGCGAATTTGCGGTTCGCGTAAATGTCGTAGATCGCGCCGCAATCGGAAACGACGTGGCCGTCGAAGCCCCACTGGTTGCGCAAAATCTCCGTGAGCAGGAGCGGGTTCGCGCAGGCCGGCTGGCCATAGACTGAATTGTAGGCGCCCATCACCGCGCCGACTTTTCCCTCGCGCACGGCGGCTTCAAAATGCGGCAGATACGTTTCGTAAAAATCTCGTTCGCCCGGCGCTACGTCGAACGTGTGCCGTGCCGATTCCGGGCCGCTGTGGACGGCGAAATGTTTTGCGCAGGCCATCACCTTGACATGATCCGGATCGTCGCCTTGCAACCCGCGAATAAAAGCGACGCCGAGCCTCGCCGTCAAAAAAGTGTCTTCGCCGTACGTTTCCTGTCCGCGTCCCCAGCGCGGATCGCGGAAAATATTTATGTTCGGCGTCCAAAACGTGAGGCCGTAATACTTCGCGCTGTTGCCATCGTGGTTGGCAACGTAATCATTGTGCTTCGCGCGCGCCTCGGTGGCGATGGTGTCGGCTTCTGCGTGAACGAGCGGCACGTCCCACGTCGCGGCCATGCCGATGGCTTGTGGAAAAACGGTGGCTGTGCCCGCGCGACCGACGCCGTGAAGACATTCGCTCCAAAAATCGTAGGCCGGAATGCCGAGCCGCGGGATCTCGCCTTCGCCGTTGCGCATCTGCTGGATTTTTTCCGCGAGCGACAGGCGGCTCACCAAATCTTTCACGCGGGCGTCCACCGGCTGCGAGGTATCCTTCCAGATTTCCGGCGTGCTGACGGCTGGGATTTTCAATGCGGTCGCGTCCTCGGCGTCCAGCAAATCCGCCGCGTGCATGGAAATGATTGAAACGCCGTCTGCGTCGCGCAGTTCAAACGTGTTCAACTTTGCCGCGTTCGTGCGGCCGGTGAAGTTGAGCGTGAGCGGCCCGCGTAATGCGTCTCCGGGAAAATCGACCTGGTTGGTGAGGTAAAGCACCTTGCCCGCGCCGCCCGCCGCCGCAAAAATATCAAGGTTGGTTGCGAAAACCTGGTCGTCACAAACGATGTCAAACGAGCGCTGGCCGGAATTTGTGAAAACAATTTCCGCAAGGCCGATGACGGTGGTGTATTTGCCCGCCGGAAGGTCGGGGACGGAAACCGCGAAATTCGTTCCATAAATTTCCTCGCGAAACCATTCTTCGCCGCGCCGCGCCGCGCCTTCAATCAGCAGATTTTCGTGGCCGCGCCCGTGGCTGAACTGGCCGCTGACGAGAATTTTTTTGTCGCAGACGGCGCAGGTTTCCTCGTCGGCGAACGCGGCGGGAATGTTCAGGCTGAAAATGGCGAGAATCGCGCCGACGAAAAGGCGTTTGGACGGAAACTTGATTTCCATGAGCCCAGAGCTAGCCAACGCGGCGCGGAATGGCAATTCCAAACAGCGCGCGCCGGATGAAATTTTTTGCGGGGAAACATGAGTCCGCATTGACATTTGGCGGTTTAGGTGAAAACTTCTCGGCGCGCTCCATGACGAAAATATTCTGGCGCAAACACCGTGGCTGAAAAAGACGATTATCTGTTGGACTTGCTTGTTGACCTCGGCTTCACCAATGCCGAGCAGGTCGCCAGCGCGCGTACGGAGGCGAAGGCCGCCAGCGTGGGCGTGGTGGACCTGCTTGTGGCGAACAAGGCCATCCGCCCGTCGGACGTGACGCAGGCGAAGGCGGCACAGTTCGGCGCGGAGGTCGTCCAGCTCAACGCAATGAGGATCGAAGATGAAGTCATCGCCATCATCCCGCGCGATATCGCGAAAAAATACCGGGCGATTCCGATTTTCAAGGCGGACGGCAAAGTCGCCGTCGCCATCGCCGACCCGTCCGACCTGAACACGATTGATTCACTGACGCATTTACTGGGCGCGGAGATCGAACTACGCGTCGCGTCGGAGCAGGACATCGAGAACGCGTTGAACAAATATTACGGTGCGGACAAAAAGAACGTGGCGGAAGGCGCGTTTGCAGACGTGATCCAGGAATTGACGGAATCCGAGGTCGAAGTGGGCGCGGTGGACGACGATGGCGGCGCGGTGGATGCAGACGCACCGCTCATCCGGCTCGTGAACCAGATCATCATTGACGCCTTCAAGCTGCGTGCGTCGGACATCCATCTGGAGCCGCTGGAAAAAAGATTCCGCCTGCGTTATCGCATCGACGGCATGATGCAGGAAATGAAGGCGCCGCCGAAACGGTTGCAGGCCTCGATCATCGCGCGGCTGAAACTCCAGTCGAACATGTCCATCTCCGAGCATCGCATCCCGCAGGATGGACGCATCCAGACAAAAGTCGGCGCGAAGATGATCGACCTGCGCGTTTCCTGCCTGCCGACGAACCACGGTGAAAGCATCGTGATGCGTATCCTCGACAAGGAAGGTCTGAAGCTCGGTCTGCCGGAACTGGGATTTTTTCAGGACGACCAGCAGACGTTCGAGCGCGTCATCGCCCTGCCGGACGGCATTTTGCTCGTGACCGGCCCGACGGGTTCCGGCAAAACGACGACGCTTTATTCCTGTTTGCATTTCATCAACCGCCCCGACCGGAAAATCATCACCGTTGAAGACCCGGTGGAATATGTTCTGGCCGGCATCAACCAGGTGCAGGTCAGCGAAGCGGTGGGACTGACGTTCGCCGCCGCGTTGCGCGCGATTCTGCGCCAGGCGCCCAACGTCGTGATGCTCGGGGAAATCCGCGACTTCGAGACGGCGTCCATCGCCATCAACGCGTCGCTCACCGGCCATCTGGTTTTCTCCACGCTGCACACGAACGACGCGCCAGGCGCGGTCGCGCGCCTCGTGGACATGGGCGTGAAGCCGTTTTTGGTCGCGTCCTCCACGCGCTGCCTCATGGCGCAACGGCTCGTGAGAAAAATCTGCAAAAAGTGCGGGCAGCCTTATGTGCCGACGGATTCCGAAATGCACGCCTTGAGCCTGACACCGGAAATGTTGAAGACCGCGACGCTGGCGAAAGGGCGCGGCTGCGCGAATTGCAACAACACCGGCAACCGCGGGCGTTTCGGCATCTTTGAAATTTTTGTCGTTGACGACGAGGCGCGGAAATTGATTTACGACCATGCACCGACCTCCGTGCTGCGCACGCGCGCGCGGGAAATGGGGATGCGCACGTTGCGCGAGGACGGCATCCGCAAGGTGCTCGCCGGCCTGACCACGCCCGAAGAAGTTATCCGCGCGACCGTGGGCGACGAATCATAACGCAATTTTTTTATGTCATACTCAATGTCCGATTTGCTGCAGTTGGTCGTGTCCGAGGGTGCGTCCGATCTGCACATCCGTGTGGGCGTGCCGCCGGTGATCCGTGTCCACGGTATTTTGCATCGTGTCGAAGGTCCGACTCTCAAGCCGGAGGACACCGAGGAATTGATGCGCAGCATCACGTCGGAGGAACACATCCAAAGCACGCGTGAGCGCGGCGGCGCGGACTTCGGCTTCGCGTTCGGCGACGTGGCGCGTTTCCGCGTCAGCGTGTTCAAGGAAAAGGGAAATTTTGCGATGGTGCTCCGGCAGATTCCCAGCAAATTGCTGACGATGGAGCAGATCGGCATTCCGCCCAGCGCGAAGGAACTGCTTTATAAACCACGCGGCATGGTTCTGGTGACGGGGCCGACGGGTTCTGGCAAGACAACGACACTGGCCTCGATGATCAACATCATCAACGAGGAGCGCGAAGAGGCGCACATCATCACCATCGAAGACCCGATCGAGTATTATCACAAACACAAGAAGGCGCTGGTCACGCAACGCGAAATCGGCGTGGATGTGCCGAACTTCGCCGAAGGTTTGCGTCGCGCGCTGCGTCAGGATCCTGACATCGTGCTCGTCGGTGAAATGCGCGACTTGGAAACCATCGAGGCCGCCGTCACCGCCGCCGAAACCGGCCACTTGGTCTTCGGCACACTGCACACCACCGGCGCGGCCAAGACGATTGACCGTCTCGTGAACGCTTTTCCGGTGAACCAGCAGGAGACCATCCGCATCCAGCTGTCCACCGTGCTGCAGGCGGTCATTTCGCAGCTGCTCATCCCGCGCGTGGACAAGCCGGGCCGCGTGGCCGTGTTTGAAGTGATGATCAACACCCCATCGGTGGCCGCGCTCATTCGCGACAACAAGACCTTCCGCCTCAACTCGGACATCCAGACCGGCGCCAAGTTCGGCATGGTCACGCTCGACGCGTTCCTCCTGGAAAAATACTCCGCCGGCATGATCTCCCGCGAGGAGGTCATCACCAAGTCGCAGGACCCGGCGACCATCCAGTCCAAGCTGCAGGAAATGGAGCTGGCCCAGGCCGTCGGCGAAAAATCCGGCGTGAAAATGGAAACCAAACGATAGCCGCGCATGTCCCAGCCCATCCATCCCCTGCTTGAACTGGTCAGGGCCAACGGCCTGATTGACGACCTGCAATATGAGGAGGTCGTCGCCGAGCAGCAGCGCACCGGCAAGCCCGTCCGCCAGATCCTCGCGGACCTCGGGCTGGTAAGCCTTCCGGCCCTGTTGCGGCTCGTGGCCGACCAGCTCGGAACGGAAGTGGTGAACATCGACGAACAGGCCATCACCCCCGAATTGCTGAAGAACGTGCCCGCCAATGCCGCGCGCACCTACCAGTGCTTCCCCGTCGCGCTGAACAACTCCGTGCTGCAACTGGCCCTGGCCGACCCGCTCAATTCGTCGCACATCGACGAGCTCTCCTTTGTCATCAAGAAGGAAATCCGCATCGTGGTGGCCGACCCCGCCCAGGTGGCGAGCGCCATCGAGAAACATTATGGCGAGGAAAGCAGCAGCGTATCCGACGTG
>Ga0181516_10002903_pt1 | contig 11830 bp, 4 predicted proteins | sample PEATcosm2014_Bin_25_FD_121104 | JGI IMG/M metagenome (GOLD analysis project Ga0181516, IMG submission 121104) | Peatland microbial communities from MTU Mesocosm Facility, Houghton, MI, USA - PEATcosm2014_Bin01_10_metaG | ecosystem: Environmental > Terrestrial > Soil > Wetlands > Peat | place...
AAACCGCTCGAACTCATCGCGCTTGAGCGGGGTGACATATTCTTGGAGCTGAAGATGCAACGCATCGCGGAAAGCCAGATCACGACTGGCCATTTTGTTGCGTGCTTTTTCGATCAATGGTTTCCAGTGCGCGTGCGACTCAAACTTTGCGAACAAGGCGTCCACTTCCCAGGAATTGAGTTTGCGCCCCTTCGCTTTGAATTCTTGAGTCAGGACATCCGCGAAGCCGCATTCGTAGGCGGCGATGAGATCCAGCACTTCTGAATAAAATGTGTCCCGAACACTTGCGCGATTATCCAAGCGCAGCACGCGCCGATATTCATGCGCTTTCTCGCAAAAAATACTCACATAGATTTTGTCGGTGTAGAGGGCGAATTTGAAATTGCCCATGTCCAGGCAATCCTTCAGCGCATCCGTGAATTGTTTGCGATAATTTTCCTCGATGAACGCCGACTGGATGAAATCCTCGTCGCGCTGATTGATATATTTGGTGCCGCCGCCCGTGCGTCGGTTGATGGTATCAATCACAATATCCAGAATCGCCTTGCGCAAAAGACCAGCCCGTTCGGACTCCGTCATGAGCATGGCGAGATTCAAAAAAGCACGGAAGTCAAGCACTCCCAGTTGTGGAGCTTTGGAGATGTTCCCGAAATCTGTTTCGGGAACATCCAACCCCTGAATCGCTAACTTCAATGCTTTCAGGCGGTTGCCCTTCAGCACCTCATACCCGTTTCGGGCAAGTTCCTCGGCATTATGCTCTAAATAATTTTCCACCGTTCGGAGCGTCACCTCGAAAAACACGGCTACCTGCTCTTTGAGGACGACAGTTTTGCCTTCAAACGGGATGCCGCGAATGCCTGCCGCCTTCTCAATTTCGGCGAGCGCATACGGATTGTTCAAAATATTCTGCCGATCTACCGCTGAATTTGTCAGGTCTTTGTTCATGGTGATTTACAGGCTACGGACATTTTCCAAGCCGTGTTGTTGGAGGATGGCGGTGAGGTTGGTTTTGGCCACGTCATCGGCAAAGGCGCTATCACGGAAGACGATGGTGCTTTCGCCGGACGGAGCTTGCGTCTTGTGCCAGGATGCGATGCCAAGGGCGAGCGGTTCGATTTCTTTGGCCGTGATGGATTTGGACAGGCACACGAGCAACGTGCCCGCGCCGATGCTGTGGACTTGCTGGCTGGTGATGGTGCGCGTTTCAATGGGCACGGTGAGGTCGAGGCCGAGTTTTAGCAGCAACTCGAACAGGATGTCGGATTCCGTGCGGTCGGTTTTGAGATGATCCACCGAGGCTTCCAGCGATTCGGCCAGACGTTCACGGTCTGGCTCCCATGCCTGAATGTTGCTGCTGCCGAGCTTGAACACGCGGAATCCTAGGTCGCCCGCGAACATCGGATTCGTTTCGCGGATTTTTTCGATAATTGTTTTGATCCGTTTCTCGGCAATTTCTGCTAGATTAGTGGCCTTGCCATTCCTCATGCCTGCTTGATTGGCAATTTTATCGGGCAATTGCACACAGATGAATCTTCGTTTCGCTTCTTCCGCCGAGTTCAAATTGAGAACTGCTTCGGCTGTAGTTCCAGAGCCGGCGAAAAAATCCATAACGATGTCATTGCCTTCACACCCGACTTTGACCAGATACTCAAGCAGTCCAACAGGTTTCGCATAGTCATAATAGATGCCCATGTTTTTCAAATAGGTTTTGGTTTTCTCCGTAGTTCCCAATCCCCTCAAAACTGAAAGAATGTTACTCGGCTTGTCGTTCTCGCGTAAATACCGCACGCCAGCATTCACGTTTAGGTAAAACTTCAACGGCGTTCCTTCATCTAAAATCGGTTTGCATTCGTTTTTGATAAACTCCAGCAGCTTATTTCGGTTCGCCATTCCTACATAGATTCTACAGGGTTTTGTGAGCTTGAAATCCTTGATAATCATATCGTCGAGTTTGATTGGCAACCCCGACTTGTGCTCAATGTCGTATCTAGCTTTGACCTCATCTGAAATATACCCATCTGCAAGAGTTTGCTTGAAAAACTCATCATCAACATTTTTCTTCAGATAAGTGAGTTCCTTTTCTGAAGATGGAAAGCCCGCTGGAAGTTCGACAATCGCCGGTGGGTTGGCTGGGTTGTTTTTGTTAATGTTGTTGTCCGCAACTCCTTTCCAGAGGTTGCTTTCTTTGGGCGTGTTTGGATCAACTACACGACCTATGGCCTTTTCGGAATGCTCAATGCTCTTGTAATAAGCTAAAATATACTCGTGGTTGACTTTGATTAAATATTGGTTGTCCGTGTTGCCTTCAGTGTTCCAAACAAACTGACAGCAAAAATTTTCCTCGCCGAAAATCTCCGCACAGAGTTTTCGAGTATTGTCTATTTCATTGTCGTCAATGCTGATGAAAATTACGCCGTCCTCACGAAGTAAATTGCGCGCCAGCTTGAGGCGCGGATACATCATGTTGAGCCAGTCGGTGTGGAACCTGCCGGATGATTCGGTGTTGGACGAAAGTTTTTTGCCTTCCTCGCCGGTCTGGCCTGTGAGTTGAAGGTAGTTGCTGATGTTGTCCTGAAAATTATCAGGATAAACAAAGTCCTTGCCGGTGTTGTAAGGCGGATCAATGTAAATGAGTTTCACTTTCCCGGCGTAGGATTTCTGGAGAAGCTTGAGCACTTCCAGATTGTCTCCCTCAATCATTAGGTTGCGCGTGGTATCCCAGGCCACGCTGTCTTCCGGGCAAGGCCGCAACGTGCCGGTGCTGGGAGTGAGCGCCAACTGGCGGGCCTTGCGCTTGCCGTGCCAGTTGAGGCCGTATTTTTCCTCGCTGTCCGTAACGGTTTTGCCAATCAACTCTTTCAGCGCGTCCACGTTCACGCCGTCCTCGGTGACGACTTCGGGAAACAGCGCCTTGAGCTTGGCAATGTTTTCGGCAGTCACATCCAGCGTTTTGGTTTCAGGGTCGTTCGCGGTCAATGGTTTCATACGGTGCTGTTAGAAGTGCCATGGTGGAATTTACTGGAGGAATTTGCGAATTTTTTCTTGAACTTCGCGGAGGTTAAATGGCGCGGCACTGGTTTCCTGCGTGGTCACCAAAATACCGTTTTCATCATCACCAGCCACAACCGAAGGTTCATCGGCTGGACGGACTTTGTTGGCGCGATACCAAGCGAGTTTTTTCTCCCAGCTTTTCCGGTAATCGTCCCGCTCCAACATGCCCAGATGTTCCCAATAAACCGTGCGGCCGGAAATCTCGTCAGCGATGGTGAAGTCCGGGTAACGTGTAGAGCCGCCCAGCATCAGCGCCTTTTCGTATTCGGGCTGGATTTTTGCATTCAGCAAAGTTTCGTAAACGAGCAATTCCGATTTGGAACGAACGGCGATGCCGGTGCTGGTGCGGTAAACCAACCCTTCCTGCATGAAGACGCTGCCTTTGGTCTGCTTGAATTCCACCATCCGGCATTCGTCTTGCAACAAGTTGGTCATGCGGCGCGCGGTCTCCGAACGATGCGGCGCAGAAAAATCCTTGAGCATAGTGCGTGGGCCTTGGTGCATCACAACGACGCGATCTTGATGACGAGTGAGCGCGGTGTAAATGAGTTCCCGCGAGAGAATAGGATGTCCTTCCGGCAGCACGAGGATGACGAGTTTGAACTGACTGCCTTGGGCTTTGTGGATGGTGAGTGCGTAGGCAAGTTCGAGCGCGGCGTCGCCTTCTTCACGAAAATCGCTGCCGTAAAAATCGTAGGTGTAACCGGGCTGCGAGGAGAACTCGACCTTGAGAATCTTGCTGGCGGGTTTCCACAGACCAACGGCGATGCCGACTTCGCCATTGGCAAGGTAACCAATTGCCCCTTCCTGCGGATAAACCTTGCGCCCGTCGCGCCGATGATTGCCGAGGTTAATTATCTTGTCACCGTAAACAATTCGTTCCGCTCCCATCGGCTTGGGGATGGGACGCTGCCAAGGCTGCCGACTTGCCAAATCAAGAAAGGACGCGCGAAACGCCTGATGGATTTGGCGATTGATGTCACTGACGCCAAAAGGCATTCCACGAAGTGGGCTGAGGATTTGCCACGCCTCAACCGCTGAGACTGCACCGGTTTTACCGTTGCGCGTGGCATTGAAATAATCGTATTCGCCCGCGACGGTCGCACCCAACGCCCGGTTGAAGCCGCGAAAGTCCGTTGCGCTGGACAATTTTAATTCCTGCACCAGCACGTCCACAAGCTTGCGCTGGAAATCATCTGGCTTTTCCCATTCAACGAACCGAATGGTGGGATGCTCTTCCGCACCTGCAAAAAAAACATCATCTTCTCCGGCTGATGGAGGCGCGGTGCTGAACCAACGAGCGAGCCGCAAATCAGGCCGTTCGGCACCAACCTGTCGCCGTTCGATGGTAAGTTCAGCAAAGCCAATGGACACACGCGGAAATTTTGATTCGTAATCGGCAGGACGCAGTTTGGCGATGATGTCCACGAATGGACGCCCGGCTCCGATGGGAGGCAACTGCGCGGGATCGCCAACGAAGATGTAACGCTTCACACCAGCCAGTGCGTCGAACATTGCGCCGAGCATGTCTTCAGTGAGCATCGAGGATTCGTCCACGATCACCGTTCCGAAACCCGTTGCCTTGGGCCGGTCGCTGGTGATGTAGCGGCTTGACCGTCCATCGTATCTGCCATTTTGATTGAGAAACTGCGCGATGGTAAACGCCTTGCCACCACCGCCCGCGAGTTGTTGCATCCGCACACGGGCTTTGCCGGTGGGCGCGAGCATTAAAATTCCATCCGCCTGAATTTGTGATGACTCACAAAGGACACCTAGAACCGTGGTTTTGCCAGCACCGGCAGGACCAACGAGAACACTGAAGCGCGCTTCCGCGAGTTCGTGAAGGGCAACAACTTTTTCCTGACGTGCGCGTTTATCCTCGGTATCCATGGCTGGACCAACACCTTTTTTCTGCAAGGCCGCATCCAGCAATGAGGCCCAGTCGGCATTAACCTTGTGCCTTGCTCCGGTCATCCGCCTCAATTCGTTACGCACAATCTCGCGGATAGTTTTGTAGCGATCCAACTGAAGCCCGATTGATTTTTCCATTTGCGCGGATTCAATTTCAGGCTTCATGTCCTTGACCCGAGCCGCCAGCATATCGCCAGTCACAGGACAAGCGGGACGCACTGGCTTGCTGGTGATGGAGATCACCACCTGATCTTGGGGAAGCAGCGTGTGGCCATTCAGGGCGGCATCTTCCAAAGTGGAAATCGTAAAGGCCCGCACACGGCGCAAATCAACTGCCGATTCCAAACCCGAAGGTGGTTCGAGCGGATGCTGAAGACGCACAGTATCCTCTGGGAAAACACCCCGATCTATTGTCAGCAGGCGAACGCCTTCGGGATCATGTCGGCTGATTTCATAAATGCGATATGGGTTTTGCAAAATCTCGCGGTCAGTGGCATCCCACCGACATTTTTTCCGAGAGCCATCATCATAAAGCGCCACAGCTTGAGCCTTGGTCAGTTCGAAACGACTCAACAAACGGAGCAGTGCCTTACGTTCTGGTGCCAATCCTTTCCAAGTTGGTGCCAACTCTTTGAGATCGCGTTGCAAATCTTTGGCCAGCACTGAAGCTGGCGCAGCAAACGCAGCATCCACCAATGGCCAGGGGTCTTTATTTTCACCGGCCTTTTGCTGGAGCGCATGGGCGACAAAAATTCCGCGTGATAAACCGAAAGCTGAAAGCACCGCACCCAAGCCGGGAAATGGACCGCGCACTTTCCATAGACGCACCAACTCATCGTGAATCCACAGCCGCTGCCAGCCAGTGAAAATTCCCAATTCGGACTCCATGCGATTAAGTGCTATGTCCAACGACAAAAGGGCGGCGATTGCACCGTCATGGGTCACGAGTTCACTGGCGTATGAAAATTCATCCCAATGCTCGTCTGGTGCTTTTGCGGTGAAGCGTTCAAGATCGAGTGACGGGTCTTCCTCGGCACGTTTGAGAATTTCGTAATACGGAACGAGAAACCCATCTTTGCCCGTTGGCCGAATCGAATGTTGGATGGGACGCTCCCAAACCATGCCACGCATTCCGTCACCGTTGCGACCATATTCCTTCAGCTCGCCGATTCCTTTTATGCGACCCACGCCGATTAGAATTCGCCCAGTGCCTTCAACAAAGGGAACGTGTTTTGCGTAGAAAAAACAAAGTGATTCCTCGGTTTGCAGGTGGTTGGCGAATCCATCCAGCAAGGCATTTTGATTCGCAGCTTCATGAATCCAGCTGGTGGTGTATCCGAGATCAGGTTCGCGTGCATCGTCAACGTCTAGTTCGTAGAGGTCTCGGTAGCCATCCATGTTTTCACGCATCATCCAGCGGAATGGGACGATGCCCGCCGAGTATGCAGGGTAACGCTGTGTAGTCGGTATAAAGTGACCGTAGTGCTTGGGGTTCTTATCAGCCAGCGCGTGGCGCTTGGTCTGTTCCATTTCAAATGGTGCCATGAACGTGGCGCGTTCCTCGACACAACATGGCCATTGTCCAGCAGGTAAAGTCTCCAATGATTCTCCGTGAATGCCTTGCTCAATATCATCGCGCTTTAGACCCGCGATGCGTTTCAATTTAACACAAGCCCCGTTGAGTTGTGGAGCATTGCACACGACGCCCGCCCATCCCGCATCATGCCACGGAACGCGGACTGACAAATGGCGCAAAGGGAATCCGAGTTGGCTGATGTTGTCATTCATAGTGACGAAGTTGTTTTTATGAGTTCTTCTTCGAGACGTCGTATCTCAAGATTAAGTTCCACGCGACGATTGATCTGCGTTTCTTTTTCGGCATGGGTGCGGAGCATGGCGAGATCACGCAGAGCGCGAGTGCGCGAATCAAGGTTTTCGCGCAACGCCGTCGAGCGTTCAGCGGACAGCGGCGGGACAAACGCGCCGGTGATTTGCGCTGCTTCAAGTGCCAACACGGAATCAAGCCAGCTTTGATACAGGGCGAATAAATCGCGTTGCGGCAGGCTGCCGACGGCCAGCCGGGCGAGAAATTGTGCTTCTTCCGCCGTGGGAATTTCCGGTCGAAATGGAGCTGTGACGCGCAAATCTTCGATGACGATCTGGCCGGACTCGCCTTGCGACCAACGTTTATGCGCAACAGAGACGGTGGCCGTCTCGCCCATCGTGGCGACAAGCAACACTGGATACGGAATGGCACGGTGAATCAACTCAACCAAACGAGCGGGCTTGGCCAACGGGCGAAAGGTGACTGTGAGAATGGCAATTTCCAAATACTCGCGCACGGCATCGCGGTAGGCAGGCACGCCGAGGTTGGCGGGCTTCAATGCGGCGTGCCAAAGAACTTCCTCGATTCCCTCGTTGATCTGCCGTTTGTCGGCGGCGGTCGGTGCGCCGTTTTCGACAAGGAGTTTTTTTGGCACGCGCTGTTCCACGCGGGTTTCCGGTGGCAACGCAAGCGCATGGATGATTGAGGCGAAGCTCATGCCGTGGCGGAGTCGGGCAGAACCGCAAGGAAGGCCACGACTTCAAAATCATTGATGCCGGCGAACTCGCCTTTCATGGCGTGCGTGCCGCCGGGCGTGAACAGGCTGGCGACGGCGCGTTCCTCTTTTTTGCCAACCACGCTGGCGACGGCTTTGGCAAGCAACTGCTGGGTGGCGCTCATGTTTTCGCCGTGGCGCGTGGCGCGGTCGAACCGGGCACACGCGCTGTCATCCGTCAGGTCACGACCGATGCAAAGTTTTTTCAGCCGGTCGAGAACCTGCTTGGCCTGCGTGAACGGCAGCAACACCGCCCCGTCGTCGCCGACGTGGACAAGATAATGCGGTGCGAGTGGATAGCCGGGTTCGGCGGCATTCATCGCCGCCGGGCCGACGGCCCGCAGGCAGAAAATGACGCCGGGCGTAAGGGCGGAATCATCATCGCCATGCGTGGTGGTGACGGCGAACGTGCCGAACGGCAGGCTTTCCAGCCGCGCAAGGTTGTCCTTTAGAAACCGCGCCAGATCAATTCTGAAATCATTCAGCGTGAGGTCGGTGATGGAAACTCCGCTGGAAAGGTCTTCAAGGTCAATGACGGCGTCCTGAAGTTTCAGGAGTTGCTTGCGGCGATATTCCAGATCGTTCATCTGGTTGTTGGTCTGCTGCTCGATGATGTTTTCCTCGCCGGTGGCGGAAATATCGAGCAACACCATGCGCCCGCTGACGCGCTGCTCAAGGTTGATATATTCCTCTAACTCCATGTTGGGCCAGAAATTTACCAACTGGATGCGCGCATTGGGCGAGCCGATGCGGTCAATGCGCCCGAACCGCTGAATGATTCGCACCGGATTCCAATGGATGTCGTAATTGATGAGAAAATCGCAATCCTGAAGGTTCTGCCCCTCGCTGATGCAATCCGTGGCGATGAGCAAATCAATTTCGCCCTCGGCGGCGAACTCTTCGCCGCGTTCTTTGGAGCGCGGCGAGAACGACGTGAGAATGCTGGCAAGGTCCGTGCGGATGGTGGTCAGCGTGGTTTTATTGCGCCCGGCACCGGTGACGAGCGCGGATTCAATGCCGTGGGTCGCCTTCAACCAGCCGGCGAGTTCACCATAGAGATATTGCGCGGTGTCGGCAAAGGCGGTGAAGACGATGATTTTCCGGTTGCCGGGATTGGTCGGATTCCGAAGTTTGCCCTCAATGACGGCGCGAAGGTCTTCGAGCTTTTTATCCCGCTGGGGCAGAATCTCGGTGGCGGCGGAAAGCAACGTGTCGAGGCGGTTTCGATCCTCAATTAAATCCTGCCGCCAACGAATCAATCCACATCTTGCAATAGCACCTTCACCTTGCGCCCGACGAGGAGCGATTCAAACGCCGGATCATCCACGTCCACGTCTTCAATGGAAATTTCTTCGACCGCCGGCTGATGGGCGTCAATCTGCTCAAGCAGGCTGTCCACGTCGGCAAGCTGGCGTTTAAGCGTGAGCGCGAAAGACACCACGGAACTTTCCATCCGTTTCAAAATGTTGACCCGCAGCAAATGAACGAGACTTTCTTCGCGGTCCACCTGGCGGAAAAAACTTTCGCCGCCGCGAATCTTGGTGCTGTATTTTTCATCGTAGGCCGCCTGTTTGGGCGGCAGCACATAACGCAGCGGCGCGTAGGCGCTGAGATTGAGGCGGCGAATCTCGTTGTTGATTTCGCGGATGGCGCGGAACGCCCCGGCGACATCCACGTCGGATTTGATGTTGATGGGCTTGAGCCGTTCCGGGAACTCGCCGGTTTCCTCCGTGCCGTAGTATTTCTGGATGTGTTTCCGCGAGCGGGCGATGGTCAGCAAATCCAGCAGTTTGAAATAATCGAAGCCGAGCATGTCCATCAGTTTGGCGGGCTTGCGGTCGGCTTCCTCCAGCGCGAGCCAGCGGTTGAACTGAAGCTGCGCCTGCCGGACGGTGGCCTCGACGCTGGGAATGTTCTGGCCGGTGAGCGCCGCGTCGTCGCCCTCGGTGACGAAGGCGATTTGATTTTTCAGGTCGGCCAGGCGGTTGTTGACCGGCGTGGCCGAAAGCATGAGCACCTTGGTCTTAACGCCGGACTTGATGATGCGTTTCATCAAGTGGTCGTAGCGCGTGTCGCGATCTTTGTGCGTGGCCTTGTTGCGAAAATTGTGGGACTCGTCAATGACGACCAGGTCGTAGTTGCCCCAATTGACGTAGGACAAGTCAATGTCGCCAGACATGCCGCCATCGCGGGAAAGGTCGGTGTGGTTCAGGACATCGTAATGGAAGCGGTCAGAGGCGAGGATATTCCGTTTGTCGTTCGCCTTGTAAAGCGTCCAGTTGTCGCGGAGCCGCTTGGGCACCAGCACCAAAACGCGGTCGTTCCGCAACTCGTGGTATTTGATGACGGCGAGCGCCTCGAAAGTTTTGCCGAGGCCGACGCTGTCGGCAATGATGCACCCGCCGAGCCGGGCGAGTTTGTCAATCGCGCCGACAACGCCGTCGCGCTGGAACTTGAACAGTTTTTTCCAAACGACCGTGTTACGAATGCCGGTGGCGGATTTGACAATTTGTTCTTCGTCCAGCGTGTCGCCGAGGTCTTTGAACAGATGGTAAAGAATCAGGTAATAGGCGAGCGCGGGGGCTTTGTGGTCGGTGACGGTGGCCAACTGCGCGAGCAGGTTTTGCTTGGCCGCTGGCGACGCGGGCAGGCTGTCCCACAATTTCGTGAACCAAGTTTGCAACGTGGCGCATTCGTCCGGTGTCTCCGAGCATTGAATCAGGCTCAACGGATTGCCCGGCGTGAGGCCAAGGCCGTCGGTGGTGAAGGGACAATGGCCGGTTATGGCACGGCTCAACGAGGCATCGGTGGCAATCAGACTGGATTGCGGGAGTGCGGTTTGCGTATTGCGGACTTCGACGCCATTGGAAATCCAGTCGGCACACTGGCGGGCGAGCCAGCGGGCGGTAAGCTGATTGCGAAACGCTCGGTCGGCATCCGAGCCAAAAAGCTGCAAGTCCGCCTGCGAACGGTCGGGCAAAACGAGGCGGCAGGAGGACAGGTTTTGCAACTGCGCCGCAAATTCGGCGAAAGCAAACACCGAAAAGGCCGGCGTGGCAATATCGAGTTTAGCGGCTGGCGTCAGGCAAGCGCGCAGCGCATCGATCACCCGGTCGTTGCCTGTGTTTTTGATCAGTTTCATGTGTGGCCGCGATGCGTGCATGATGCACAGTTTGCGCGAAATCTGCACGGAGAAATTTATTCGGCGAAAGCGATGATGGAATTTCGCTGGGGTGCGCTGGTAAAAACCACTTCAGGCGCGAACAGTCGCGTCAACAATGCTTCGGAAATGGACGTATTAGCCAACAGTTGGAAAATTCCGGCTTCAATGTGCCATGTTATTTTGGGAACTTTTTGATTCTTGGGTTCAGATGCTCGGAGATTTTCCCCAAAAAGACTTCAAATTTTTTAACAAATCTGCAATCTTTTGACCAAGACAATGGGCAAAGATTCGTCAATTGAGTGGACAGACCATACGTTCAACCCATGGTGGGGTTGCTCAAAGGTTTCGCCAGGGTGTGTCAATTGTTATGCCGAAACGTGGGCGAGACGTGTGGGTGCTGCTGTTTGGGGCAAAGATGCTGACCGTCGGATGTTCGGCGAAAAACATTGGAACGAGCCGGTTAAATGGAATTCGTCGGCGGCTTCTGAAAAAAAACGGAAACGTGTTTTTTGCGCTTCAATGTCTGATGTATTTGAAGCAAGGACTGAACTGAACTCACAGCGGAAAAAACTCTGGCTGTTGATCGAATCCACGCCTTGGCTTGACTGGTTGTTGCTGACCAAACGCCCGCAAAACATCAGCCGCATGGTTCCATGGGAAAATGACTGGCCGGAAAACGTGTGGCTCGGAACGACCGTTGAAGATCAACAGCGCGCGAATGAGCGGCTGCCTCATTTACTACAGCATCCTGCAAAACGGCGATTCCTTTCTTGTGAGCCGCTTGTGGATGCCGTTGACTTGTCTCCGTGGATAACAAAAAGGCCAAAACCTCTTCATCAAATTGATTGGGTCATTGCGGGCGGTGAAAGTGGCGCAAAAGCCAGGCCGATGTTTCCGGGCTGGGCGCGGCAATTGCGTGACCAATGTAACACGGCAGGAATTCCATTTCACTTTAAGCAATGGGGACACTGGTCTCCTGTGCAGGCAAAGAAAGTAACATTGTCTTCGGCTATAAAACAATTTTGGGATAACGTCACTGGTGAGGAAGTGTTTATGGAGGCAAAGGGGAAAAAAGAAGCGGGAAGACGATTGGATGGTGTTACAT
>Ga0181516_10002905_pt1 | contig 11827 bp, 10 predicted proteins | sample PEATcosm2014_Bin_25_FD_121104 | JGI IMG/M metagenome (GOLD analysis project Ga0181516, IMG submission 121104) | Peatland microbial communities from MTU Mesocosm Facility, Houghton, MI, USA - PEATcosm2014_Bin01_10_metaG | ecosystem: Environmental > Terrestrial > Soil > Wetlands > Peat | place...
ACCACCGCTACAAAGTCGGGCCGATTCAGCCAAACAGCGTGCAGGTGACAGACCTGAGTTACAACAATACGCAGACGCTGACATTGGCTTCGTTTTGAGGCTTGACCCGCGATGAAGATCCATCCAAATCGTCGCGCGCGCCCCAAGTCGGAAGAGGGGTATGTTCTGATTGCAGTCATCTTCATGCTGCTGATCTTCATGCTGGCGATCTCAGTGGCCGCACCGAAGGTTGCCCGGTCGATTCAGCGGGACCGGGAACTGGAGACGATGCATCGCGGCAAGCAGTATCGGCGCGCCGTCCAGCTCTACTACAGAAAATTCAACGCTTATCCGCCTAACGTGGATGCTCTGGTGAAAACCCAGGAGCTCAAGTTTCTCCGCAAGAAGTACTTGGACCCCATTACGGGCCAGGATGACTGGAAGCCGGTCATGTTTGGGCAAAACAAGACGCCGACCGCGATGGGCTTCTTCGGGCAGCCGATTGTTGGTAACCCCACCACGCTGGCCGGGGTTGGACCGGGTGGGGCGGGCACGGGATTGACGGGCTCGCCAGGGATGGGCGGAACTCTAGGTGGGGCCAATGGCAGTCCGGGGAGTAACTCGCTGTTTGGGCTGACAGATGCGAGTGGCGGCGCAGGTGCTCAGGCGGGACAAAGCGCAAACGGAACGGGAACGGATCAGTCTGGAGCAACTGGAGGCGGTCCAGGTGCGAGCGGCAATGCAGCAAACGGAGCCGGAGGCAGCGCGAGCAATATTCTCTCGGGGTCGACAGGAGGGCAGACGTTTGGCGGGGTGGGGATTATTGGGTTCTCACCCGGGAGCCCGAAACAGTCGCTCATGGTCTACAAGAAAAAGAACCACTACAACGAGTGGGAGTTCACCTATGACCCGCTCCAGGACCGGCAGACGATCAGCGGAAATACCGGAATGATTGGGCAGCCTGCGAGCAGCACGACAACGCCTGTGGGCGGAACCGGATTTGGGAGCAATGGGACCGGTTTTGGGAGCTCGGGGTCGGGATTCGGAAGCTCGGGGTCTGGGTTTGGGAGTTCAGGTTCTGGATTTGGTTCGAATTCAGGTTCGCAACAGCCGACTCCCACGCCTGCGCCCAATCAGTGATGTCCTGACGGGAAGACTTCAAACATTGCACGCAAAAAAGCCCGCCCCCGAATGGGACGGGCCTTTTTCGAAGTGGATGCTTAGACGCTGAAGGACGAGCCGCACCCGCAAGTGCTCTTGACCTGGGGGTTTTCAAATTTGAAGCCGGCAGCTTCAAGAGTCTCGACGTAGTCGACCGTGCAACCGTTCAAATACATCAGCGATGTGGCATCGACGAAGACCTTGAGGTCGTCGAATGAGAGGACCTTGTCCATCATTCCGGCCTGGTTTTCGAAGGCCATGGAGTACTGAAACCCGGAGCAGCCGCCGCCAACAACGCCGATGCGCAGACCGGCCGGAAGCGGATCCTGGGTGGCCATGATCTCTCGCACTTTGGCAATTGCCGGAGGGGTCAGGTAGAGGGGCGCCTTCTTTTCGGTTTCCTGTGCGGGTGCGGTAGCTGTGGTGGCCATGGTTTCTCCTGATTGCGATCTGGTTGCCGTTATCTCTAAATCTACCTGTCAATTGACGGAGATTCAAGCACGATTCGCGGCATTCACAGGGTTGGATGCTACCGGGTGGGGCAAAGTCGCACGATTGTCTAGCAGAACTGCTGCATTTTTGGAGTTGGAAGGCTGCCAATCTGCGATGCGGCAGAAGATCTGATTTTGATTGCGCGGAAGTAGTTTTGGCTGGGATAGAACGAACAGGAAAGATTTATCTCACAATGTGGCCTGCCGAATGAATGCGGGGGTATTATGAGTAGCCGTGAGGCCCTAGGCCCACGAGCCCGCATATCTCTACGGACCCGCCGGCACCCGGGACTCCGAACGTCTTCAAGGAGGTAGGGATATGACCATTGTTCCGGTAATGTGGACGGTGTGGGGCGCGCTGGTGGCGATTACGGCTGCGATCTATGTCTATCGCTCGAACCTGACTCGGGACGAAGAGGACCAGATTTTCCTGGACGACTCGTTCCAGCACGAGAAGGCGGAACAGGAAGCGATCGTCTCCAGAGTCAACAAGATTGAGCCCGCGCTCAAAGTGATGCATTGGCTGGTGGCGGCCATGACATTGGTTGTCGTGGTGTATTACGTCCGCGACATCATGGTGCAGTTGAACGTAATCGGGTAGGGTGGGGGAGTTAGCGGTGCTAGCAGCGCAATTCCTGGAACCCGACGCTTCAGTGATTCTGATGGGAGAAGCCCCGGTCAGCATGCGCAAACGCGCATTCTGACCGGACTTCACGGGAGAGGACTGGACGTCGGCGGCACGCGTTAGTGGAACTGGTTAAAGATGTCAATGACGTAGTAGCCAATGACCACGAGGGTCATCACGCCCAGGAGCACAAGAATGAGCTTCTTGATGGGCTGAACCTTGGCTACCTTTGCCGCAATGGCATCCTGCTCAGACTTCACATGGCTGAAAGCGTCATCCAGGAAAATCTGGTCTTCTTCGTCACGGCTGAGAGTGCCAATGTAAACGGTGATTGCCGCAAACATGATTACGAACGCGCCCCAAATTGACCACATTACGGGAGCAAAAGTCATGGTTTCCACCTCCGAAGTATTTGGGTCCCAGATACCGGCGGGTCCGTGACGGAATCGCGGTCTCGTGAGTAGAGGGGCCTTACGGTTATCTATGGTATGAGTAAGAGGGTTCCGGGGATGGTGACTGGAATCACAGGTATTTGATTAGATATTCGAAAGCATCAGGGGGCCTGAGGCTTTGCAGCCTTGGCGCAAAAGACTGAAAGCGCCAAGGCTGCGGCGTGCAAACCAGGTTGAATGTGGGACAGACAGACCGCGATTGGAGATCTAGCCGCTTCGCTATTCCACTTCCTGGCGGGCGCGGTAGCCGTCGCGGGCGATGATGTCGTATTTAAGAGGCTTGTGTTTCTCGTCCTGCATGCGCAGGGGCTGGCCTTCATCGTCAACCAACACGACGCGGATTTTGCGGAATGTCCCGTCGAGTTTGGCGTTGGTAGGACGATATACAAGCTCATATTTGGAGCGGATGTTGGTGTTGATGTCCCTCATCACATCGGGCAATTCTCCGGTGAATTTGGGCATGAAGTGCATGCCGCCGGTCATATCGGAGAAAGTCTTCATCTGGTTTTCGGCCTGCAGGTAGGTCATGTCGCGCATGGCCCCGCCCATGCCTCCCCGGCCTTCAGTCTCTTCAAGCATGAGTCCACCGGTGGAGACGGTGAAGATGGTGATGTCATGCGAAGCTTTCACCTGCTTCAGCATTTTGTCGAGCGTGAGTCTGGACATGGAGTCGACGCCAGAAGCGATTAAGAGAATGTATTTCTGTCCCTCGATACGGTCGAGGCGATCCAGCCCCTCGCTGAGAGCATCGAAGATGTTGGTCTCGCTGAATGCGGCCGGCATGTACACTTCGCTGGCCAGCTGATTGATGCCCTGGAGAACTTGCCGCTTGTCGCGCGTGAAGTCGGTGACAATGTGCGTCCTGAGGTCAAAGGTCATCATGGCCGCGTAGTCCTGGGGCTGCAAGCTCTGGGTAAAGCTCCAGGCGGAATTCAACATATCGACCCGGAATGGCCAGCCCTTGGCGGCAAACTCGCACAACATCAGGACCGTGATGGGCGCCTGGGTGCGCTTGAAGCCTTCCACCTTCTGCTCAACCCCATCCTCATAGACGCGGAAATTGGAGGGCTTGAGGCCGGCATAAAACTGGTGTGTCTTTTCAACGATGACGCCCACATCGACGGTGACCTCGGGGACCTCGATACGCATGTTGACGGTGGGCATTCCCTCCGGATTCTTAACCACGGGAGCGGCCGGCGCCGGCGGGGGCGCGTCTTCAGGAGCATCTTTCTTTCGGGGCACGGCGATGACTCCTGTATCGCCGGAGGGACCGCCGGAGTCGGGGGAAGCCTGATCGGGTTGTTGGGGCTTCTGGCTCGATGGAGTTTCGGGCTGATCTTGTGCCAGTGTCAGCGGCGCGGTTCCCATGGCGAGGAATGCCGTGAAGAAAAGGGCCAACAGGAGATGGCGCGGGTGTGCGAGGGACTTGGACATGAAAACCTCTTTGGTCAACTACGACAGCTTACAGAGTACCGCTTTCAGCTAATAGCTCTTAGCTCTCAGCCCTTTACGACTGGCCGGCAGCTGGCGTCTGACGAAAACCAGAAGCCGCAAGCTGCAATCGCCAGTGAGCTTCTGTACTCTTATAGACGTGAGAACTCGTCTGAAGGAAACCATTCATTGCCTGCCTGCGGCCGGCCTTCTGTTAGTGATGGGGTTGGTTGTCGAATCAGGATTTGGACAGTCCCCTTCCCCGTCGCCCGCGCAAAATGCGATCTCCGTTACGGCTGGCCCGCCGCCTTCAACTGGCGAGATCTTCCCTCTGAGCGAGGTGCGCCCAGGAATGAAGGCAGTGGCCTGGACGGTGTTTACCGGAACCGCCCCCGAACCGATGGATGTGGAGATTCTGGGCGTGCTGCATGGCGCCCGGGGCCCGAAGCAGGACATGATTCTTGCCCAACTTCACGGGGCCAAGCCTGAGTACACCGGGGTAGTGGCGGGCATGAGCGGGAGTCCGGTTTATATCGGCAACCGGCTCGTAGGGTCGCTCTCGTACCGCATCGGCCAATTCAGCAAGGACCCGATCGCCGGAATCACACCAATTGACCAAATGCTGGAAGTGCGGGATCTTCCATTGGAAGATCCAGGGATCAGGGGTCCGGGGTCAGGGATCAGGTCTACAGCTGCGGTGGACTCGGCGCAGATGACGGTAACGCCGATGGAGACTCCCCTGGTGATGAGCGGATTCGGGTCGCAGGCGATTCAGTTCTGGCAGAAACAGATGGCAGGGACCGGGCTGGAAACAGTTGCCGCCGGAGGGATGGGGGGACGCTCGGAGAAGAATGGAGGCGCCGAGGATGGTGCTGCCGCTCCTTTGCAGCCGGGGTCTGCGGTGAGCGCGCAACTGGTGCGCGGCGATATGGAGATTGCTGCAACCTGCACGGTGACCTATCTGGATGCGAAGCAGTTGCTGGCCTGCGGCCATCCTATTCTGCAGGCTGGTCCGGTTTCACTGCCGATGACCGAGGCGGAAGTGGTGGCCACTTTGGCCTCGCCGTTGAATGCCTTCAAGATTGTCAACACGGGAACAACGATTGGCGCATTCACCGATGACAGGAATTCGGCGATTCGGGGTGTTCTTGGCGCCAAGGCGCGGATGATCCCCATGCACATCTCGGTGCACGGGCCTGGTGTGGATCGCAAGCTGAACGTGGAGATTCTGGATCTACCATCGCTCACATCGCAGGCGATGGCAGTGGTGCTGCTCAACGGCTTAACCGAGGACAATGAAAGCACTGCGGAAACGAGCTACCACCTGAGCGGAAGCATCGACCTTGAGGGCCACACGACTGCGCCACTGGATCTTTGGGCCTCTGCCTCAGATGCAATGCCGGCAACACTTCAACTCGCTCTACAGGCACTTGATCGGTTTTCGAGGCTTTATTCGAATGGAACCAGACAAGGGGCTGTGCGCAGCATCGACATTCAGGTCGAAGCGATCCCACGCCGTTTGCAAATGGATCTGGTGACCGCGCGGTTGATTTCGAACAATATTGTTCACGCGGGAGATACCGTTGAGGTTGAAGCTACGATCCGGCCTTGGCAGCAGGAGGAGCGGAACGTAAGGATACCGGTGACGCTGCCTGCGAGGCTGGGCGCGGGAACGATAAGGTTGCTGGTGTCAGATTCCGGGACGCTGGACAGGACGCTCGACCAGCAGCGAAATCCTTTTCGAACTGCAGACCTGGACGCGGTGTTAGCCCAGGCTTCGCGCCAACATGCCGCCGACCGAATCTACGTAAGCCTGCTGGTTCCGGAGACCCAGGCGGGAATCGAGGGGCAGACCCTCTCAAGCCTGCCGCTATCAGTAAGTAATGCATTGGAAACACAGCGTTCCGGGCAGGAAGTGACGTTGAACGGGGAGTCGGCGGAGGTTATGGGCGAAGCGCGGATGGACGGAATATTGAGCGGCTTTCAAGTCTTAAACGTCCGCATTGATCCGGGCGGCGGTTTACACTAGAAGTGGCGGAGAAATGCTCCCGCCGCTCGAATTCATGGAATGCCTTTGGGAGCTATAACCGGGTTTCTCAGCACCCCCCTAACGAGGATTCTGGAACAAATATGGCTCAAATTCAAGGACTTGCAGCTCATGCCGCCGGCGCCGAACTGTTGCCCTATCACTATGACCCAGGGGCTCTGGGGCCGCTGGAGGTGGAAATTGCGATTACGCATTGCGGGATCTGCCACAGCGATCTGCATCTGATTTCAAACGACTGGGGCATCAGCCAATATCCGTTCATTCCAGGACATGAAATTGTGGGCAAGGTTGCTGCAGTTGGCTCGGAAGTCCGTTCCCTTGAAGTGGGCGAAAGGGTGGGACTGGGCTGGCAATCGAACTCCTGTGGCCACTGCGAATGGTGCACGAAAGGGATGGAGAATCTTTGCCCTGAATCGGAGGGAACCTGCGTACATCGCAATGGCGGGTATGCGGACAGCGTTCGCGCCAATGCCCGGTTTGTGATCCCGATTCCTGAGGCGCTGGAGAGTGAAAATGCTGCGCCGCTGCTGTGTGCCGGCATCACTGTGTACAACCCATTGAGGAACAATGGCGTGAACCCCTCCTCGCGGGTGGGCGTCATCGGCATCGGAGGGCTGGGTCATCTGGCCATCCAATTTGCGCAGGTGTTTGGCGCGGAGGTAACGGCGTTTTCAACTTCGGCCGACAAGGAAGACGAGGCGCGGACGCTGGGCGCACACGGCTTTGTGAACTCGCGAGACTCGAAGCAGATGAAGGAGTTGGCGGGGACGCAGGACTTCATTCTGAGCACGGTGAACGCGGATCAGGATTGGGGCATGTACCTGCAGGCGCTTAGGCCAACAGGAAAGCTTTGGTTTGTGGGCGTTCCTCCTTCACCGGTCTCGGTGCATGCGTTTCCGTTGATCTCCGGCCTGCGGTCGATCGGCGGCAGCCCGACAGGGAGCCCTTTCCTGCTTCGGGAGATGATGGATGTGGCCGCACGCCACGGAGTGAAGGCGCAAACCGAGTTGTTCGCCATGGCCAAGGCTAACGAGGCGATCGAAAAGGTGAAGAAAAACAAGGTCCGATACAGGGCGGTGCTGGCGAATTGAGGCTGCGGGGTTAGCGCAGCGTGACTCGAATCGGCCAGCATATTCGATGGTGGCAACGGGAATCTGCCGCAGCGCATCCAAACGTAATCTGGTGGTTCTAAGCGCCGCCCCCTATACTGAAACTGAAAAAACGCACCGAACAAGCACTATGCCCCCCGGAGCGAAGATGAGCGAGAATCCCTGGCATGTTCTGCATGTGATTGCGAATCATGAAAAGCGTGTGGTCCAACACCTGGCCGTGCGGTCTCTTGAACACTATTTGCCCCTCTATACAGAGCGTTCCAGGTGGACCGACCGCTCCGTGACCCTGGAGCGGCCGCTGTTTGCGGGATATGTTTTTGTTCGTTTCGCGCCTCAGTCCCGAGTCGCGGTGATCTCAACTCCAGGCGTTTTGCGTCTGCTTGGGGACCGGGACACGGACACGGTGAGCCCTGAAGAGATCGAAAGAATTCGCGAGGGTTTGGCGGGCGGATACAAGCTGAAACCTCATCCAAATGTCTCGCTGGGAACCCGGGTGCGCGTGCGCAGCGGGGTGTTTGAAGGTGTAGAGGGCATTGTGACCGAGTTCCGCAACCAATGCCGGGTGATCGTCACACTTTCAGCGGTGCAGAAGTGCTTCTCGCTGGAGATGGGCCTAAATGACATGGAAATCCTGGAGAGGAACCACGTCAGCACCATGCTCAAAACGGAGTCCCGCGCCGCGAGTCCACACTTCATTCCGCGCAGTGTACCGGGATAGTGAGACTCAGGGGCTAAGGGGTTGAGACTTTAATTCACCCCTTCAACCACGCGACAGGAAGCGCTTGAGAATGCCCTTTTGTTGGGCACTGCCCGCCGCGCCTTTGATCTCCGGCTGATCGGGCATGGGGTCGCCATAAAACACCGCACGCGGATTGCGAATGCAAAGACGATCCGCGGTTTCCTCGTCCAGCAATTCGACGAGCCTTGCATGGGCCTCGCGCATGAGGAAGGTGCGGGAGGATAGATTGTGCGCATCCGAGGCGACAATATGGACCCAGTTGTCGGCAAGAAATCGCCGTGAAACAGCCTCGATGGGCTTGCCCCACCGTCCCACGATGGACGCAGCGGTCAGTTGGATCAGGCAGCCAGCGTCCAACCAGTCGGTCATCCTCTCCGGATGAGCTGAGAGCGTATCGTTACGCTCGGGATGCGTGATGATGGGAACGACTCCGCCGGCGATCATCCGGTAGAGGACGTCAGTCAGCTGATGGGGAATGAAAGATTCCTGAAATTCAACGAGCAGATATTGCTTGTTGTTGATGGTGTATTTACCAGGGTTGCGAAAATGATCTTCGATGTTATCAAAGGAAAGATGAAAGTCGCACCCCAGGCCAAGAATGAGTTCACTGCCGACAGCATCCTGCAGCGCCGCAACGCGCTCTCGATTGACCCCAGGGTCAAATGGATGATGGTCATTGCAATGGGGCGTACAAACGACATGCGTAATGCCGTTTTCGATTGCGGCTCGCGCCATCTTGACCGATGTTTCAAAGTCCTGCGCGCCGTCGTCGAGGCCATGAAGGATGTGATTATGAATATCGATCATTCAGTCTTATCTAACTCCGTATGAGTGGCGCCGGCATCTTTTTGTCAATCGAATTAAACCAGCATTGAAATGCGGCTGCCATTTTTTCCATTATGGCTTCACACGAAGCTAGGCTACCATACGCAGAGTTGGACCGATAAAGAGCGTATGTTGAATCGCTATTGGCCGATTTCAATGTCTTATTCGGTTCCGGCTGATTTGGCCGCAGCGGCTTGCGGTTCAACCAACACGCCTTCATCCAGAGAGGCTGCAACCATGCGGGTTCCCGCGGCGCGGATAAGCGCAACCTTGTAACCGGTCTGACTCCAGGTCCATTTCAATGATTTGGGATCGATTGCGTAGATCTGATCGCTGGCCTGCGAACTGACCAATACCTCACCCAACGCAGCGTCATAGTAGAGATCGCCGACATCGCGAAAAGGCAGACGCTCAATCCACAACCAGGACTTGCCCTGATCGTGGGAGAAGTAGACGCCTTCGGCTGCGCCCAGCCAGAGCGTTCCATCGGGTGAAAACACCAGACGATGGATCCGCGTAAGCGCCTTGGGAATTCCCATGGGCCACCACGTCTTGCCGCTGTCTGTGGACAAGACCACCCCGTCGGCGCGGGCCGCAGCCATGACCCCATCGTGGACGGCGATCGAAACGTACTCGCCCCTGAACGCAAAGGTTCCTCCCTGCCAGGTTGCGCCCTCGTCGATGCTGGTGAGCAAGCCGTAACTGGTGCCTGCAAGCCATACATCTCCTGAAACGTCGAGCGCATTGATGCGGCTCTCAAGCTGGATGACCGGATCTTTAACGGCCTTCTCAGTGTTGACATGCGTTCCGCGAACGGTTTGAGAGGTGGTCTTCATGCTGGTGTTGGCGATGGTGTTTCTTGGCTCCCAAACACCGTTTGGATGGACAGCGGGCTGGGTACCGGATTGGACTGGAGATTCGTTGGATGGCGGGCCGGAAGGCTGGTTGAGGAAGAAGACTCCGTGGCTGGTGCCGGCCAGTATGTTTCCATCCTTGGTCTGCGCGAGAGTGTATACATCGCGGCCTTCGAGGCCGGTGCCGATCTGCTGCCAGGATGCGCCGCCGTCGGTGGAGACAAAGACACCCCCATAGCTCTTGTCGTTGACCACACCGGCAAACATGCGCTGGGGATTGTCGCGGTCGACGAGCAACGCCTGGACCTTGCGCTCGGAGAAGCCTTCATTCGAAGGAGCGAAGGTGACGCCTCCGTCGTGGCTGGAGAGCACACCACCGCGGTCGGTGGCGAGGAGAACGCGATTTGAGTCATGCGGATCGACGAAGACGTCGTTGACGATTACATCGGAACCGGTCATGGGCTGAAAGCTCTTGCCGGCGTCGATGGTTTTGTACAAGCCCTCGGTGGTTCCGGCATAAACTACGGCATGGTTCTCCGGGTCCTGCATGAGCACGCGCGTGCGCCGGGCATCGGAGGGAATGCCTTGAACCTTGCGAAAGAGCTTGCCAGCGCTCTCGCTTTTGTAAATGCCGCTGCATGCGCTGAGGAAGACAGTGCGCGGCTGCTCCGGATCGACGAGAATCGAGAACACATCGGAGTCTGTAATAATGCCCTCTTTAATGCTGTGCCAGGTCTTGCCGCCGTCCGTCGTCTTCCAGGGCAGATGCCAGGTTCCGGCGTAGATTACATCCGGATCAGCGGGATCAATGGCGAGAGACTCCACTTCGTGAATCTCTTTGCTGTCGGCGGGGCTTATCTGCTTCCAAGTCGCGCCGGCATCCGTTGAAGCGAAGACTCCGGCGAGGGTGCCCGCAACGAGTATCTTGGGGTCTGAGGGCGCCTGCACGAGAGAATGAATAGCCTGTCCATGCAAGCCCTCGACTTCAATCCATGTCTTCCCGGCATTGCGGCTGATCCATAGCCCGCCATCGGGGCGATCAGCGCGATATCCGGCCACATAAACGATCGAAGGATCGACGGAATCCACCACGATACTGTCGAGAATAAGGCTGCTGGAAGAACCACTTTGCGCGGAATCGATTCTGGCCAGCCGATGCCAGGACGCTCCCTCGTCGAGCGATTCGTATAGCCACCCGGTCAGAGTGCCCAGGTAAAGATGGCTGGGTTGGCCGGGGACTGGGGCGAAGGCGCGGGCATCGCCGCCTGCAGGGCCAACAGTATTCCAAGGCTGCTCGGCTGAAATGGATCCGGCAAAAATCGCAAGAAAGAGTAAAAAAAGGTGCGCACAACTACCACACCGGCGCAAAAGTCCTAAATCAATTCGCATGAAGGTCATGCAATCCAGAGGCTCCCAAATTCTATACAAAGAATAGACAAAAAAGCGGTTGCGCACAAAATCAAAGAGGCCAACCGGATTGACGGTCAGCCTCTTCAGAATTGCAGGAGGATTTTCCGATCTTTGTTGTCATCGGGTCTTCCGCTCCCACTGAGCAGAAGACCCAATGCATCTTCCGGTACATCGGTAAGGCTCCGGACCCCGTCCGGTCAGGTTACTGGGTGCCCGCAGCCGGCTTTGCTGCAGCCTTCTTATGGTGCGCCTTGGGAGCCAGCGGCTTGCGGGCCACTGCCTTCACGGCCGTCTCGTCCACCGGCGTCGTCCCCTGGACGTCGTTGGTGAACGTTGCGCCTGCGGGAACCAGGTAGTCTTCCACCGTCTGCCCGTCGGTTGTTCCGGTCGCAACAGTGATCCGCGAAGGATCGATGCCTGCATCCGTCACCAGGTATTCCTTGGTGTCGACTGCGCGCTGGGCCGCGATCGGCTCAGGAACCGCATTCTTCTTGTGATGCTTCGGCAGTTCCTTCTCAGCCGCGGTAGACTCGCCCACCACAACCGCCTTCGCATCTGGCTGCTGTTTCAGGTCGATGGCAACCTGATCGAGGCAGGCCTTGGCTTCGTTGTCCACACGCGTAGGACGCTTCTTGTCGGTCGAGAAATTGATGGAGCAAAGCGCCTGGGTGTGCGGAATGACCGGAGCCGGAGGCTCGGTG
>Ga0181516_10002908_pt1 | contig 11820 bp, 10 predicted proteins | sample PEATcosm2014_Bin_25_FD_121104 | JGI IMG/M metagenome (GOLD analysis project Ga0181516, IMG submission 121104) | Peatland microbial communities from MTU Mesocosm Facility, Houghton, MI, USA - PEATcosm2014_Bin01_10_metaG | ecosystem: Environmental > Terrestrial > Soil > Wetlands > Peat | place...
ATTATCGCCCGGGCCGACTCGACTGACCGCTCCCGGAACAGGTACCAATTGACGATGAGAACATCGACCGCTTCACTCCTGAGATTGTAGCGCTGGATGGCTGCGAGATTGCTCGGCCCCATGTCGCCCGCGTGCAAGAATCGGATATCGCCGATGGAAAAGATGTAACCCAAGTTGTAAGGGACACGCGGCATGGAGGGCGGGCGCTCCATGTGCTCGAGCGGAACGGCGCGTATGATCAGGCTGCCCAGCTTCAAATCAATCGGCGCGTCGGACGGCGGGACAGCATGGACCCGGCGCCTAACGTCGGCATACCGTGGAAGTGGCTCCATCAGCGAAATTGCCTCGGCAGGAGCGGCAAACGAGCATGACGAATCATTAAGGAGGTGATCGAGCACCACACGTGCTGCGAAATGGTCGCCGTCGTCATGTGTGGCCAAAGCGCAGGTAACTCCGTCAAATGGGGCTCTCGCTTCTTGCAGCCGGCGCAGCGCATCCGCCGAGGGAACTTGGAATATGCCGTAACTTTCGGTGAACATGGAATCGACCAGCACCTTCGCCTCCGGACCTGCAATCAAGACACCCATGTTTGCCACGTAGGTAATTGTCACGGACGCCCTTCGCGTCGATGGAGTGCCTTTCAAAACGCATGCATCTGCCAGATTTTCTTCAGGATCGGCATTGGTGGTGGAGATAGCCAAGGCAGCGGACAGGGCCGTAAATTGCAGAAACGATCGAATAAGACGTCTGTTCATTGTAGAAGCCCGCTCGCGGGCGATTTCGCACCTGGAGATCGCGAGCAGTTTCGACAAGCTCAATGCTCCGAGTCCCCCGACTCTGCTCGGTCCCCCGAGCTTGTCGAACTAGCGTGTCGAGGGGCAAGCTCGCTTCCTACAATTTGCGTTGATTCGGCTTGGTGCCGCCAGAGACCGCTGCTCCATCCGCCCGGCTGCCATCGCTTGCAACCTGCTCAGGATGGGATAGTCGTATCCTTCTTGCGCCAAAAAGGGAACACCCGATGAAGGCTCGTTTCGCAACCGTGACGTGTCCTTCCTGCTTTCAGGAATTCGAGGTGGCCGCGCCGCCTCGGGAGGAATTGCCCGCGGAGCTCGATTACGACTGCGAAATCTGCTGCCGACCCATGGTCATCGTCATCGTGGATGATGATGGCGAGATCCGCGCCGAGTCCAAAGGGATCAGCGATTAACGTGGTGCCATGTCTGGACGGCAGAGCGCCCTGATCCGCCAAGGAGATTGAATCCCGTCGAGGCCGGTCGCCGCAGCGGGGACCGCCGGGCTGTCAAACGACGGCGATTTTGACATTAGTTGGAATAACACTGCATTTAGCAGCTCTTATGGCTGTCAACGCTTCTCCGCGTGCCCGGTCGGGTGCGGCGGCGGGCTCAATCCCAAAATCAACGATCAGCCATCATGACCAAATATACGAAGACCATCCTCACGTTCGCAGCAATCGCAGGTCTGTGTGCCGGCTCCGCCCGCGCTCTGGCAGCCGACGACAATCCAGGACAGCCTGCGCCTTCGGAAAACTCCAAGGACAAGGCCTCTTGCAGCGGGAAAAACGGCTGCAAAGGCACGGCCGATACCACAGTCAAGGACTCCAAGGACAAAGCGTCATGTAGCGGCAAGAATGGATGCAAGGGCAAGGCTGACACCTCGATGAAGGATCCGAAGGACAAGGCCTCATGCAAGAGCAAGGCCAGTTGCAGCGCCAAGAAAGACGACAAGACCACGCCTGCCAGTTGACCGGCCGGCGTCAACCAAGCGCACGGAATGGAAACGAGAGAGCAGACCGGGGATGCCCAGGGCATCGTTGGCGACGGTGTTTTCACGCTCCTGGTCGACCGCTATTATGCGGCGCTCTATCGGTTCGCGCTGAGCCTGGCGCGCAACCAGGCCGACGCCTGCGACCTCACCCAGCAGACGTTTTACGTGTGGGCGACCAAAGGCCACATGCTGCGCGACGCAACGAGGGCAAAGACGTGGCTCTTTACCACGCTCTATCGCGAGTTTCTTCGGGGACGGCGGCGCGACACCCGCGTAACCTCGCTCGAAGATCTGCCGACCGGCGAGAACGACGTGGCGGATGAGGAAATCGATCGCGTGCGTCGACTCGATGGCGCCCTCGTGCTTGAGGCGCTCGGGGCGGTGGCGGAAAACTTCCGGACGCCGCTCACGCTGTTCTATCTCGAGGACCTGTCCTACCAAGAGATCGCGGAGACGCTGGGGGTGCCCGTCGGCACGGTGATGTCACGTCTTTCCCGCGGTAAGGATTTCTTGCGCGCGGCCCTGGCAAAACTGGAGCAGAAATCGCAAATCGTTCCGTTCCCCCTGATGCAAAGGAGGCAGGCTCCATGAACAGCGACGAAGCAAAATTCCGGCTGCGCGCATACCGGCCGGGCGGGCGGGACGCGGATAATGCAGCGTTTGCAGAAGCCCTGGCGCTGGCAGAGCGTGATCCGGCGCTCCGCGAGTGGTTCAAGAATGAACAGGCATTTGACGCCGCGGTGACGGCCAAGATCCGGTCCGTCGCGGCCCCACTGGAGCTGCGTGCAGCGATTCTCGCCGGGGCCCGGATTGCGCCGCGGCGCCGTCTTCGATTCGGACCGGCCTGGTGGGCAATCGCCGCAGCGATTGTCCTGGCGTTCACGTGGAGCACCTTCTTTCGCCAGCCCGCACAGGCCGGATCGCTCGGCGAATTTGCAGGCTTTGCGATCGACGATCTGCGAAATGGTCATCACGGGGGACATGGCGCTGCCTTGAGTGCGCTTCAGGCCATGCTTGCGAATCCCTCCACCCATCTGGCCCGCGGTCTGCCGGTGGATTTTGCACAATTGAAGAATTCCGGATGCCGGACGCTCACGTTCGCGGGCTGCGACGTGCTGGAGATTTGCTTCCAGCGCGCAGGCATTGAATTTCATTGCTATATTCTGCCCCGGGCCGGCCCGGGTGCCGCCGGGACACCCTACCACCTCGCATCGAACGGCATGAACGCAATCGCGTGGAACGACTCCCATTACACCTACGCCGTCGTCGGTACGGCGGGTGCGGAGGCGATCAACCGCCTGCTGTAGGTCGCCTGCACAGCTGGATCTGCTGACCTCTCCGATGAAAAGGACCCGCGTTCTCATCACGTGAAGGCGCGGTGCCTCGCGCCAGTTCATTCCGCCGGTCGACACGGCGCTTCCGGTGCGGACCGAGTGCCCGCCGCCCAAGGAAAGGAAATCTCGTGATCGTTCCCGCCAGGGAAATCATTCGCCCCGGGATCCCATTGGCGCCCGGAGGCCCAAACACGCCCCCCGTGATTCGCGCAAGCCGGAACGATGCCGATTGCACGGACGCGGAATAGCGCGGCTGGATCAGCATCAATCGTGCTCCGCGCAAACAGGACCTCAAACGCCTGTGCGCGGCCGCGAGTCGCCCGGCGGCGGAATGCGGTTCCCAAGCTTGACCGGCAGAGGGTAAACCTTGTTTGGCTCTTCAAACGGACCGTTTCGCGTTGCGCCTGGCAGCGCGTCGCCCCGGGTCGGGCGCAAGGTCTTCGCCAGCGCCAGATCCCGGCCGGCCGGAACTGACCTGATGCGCTTCATTTCACGGACTGCTTCGGCAAGCACGGGGCTGCTGAACACATGCCCCGGTGTTTCAGGCTCGAATCCGGCAAGGGCGAGGGCGCGCCTAACTTCCGGCGCCCGCATAAAATACTTCCAGCAAAACCCGCTGCGCAGGTTCTCCACCATCGCAAGCGTGATCCCCACATCAATTCCGATGACGTCTTTCGATACCCAACCAGTCTGTGGATTGAAGGCGTCGGCGAATCCGTATCGCCCCCACACCCGCGCTCCTCCGACCTGCAGCATCCTTCGCAAGTCCTGCAGACATTCCTGCGGGGCAAACGGGAGCGAACCGCCCGGAGCACAGGGGACCAGCGTGCCGTCCAGCCTGTCCGTCGCTCCCTCCGGGCCGCCCCAATTGATGTAGCCACGGGCGCTGTCCGAAGCCGTCAGGCCCCACAGATCGCTCGACCAGCGGCTGAATCTGGTCGACAGCGTCGCACTCCATTCGCGCTGGGCAAGCGTAGCGTCGACCGAGTTTTCCCAATAATCCAGATACTTGTCGTGCTTCCCGCGAAAATCGAACCAGGCGTGCGAATACTGGTGGGTGAACAGCGCCGGGGAATCGACATACGTGTGCGCTCCAAAAACCGTCACCGGTTCGCGCCTCCACGCGCCCCAACATTCCGCAGGCAGGGACTTCGCCGGCGCTCCGATCCCGAGCAGGTACAACCCGAGAAGCTCGCTGTAGCTGTTCCACCGATGGGGCAGAAAACCCGTTTCGGGCTGCCATCCGTGGGAAAGCGTCACGCCGCCGTTCAACGCCCAGGCCCAGTCGATCCGCCCGTAAATACGATTCACAAGCAGGGTCACCTCCGGATTCTTGAGAAACTCGCGCGCCAGGAGCGCCCCCTGGAGAAACAGGGCGGTGTCAATGGTCGACGCTTCGCAGCGCCATACGCGCGCTCCGTTGTGAAAGTCGATGAAATGGTAGATCCACCCGTGTTCATTGGCGACAGTCCGATCGACCGTGCGAAGAACCGCCAGCACACGCTGCGTCGCCACGTCCTTGTCGAGCCAGCCGCGATCAGCACCGACACACCAGGCGGTCAGTGCAAAACCCGAAGCTGCGATGCTGGCCGGCGCCCGGCTTGCCGAGCCGTCAGAGGGCGCGCGATCGCGGGTCAGGCCCGTCTGGGGATCCGTGTGGTCCCAAAAATAGAGGAGCGCCCGCCTTTCAATCTGGTCCAGGAATGCGCTGTCGCTTCGCATGGCGAGGCTGGGGCGCGAAGCTGGGGCAAACATCAAGAGTCCTGCAAGCACGGCGCCGCCCGCGCACAGCATCAACCCTGTTCGCCGGCGACGTGCCGGGCGGGCGATCTTCACGGATGGGACGGCGGCCTTGCGTTTCACACACCAGCATCGTCACGCACCTCTCGAATTTGAACGTTGTTCCAAGAAAACAAAGAGTTCGCAGGGAGATGGCCCGCTTAACGCATTTTTGACAAACGACCGGCTCCGCCGCCGGGACCAACCCGGCCTACGCCACCTAAGGTTCCTGGCAGAATCGTCGATTCTCACAACTCGTTTGGCGCTGGACGCCGCGCATCTCTGACAGCTTGTGTTCGGAACGCCCTTCTGTTGCGGTTTTGTGAACCCCCTCCACTTATGCGCCTGTCAGCAATCTTCGTTCTTGCCCTTGCATTTTCGATCTCCCTGGCCGCCCGCGCTGACTCGGACTGCACGTCCTGCAAGAAGGCCCTCCTTTTGAGCGGCGACCTGGCCTGTCAGTCTGTGGCGCCTGGAACCACGATCGCGGGCGCGACACCCGACTCCGACTTCTCGACCACCGCTTTCGGCTCCGCGTTCGAAGCGACTGTTGTCGGCCTTGCTTCCGGAAACTACACCCTGGAGGTCGACCTCGCGGAGACCGAGTTTCACGGTGAAGGCCAGCGCCTCATCGATATCTCACAAGGCCGGACGGCGCTCGTCGAATCACTCGATGTATTCAAAGCGGCCGGCGGATTTGCGCGGGCCTGCCGTTTCAAGGCGCCGCTGATCGTGGCGGACGATCCGTACGGCTGGCCGTTGAATCTCAGGTTTCAGGGACGCAAGGGCGACGCAATGTTCAGCGCGATCCGCATCCGCGGGTCCAACGGAGTGGTGATCGCCGAGATCACTGCTGCCACCCTCCTGGCCTCCGAGCCGCCCGGTGCGGCTCAAGTGCCTGACGTCCATGCGCCAGCGGTCTACAACGATCCGTCTCGACCCGCGGATGAGCGGATCAGCGACCTGATCGGACGGATGTCGCTGCACGAAAAACTTGGCCAACTAATCAACTCAGCCGCCGCCATTCACCGTCTTGGAGTCCCAGCCTACGATTATTGGAACGAATGCCTGCACGGCGTCGCGCGCGCAGGTCTCGCCACATCATTTCCGCAGGCGATCGGGATGGCGGCGACCTGGGATCCGGCTTTGCTTCACGGGGTGGCGGACGCCATCGCCACCGAAGCCCGGGCAAAGCACCACGACGCCGTCCGTCACGGCAATTTCAGCCGCTACTTCGGGCTCACCTTCTGGACTCCAAACATCAATCTCTTCCGCGACCCGCGCTGGGGCCGCGGCCAGGAAACGTATGGCGAGGATCCTTTCCTTACCGGCCGGCTCGCTGTCGCATTTATCACCGGCCTCCAGGGAAATGACCCGCGTTACGCAAAGGCGCTCGCCTGCGCCAAGCATTTTGCCGTTCACAGCGGACCTGAACCGACACGGCATATATTCAACGCCATTCCGTCGGAGCAGGATTTCTACGACAGCTACCTCCCCCATTTTGAGGCGGCCGTGCGCGAGGGCCACGTCGGCGCCGTGATGAGCGCCTATAACCGGGTCTACGGTGACTCGGCGACATCAAGCCCTCTTTTGCTCACCCAATTGCTGCGAGAAAAATGGGGCTTCACCGGCCATGTCGTTTCAGACTGCGATGCGGTCTCCGACATCTGGGCCACCCATCGGATTGTGGCGACACCCGAGGAGGCGGTCGCCCGTGCAATCAAAGCGGGCTGCGACCTGAATTGCGGCGACCAGTATTACGCACTTGGCCGTGCATTGGCCAAGGGTCTCCTTACGACACATGACATCGATCAAGCCCTGCATCACGTCCTGTCGGCTCGATTCCGACTCGGCATGTTCGACCCCGATGCGATGGTTCCCTACGCACAGATTCCGATCTCGGAAGTCGATTCTCCTGCACACGCCGCGCTGGCACTGAAATCCGCCGAAGAGGCGATCGTCCTGCTAAAGAACTCCGGCGTTTTGCCCCTCCAACGCAGCCACCTCAAACGTCTCGCAGTGATTGGCGCAAACGCCGACGCGATTCCGATGCTCCTCGGAAACTACAACGGCACTCCGTCCCATCCGGTCACAATTCTGGAGGGAATCAAAGAGGCCGCCGGACCTGGAATCGAGATTGTCACCGCGACAGCGTGTCCACTCGCGCAACAAAGAGGAGAATCGCTTGCAACGGTTTCGGGCGCGTTCGATGCCGCACTGGAACTCGCGCGGACCGCCGATGTGGTCATTTACGTCGGTGGTATCAATTCGCAGCTCGAGGGAGAAGAGATGCAGGTTGACTACGACGGCTTCAGCGGCGGCGATCGCACACGGATTGAATTGCCTGCTGTTCAAACTGCATTCCTGCAGGCCTTGCAGGCCGCCGGCCGCCCTGTTGTTTTCGTGAACTGCAGCGGAAGCGCCATGGCAATGCCGTGGGAGGCCGAGCATCTGCCGGCAATCCTGCAGGCGTGGTATCCCGGTCAGGCCGGGGGAACAGCCGTGGCACGTGTCCTGTTCGGCGACTGCAATCCGTCTGGCCGGCTTCCTGTCACCTTCTACCGCGCGACGACCGACCTTCCGGCATTCCAGGACTACTCAATGGCCAATCGCACCTACCGGTTCTTTGCCGGCAAGCCGCTCTTCCCGTTTGGTCACGGGCTGAGTTACACAGAATTCCGCTATGGAGCGACGGAGCTGGCCCACGAAAACGTCGGGGTGGAGGACATTGTGACCATGACATTGGAGCTGACCAACACCGGTGAGCGCGCGGGTGACGAGGTTGTGCAGGTTTATGCTCATCGCCTTGGCGAGAAGAACCCCCAGCTCCCCCAACAACGCCTCTGCGCTTTCCAACGCGTCTCCCTCGACAAAGGGCAGGGCAAGTCCGTCATGCTTTCATTTCCGGCAAGCGCACTGCGGCGCTGGGACGTTCTGACCAAGGCCTATGTGGTTGATCCCGGCACTTACGAACTCCGCGTGGGCGCGTCGTCAACAGACATTCGTCGTTCGGCGACGATTCGAATCGGGTTGTAGGGCGAGGACGAATCTCGGGCAGCGGCACAACGGCCCGACTGGCAGTCTCGTCCTACCCGCCGATCTTCACGTCCGATGAAGGGACGACCACCGGGCCGTTCCTTCCTTTCGAACCCCAGGACGGATTCATCCTCGGCTTGAACGTGCGATTCCCACCTATAGGGCGGCGGCGCAGTACCCCGCCGCGTCTTTCGAGTTGGTTTTCTTCGCGTCGACATCAACACTTCTCCGAGCCTCATGCCGTCGCTTCTCCAGAACATTGTGATCGGATTCGAATATGCACTCGCACTTGCCGGCCTTGTTTACCTTGGCTGGCTCTGGTTCAGCTCGGAAGGACATGCGGTGCGGGCGCGCCCCGCTGCGCTTCCAGCTTGGGATGTGTCGCCCACTGATTTCCTGTTCCTTGGATGGCTTATCTTCTCGATTGGGATTCTCGGTCAGCTCCTGATCCGGTTTACAGTCACTCCGCTTCTTAAGGACCACCCGGAAGGCAGTTCGCTCGAACTGCTGGTATCTGGATCGATGTTTCACTTTGCCGCGGTGGGAACCTGGCTGGCCGCCCGCGCCTGGGTCCGCCGACATCGGCCTGGAGATCTCCAGGCGTGCCCGCCGAAAACGTCCGCGCAATGGCAATTATCGCTTCACGGCGGCTTTCTCGCTTTCTTGGCTGTGATGCCGCTCGCGACCGGCGCCGGACTGGCGTGGGAACGCCTTCTCGAGACAATGGGGCTGCCCACCGAGCGGCAGGAGCTCGTCGATCTCATACTGCAGAGCGAATCTCCCTCCCTGCTCAGTTTCGTGATCCTGCTGGCGCTCGTCGTCGCACCGGTCGCCGAGGAACTGGTCTTCCGCATCGGAATCTTTCGCTACCTCCGCAGTCGTGGTCCGCGCTGGGCAGCCTACGGGGTCAGCGCAGGCCTGTTTGCTTTGCTCCATTTCAACTGGATGAGCGCGTTGCCCTTGTTCATTCTTGGACTGGTGTTTGCTGTCAGCTACGAGCGGACCGGACGGATGGCCGTCCCCATGATCGCCCATGCGCTCTTCAATCTTAACACGCTGCTCCTGGTGTTGAGCGGCGCCGGCAATTGACGCGGCCCTGATGCACCCGTTCACAAAAACATTCGCGGACTCGGTCTCCTCGCTGGGAGAAACGCGCCTGATCACGGCCATCCGCCGGTGGCTTGGCTCCGCTTCACCGCCGTCGCCACGGGGCATCGGCGACGATTGCGCCGTGCTCCCCCCGAATCGCCGTCAACAGTTGATCACGACCGATCCCGTGATCTACGGCCGCCATTTTGACGATGCCATCCCGCCGCGGGCCGTCGGCGCAAAACTGCTCAAGCGGAACCTCAGCGATCTGGCCGCAATGGGAGCGCGACCGACCGCGGCCGTCATCTCGCTGGCCCTCGATCCCCGGGTCAAGACACGATGGCTGGAGGATTTCTATCGCGGCCTCGCTGCAACGGCGCGGAGCTACTCTGTTCCTGTCGTTGGCGGTGATGTGGCGCAAAGCGACGGATTTCTCGGAGCGTTTATGACGCTGTGCGGCGAGTCCGCAGGCCCGCGCGTGCTGCTGCGTTCAGGCGCCCGCACCGGCGATGGTATCTATGTCACCGGCACCCTGGGCGGCAGCCTGCTTGGCCGGCATTGGCGGTTCATTCCTCGACTTGCCGAGGGCGCGTGGCTTGCCAATCGCCGCGAAGTACACGCGATGATGGACCTAAGCGACGGATTGGCGAAGGACCTGCCGGCGCTCACGCCAGCAGGCGCCACGCCTGCCATCGAGAACGGTGCCGTGCCGATCAGCCCCGCAGCCCGGACGATGGCGCGAAGCACACGGCAGACCCCTCTCACCCATGCCCTTTGCGACGGCGAGGACTATGAACTTGTCTTCGCCGTAGCGGGCCGGGCCAACCGCGCCGCGTTCGAACGCGCATGGAAAAAGAGATTCCCATCCACCCGCCTCACGTGCATCGGACGTTTCGTCCCGGCCGGAGCCTGCCCGCCCGGCTCGACCGACCTCACTGCGTACCACGGCTATGAACACTTGCGGTAGAATCCGACGGACGCCGGGATCCAGCCCGGATGTTTCATGCAGGCTACTCGCATGACGATTTTGGAAGACCTTCGCACAGGTGTGAGCACTGCCTCCGCTGAAGAGACCCGCTGGCGTGGAGAGCAGCTGGCATCGGCCCTGCCGCCCGACGCGACGCTCGCGCTGCACGGAGATCTAGGCGTCGGGAAGACGACATTCGTGCAAGGCCTCGCTCTGGGGTTCGGGCTTTCAACCCAAGTTACTAGTCCGACGTTCAATATTCTGCATCTTTATCGCAACGCGCCGCCGCCGGTCGGCGCGACGCCTTTACAGAGTCCCCGCCAGGGCGCAGCGAGTCTGACGCTGGTTCATTTCGACGCTTATCGCCTTGAAAACGCCCGCCAAATCGAGGCACTGATGCTCGACGATTTCCTTGTCTCACCCTACTGCCTCGCCGTCGAATGGCCCGAACGCATCGCAGAATGGCTGCCTGCCGCAACCTGGCATCTCACGTTGGCAATTGAGTCTCGCGGACAGCATCGGCTGACGTTGCGATTGCCGGGCGACGTTCAACTTTGAAAGCTTCGCCAATCCGTGGATGATCGTTCCCTGGGCCGCATGAATCCGTCGTTCAAGATCACCGCAAGCATTGTGACTTACCGCTCGGGCCCGGTGATCGCCGCCTGCCTTGAACATCTCCTGGCTTCGACGCAGCTTCCCCTCGACGTTGTCGTTTTCGACAACGCAAGCGATGATGACACCCTTGCGCGCATCCGGCCATTCGCCGGTCGCGTGCGCCTCATCGCGAATCCGACGAACATTGGTTTCGGCCAGGGGCACAATCGCGCCCTCGACGCAGCGGAAGGCAACTGCTTCCTCATACTCAACCCTGATGTCGAGCTCCCGGCCGGCAGCCTTGATCAGCTCGTCCGCTACCTTGATGAACATGCCGAATGCGGTGCCGTGGCGCCTCAGCTCGCCGAGTCATTCTCCAAGGGGCCAGCCGGTTGCTCACGTCGATATCCCGGTCAACGTTATGCGCCGAAATCCTTGGGCCGCCTGCCCGGCGAAATTGCCATTCTCCAGGGCGCCTGCGTGCTCATCCGCTCCGAGATTTTCAGGAAGATCGGCGGATTCGATCCCCGGTACTTTCTTTACGCGGAAGACCTCGACCTTAGCCTTGAAATTCGCAAGCAGGGCTGGACGCTGGCATGCATTTCCGACCTCGTCGTCCAACACCTCGGGGGGCACAGCGAGCAGGGTCGGCCGACCGATGCGGTGGCCTGCCGAAAATACACCGGTTTGCTCCTGTTCTACCGCAAACACTTCCCCGCCCGCACCGTCGCCTTCCTGCTCATGCGCGATCTGCTGAAATTCTCGTGGCGCCTGCTGCTCCTCTCACTCCGACCAGGAGGGGACGCCGACGGAAAGGCTGCAGAATACCGGGGCCGCCTGCGCGCCTGGCGGCAAAATGCGTTCGTGCTTTCCTCCGGCAGCAAGCGTGCGGAACCACCGCGACCATGACTCCCGATTCGGCCCATCCGAGAGTCTTGATCATTCGCCGGCGCTACATTGGCGACCTGGTGCTGCTTGCGCCGTTTCTGCGCAATCTTCGCAGTCACTGGCCCGCGGGCATTCTCTTTGCTCTCGTCGACGAGGGCTACGCCGACATCCTGGCGCTCAACCCCGATCTCGACGGAGTGCTCCAGATTCCGCGTCGCAGCCACCACCGTTTCCGGCGCGAAATCGCCCTGCTTCGCACCTTGCGGGCAACCAGGTTCACCCATGTCTTCGATCTCGACACCAACGATCGAACGGCGTTTTTCACCCGACTGACCGGAGCGCCGTTTC
>Ga0181516_10002910_pt1 | contig 11806 bp, 6 predicted proteins | sample PEATcosm2014_Bin_25_FD_121104 | JGI IMG/M metagenome (GOLD analysis project Ga0181516, IMG submission 121104) | Peatland microbial communities from MTU Mesocosm Facility, Houghton, MI, USA - PEATcosm2014_Bin01_10_metaG | ecosystem: Environmental > Terrestrial > Soil > Wetlands > Peat | place...
GCGCACCAGATCCTCCGGCCCCGCCACCTGCGGGCCGAGCGCCAACTCGTGACGCAATTGCGCCGGGTCGGCCGCGACGCGGTAGTAGCCGGCGATCATCGCCAGCGCGACGAGGCCGGAATCGACCCGGCCCGGCGCGGGCCCGGCGCGTTCGGTCGCCTCATCGGGCTCCTCATGCGCCGGCGCCGACGCGCCGCCCAATGGCGCGCCGGCGCCCGGCCGTTCGCGGGTCGGCTCTGCGCGGCTACGGTCCACTACCGGCGCTATACCCATCGGGCGGCCTATTCTCTGGGTTGAGCGCGGAATGTTCTTACGAACATCGGACCCGGGGGACTCGCGCGTCGATCCAACACATAAAACGCGGGATTAACCATACTGTACCTTCGTCAACGACAGAGAGACGCGCGAAATCCCAAAGGTCGCTGATCGACATTGCAAGAATGACCTCGGCCTCGGTTGGAAGACTGCCTCATTCTTGCAATTTCGACAAGCGCGATCCGTCGGTCCGACGACAAACAGGGCGCAGGACGACACGACGCTAGGTCGCTCGTCGTGAATATCCGGCCTCGGAATCATCAAAAGGCGTCGCCGCTGTGAAGTTTCGACCGAAAGGCGAACCGGGCGCCTTGACGCACATCACACAGAAAGCTGTCGCCCAATCGATTTTGGTGGTGACGCATGCCGTAAGGGAATGTACAACTATATGCATGAATGCGCTATTCGTGAATGCGCTCCCAGACGATTTGTCGAGGAACGTGTACTGCCTTTTCGGGATTCCGATAGACAATGTCGGAATGCGCGAGACAGTCGAGCGCGTCGAGACGGCTGTAACGTTACGGACGCCGTTTCTGATTGCAACCCCGAACGTCAATTTTTTGGTCACGAGCGCATTTGACGAAGCATTCAGGCAAACGCTCGTAGGCAGCGATCTCTGCGTGCCCGACGGTATGCCGCTGGTCTGGCTGGGTCGGCTGATCGGCGTGCCGATTGAGAAGCGGGTCGCGGGCGCCGACATTCTTGAAATGGTGCAACGCGGGCGATCCAAGGACCGGCCGCTCAAGGTTTTTCTGTTCGGCGGGGCCGAAGGCGCGGCTGAGAAGGCGAGCCAAGCGATCAACCTTCGCGGGGACGCCATGCGGTGCGTCGGCTTCGCCAATCCCGGCTTTGTCCGGGCTGAGCAAATGAGCGGCGAGGAAACGATCGCCGCCGTCAACGCAAGCTGCGCCGATTTCCTCCTGGCGGCTCTCGGCGCGAAGAAAGGGCAGACCTGGCTGCATCAAAACCACGCGCGCCTAGCGATCCCGGTGCGAGCCCATCTTGGCGCCGCCATTAACTTCTATGCGGGAACAATCCGGCGCGCGCCGCGATTCCTTCAGCGTTGTGGTCTCGAATGGGCGTGGCGGATCAAAGAGGAACCCACGCTCTGGCGGCGCTACGCCCGTGATGGCTTCCATCTCCTTTCACTCCTGTTTTCAAGAGTTCCGCCGCTCCTTGCCTGGTCCATTTACCTTCGGTTGAGCGGCCGAGCGCGGCGTGCGGAATTGACCTTGACCGAGACGGGCGCCGTGGACCATCGCGTGATCTCGTTGGCGGGGTCGCTGACTGCAGGCAATGTCGAGAAGGCCGTTGCGGCGTTCCGGACCGCCATCTCCGACAATGCGGAGGTTGTGGTCGACCTCTCCAAGGCGCGCGCCGTCGACGCCCGTTTCGTCGGCATGTTCTTGATGCTCGAAAAGACCCTGCGGTTGAGAGGCCGCAGGGCGGTCTTCGTCGGCGCGTCGCGGCGCATGGCGTTCCTCATGCGCCTCTACGGCTTCCCCGTTCCGCCGGCCGCGCCGACCCCGAGGTTCGACCGCGCAGGCGAGATCTCGGTGACGCCGGCGGAAACGTGAGGGCCGCAAAGCAGTCGGGTGCGGCCGTCCGTGGTGCGCGGAGGTCTGGCCGCGGCCAAGCCGCCTCAGCTTTTCCTGCGGCTGCGCGACGCGGCGCCTAGCCACGAGCGGAACCCGGCTTGCCGAAGGCGGTCGTCAAATCGCCGCCTCTCTAGCGCGGTTTCCGAGCCGATAGAATCGGAGGGGATTCCCAAATCAGCGGAATTCTGGTTCAGCATTCTGGCTGGCGAAGGAGGCCGGCTGGCATGGCTGAACCTCTATCGATTGATCTTCGCAAGCGGGTTGTCGCGGCGATCAAGGGCGGAATGTCGCGGCGAGGGGCGGCGGCGCACTTTCAGGTCGGCGTTTCGAGCGCCATCCGCTGGGCGGCGCAGGTTGAGAAGAGCGGCGACTTGTCGCCCAAGCCGCAGGGCGGCGACCGCCGATCGGCGGCGATCGAAGCTCAAGCCGACACGATCCTGTCGCTGCTGGCGGCGGCGCCCGACATCACGCTGATGGAGCTGCAAGCTGGTCTTGCCGAGAAAGGGCATCGCTTCAGCGTCTCGACGATCTGGCGGTTCTTCGCCCGGCGGAAGATCACGCTCAAAAAAAGTCGGCGCACGCGACCGAACAGGAAAGGCCGGATATCCTGAAGCGGCGCGAGGCGTGGTTTGCCGGCCAGCTCGATCTTGATCCCGCCAAGCTAGTGTTCATCGACGAGACCTGGGCCTCAACCAACATGGCGCGCCGCTATGGTCGCGCCCCGCGCGGCAAGCGATTGCGCGCCGCCGTCCCGCATGGCCACTGGAAAACGACCACCTTCGTCGCCGGCCTTCGGCTCGACGGGCTCGTCGCCCCGCTGGTTCTCGACGGCCCAATCAACGCCAAGGCCTTCGAGGCCTATGTCGAGCAGTTCCTCGCGCCGACGCTGCAAGTCGGCGACATCGTGGTCATGGACAATCTCTCCAGCCACAAGGGGCCTAAGGTGCGCGCCCTCATCAAAGCCGTCGGCGCGAAACTGCTCTACCTTCCGCCCTACAGCCCCGACTTCAATCCAATCGAAAAGCTGTTCTCCAAGCTCAAGGCCCTGCTGCGAAAAGCCGCCGAGCGAACCGTCGACGGCCTCTGGCGCGTCATCGGCCAATGCCTCGATCGCTTCACCCCACGCGAGTGCGCAAACTATTTCGAGGCCGCAGGCTACGAGCCAAGCTGAACGGAAACCGCTCTAATCGATCGAACCTGATATTTAAGTCCGGCGCGGAGTTCCCGTCTCCGGCGGTGCCTGAGAATCCGCGCGACGGGCGCAGGAGAATTGCTCTCCGTTTCGTCCGCCGATCTTCGACGGCTCGAAGCCCTCATCCAAGGCTACAATGTGCCGTAGAGGCATGTCTCGCGGGCTAATGCCGCGATTTTCTGCTCAGAACCCTTACGCCCATTGGCGCTGTCCGACGCCCGTGATTTTCCAGGGCTGGTCGACGCGATCGAATCCACGCGCCAAACGGCGATCAACGCCTCGCGTCATCAACAGATCGGGCTGAATCCGGCCCTCTTCGAATTTCATACGGACGATCTATGCGCGAGACGTCGTTAGGGCCGACCGAGTCCGGGCGATCTTCGTGTCGTCCAGCGCGCGCGCCGCTTCGCAGCCTTGTCGCGCGATCGCCCGCCCATCTCGCAGTCGGGTCGCCAGATCATCTGGGGGGTCAACCGCCAAACCCCTTGAATTCGAATGACGGCAAAGAATCAAAAGAGGTGCCGAATCCTAACTGCCATCGCAGAAATTCCCACAGCCCGATCAGGAGGAACATCACAATGGTAATTTTCAGGTCCTGCATTCCGTATGACAAACGCTGACGCCGCTGGCCAATCAAAATCGGAAGATATCGAGGAAGATCAACCAGAGCGACGACAAGAACCCCGCCCAAGAGGCCGCCGGCGGCGACGCTTAGCGGCAAGCCGACGAGGAGGAAAGCGAATTTCGCGGCGTTGGCGAGCGTGGCGTACGACGGCTTCCCCAAACCCAAGAGGATCGATTCGTTCACCCTGCCGAGAACGGAGAACCACGCCCCCACAATCAAGACGGGGAGCATCCAGGTGGCGGCGGAATACCGCTGATCATAGAGAAGCCTTATCGCCAGATCGGCAGTCGCGACCAAAACCGAAGCGCCGGCTGCGACCAACAACAGGAACGCGGCGCGCGGCCGGGCCAATTGCTGGTGAAGGGCGGCCCGCGGCGTCTGCGAATGTGAGGCGATAAACGGAAACACTACGTTGTATCCCAGCCGCCCGACAAGATTGACGATGAGATCGGAGATATTTCGTGCTATTCCATAGACTCCCAGCAATTCGATTGGAATGACCTTGGCGAAGTAAAGTCGGTCATAGTTGACCGATAGGAAAAATATCACTGACGAAAGAAATATCCATTTTCCAAAATGAAGAATTTCCATTGAATATTGTTTCGATAAATACAATTTGTGTCTCAAGTTTGGCAACAAGAAGTATGATCCAATCGTGTACACCGCAGAAGTGAACAATCCCCCAGCGACCAATGCCCATATGGTGCGACTGAAAAACGCAAAGAGAACAGCTCCAATCGCGGAGACTAGTTGTACTACTAATTCGAATATATTCACACGGGCAATCAATAATCGCTTCTGGAGCAGAGCCGGACTAACAGAATTAAGGCCTGAAAATATTATACCAAAACCTGCGACAGGTAGTATATAAAGAATTACTGGCTCTTTGTAGAAATATGCGACCGGTGCAGAAAGGGCGATAAATATTACCCAAATTGCGACACTGCGAATGATTTGAAGACTCCAGGCGGTATTGTAAAAATCTGGATCTTCTGCGTTCTTACTATATACGATATTTTGACCGATCCCTACGTCGGAAAACAGCTCTATACCTGCTCTGAACGTGCCGACTATCAGCATCAACCCAAATAATTGGGGCGCTAGCAATCGCGCCAGAGCGATGCTTGTGACGAAACGGAGCATGGTGCTGATTCCAAATGCTCCAAGCGTCCAAATACTACCTTTCACCAGCGCCGCAATTGAATTATTCATGGTAAATAACCGATAAGCTAGAAGTCACTTGCGAAAACGCCTGCGCCGATTGCGATTGTGCGCAACCGTCCGAAATTGACGCCGTTCATCGCCCGTTCCATCCTACGTCACCCCGGCGGAGGTGGAGCCAACCGCCGCAAAGCGTTCCAGAATCGGCGGCCGTTTCCGGCGCTCGTGGCGGTCGCGCAATCGTCGAGACGACATAGCCCCTGTGACTCCTGATTTTGCGGGAAAAGCGCCCCGATCCGACGATCAAGGTATGCAAGAACTCCGCCGGTCGCGACCTGGCGAGTGTGCGAAGAGGCGGCGCGGCAGGACCCGCGCCGATTGAGTAGTCCAAGGCGAATGTTAGTGCAACGACGGCTACGGGGCTAGCGCTGGCGACGGGATCGGCCATGTTCATGTGATCGTGCTTGATCGTCATGAGCGACACGATTTCTCGGGCCGACGGAACATTCTGCGACTGTTGATTGTTCCGGGCGCGGTGGCGGCGCGTCGTCCACTCGTGACGATCTGGGGGGGTCTCGAAGGCCCGACTGTGTTTAGCAGACCGTTGACGAAGTCGGGAGGTTGCGTCGCGAGCGGAGTTGGAACGTGCTGAAGAGTCTTCGGGCGACATGAGGCTATCCGATCATGCGGCAAGGTCACTGATGTGGTCGGATGGCTTTTCGACGAGGGTCTGCCATCCGTCGATGCTGCGCATGACGATCTGGTTTGAGGCGAGCAGCGCCCAGAACAACCCGGCGGCGGTTTCGGCGCGGGGCGGAACGGCCTGGCTTTTGATCCGGCGCCTGAATTCCTCATGCAGACGCTCGATCGCATTCGAGGCTCGGATCGACTTCCGTTCGGTTCAACGGCCTTCGGCGGCGAAATCAGAAAAGGCGTCGCATGCCATTGGGCTGGTTCGAGCAGATCGCCGTCCGGACTGTCAGGAATCTTGTGCGCGGGGCCATAATCGCAGCGAAGGAGCGCGAGTATGGCGATCAAAAGAGAGACTGTGGATGAACTTCTGGCGGGTCGCGACCCAAAGGCCGTGTTTTCGAAGGACGGCCTGTTCGACGAGCTGAAGAAGGCGTTGGCCGAGCGCATGCTCGAGGCTGAGCTTGACGATCATCTGGACAACGAGGCGGCGGAAGGGGCCAAGAATCGGCGCAACGGCTATTCGAAGAAGACGGTTCTGACCGAGACCGCGAAGATCGACGTTCGCATTCCGCGCGACCGGGAGGGGACGTTCGACCCCAAGCTGATCCAGCGTTATCAGCGACGGTTTCCCGGCTTCGACGACAAGATCGTGTCGATGTACGCACGTGGCATGACGGTGCGCGAGATCCAGGGGCATTTGTTGGAGCTTTACGGCCTGGAGGCGTCGCCCGACCTGATTTCGACCGTCACCGACGCCGTGCTGGAAATGGTGGCCGAATGGCAAAACCGGCCTCTGGAGACGAGCTACGCCATCGTGTTTTTTGACGCCATCCGAGTCAAAATCCGCGACGAGGGCCTGGTTCGCAACAAGGCCGTCTACCTCGCACTCGGCGTCACGGCGGAGGGAACGAAGGACATCCTCGGCCTATGGATCGAGGCCACCGAGGGCGCCAAATTCTGGCTGCGCGTCATGAATGAGCTGAAGGCGCGCGGCGTCGACGACATCCTGATCGCCGTCGTTGACGGGCTGAAAGGCTTTCCGGAGGCGATCGAGGCCGTCTTTCCGAAGGCCGCGGTTCAGACCTGCATCGTTCACCTCATCCGCAACTCGCTCGACTTCGTCTCCTGGAAAGACCGCAAACCGGTGGTCGCCGAGCTGCGCAAAATCTACCGCGCCAACGACGCCGAGGCTGGCCGCAAGGCCTTGGAGGCGTTTGAAGAAACGCTGTGGGGCCAGAAATACGCCGCCATCGGCCAAGTTTGGCGGCGACAATGGGAGCAGGTCATTCCGTTCTTCGCCTTCCCGCCCACGGTGCGAAATATCATCTACACGACCAACGCCATCGAGGCCTTGAACGCCAAGCTCCGTCGCGCCGTGCGAACCCGAGGGCATTTCCCAAGCGACGAGGCGGCGACGAAACTGATCTTCCTAGTCTTGCGCGAAGTCACAAGGGAATGGAAAACGCCTCCGCGCGAATGGGCCGAGGCCAAGACCCAATTCGCCATCATGTTCGGCGAGCGTTTCGTCAGACCCTCATGGCGATCTCGGCCCCGCGCACAAGATTCCTGACAGTCCCTCGACGTCTGCTTCCGCTTGCCGCGGCCCCAGATCATTCACCTCTGGACGCTACGAGCGGCCTGCCGCGGGAGCCTTGCAGGAGGAGCCGGGCGCGCGAAATCCGCTCGCCCAGATCTGTGAGGGCGCAGCTGAATGGCCGAGATACTCGACCACGATCGCTGCGACGTTCCTTTGCAGCCTGCCGTCGAGAGGTTGCACCTTCACCGAATCACTGAGCACACTCAACCTCTGACGAACGGCGTTCCAGCGCCTTCGCCCCATCTTTTCCTTCATGCGCGGTCCGTCAGCAGGAAAAAAGCCACGGACGACCCGCGACCAATAGTCACGCTGAACGAAATTTTCGGATTAGCGGCCCCCTTTGAAGAACAGAAGCGACTCGCAGAATGAATCGTCAAGGTCTATCGTGAAATTGAATCCCGATGGTCCGGCGTGGATTACTGCCTTACGTTACCGTGCTTTCGGCGCCCAAAAAATAGACTGCGGCGCTGACGATCAATGAACGCTGAATCTTGCGGGGCGTCCTCCCTTCTGCGGCGAATGCACGATTGTTTTCAATCTCTTGCGTCGACCGCTCGCCGAAAATCGATGTGACGCCGGCGATCTTGGAGCTGTTCCGCAGCGACGCCCTGTACTCAATCAGTCCAAGTCAACGGACCGGCGCCGCGCGCGATCGATTACGACACCGTTCGGTCCGCTTTCCAAATTCGATGCCTGATCCCCTTCCAACCCGAAGGGCTCGCACGACAGTCGTCGTTAACCACTCTTCGCCAACAATCGCGGGCGATGTAAGCCTCTTGTTATCAAGCGCAAGGCAAAAGGGGCCGTCTGGAAGTAGGGTCGCGCGGTCAGAGGTCTGGCGATCAAATCGATCTGAAGGTGCGGCGGATGGCGTCATTGAATCCGAAAAGGCGCGGGGTTAGTTCGCCTCCGGCGCTGTGGGCGCACGGTATTCTTCAGCCGATGGAAGGTTGAGCTTCGCAAGAAGAGGAGTTCATGGGGTATTTTTACGGGGCGTTGGGGTGTTATGCATGAAGTGTTAAATTTAGTCCGCGTTTTCCGCTCAATTTACATTTCCACGCGTCAATCGGCATTAAGAATTAGTGGATAGCGTTGCGTTACGTCAGGTTGATGAAACAACGTCGAAAACTCGATCGCTGAACTTGTAGGTAAAATTGCCGTGGAACGGTGGATCGAGAGAGCTTTGACCTGACGCGGAATCGACGGAGGCCCCTTTCATGCCCAACGTGAGCGAAGAAGTTGATGGCCTTAGCCTCGCTGCTGAGACGTGGAGCGATTCGAGGCTCGGGGCGGGGCGCAAGACCTCGCACACGACTGGGCGTAAGACGTCTGTGGATGGCTGGGCGTTTGGCCAGAGCGGGCTGGCGTCGGGCTTCGGCGATTTCAATCTTGGCGATTCAGACGACGATGGTTTCGCCTCCGACGCCACCAATTGGGCGACGACGTTCGGCGCCGCATCGCAATCGGGCGGGTTTTCAGGATTAATCGCCGGCGGAGCGTTTGCGCTTGCCGAACAAGCGTTGAGCGCTCCGCCTGCGCTTGGCGCGCCGGCGCAAACGCCGGCTCCGGCGTCGGTAACTGTGGCGGCTGGCGCGACCGTGGACATCGCCGGTCCCGGGACGGGCTCGGTGACGTTCTTGGGCTCGACCGGCACGTTGGTGGTGAACGACTCCGTCGATTTCAAGGGGAACGTCTCAGGTCTGTCCGGCGCCGACACGATCGACCTCGCCGATCTGAGCTTCAACTCCTCGACCGAAGCGACCTTCCTCGGCACCGCGACCGGGGGAACGTTGACCGTCACCAATGGCGACCAGACCGAAGAGATCGCGCTCACCGGCGACTATCTGTCGTCGACCTGGACCGTATCGAGCGACGGCGCCGGCGGCACCGACGTCGTCGATCCGGTCGTTTCCACGAATTGGCAAACTTTGAAGGTCGGCGCCGGCGGTTTCGCCGACGGGCTGGATATCGACCCGGACGGCACGATGGTCGTGCGCACCGACACCAACGGCGCCTATCTCTGGAACGGGACGTCCTGGCAGCAGCTCGTCACGTCGAGCAGCATGCCCGCCGCATTCCTCGCCGCCAATCCCGCCAGCACAGGCCAGGGCGTTTACGAAATCCAAATGGCGCCGAGCAATTCGAGCATCATGTACATGATGTTCGACGGCTACGTGTTCTCGAGCACGAACAAGGGCGCGACCTGGACGCAAACCGCGTTCGCGCCGGTCACCGAGAGTCCGAACGACGCGTTTCGGCAAGAAGGCCAGAAAATGGCCGTCGATCCGAGCAACCCCAACATCGTTTACGTCGGCACGCCTCAGAACGGCCTCTGGGTGACGACCAACGGCGGTAAGAGCTGGTCTCAGGTCAGCGCCATTCCCGTCAGCGGAACCTACGACGGCCAATATCCCGGCATCACCGGAATTCTATTCGATCCGGCGATCGGCGGCGTCGTCAACGGCGTCACGCAGACGATCTTCGCCTCGAGCTACGGCAACGGCGTTTACGAGAGCACGAACGGCGGCGCGACGTGGTCGAAGCTGAGCGGCGGGCCGACCGATGTTGAATACGCGGCGGTCTCCAGCACTGGCGTCTATTACGCGGTCGGCGACGGTGGGACAAGCCTGTGGAGCTACGCCAACGGCGTGTGGAAGGAGTTGCTGAATCAGGGTTCTTGGCCGGGCATCGAGTCGGTTGCGGTCAACCCGAACAATCCCAATGAGATCGTCGCTGTCGATCAGGCCAACGGGGTGAACGTCAGCTACAACGGCGGAGCGACCTGGAGCGGAGACGATCAAAGCAGCGACCTGACCTCGGCCGACATCCCTTGGCTGGCCGCGGGCAACCAATCGGCGGGCGGCGGAGAATATCTCACCATTGGCAGCGTCGCGTTCAACCCGACAACGCCGAACGAGCTGATCGCGAGCGCGGGCACCGGCGTCTGGGATGTGAACGTGCCTTCCTCCGGCATGACCGCATCCTCAAATCTGGTCTGGTCGGACATGAGCGTGGGGATCGAGAACCTCGTTGCCAACGAGGTGCTCGTGGCCCCGGGAGGCGATCCCGTGCTCGCCTCCTGGGATCGTCCGTTCTTCTACATCAGCAATCTCAATGCTTATCCCTCGACCTATGGTCCCGTAAATTCCGCCAATATTGTCGCCGGCTGGTCGGTGGACTACGCCTCCTCGACGCCGAGCTTCCTCGTCGGCATCGCCGATTGGTGGGGCACGGAGGAATCGGGCTACTCGACCAACGGCGGCCAGACCTGGACGGAGTTTCCGACAGAACTACCGGGGGCGGGCACGTCCTTCATCGGCGGAACGATCGCGGCCAGCACCCCGGAGAACATCATTTGGGCGCCTGCGGACGGCTATCAGCCCTATTACACGCTGAACGGCGGCGAGACTTGGAATCCGATCACGCTGCCGGGGGTGACGAGCTGGAGCAATTTCGACTCGGCTTATTATCTCACTGGGCGCACCGTCACCGCCGATCGCGTGCTCGCGAATACCTTCTATCTTTACGACAACGGCGTTTACGAGACGACGAACGGTGGTCAGAGCTGGACCGAGGTTTACAAAAATACACTCGGTGACTACGACTTTAATTCGGAGATCATGTCGGTTCCGGGCGAAGCGGGAAATTTGTTCTTCACTGGCGGCATTCAAAGCTTCAGTGGAACGACTCCGCCTTCTTACGCCGGCTTTTACATGTCGACCAATCAGGGCTCGAGCTGGACCGCGATCCCCAACGTGCTCGATGTGGTCACCTTCGGTTTCGGCGCCGCGGCGCCAGGGCAGAACTATCCTTCGATCTACATCGTCGGCTACGTCAACAACGTCTACGGCATTTGGCAGTCGACGAACAAAGGTCAGTCCTGGACGCAGATCGGCACCTACCCGGTTGGCGAGCTCGACCAGATCACGACGATTTCCGGCGACATGGATACGTACGGGCAAGTCTATGTCGGCTTCTCCGGCGGCGGCTACGCCTATCTGGCGGCAGGCCCCTCGGTCACCAGCGTGACGGCGACGCCTTCCAGCGGCCTTGAGATTCCGGGCGACTCGGTCACTTTCACCGTCGACATGAGTGAGGTCGTGACCGTTTCGGGCGGGACGCCGACGCTGACGCTGAACGACGGCGGCGTCGCGACTTATACGGCCGGCTCGGGATCGAGCACGCTGACCTTCAGTTACACTGTCGCGACGACAGATTCCGACGTGAGTGCGCTCGCCATTTCGGCCGCAAATCTCAACGGCGCCACAATCACGGACGCGAGCGGCAACGAGGCCAATCTCTCCGGCGTTGTGACGACGTTCTCGAACATCGCCATCGATCCGCCCTCGATCACCGGACTGACGGAGTCGCCGGCGAGCGGCGATCTCGGGGTCGGCAAGACGGTGACGCTGACGCTCAATCTCAGCGACGTCGTGACGGTCTCGGGCGGGACGCCGACGCTGACGCTGAACGACGGCGGCGTGGCGACCTATTCGGGCGGCTCGGGCACCAACGCCCTGACCTTCACCTATACGGTGGCGGCGTCGAACACGGACGTCGCCGCGTTGACGGCGTCGAGCGTCAACCTGAACGGCGCGACGATCGCCAACGGCGCGGGGGCCGCC
>Ga0181516_10002912_pt1 | contig 11805 bp, 4 predicted proteins | sample PEATcosm2014_Bin_25_FD_121104 | JGI IMG/M metagenome (GOLD analysis project Ga0181516, IMG submission 121104) | Peatland microbial communities from MTU Mesocosm Facility, Houghton, MI, USA - PEATcosm2014_Bin01_10_metaG | ecosystem: Environmental > Terrestrial > Soil > Wetlands > Peat | place...
CGTGCTGTTAGGCAAGGTGGAGGAAGCTCCCAGCGCGAGCACGCCGTTGCTGACGGTGGTCTGGCCGCTGTAAGTCAATGCCGACCCGGTCAAAGTCCAAGTGCCGGTGCCGACTTTGATGATACCCACGTTGTCAATAATGCCGCCACCAAAGTTGGTGCTGGTGTTCAAGCCGCCGACGGCGAAGTTGGCCGCGACGCCGCCCGCGTTGCCGGAGGAGGTGGACTCAATGTAAGCCGTGCCATCATCAGCCAGTTCACCAATCGGAATGGTGGGCGTTCCGGCGACCGTGTTGTAAAGCGTCACGCCGCCTGAGGCTGCGGCATTGGTGCAAAAAACATGGCCAAAACCGGCGGTATTGGCAATGCCAAGCTGGCCGCCGGCCGTTGTGTTTTCGAATACAATCTGACCAGTAAACGCACTCCAATTACCGCTGATGGTGCCACGGACATACGTGGTGACATAGTTCAAGGTGCCCCCGCCAATAATCGTTGCCTGCACAGTGCCGCGGGCCGCCCCATAAATCGTGCCGGTCTGGCCAGCGGGAATGTTGATGACGTTGGCCAAGCTGGTCCAAGTGGGTCCCGTGTTTTGAGCAAAGCCGCCAACAGCATACAAAGTGGCGTTGCTATACAGCGTCACGGGGCCAGTGCCCAAACCAACAGGATTGCCGAGCGCGGTTGAAGCCACTAGGTGAAGCGCGGCATTGCTGATGACCGTGCCACCCGTATAGGTGTTGCCCAAGGCGCTTTCCACATCAAAGGTCTGATTGGCCGCGCCCCCGACGAAGATGGCGATTTTACCGCCGCTGCCGGTATTGTCCTGAATATTGCCGCTGTAGGTGGTAGTGGCGGCACCTATGATCGAAAGGGTGTTGGTTGTGCCGCTACTGCCGCCATTGTTTTCAATCAGTCCGTTGACCGTGGAATTCAAGCCCGACAGCGCGTTCACGGACAGGTTATGTCCGTTCAAGTCAAGGGTGCCCGCAGAACTTACGGCGTTGCCATCCAAGACCAACCAATCTCCCGCACTGCCATCAGAGAAGATGGCCGTGGAGGAACCAAGTTTGACCACGCCATTGGAAATGTAGGTGTTGTTGGCATAGGTATTATTGCCGCCATAAGTGACCGTGCCTCCGGCAATAAAGGCAACCGGGCCGGTGCCGGTGATGTTATTGTTGATGGTCAGGCTGCCGGTGCGGTCCACCAAGAGCGTGCCGTTGTTGGTCACCAAGCCGGTGCCGAGCGAGCCGGAACCGCTGTTGCCGCCAACGTCCAATACGCCGCTGGCAATGGTCACCGGGCCGGCGAAGGCACTATTATTACCATTGAAGGTCAACACGGTGGAGCCTTGCTGGAAGAGGCTGCCGGAACCAGCCAGACTACCGCTGAAAATCGAGTCCACCGGTTCGTTGAAATTCACGGTGCCTTTGTTCGTCACCACGCCAATGCCTAACAGCCCTTGCACCGAGCCGTTGCCCACTTGCACGGTCCCGGTGTTAATGGTCGTCGGGCCGGAGTTGTTAAACGGCGCCGTAACCGTGACCGTGGTGTTGGTTGCATTGACCGTGACGCTGCCACCGCCATTGACACTGCCGGTGCCGCTGAAGGTGTAATTGTTGACCAGCGTGTTAATGGTCAACGAGGCCGGTGAAACCGCGGCATTGAGCACCACGCCCGGATTGGATGAAGTATCATCAAAAGTCACATTGTCGTTGTTATGGAACAGTGAAGAGCCGGCGCCATTATTCCAGTCGGATGACGTGGTAATGTCCCAAAAGTTGTTCACTCCATCACCAACCCAGGTCAAATTCGCGCCGGCACCATTGTAAACCACCAGATCAATTTCGCTGGTGACCGTCTTGTTGGTGAGATAGGCCAGTTGGCCGCCCTGGGCGAAACCGGCAAATGAAACATTGGCCACGGAGCCATTGAAGCTGCCATAGGTAATCAGCTTATAAGAACCATTCGGGAGCGTGTTCAAGGTATCCAACACAATGCTGCCGGAATTCAGGTTCAGCGCGCCGCCGACGGCCAAGAGATCCTTCGTGGAAGTGCCAACGTCCAATTGCAACGCACCGCCCGCCAATGTTAGATTGTTGTTGATGGTGAGCGTGCCAACCACCCCATTGGTGCCGGGGGTGATCGTCGTGTTGTTCGTGGCAATCACACTGCCGTTCACCGTGCCAAAGCCAGCCAGCACCTGCGCCACGGCGCCACCACTCATGGCCAGTCCGCCGCTGACGGAAGAAACATCCAGTGCGCTGCCGGAAGAACTCAAGACGAAGCCGGAGCTAAATGGCACCGAGGCTGCACTCCCCAGCTTAACTGTGCCGTTGCTGATGGTGGTTAGACCGGCATAGGAATTGGAATTATTGAGAGTGAGCGAACCGGCGCCAAAATTGACGAGGGCGCCGGAACCGCTGATCGGACCGTTAATAACCACGGCGTCGGGACGGTCATAGACGAGCGTGCCATTGTTGGTAATGCTTGAAGCGCTGCCCAAGCTGCCCGCCGCGCTGCCGGCGCCCACTTGCAGCGTGCCGGCACTGATGATTGTTGGACCGGTATATGTATTGTTCGCAGTTACAGTCAAAACGCCGCCGCCCAGTTGCTTCAAACCGCCGGGACCATTGACCGGGATGTTTAGAGTGATGTTGTCACTGCGGTCAAAGGCGAGCGTCCCGTAATTGGTAACTGTCGTCGAACTGCCCAAGCTGCCCGTGGTTCCGCCTGCACCAACCTGCAAGGTGCCGGCGTTATACAAAGGCAGCGGAGCCGCGGATTGATTGCCACCGTTGATGGTCACACCATTAACATAAGTCACACCGCTGTAAGTATTATTGGCGGTGAGCACCAAAGTGCCTTGACCCGCCTTGGTCAAACTGGTGGCGCCACCATTGTCGGCAATCACTGAACCAATCGTCAGTGCAAAGCCGAGATTGTTTTGCAGGACGACCAAATCAGCGCTGGGCGCGCCCTCTAAAGTGCCTCCGGTGATGACTCCGGCTCCAGTTCCATTGTTGGGAATCAAAATACCGCCGGATGCGAGGGTCAAGGTATTGCCGGAATTGATGGTTGCCGTGGCAGCTGCGGAAATCTTGAGGGAATTGATGGTTGCGGTATTAATGTTCGCCGTCGTGCTGGCGGTGAGGTTCACGTTGCTCGTGGTTCCCCAAGCACTCGGTGTGGCGCTGATTTGATACAAGTTATAATTGGTGGCGATGACGCCGCCCGTGGTTCCCGGCAATAGCGTCAGCCAGTCGTTCAAGGTCCAAGTGGCATAGCCGCCAATAATGCCGTTCACAGTGGTGCCAGTCGGGAAGTAAATACCCACTTTTGAGCCGGTTCGACCTTGCGGATTGTTGATGTCCAGCGTGCCGCCAACGTTGCGGCTAATCGGATTTGCAAATTGAAAATAAGGCAGGCTGCTGGATTGACGGCTTCTCATGGAAAGGCTCGAACCGCCGGGATTCAGCACCAGCGTGTTGAAGAGCAGCGTTTCCGTCGCGTTGACAGCTCCAACCTGAAATACTCCCCCATTGCCCAAGACTAGATTGGCCGGGTTGGCGCCATAATAAACCACGGTGTCGCCAGCGAAGACATTGGGAATGTTACCCAGCAACAACTGGCCATAGTTAACAGTCGTATTGCCGGTGTAATCATTCGCCGTGTTCAAGAGAACCTCGCCGCCGCCATTGACCGTCAGAGCTCCAGAGCCGGAAATGGCTCCCGAACCGCTCAAGGTATAGGCATTCGTGGCAGAGTTGTTAAACGTCGTGGAACTCGGCGAAACACCGGTGGCAACATTCACATTGCCATTGCCGACGTCGTTGAAGACTACATTGTCCAGATAGTAGAAATAATCGGGAGTGCCGTTGTTGAGCCAGTCTTGCGTGGATTGCACATCCCAGTTGGCACCGCTGGTGCCATTCCAGACCAGCGAAACCGGCAAACCGCTGCCCGTGATGGCAACCAACAAACTGCCGGGGAAGGTGGTATCATTCAAAGTCGCCGTAATGCCGCGCGGAACGGCGACCGTCAGATTTGCCGCCGTGCCGGTTTCCAAAGCCTGGGAATTGGTGATGAGGGTATAAGTGCCATTGACACCGGTTGCCAGCGAACCGGCATACGGATTAAGTTGAATCGTGCCGCCGTTCAACGCCAGCGTGCCGTTGATGGCAATCAGGTCGTTGGTGCCCGAACCCGTAGTATTGGTGTAGGAAAGGTCGTAAGTAACCGTGCTACCGCTTTCCAAAGTAAGATTGTTGGTGATGGTCAAAGTGCCGGCCACCGATGGGTTGAGGATCACAATTTTCCCGCTGTTGTCCACGCTGCCGAGAATATCGCCCGGTCCACCATTCGTGTTGCGCCCGGCGAACAATTGCTGGTTGGCGCCCAGCGCCAGGGACGCCTGCCGCGAAACATCCAACTGCGCACCTTGCGAAACTGTAATGACCGGCGTGTTGGGAATGCTCGCGCTGGCTCCCAAAATCATTTTGCCGGCGCTGACCGCGGTATTGCCACTGTAAGTATCGGCGCTGCCATTCAAATAGAACACGTTGGTGTTCACCTTGGTGAGCGCAATATTGCCGCTGGTATTTTGAATTGTGCCGTCAAATTCATACCAGCCACCCTGATTGGTTGCATTATTGCCAACGGTCAAGGTATAAGTTGCGGTGCCGGTTTTGTTGTCCACCATGCCAGAACTGTTGCCAAACAGACCGTTAATGGTCTGGCTGTTGGCATTCATGTCCAGCGTGGCGTTGTTGGTCAGGTCGCCCTTGCCGTTGCCGCTGGGAATGGCCGCCGCATTGCCGAGTTGGAGCGTTCCAGAATTGACCTCCAGCGGGCCGGTAAAAGTATTCGCGGCGGCCAGCCGGACGAAGCCGTTGCCGGCGCCGTCACCGTTGATGTTCACCGCGGCCAAGCCGCTCATCACTCCGTTGACATAGATGGTGCCGGGGCCGCCAAAGGTCAGGATGTTGCCGGTGGCCATGTTGGTCTGAATGCCGCCAAGTTGAAGCAGCGTGCCTGCCGCCGCGTTGGTGACACCCTGACTGCCGCTTAAATAAGTCGGGAGGTTATTGGTGTTGTAGCCGGAGTTATCGTAGATGCCGCCGCTGTTGGTGATGGCGCTGCCGCCGGACAGGAAAAAACTATTGTTGTAGCTGATGCCGGTCAGATTCAGGGTGGTTAAATTGTTGAAGTTGGTCAGGCGCGTAGAGCCGGCAAAAACGATGCTGTCGCCGACGCCAGGAAAGGTTCCGCCCCAGTTGGCCGCAGTGCCCCAGTTATTATCGCCACCGCCACCGGACCATGTTCGCGGGGCAGCTGAGGCGCTGCCAGCAGCCAAGGTCAGGAAAAATAAGGCGGCGGCGGCCCGGCAGCAACTATGCCGGAAAACACCGGCGGCAGAAGTGTGGTTTTTTGTTGGGAGGTTAGTTTTCATGGTCTGAACTTTGGTTTATGGATTAAGCGACAATAGGATGGGGGTTGAAACTATTGGTATTTAATCAAACTTATCACATTCCTGAATAATTACCATCGCCAATTCTGGTGATACACACCAAAAACTGGTCAGGTCGTGGCCGGCGTCTCGCGCCATGACCGGGTCTGCGTCTGGCCCAGGTGCTTGGCCACCGCCTCGGTGCGCGAACGGACATGGAGCTTCTCGTAAACATGCCGGATGTGCGTGTGGACGGTGGCGTAGGAAATTTTCATTTCTTCGGCTATTTCCTTGTAGAGAAATCCCTTGGCCAGCAGGTCCAGCACTTCCGCCTCGCGCGGGGAAAGCGGTTCGGAAGCCACGCCGGCCTCGGAAACCGGCTCCTGAAACGACTGCACAATCTTGCGCGCAATGTGCCCGCTCATGGGCGAGCCGCCGGCATTCACGTCGCGGATGGCGGCCAGCAGTTCCGCCGGCGGCGTCTGCTTCAGCATGTAACCGGTGGCACCCGCCGCGAGCGCCTTGAAAATATGGTCGGTGTTTTGATAAACCGTCAGCATGATGACCTGCGTGCGCGGCAGGAGCGGCTTGAGCTTGCGGACGCATTCCACGCCATTGATGCCGGGCAGGTTGATGTCCATCAACGTCACGTCCGGCTTTAATTTGGGAATTTCTTCCAACGCATTTTCCGCCGAGGAATGCTGGCTCACGCACCGATAACCGGGCGAACTGTTGATCAGCTTCACCAGCGAGGAACGCACGCCCGGATCATCTTCCACAATGGAAACGGCAATGCTCATGCGCGGCAATTCCGATCCGGGGAAATAAATTTCATGGTTGCAATCTAGTCTGCGATTTCATCGCCGCCAATCGCCAGTATTGGTGATGCGCCGGTTTTCACCCGGACGGTCATGGTCACGCGCGTGCCCTGGCCCGGCGCGCTTTGCACCGTGCAATCGCCGCTGATGGCATCAAGCCGTCGTTTTAAATTGGCAAGGCCCGAGCCGGAAGCGAGCCGGTCGCTGGTGATTCCCGGCGTTGCCGGCAAGCCGCTGCCGTTGTCTTCCACCGTCAGCGTGAAAGAATTTTCCGCCAGCTTCAGCCGCAGCCAGACTTCGGTGGCCTTGGCGTGCTTGACCACATTGTTCAATGATTCTTTCAAGGCGAGAAACAAATGGTAGCGCAATTCGGCATCCACCTGCATCACCGGCAGCGCCAGCGGCAAATCCATGCGGCAACGGATGCCCGCCACGCGCAAAAAATCTTCCGCGTAGGCCGAGATGTAATCCATCAAGCCTTCAAACGTGTCGTGCTGCGGATCCACGGCCCAGACGATTTCATCCATCGCCTTGGTGAGCTTGCGCGCCGAGTTGGTAATGCGCTCCAGATTCGCGGCGGTCTGCTCCGGCTCGCGCCGCACGAGTTCGGCCAGCAAAGTGATTTGCGTCAGGCCCGCGCCGATGTCGTCGTGGATGTCTTTGGCGATGCGGGCGCGGTCGCGCTCGATGGCATGCTGCTGCTGCAATAACGTCAGTTTGCGCCGGTATTTCCGCGTGGCCGCGCGCCGCACGGTAAAGGAAACGCCGGCAACAATGCCGGTGCCCAGCAAAATTTTGAACAGCCATGTCTGGTAAAAATATGGTTCCACTTCAAAGGCCACGGACGCGCCGTCGTTATTCCACACCCCTTCGCCATTGCAGGCAATCACGCGCAGCCGATAAGCACGCGGCAGCAAATTGCGGAGCTGCAACGTGCGCCGGGTGTCGGCGTCCACCCATTCCGTATCCAGCCCATCCACGCGATAACGGAACCGCGCCTTGTCGCCGGCATCAAAACTCAAGGCGGTGAAACGGAAATCGAGCTGCTTGCGTCCCGGCGGCACGATGATTTGCTTGTCTGTCAACGCAACCGGTTCACCATCCACCAGCAGCTCCTCAATGAGCACCGGCGGCGGCGGCGATTTGGCGGCCAGCTCTTTCGGGTTTACAGAAACCACGCCGCGCACGGTCGTGAACCATAGCCTGCCATCCGCGCCGCGCCAGCACGCGGGCTGGTAGCCGTCGGAACATTCCAACGCCGGCAGGCCGTCATGCCGGTCGTAGGCCACATAATCGAGCGTGTTGGTTTTTCCATCCGCGCAGGCATTGAGCGCGGATTTGGCGACGCAGTAAATGCCCTGGTGCGTGCCCAGCCACAAACGACCCAGGTGGTCATCGAGAATCTGGCAGATGACATCTGCCGGCAAACCCTGCCGCGATGTGATGCGCGAAAAAGTCCCATTCTTGAAGCGCAGCAATCCACCGCGAAACGTGCCGGCCCACAGCGTGCCCTCGGCATCCGACAACATGGCGTAAATCGGCTGCTCGGCCAGCGCATCCTTCGGGTGAAACGCCGTCAACCGATTCGGCGCGCATTGATAAATCGTGCCGTCATCCGCACCGGCCCAGACTTGGCCGTCCGGCGTTTCGGCGAGCGCGCGCACGGCGGGCAAAGTGGCGTTTTCGTTCGTGCCCAGCATCCGCCGGTCATTGCCGTCCGAAAAAGCGATGCCGTATTTCGTGCCCATCCACACTCGGCCTTGGCTGTCGGTAAGCATGGATTTGATGCCATGCACGTCCCACGAAACGCGCCGGATCTGGCCTTCCGAATAGCGAAACAAATCTTCGCCCGCCGCCGCGCTCAACCACGCGCCGCCGTCGGCGCGCGGCGAAATGGAAAAAACAAAATTCGCGCTCGCGCTCGCGCCGACCGTGTAGCGCGTGATGACGCCGTTCGTCCAGCGGCACAAACCGCCGCCGGCCGTGCCGATCCAAACCACACCCGCGCGGTCTTCGCAAACCGACAACGCCGTGCGTGCCGGCAGTCCTTCGTTCACGCCGATGACGTGAAAATGCCGGTCGCGCAACCGCGCCAGCCCGCCGTGATCCACGCCCGCCCAGATGCCGCCGTCGCAGCTCTGGAACCACGCGCCCACGCGGTCGCTGGGCAGATTATCCTGCGCGGTGAGCCGTTGGTAGCGCCCATCCGGCGTGAGGTGAAACAGGCCGTTACCGTAATGATTGAACCACAGGCCGCCGTCGCGGTCCTCGTGCGCGCCCATCGCGCGGCCCGACGCCGCGCCGAGCAGGCCGCGCCATTGCGGAACTTCCGCCGTCCATGCGCGGCCGGACATTTTGCGCAGCCGGTCGCCATCCAAAACCCAGAGGTCGCCGGACTTCATCGGAAACAGCAATTGCGGTTGGATGTCCGCCTCGCCATTGGTCGGTGTCATGGCTTCAAACTGTTTGCCGGACCAGCGTGCGATTTCATTTTCCGCGCCGGCCCAGACCTGGCCGCGCGCATCCGCAACGAGCGTATAAATCTGGCTGCCCGCCAGGCCGCCGTCATCGGGCAGCCGTTTGAACGCGCCGTCGGCAAATTGCAGGATGTGGCTGTCGCGCGTCAAAAACCAGAGCCGGCCGGCGCCATCAGCGCATTGAAAAATCGGTGGTGCACCTGGTGGCGCGGAAATTTTCCAGCCGGCATTGGTTTTGGCCAGTTCGCGCGCGAGCACTTCGCCGAACTGGGTGACGAACAGCACAGCGTTGGACGAGGACGCCGCGAGCGTGGTGTGCAAATCAAACGCCGGCTGATCCGGCCATTCCTGCCGGAACACCCCGGCGCGATAGGAAGTCAGGCCGCCGCGAAAGGTATTGATCCAGAGCGTGCCGGTCGTGTCCTGAAAAAGCCCCTGCACGCGCGCTTGTCCCAACTCGGGCGTGTTGACCGGATCGAAGGTGACGAACCGGGCGCCGTCAAAACGCGCGAGGCCGTTGTAGGTGCCGACCCAAAGATAGCCGTCCGGCGTCTGCGCGATGGAAGTAACGGTGCTGCTGGGCAGATTATTTTCCGTGTCCCAGTCATCCACCAGGTAATCCACCGGTGCCGACACCGCGCCCCGACCGGCACCGGCAGCCAGACAAGCTGCCAGGCAGAGAAAGACGCAGCGGCGCAATGGCAATGGAAATTTTGGGTGATGCACCGGCGAAAAATATAACGCGGGCGACAGGAATTACCATCTGAAAGCGATGCGGTATCCGGCATGGTTTAACCGGACAGAAACTGTGTGATTCTGTTCTTGGGGACCATTGATCAAAAAACTTGCCAGATGCCCATTGTGGATGACGAAAGCTACGGCGTGCTTAAGGATTTTGTTTGCCGGGATAATGACTGCCGATCCATTGAAGATCCTGTTTGCTGTTGCCGTTGGCAAAGGATTGCGAGCCACCACCGGAGTCTTTGTTCCGTGTTGTATCATTGGCAAAGCTAATGGTTGAACCATTCAGCCATTTGTGGCTCTCTGCATGACCATCGCAAAAATTAAAATCGGCGGCGACCACATGAAAAGCCGCCGGCGAGTCCCCAAATTGCGCGTCTGTAAAAGTCGCGGCGGTGGTGCCGTAATTATTCATCCCCCAAGAACCGACGTTTTCTCCACGCATGTCTGCACCCTCCACCCAGATGAACTTGTCACTGGGGCGGGTAATGGCAGAACGCTTGGATATATTATTAGCCGAAGCCCTCCCTTCACCGTTCAGAAATGCCGCGCCCGAAAAGCTGTCCCAACAGTAGGGACCGCCTGTTTGAGGCCCTGCTCCCGGAGGGTAATTCAACTGGTAACGTTTGTCACCCGGACAATGCACAACGTCCGGGTTGGGTGCATATTTGTATAACGGACCGTCAAGCGTAGGCGTTGGCTTTCTATACCCTTGTTCAATTCCAGCCTTCCAACCGTCTGATGTGGCCAAATTGGGCAGGGGTATCTGTTCTGAATTCCAAATATCAGTGCGCCAAGGCACTCCATCCGGAGTGGGGGTAAGGGGATTTGCAGTATAGGTGCTTAAATTAACCAGCCGGTCATTATTTTCGTCTGAATACATCATCCAAGCGAGTGCGAGTTGTTTTTCAAGGTTAAGACAGACTGCGGTGGTAGCCCGCTGCTTGGCTTTGCTCAACGCCGGCAGGAGCATTGCCGCCAGAATTGCGATGATGGCGATGACCACGAGCAATTCGATCAAAGTGAAAGCTGCTCGTTCAGCCGAACCGGCCGGCCGGACATCACTATTACGAACGGGTTGCAGTTTCATATTTTTTTTGATGGGTTATTTTGGGTGACGATGCCATTGGACGTTACAACAGTCGCTTGGCTTTCCCAACATTAGCACAAAATTTGTTTTGAGGGAAAATTTAGTTTTGGGTAAGAGATGCCAATTATTGACTTCTCATATCCATTATTGACTTTTTTATCGTTGGCTCCCCGCGAATCCGGGGGCGCGGCCGGCGCCCCAAAGGTTTGAAACCGCCAAGTTCAGATCGGCAGGCGGCTCATGCCGGAGACCAGGCCTTGATGGTCGCGCAGCCGTTCGCTCCAGCGTTTCAAGTGGTCGGGGGAAAGCTCCAACTGCGCCAGCGCCGTTTTGAACTCGGCGGTCTCGGCCAGCTTTGGCTGGTCCTGGCTGTGCGTCACGAGATTGCCCAAGGCGACACAGGCGGCAATCCGTTCAAAACCCTGTGCGGATTTGGGATCGTGGTGGTGGCGCACGCCGACGACGAGTTGCGCCGGCAGTTTCCAGCGCTCCAGCAAGGCCGCCCCGACTTCGGGATGCGTGCAGCCGAAGACGGTTTTTTCGCGTTCGATGGCAGCGGCATCCGACCGTTTGCGGAACATGGTGCCCACCTCCTGCGGCTGGGTTTGGGCCAAGATCACCTTGCCGATGTCGTGCAGCAGGCCGGCGGTGAAAAGCAGGTTGCCGTCCACCCCGGCGGATTCCGCGACAAACTTGGTATTGAACGCCGTGGTGATGCTGTGCTGCCAGAGCTTGGGCGCGTCCACCCCGCGCGGCGACGGCCACGGAAAACAGTTGCTGCCATTGATCATGGCCACCAGCAGATAGACGGATTGATAGCCGACGCGGCTGACGGCTTCCGCCACCGTGGAAACCTCGCTGTCCTGACCGAAGAAGGCGCTGTTGCAAATCTGCAGCAGCTTGGAGGTGAGCGCCGGGTCAAACGCGATGATCTCCACCACCTCGTCAAAATTCGTGTCCACGTCGCTCAATTTGGGCAACAGCTTCGGCAGCAACGTCGGGGAAAGCGGCAGGACCTCGACCTTGTCCAAAAGTTTGCGGATGTGTTCCATGAATATTGGCGCCGGAGCGCTGCGACCCGCTACTTTCAGGCATTGGAAGGCGTTTTTCAATCCTTAAACCGGGGGTTTTTCGGCCGGCAGCAGTCCGCGCGCGTCCAGCCTCATCGGTTTGTTTCTGATTTGATTTTAGTTTTTTTTGCCATGGCCGATAGCAAACAGTCAGATCACGC
>Ga0181516_10002914_pt1 | contig 11797 bp, 12 predicted proteins | sample PEATcosm2014_Bin_25_FD_121104 | JGI IMG/M metagenome (GOLD analysis project Ga0181516, IMG submission 121104) | Peatland microbial communities from MTU Mesocosm Facility, Houghton, MI, USA - PEATcosm2014_Bin01_10_metaG | ecosystem: Environmental > Terrestrial > Soil > Wetlands > Peat | place...
AATGCAGTACAGTGGTCGTGCCGGTCGAGCCTTTTGCAGCGAACGGCAACGTGGGTCTTAACTGTTTGTCTCAGCCGAGGGGGCAACCCCAAACCTCTATCTCCGTTCATCAGAAGCAGCCCGGCTCACCGCTGCTTGTTACAGCGTCAATGAAATCGTCGCCAACTTGCCTACTCGCCATCACCGCGCAGTGGTGGCTAAGGCAAAACCCGGAAGGATGTACCCGGAATCTGCAACTCTCAAGTCGATTCAGCCAGCACCAATGTAGCGCCGGTCTCCAGACCGGCTGTCGCGCGGGCGTCCTCGCCAGCGCCTGTTGGCTGAAGCAGCTAAAGCAAAACCAATGTTTAGTTTCACTGGTCTTGCTCTAACCCGCTGCTCTTTTTAAAAAAACTTCTGTCCCAATCAAACCGCCAAAGTTGGGTACCGGCAGTCCACCAACCTCATCGCCGCACATTTTCACCAAACTCTTGCGGATAATTACCGCCGCTTCCTGGACAATAAAGAAAAGCGGTCAAAATCCAGCCGCACCGGAAGCCACAATGTCCAACCCCATCCAACCCGCCCCGTAGCCCGCTCTTCGTTGCCTGCACCGGCTTCGCCACCGGCAGCAGCCTCGTCGCCCGCGCCGCAGGCGCAATGGTTGCTAGCCCCCCCGTTCCATGCGGGGCTGGCGAACCCAACAATTTATCCGGAGTCCCGGAGAAACGGCGCTCACTTTCCCGGCTCTTCCAAGGCTTTTGTAAGTAGGATGGAAAAACGTAAACCGGGAGCGACTCCCGTAGATTTCAGACTTTTACCGCCTCCCCGGCAAAATCTTGGTCTCCGGTTGAGACAGTCAACTTACTTATTATAAATAAGTTAATTGAAAGGCCATTTTTAGGTCAGCCGATATGTTTATTATCAATCAGATAGAGAAAGATCTTTATATCAGATTCACCAGAACTTCGCTTTTAGTTCGGACGGTAAAAGTTAACATGTTCATTATCAACTAGATAGAGAGCAAAATACAAATATACCCCTGTTTTAGATTCCCTTTATCTTCGCTTATTTTAATCATGTTGTTCATTCAATTGAATTTAAACGTTCATTTAACGTTCGTCATGCATTCGCTTTTCGCGAAAATTCGACCCTTTTCCCGCCAAGAGCGCTTTCATCGATGCTATAAGCCTTGGACGCCCCATCCTCGCCGCCGTCCTCCTGTGCAGCCTGGCTTGCGCCTGCCGGGTAGAGAATGCCCGGAAGTACCTCGAGCACCGCGGCAACTTCCGCCAGCCGCTCAACCGGCGGGAATCCCCCCTCACCCTTCGATCCAACCCGTTTGCTGCGCGCCATTGCCCCTGACCCCTCAAGGCAATTAACATGGTTGGATGCACACCAGGGCGCAAGCCCGACGGTGCGGGTGGGTCTGGATGCGAAAGATTGGCCGGCCTCGGATTGGCAGATTTAGGAGAGCAAGTTCTTTTCTCTTCTTACCGGTTTCTTCTTTTGGAAACCAGTCGCCGCCACAGACCACCCAAATTGAAATCCCTGCAACGGGAGGAGAATTAAGTTGAGCGACCGTTTCTTGTTTACCTCTGAATCCGTCACCGAAGGCCATCCCGACAAGATAGCCGATCAGGTCTCGGATGCCATATTGGATGCCTGCCTGGAGCAGGATCCTTACAGCCGCGTCGCTGCCGAGACGCTGACGGCAACCGGCCTGGTGGTCATCGCCGGAGAAATCACGACCAAGGCGTACGTCGACTTTCAGAGCCTCGTCCGCGGCGTCGTTGCCTCCATCGGTTACGACAATGCGGCCTATGGCTTCGACTCGAATACCTGCGCGGTGATCTCGACGATCAACAAGCAGTCGGGCGACATCGCACAGGGCGTGGACACGGGCGGCGCCGGAGACCAGGGCATGATGTTCGGCTATGCCTCCAACGAAACTCCTGAGCTGATGCCTGCCGCCATCTCGCTGGCCCACAAGCTCTGCCGCCAGCTTACGGCCGTGCGCAAGTCCGGCAAGCTGCCCTACCTGCGCCCCGACGGCAAGAGCCAGGTGACCGTTGAATACGATGAGTCCGGAAAGCCCGCGCGCATCGACGCCGTGGTCATCAGCAGCCAGCATTCTGAAAGTGTCAGCAACGAAGAACTGCACGCCGACATTCTCAAGCACGTCATTCAAGCCGTTCTGCCGCCTGAGTGGCTCGACGAGCATACGAAGTACCACATCAACCCGACCGGCCGCTTCGTCATCGGCGGACCCATGGGCGACACCGGCCTTACCGGCCGCAAGATCATCGTCGACACTTACGGCGGCGCGGGCCGTCACGGCGGCGGCGCATTTAGCGGAAAAGATCCGACGAAGGTCGATCGCAGCGCTGCTTACATGGCGCGTTACATCGCCAAGAACATCGTGGCCTCTGGCCTTGCGGATCGCGCTGAAGTCCAGCTCGCCTACGCCATCGGCGTTGCCGATCCGGTCAGTGTGCGCATTGAGACCTTCGGCACTGGCAAGGTGGGCGAAGCCAAGCTGACCGAACTGGTCCGCAAGAACTTTGCACTCACTCCCAAGGGCATCATCGAGAGCCTGAATCTCCGCCGGCCCATCTATCAGAAGACCGCCGCCTACGGCCACTTTGGCCGCACCGAGCCGGAGTTCACCTGGGAGGCCACAGACAAGGCCGCCGCTCTTGCCGAGCAAGCCGGCTTGAAGGCTGCCGCCAAGTAAACCGGCTTTGTACAGATGTAATTCAGGTCTGGGCTTCCCTTCAACGGAAGCCCAGATTTTCAATTTCGATTGATCCAATGCAGAACGATTTTTCCTTTTGGGTACTTGTGTCTTTTGAGCCAGTTCTATTTTTTCCTTGACAACAGTAGATTTAGCTTATGATCATTCCTGATCGAATAGAAGATTTTCAAAAGGGGGTGACGAATGTCTCCCGAACTGAATCAGTTGATTGAGATGGCGCGAAGAGTCGAAATGAGCGACGACGATAGGCAAGTGCAGAGAATCAGCTTCGCGTATGGCAATACCAAATTCGAAAATGAAGACATCACATGGGACACTGTGAAAAAGGCCGAGGAGGATTTGAAACTCCTCTGACGCCATGAAGCTCATTGCCTGAGTTCGTTCACAAATTCATTTGCTACGGCTTACCAACAGCCATAGTCGTGGTATAGGACGATTTGCCCGGATCGGTAACGGTTGTGATGCCTCCAGGCTTCACCTTGTTCGTAGGAGGCTCTGCCCCTATTGGAAATATGAGAATTTGGATTGACCCCATATCTATGTTTCCCGCCGACATCACACCCGCTCCCAACTGCTTACCCATTCCCAGCGTCTTAAGCTGATTGTCGTCAAACCCATAATTCTCAACCAAGTATTTGCGCACGATCATAGCTCTGGCCTCGGTAAGTACAAGATCCTTTTGTGTGTCGCCTTCTATTCCCGCAGATACCACCACAACGGCAAAGCTGAATTGGTTCTGTGCGAGGAATTCGCCTGCGAGATTGAGAACCTTCGGGCTTTTCAGTTTTGCAGAATCGCGGCCGTCGAAAAGCTGATTGACACGATATGTAAACACTTTAAGCGGGGCACTCTGCGGGAGAGTTTCAATTTTATTATTTGTCAAATCTTCAGAATCCTCGTATCCGCGCTTCTTAAAAAAACCGCTCAATAAAAAGTTGTGTTTCAAGGCCTCCATATTCTCTTGAAAATCCGTCACTCCGGTCTGTGCCTGAAGCATGGTTGCATGCAGAGTCGCCGTCGACTCTTCCAGGTTGCTATAGAGTTGCTTGTCATTTACCAATGCTCCAACGGTTCCCTGGCCCGAATCGATTTTGGCGCTTACCGAGTTCAAATGCGCAGTAGCCAAAGCCGCATTGTTGATCGCTAGTTGACTGCTGTCCAGGATGCCGCTCGTCTTCTTGAACAGATCGGAGATCTGTAAAGGCGGTTCACTTGGAATGATCTCGCCATCTTTGACTTCTGCCTGCCCGGCAGATCCAAATGAAATTGCCACAAACTGGTTGCCCAACACTCCCTCGGTTTCGATTGAAGCCACTGAGTCCTGCTTGATGATTTCGTGCGTCGATTTGTCGAGGTCCATGATAACCGTAACTTGCTCACCTGTTTTGTGAGGCAGCGCGATGCTTTCCACAGTGCCGCTGTGAACTCCGCCCACCTGCACGTCCGCGCCAGCGGCCAAGCCCGCAACATTGTCGAATTGCGCTTTGAGCTGGTATGTGGAGCGGAACAGGTACTCTCTGCTCCCAATAACAAAGACTCCGGCAGCCAGAACAGCCAGTGTCACAACGACGAATGCTCCCAGACGCGCTACTCTCGACATAACTCACTCCTATGATTGCTTCAAAAAATCCTTTACAAACTTGATGTCACTGTTCTGAAGGTCTTCAAACGCGCCTTCGATCACAACGTTCCCTTGATCCAGCAGGGCAAGACAATTGGCAATCGTTTTGGCGCTGTGCAAATCGTGAGTTACTACGATGGACGCCATATGACGCTCCCGCTGGAGCTTGAGAATCAGTTCGTCGATCTCCCCTGAGCTGATGGGGTCTAGCCCAGCTGTAGGTTCATCGAGAAGCAGAATCTCCGGTTCCAGCGCGAGCGCGCGCGCAAGGCCAACGCGCTTCTGCATTCCCCCGGATATATCGGAAGGCATCTTATCCAGATTGCCTTCCATGCCCACCTCTGTCAGCAACTGCTTGACGCGATCGGCTCGCTCGGTCTTGGAGATATTTTTCCGGTGGTGAACAAGAGGAAACGCAACGTTCTCCGCAACCGTCAGCGAATCGTAAAGCGCCGCATGCTGAAATAGAAAGCCCATTTTCTTTCTGATTTCTCCCATTCGATCAAGCGCCAGACCGACGATGTTTTGACCATGAATGAAGATTGATCCAGCATCGGGTTTTTCAAGGCCGATGATAAGCCGCAGCAACACGCTTTTACCAGTCCCGCTGCGTCCAAGCACCGCCAGGGTTTCGCCGCGATTGACGCTCAGAGTTATTCCATTAAGAACCCGGTGCGTTCCGAAGGCTTTTTGCAAATTATTGACTGCGACCACGGACGCGCGGCTATCTAGTACAGGTTCCGATCTTGCGGTCGCGATGTCATCGGCAGTAATCATCAAAGCCTCGATAATCAGATTCAGTGTTAAGGGAAAACAACCAGGATAAATTTCACCAATACGACATCCGCAAGGATTACGAAGAGCGATGCGATAACCACGGAGTTGGTGGCTGCGCGGCCCACGCCCTCAGCGCCGCCACGCGTGCGCATTCCCAGAAAGCACGCAATAGTGCCAATAATCAGGCCATATATTGCAGTTTTGAAGGTTTGCGGCAGAAAGGCATTGAAGGTCGCGCCCTGAAAGCCGCTTTCGATGAATTGATGAAACGAGAGTGGTTCAACCAAAGATTGCGCGAACCATCCGGTCAACAGGCCGGCTGCATCGGCTGCAATAGTCAGCAGCGGCAGCATCAGAACGCAAGCGAGAATTCGTGTTGCCGCAAGAAGTCTGTAAGGATTAATCGCGGATGCTTCTATTGCGTCAATCTGCTCGCTGACTTTCATTGACGCCAGTTCCGCGCCAATGCCCGCGCCCACGCGACCGCTCACAATCAGTCCAGTGATGATCGGGCCCATCACCTGAATGACCGAGTAGACAAGTGTTGCGGGAAACATCGATTTAGCGCCGAATCGAGTGAGGCTGTAACGGGCTTCCATTGAGATCACCACGCCGATTGCGGCACCAGCCAAGGCAATTAACGGGAATGACTTGGACCCTACTTCGTCGAGTTGCCGAATTAGTTCCCGCCACTCATAAGGTGGCGTCGCCGCTGCCCGAATAACCTTCCAGAAAAAAATGCTCAGGCTGCCAAACCACTCGAAGAAGCCGTTTACCAGCGTTGTTACAGGATCCGCGACGGAAGGCATAAGTTCGGTTCGCCGCTCGAGAATCGGCGGATGGATGGCTTTTACCGAATTGGCCGCGCCGCCGCTCACTTGTTGGGCCCTTCCTGCATGGAGCCGTGCGCATTGTTCAGATGAATTTTAGCGAGTAATGAATGGGGACCACTATAAAAGAACTCGAGCGATATGTTTCCCGCCAAATAAATCAGCAGGTTGTAGTTGCCCATGCGGAACGCATCTTTTGCTCCGAAACGATCGGGATACCAGCCATAAATAGCCGTCATCGAACCCGTATATGGCGCGACAAGCGCCGGAATGGAAAAGACACGATGACCGTCTTCGCCATGCCGCGCTGTAAAAGTTGAAAGCGCGGCATGGTTTAACCGCGGGAGGAATCCGCGGCATTCGCACCGATAATATAAAGCATCTTCCTTGAAGGCTTCCGACAAGCCATATCGGGTTGTTGTTCCAATTGCAGCGATGGCAAAGTCCGATCCGTATCGTTTGCCGAATCCTTCAGCTCCCTGGTTCCACTCTGGCGGAGAATTTCCTAACTGGTTATAGGCGGCAACAAGTCCGGCACCTACAATCGGATATGGCCCATAGGCATCGAAAACATAATTGACAACCATCGTTCTATGCGAGGGACGCATGTACGATTCATCAAATTGCGCAGGAGCCGGGCTCTCTACAATTGAGGACTTCTCCGAAACAGGGGCCAGCGATTGGGATTTTGCGGATAGCGACGGAATGCCCAAGAGCGCAACGCCAATGCAGATGAAGATAATTCCGCGAATGCAGAAATCGAATGGCCAATTATTTGTCCGCACGGTACGCAATTGCGGCAAATCATCGTGGCAGTCTCGCAAGAAATTCGAATTATTCCTACGCATCGCCATTGTCATGGGCTCTACTCCGATCAGCATCGTTACCCTTTGATATGCAGGGCGCATTCAAAAACAGATGTTTGCGTTCCGCCGCGTCTTAGAGGATCTTGGCAGAATTGAGCGATGGAATATGGTCACATTAGCTCGTCATGATCGCAGTTTCGCGGTTTCATGCTTGGAAAGATTTTTCTGGACTGAGCAAAACAGAACAGATACCCCGACTTCAGTCGGCCTTGCGGCTGATGTTCAGCAGTATTCCGATCGAGGCCAAGGTAACAAAGACCGATGTCCCGCCCGAGGAGATCAGCGGCAGCGGAATGCCCTTGGTGGGCACGAGGGCCAGCACGACGCTGATGTTGAAGAAGGCCTGGATAAGAATGGCGGTGGTAATGCCAAAGGCGGCGAGACGCGCAAATGGGTCTTGAACGCGGAAGGCCACGCGCAAGCCGCGATAACCAAAAACCACAAAGAGCAGCACGATAATAACCGAGCCGATCAGCCCCAACTCCTCGCCGATGTTGGCAAAGATAAAGTCGGTGTGCGCCTCGGGCAGAAAGAAGAGCTTCTGCACGCCCTCCATATAGCCGCGCCCGGTAACGCCGCCCGCGCCGACGGCGATCAGCGATTGGCAGACGTGATAGCTGGCGGCGGGAATCTCCTTGGCGTCGCAGTTGGGATGCAGAAAGACCAGCACGCGCTTGAGCCGCCAGGGAACAAAGATCAGCAGCGCGGCCAGCGGGGGCAGGGCGAGACAGATGCCGCCTACCAGGTACTTCCACTTGATGCCGGCCAGAAAAAACATCAGCGCCGTCACGCCGGCCAGCACCAGCGCCGTGCCCAGGTCGGGTTGCGCGACAATCAGCACGATAAAAACTGCCGGAATCAGTGCCGCGCGCAGCACCGTGCTCTTCCACTCGCCCATTTTGCCGAGGCGCGTGGCGAGAAACCATGCCAGAAAAAGCACCAGCACGGGTTTGGCCAGCTCTGAAGGCTGAAGCGTGAAGAGCCCGCCAAAGCGAATCCAGCGGTGCGTGTTGTGCGAGCCCGGCATCAGGAAAACCAGCACCAGCAGGCAGGTGGTCAGCGAAAGAGCCGAGTAGATAAATCGCTGCGAGTTATAAAGTTTGTAGTCGATGCGCGAGAGCAGCAGCAGCGCACCCATGCCCGCAAGCGCCCACAAGGCCTGCTTGCCCACAAAGGCAAACTCGGAGTGATACTTCTCCTGCGCCACCACGGCCGAGGCCGAGAAGACCATCGCGAGGCCGGCCACTACCAGCAGCAGCGTGGTAAAGAAGAGCCATTTGTCTCCGCCAATGCGCTTGGGCATGTCGCTAGTCTCGCAATTCTTTGACAATCTTTTTGAAGACGCGCCCGCGATGCTCGAAGTTCTCAAACTGATCGAAGCTGGAGCAGGCCGGCGCCAGCAGCACCACCTCGCCGGGCCGCGCGGCAGCCGCAGCCACCGGGATCGCCTTTTCCAGCGTCTCGCAGGAGTGAATCGCCACCACGCCGCGCAGGTGCGATTCGATCTTGCTGGCAGCCGCGCCAATGGTATAAACGGCGCTTACGCGCTCGCGCAGCAGGTCGGCCAGCTCACGGTAATCGGAGTTCTTGTCCTTGCCGCCCAGGATCAGATGCACGCCGCCGCTGAAGGCCTCTATGGCCTTGGCGGTCGCATCCACATTGGTGGCCTTGGAGTCGTTGTAGAACTCGACGCCGTTGCGCGTGGCCACGTACTCGAGGCGATGCTCGACGGCCTGAAAGGACTCGACAGCGCGGCGAATCACCTCTGCCGGAACGCCGGCGAGGCGCGCGGCCACCACCGCCGCCAGCACATTCTCAATGTTGTGCGCGCCCTTGAGCGGTATGGCCCTTGAAGGCATCACCTTCTCCGTGGCCGCATCCAGAGCGGAGCGATAGACGACCCAGCCCTGCTCAAGCCATGCGCCCTTGCTCACCGGATGCTCGACGGAGAACCAATAGACGCGTGCCGCAGAACGTGCAGCGGATTTGGCAGTGCGCGTGTTGTCGGCGTTCAGCACCAGGGAGTCTTCGGCAGTCTGCGTGGCGAAGATGCGCTCCTTGGCCGCGGCGTAATTCTCAAAGCTGCCGTGACGATCCAAATGATCCGGCGTAATGTTGAGAATCACGGCAATGGCGGGATGGAACTCGACGGTGCTTTCAAGCTGGAAGCTGGAAACTTCGAGCACCGACCAGCTCTCGTCGGTGCTTTGGACGATCAACGAAACGACCGGCACGCCGATGTTGCCGCCGACCAGCGTAGTGAGCCCGCCGGCCTCAAGAATCTCGCCCAGCAGCGTCGTCGTTGTGGTCTTGCCATTGGAGCCGGTGACGGCCAGCATCTTGCCTTTGAGAAAGCGCGCGGCCAACTCCAACTCGCCGATTACCGGCAGGCCGAAGTGCCTCACCTGCGCCAGTTCGGGGGTGTCCAGCGGCACGCCGGGGCTGACGACGATGAGGTCTTGGCGGCGGAAGGTGAGCAGCCCGTGGCCGCCAGCCTCAACCATGATGCCCTCTTCAATCAGCGCGGGAATCTCTTTGGCCAACTGCTCGGCCGAGCGCAGGTCTGAGACCGTAACCTGCGCGCCGCGATGGCGCAAAAACAAGGCCGCCGCCAAACCGGATTTTCCCAGGCCTACAACCAGAACTTTCTTGTTTTTTAGTTCCATCATTGAGTCTTTTCCTCAAGCTTCCGCGCTGTTCTTATTGTGCACCGAACGGGCTCCGTCTACCGCAATTTCAACGTCGTGAGTGCAAACAATGCAAACACCAATGCGCCAATCCAGAAGCGGGCGATGACCTTGGACTCGGCCCAGCCCAACTGCTCAAAGTGATGATGCAGCGGAGCCATCTTGAAGATGCGCTTCTTGTTGCGCAGCTTGTAGCTGCCTACCTGCAGGATGACAGAGCCCGCCTCAATGATAAAGATGCCGCCGATAAACGGCAGCAGCAGTTCCTGGCGGATGATGATCGCCACCGTGCCAATGGCCCCGCCCAGCGCCAGCGAGCCCACGTCGCCCATGAATATCTCCGCCGGGTGGGCGTTGTACCAGAGAAAGCCGATGGAGGCACCCACCATGGAGCCGCAGAAGACGGTCAGCTCGCCGACCATGGGCATGCGCTGGAGTTCGAGGTAGTCGGCAAAGACGACGTGGCCGCTGACGTAGGTCAACACGGCCAATGCGCCCGCGGCAATGATGGTGCAGCCGATGGCGAGGCCATCCAGCCCGTCGGTCAGGTTGACGGCATTGGACGAGCCCATCAGCACGAAAATCACAAACAGAACGAAAGGCAGAAATGCCAGCAGTCCCAAGTGCGGAATCGAGCCCATCCAATGCCATTCCAGGTCCGGCCGCCAGCTCTTCAAAAACGGAACCGTCAACTGCGTGGAGAAGAGCTTGAACTGCTGCAAGACCACCAGCGCCACCGCGACCGCCGCGCCTACCAGCCCCTGGTAAAGCAGCTTGGCCCGCGCCGTCAGGCCCAGGCTGCGCTTTTGGACAACCTTGATGTAGTCGTCCGCAAAGCCGATTGCGCCAAAGGCCAGCGTGGCAAAGACCGCGATCCAGACGAAGGGATTGGCCGGGTCAGACCAGAGAACGGTGGGCAGCAGAATCGCAATGCCGATCAGAACACCGCCCATTGTCGGCGTGCCGGACTTCTTCAGATGCGTCTGCGGGCCGTCGTCGCGCACGTACTGGCCGATCTGAAATTCGCGCAGCTTTTGAATCACCCACGGCCCGATGAAGAGCGCAATCAGCAGCGCAGTGCCCGACGCAAAGGCAGTCCGGAACGTGAGGTAGCGGAAGATGCGAAAGGGGTGAAAGAACGGAAAGAGCTTTTCGTAAAGCAGCCAGTAAAGCAAGTGGCCTCCAGCGCCGGAATGAGGCAGGTTTCAATTGATTTTACTAGGCCGGAGCGCGTGGGAGGCGTGGAAATCGGCAGTTGGCCCATTCATTGATTCCGAAGGCGAGGCTCGGCATTCGCGGGCTCTGTCCTTTGCTTCACCGATTGGTTGATTCATCTTGTTTGGCCTCCAAGACTCTCGCTGTTCGTTCACAGTACACGATTATGTTGCGGTAATTCTGCGAGAGGCTCTCCTTGCTGCCACTAAGATCACTAAATCAAGTTGAAGTTTTTGGAGGTCGATTCTCATTTTTTTCGTTTCAGGGAGTTTTTGATTTCACCAGGAGCTTCAGACACTCCCGCCAGCGCGCCAGTTTCTCTTCCCGCGTAATCCGCGCGCTAGCGGGACTGGTCGAGTCGAGCACCTTCCGCGGAATTGGGCGAAGGCCCGCGAGCGAAGGCAATACTTTGCGGCGGAAGAGCATGTGCGCCGGTTGACCGTTGAAGCAGATCAGCTCAATCCGCGGATGATTTGCTAGAAATGATTTGAAGTCATTGGGCTCGACCGATTCCAATCGTATCTTTGCATCGCTGCTTCCAGCGCGCTCGGCGGCGCGGCAGACATCCCAGAGCGCAATGCCGCTGAGGCGCAGCCGCCGCAGACGGGCAGCATAGGGCAGATCGGGCGCGGCTCCAATCAGCTCACCCATGATCCACCAAAAACTGTTTCTGGGATGCGCATAGTACTCGCCGCGCTCCAGCGACTTGATGCTGGGCAGCGTACCGAGAATCAGCACTCGAGCATCGGCCGACTCGACCGCATCGAAGGCTACGCATTTTATCGGGAGCAGCATGGCTTGCTCTACAGTTTATCGCTGTGCCTCCAAGTCTCCGCCGTCAGGGCAATTGCATTTGAAGTTTGGGCGAAAAGGAAAGACGGTTGTTTTGGAGGTTCTGGAATGAGGGCTGAGTTTGAGAAAGACCGGCGGAGAGCAGTGGCGGAAATCGGCGAAAAAGGGGTGTTTTTGGCAAAAAGAGGGTCATATTTTGCCAAGAACGGCCACAAAAGGCAATAAAATGTTACTGTTTGGTAACTAGTTTTCGGCCTTAACCTATTCAAATC
>Ga0181516_10002915_pt1 | contig 11797 bp, 12 predicted proteins | sample PEATcosm2014_Bin_25_FD_121104 | JGI IMG/M metagenome (GOLD analysis project Ga0181516, IMG submission 121104) | Peatland microbial communities from MTU Mesocosm Facility, Houghton, MI, USA - PEATcosm2014_Bin01_10_metaG | ecosystem: Environmental > Terrestrial > Soil > Wetlands > Peat | place...
AAAGGTTGTTCTCGAGTGCCTAGAATTTGCTACACTTCTGCTACACTAGGCTAATCAATATTTCTAAGTCATTAATTTATAATGACTTAGAAATGGAGGCGCGGGTCGGAATCGAACCGACGCGAATAGGGGTCAGATTATGAAGAGTTGCAACGGGTTGTAATTCAGAGGGAAGAGGATCGTTCAATTTCATTGTGTGTGACACTCTGTGACACTAGGTTTCTCCGATGGCTAAGTACACAACCGTGTATCGGCGACCCCGGAGTCCGTATTGGTGGATTGCATATTTGGATCCCAAAACGGGTCGCAGGGCATGGAAGGCCACCAGTTTCCACGTGGACACACCAATGGGGCGCCGTAAAGCTCAGGATGAAGCGAACGAATTGTCGCGAGATGCTGTAGCGTCTGCTGGGTCGGCATCGGCCGAACGGTGGGAGTCTTGGGCTGAAGACTTCCTTAGGATGCACTATCGAAACTCCCCAAAGTCCTATGTTCGCGCAAAGGGTGCCTGGAGCCAGTGGAGGTTGTTTTTGGCGCAACGCAAAATTCTGATGCCACGCGCACTCGATTATCAGGCGGTCGAGGCTTTTGTTCGATGGCGGGCGGCGCAGGAGAAAAGGAACAAGGAAAAGGTTTCGATAAACACGGCTCTTTGCGATGTCAGGATTTGCTCCGTGCTGATGGGCGAGGCGTTGAAACGCGGATGGTGTCAGGTAAATCCATGCGCGAAACTAGGCATTAAGAAGGATGAAGCTGCCGAGAAACCGGAAATCACCCTCGAAGAAGAAAGGGACATCCGCGAGGCACTTCCGGCATTCGTGGCACAAAACCCTCAGGTATACGGCCACATGATAAACAGCTTTGAGATAGCGATTCACCAAGGTTGTCGGCTTAGAGAGACAGAGGTCCCGTTGTCGAGAATTGATGTTGAGCGACTGACAATCACTTTCCATGCAAAGGGCGGGAAAAAATTCGCTACGCAGCTCCACACGAAATTAGTTCCGCTTGTTGAAAAACTGCGTGCCTCTGGAGAAACTGTTACCTGCAGGATACCGATGTTGGCATCGAAGCACTGGCGGGATTTCTTCGATCAAATCGACCTTAATCACCTGTCATTCCACTGCACGCGTGTGACTGTCGTGACCCGTCTCGCTAGGGCCGGGGTGCCAATATCTCAGGCAATGAGCTTCGTCGGGCACGCATCACGCTTGATTCATAGAATCTACACCCGCCTCCAACCTGGAGACCTGTCACTTTGCATAGCAGCCTTGAAGTGACCGAATCAAGTGATGGTCAGCTTTACTGTGTTCGGGAACCGCGGAATCGGGCAGCGAGCTCTCGTTTGCAATTGCGATCTCGGCTACAATGAGGCCTAGATTCCGGCGTCACCGGTTCTCATCCTTACCGGATTACTAACTCTCAATATCTATGTGGGAGAACACTTCGACTTGGGTTCCAGGCGTCACCGCCACCGGCGTCCATCCGGACGCCAAAGCTACGAATGTCCGGCACCTTTCGCTGAAAGAGCGAGTGGATTTGTGGTTCATCGAGCCACTAAAGAGGCAGAAGAAGGACGAGGCCTTCATAGCTCTGATGATTATGCTCCCGCTGATTGAGAAGCTGGTCCGGTATCGCCTGCGCGTCGACGACAAGACACAATTGAAATTTGCCGACGGATCTAAGGCGCTCCGCGAGCTGGCGAAGCTGCTGGGACCGACATCGGAGGCAGAGGCCAAAGCGTTCTGGAAGTGCTTTCGTCATGGGATCGCGCACCGGGCTATGATCAAGAGCGAGATCAAATACGCCCTGATGCCAGGTGCGGGAGCGAAACCCGTGCTGGCGGTCGACGGGCACGTCTTGGTATACGTATGGCAACTGCGGGACCGCATCGTTAAGGAATTGGAGGCGGTTGGGGCAAAACTTTGGAAGGATTCAACCTGCCCGCTCCCGGAGGTCTACCAAGAGCTGGTCTAAACCGCTCCTGAACCACATGGACGCATTTATCAGCTATTCCAATGTGGACAGGGACATGGCACATGCCACGAAGGAGGCATTGCGGGAATTTGGGATCGCCGGCTTCTTGGCGCACGAAGACCTCCAAGTTTCGGAGGAATGGAGGAACGCGATAATTGAGGAACTAAAGGTTGTCGCGATCTTCGTGGCCCTTCTTAGCGAAAACTTCTCCGCCTCTGAATGGTGCGCCCAGGAGGTCGGATACATAATCTCCCGTGCGGAGGTCCTCATTGTGCCGCTCTCCCTCGACGGAACCGTTCCCGGAGGATTCATCTCTACGTTGCAGTCCAAACGAGTGCGTAGCCTTGGTGACGTCGCGATCATATTGCGTGACGTGCTTTTCAAGAAACGGCCACGTCTAATGATCCCGCGTTGGATAGAGCGTGTGAGAAATGCCGGAACGTGGCGTGGAGCCGAAGCGTTGGTTGAGCCTTTGGTGCCATATTTCCCAACATTCACTGCGAGTGAGACGCGGACATTCATGGAGGCAGCTCTTGGAAACAACCAGGTCTGGGATGCCGGGTTGATCCGAACTACTATCCTACCTGCGTTTGCCCGCGAGCATTGGCGCGACATTCCAAGGGAGTTAAGGGCTCGGTTTCTCGCGACTCTTGAGCTTGCTGAGGACGACGTATACGCCGTATAGGGTATCGGTTGCTCACAAGGCCCGGGCTCCACGAAGCCGTTTAGGATAGCAAAGTATCGAGCAAGTCTTGGCCGATCAATTCGCTCAACCGTCCCCGCATATAACTTGCGGCTCCGTCAGCAATTCCCTGGATTTCAGCCCACTTCAAGGCGCTACGAACGACCAGACGGATGAATTGAAAGTAGTGGGGCTCCGATGGAGCGAGGCGCTTCGATCGCCACAAGTTGACCGCTGGCACCAAAAGGTCGTGAACGGAACCAATCTCGCTCTTAGGGCGCCCGCCTTCGCCGAATAGAAAGATAGGCCAAAGAAATTCGTCGCAGGCTTTACCGGGCACCGGGACAAAATATCTGCGGATTTCAACGTCAGTGAGGCGGTCCTTGAAGCCCGCCTCGCAGAATAGACGCGGCCCTTGGCCCGAAGATTTCTCAAGTCTGACGGCCGTCAGGATTGGCGGTCCGACAAGGAGTGGTAGTGAAATCGGTTTGCCGTCTGATATGCCGTTTGTTGGGACCGATTCAATTTGCCCGTAGGCGAGGCCGCCCCGCCAGAGCCCGGGAAACCAATTTTCAATTTCCTTAAGCCCGGTTCCGGCGACATGAATCTTAACCTCCTCGGGGCGCAAGAGATCGTCGGGAAAGGCATACGCATGGCCTGTAAATCGGAACTCCTGAATCAGAAACGTAGCCAATTGCCTGACAAACAGGTCAGGCGCCTTGCTGGCGATGAAGATCGAGTCGCTGAACGGAAGGAAATGGTCGAAGCTGGTAACCAGATTGTCGAGGGCTATTCCCGCCGGCACTATCCGTGTCGTTGCATAGGTCCGAGCATCCTCCAGACGATTGGCGAGAGTCTCCCGATGCGTGTCTAGGAGCCTGGCTGCGCCGGGCAGGTCGTTCCGTGTGTATTCCGAGAAACCAAGCAGGTCGATATATGCGAACACTGCGTCCATGCGCCAGGCTGTCCCGTGTGAACCCTTTCGTCAACGGCCTGGCATGCTCCATGGCCCTTAAGGTCTTGGGTATGCCTCCTGATTGGGAGCAGGTTGCATTGGGGACGAATTGGATTCGCTCGATACGCCATAAGTAACGAACAGTTTGCGTGAGTCGCCCTAAGCCGCTCCCACGGAGCTCTTGCCGACACGCCGTCGCTCGAGAATTCTATGCCTGCATGTCTCCCACTCCGACGTCAGCAAGACGACTGGGCTCCTGCGCGCAAATCGCTTCCGCGGGGCCTTTGGTACTCCGCAAGCGGGTGACGGACGTGATGCGGCCTTTCCAGGGTGCTCCGGTTGTGGTGTTGGCGGCGCTTCTCCCATCCCCGCATGATGATCTCCCACGGCAGAAATCGATGGCGCCTGGACGGGATTGTCCTTTGCGAGGCAGTGCCCATTCGTCCTCAACGCCTGCGAGGCCACAAAAGCGGGATGCCTGTGGAGCCAGGCGTTAAGGTCATCCTCGTAGACATACCTCCCAAAGAACGGATTGTCGCCGAATAGATTTCCAGCGCGTTTCACGCCCTTGATGAACCAGGCTGAGTAGCCGAGTTCCCGGAGTGCCTTTGCGTCGCAGAGCATCTTCGTCTATTGCTGTCGTTCGCGCTGCCGAATTAGTACGGTGGCCGCGCTACCGTCCGCCAAAGTAGAGTGACCTTCCAACGGCATAAACATACACGCGCTCTGAATCGTTCGGGTGTAGAAGCTGACCTTCTTCGGCCCGCACCAAAGCATCCTCTTTGCTTATCTTCATTGCCCGCGCAATGTGGGGTTTTTTCGGGTTGTCGCTAACAGCGTGGAAGCAAACCAAAACGGTCTTCGCCTCGCCGACCAACGAAGCAAATTGGCTCCATGTGACGGTTGCACCAAACGGTGTATTTCTGTCGAGTTCAGCTAGATTTTTTGGATTCATGATCGTTTGCCTGCGGTGATGGAATATTGGGCTCTAATAGAAAGTATGGGCCGGCCGCGCCTAAAGATCCTCCAGGGGCACCCGACTTGGTCTTGTCCGATCCTGCCCTGTGGGGAGTTTCCCTCGTGGAGCGGTCTCTTGGCATGTCTTTGGCCGATATCGGCTTCTCTGCTTCGGGGCCGGTCACCGTTCCAGCGTACACTTCAAATTTCGTTGTTTTTTGGACAACAAAAGGTAATTTTACTCTCTACAATTCAATACCTTAGGCCTTCGCTGAGGCTTAACCCGACCACCCCCCGGGGGGCCTCCAAGATGGGCGGAAATCTTCGTTCCACCGTGACAGTTGGTCTCGGGCGAGAGGTTATTGGGGAGCATGGGCATAACCCACCTCCCCAGCTTGGGGGTGTACAACGCTATGAAAACGCGCGGGCCGTCAAGAGCAGGCTGCAGACCCGAGGAAGACATCGCTTTGGCGTGCTCCGGGACTCTGGGCGCCGGTCTCGGGCGCACATCCGTGGCTTCCTCCCACCAGCGTCAGATTTTCAGGATCCTTGGAACCGCCAACTTCTTGGCTTCTTTTGACAAGGAGGCCGTGGAAACCCGGTTCTTGAATCCGTAGATCAACCCCGACCGGGTCTGTGTTTTGGCGATGATGCTCTCGAAGATTTTAAGGAAGATGGAAGGGTCGATCTGTGCTGCCATGAGGGTATTTCCTCCGTAACGCCCGTTCCCGCCCTCAATGAACTGATCGAGCTGCTTGAGGAATTTTCTCGTGACGTCCGTTCTCAAAGGATTGGGAACAAGTCGGATAGCCTTCTGCACGCTGTGGCCCATCGCGGCCTTGAGCATCGCCTCCTCTTCCTCATCCAGCGGCTGGTCGAAGAACAACCAATATGTGGATTTGACGGCAAACTCCAAACCCTGGGACATACACCAGGCGCACGGAGCAATCAGATTTGCGTCGTGCAACAGCAGGGCGGCGTCCTTGTTCTGGATGGCCAACTCTCGGAGGGATGAACTCAACACCCGTGTTAGCTCGTAGTCGGTTGGTGGCAGGGTAGGGATTCGCACCACCGTGTCTTTGGTCTGTAGGTAAAGGGTGATGCCCGAGAATTGGGCCTCCAACCCGCTCCCTGCCACACTGTAGTCCGCCTGGATGATCGTGCCCTGTGTGTCGATCTCCGTCGGGCAGTCCATCAAGGGCAGCCAAGTTGTGTCGCAAAGCTTCCTCCCTTCGACAATGGAGTGCCCAACGGGGAGGAAAGGTATTATGGCGCAAGCAACATTCTCGTAATGGATGGACGCGTTGGTGATTACGTTGACAGGGACCTTGCAAGCCATCGGGAGAACAAAGTGGCTGGTCCGCGGCACCTCGTTGATGCCGTTTGCGGTCATGATGAAAGCTTGCCGATAGTTGATCGTGAGCATGCACAGGATTGGCTCCCCCTTGTGGGCCACTTCACTTAGACTTCCCTGTGCATCGAAAACGCACCGGGAATTCGCTGTGCACCGCTTGTTGACCTTCGGAATGTTGAAGCCACCGGCCGTGGCCACGAGCAACTCCTCGGCGATCTTGGCCCACTCGGTCTGCGTACCAAATTCAAGGCTGGGATGGATTAGGACCTTGCTCTTCATTTCCACCGTCACACCCGGCATCGCCATCCGAATAAACGCCAAGAGCGTGCCCAGTGGGGCTTCAAATTCCTTGGGGCAGACGATATCCACCCGCATGCTCCTTTGGGCGGCAACCCAATCCTCAATTTCGGTGCCAGACCGGCGTCCCGCGGCTTCCCAACGCTCGTAAGCCAGCCGCAGCGTCGCGGAGTGGAGCCGCTCTTTGATTTGTACCAGGTTTATCAATGTGTCCCCGTAGGAGTTGCCTGCTGGAGACAATCAAAACTATGGGGCAGCGTGAAATCAAGGAGCAGGCTTAACATCGCCGTTGGGATCGAACAAAAACGACCATCTCCCTTCGCGCAGGTATCGGAGCTTTTGCTGTTCGTCTTTTTGCCCGAGAACGTAGCCCGAGCAGAACATTTCCATAAGCCTTCCGAAGTAATCAGGCTCGTTCTGATGAAAAGTGACCGTGTCCGGGTGCTCAACGGATATCCGGGCTACTCGCAGGTCGAAATCAAACTCCGTGTGGAAGAGGGCAGTCTCGTTGATGTGGTGGCGCGCGTCGGCAATGCGAAGCGTCAATTCCCGCAGTTGGGGTGGGGACAGAGGTCCCACCAGCTTGAGGAACAGCGGGTCAATTACTTTGGTGTAGGTAGCGCACGCGTCGTCCAAGACCGAGATTACCGCAATGTCCCGGAAGCGAAACATGATCACCCGATCCGCGTATATGTCGCACCAGTCGAATGGTTCGTCACCCTCGTAACGCTTCATCGAGACAAAAAAGGTCGAACCCATTATCCTGTGATCGATCTCGGGTTCCGTTAGGTAGGCCCGGGCAACGCAATGAAGATGGTGCAGACTGGACCAATCGAATGCTTGCCCGATGGTTTCGGCTCCATTGCGTGGGTCCCTATGAATTCGGACTGAACGGTCGAAAAGGAGGAATTTCAGATAGACCAGGTTCAACCAAGCAAAAATGGACCAAGGACCTTCCTTGGTGAGCCTCTCGCGCATCGCCTGCGGCCCGCCCTTGAACAACGTGCTGATTGGCGTTTCCACCTTCCTGCCCAAAGTGCTGTTGCATTCGACGCAGCAAGGAACGCGAAAACGGGAGTAAGTGGTGCTGCGGAAATTGCCGTGGTTGATTTGCTTGTTGTGGAGCCCCAGGTCCCGCAAGACCCAGTCCGGTATAACATGCTCGTCGTTGAAGGGGCGGCTGCCCGGCTTGGCGCCGCACATGAAGCAGCAGTCGCCTTCTGCAATGTCCCTGATGAACCGCTGGCAACTTATATAGAGCAGATTCCCTTCACCGTCGATGACCGAGCCGTTGGGCGTTTTCCGAAGCCCTGCTTTGTACTGCCGTGCCATCGCGGAAGTATGTCGAAGGAGATTCCGCGGCGAAAGGTTTTGTTTCAGGCAACAGGCGTGGATGTGTTTCCAGGATTCTTTGGGGCCCTAGGACAGGCTTGCACCGTCGACTTCTCCCGGTGCCAAGCTGCCGAAAGCCCAAGGTCGTAGCTGAGCCCGGGGGTTGGAGACAAGGACTGCCACCACACTCGGACGAGCGGGCGGACGAGGACGAGGAGCCGGGAACCGAACGGGCGGTCCTATTGGGGGGCTGAGACTGACTCCAACCATATCCGGCCCTTAGCCGTGAGTCGGTATCGCTGCTTCGGGCTTGTGGGTTTGTCAGGAATGGTACGTTCCAGCCAAGCCGCAGTAAGCATTGGTTCGAGGTAAGTCTTCCGAAAATGTTCACGGTCCTCCAAACCAACGGACGCCTGCAGGGTGTCGCGGGACTCCGGCTCAGTGGCGGCACGGAGCAAAGTTGCAGCCAGCTTGGCGACTTGCGGGGTAGCTTGCGGGGTCGGGACGCCCAAGACCTTGGCCAGTTCACTCAAGACCCCATCCTCTAGCGACTTATCTTGCGGGGCAGCTTGCGGGGTGACTTGCGGGGTTGGCCGCCAAAGCGTCTGTACGAAACTGCCTCCATCCTGGCGAAACTCGGGTGTCTTTAGGCCTGCGTCTCGGCTGCGGGAGATCATATCGAGCGTACCGGTGCCCGCCTGCTCGGCATAGCCAGCGAGGAAAAGCGGGTCGGCAATCAAAGGATTGCGAGGAATGGAGGCGTGGGCCTTGCGCAGACCGGCGGGAGTGAGCGATGGCGGCAGCTCACCGGGGTTCCACACTTCTAACCGATCGGTAAAGAGCATCACCTGAACCGATGCATTGGAGGTGTAGTCGCGGTGGGCAACGGCATTGACGATGGCCTCGGCGACAGCCTCACGCGGGATTTCGTAGGTAACTGGGGCCTGGTTGCTCTCTGCACGTGTGCCAACAGTACGGGCGACCTTCGACATCACAAAGTCCACGGCCTGATCTACGAGCGCGAAGACCGTACCCTTGTAGACCTGATGAGAAGGAATGGGTTTGCGAACCTCGGTGCCGTGAAAATGGAGGCACTTGATGCCGGACGTCCTCAGCCAACGTTGGGGATCATTACCGAATAGCAGCACCGCAGCATGGCTCGGGGTGCCAGCATCGAGCAGGTTGAGATGCACGAGCGCGTCGGACATTGGCGTTCCCGGTCCCAGCGAATATGCCCGTTGGGCCTTTGCGCGGCCGAGAAACTCATCAAGCTTCACCTGAGAGAGGTCCGCGGCCGTAGCACCGCGACACGCGGCACCGTCGAAAGGGGCGTTTCGAATGAGCCGCTGGTTCTCCATGTATTCCACGAGACTCGAGTACACTTCGGCTAGGAGATCCGGGACATTCCCAAACCGGCGTCTGATGACCTGGCCGCACGCCCTACGGATGAGCTTGAGCATTTTGGGATGCCGCGCCCCGTCGTCCGTACCCTTTACGAAAACGAGGCGCTCCTTCCCCGCGCTCGTCGCCCGGTCGAACTCCCGCTCAGTCGGAGAGATACCTTCGGCGTCCTCATAACCATATTCGTTGCCGAATAGTCCGATGTAGACTGAGCAAAGATCCACCTCGCTCAGGTACACTTCATCTGCCCGACGATCGGCAGCCGGAATGTCCTCAAACAGGAAGACATCAAAGAACTTGCCGAGCAGCGCGTCGCCTTGGACGTAGTCCTTCAATGCCCGGCGGTCTGCTGCCAGCTCCTTTTGCACCGAGCTAATAAAAATGCGCCTCTTTCCGCTCATCGTTACTCCAGATAGCCCGAGAATACCTTGATGGGCGAATCATTTGCGACAGTGCCCCCCACAATGCCCACGGAAGACTCCGTTGCCATCACATTGTTACGACACTCTTCAATCCTTCAGCCTCGGAGCCCAGGATTTCTCGTCGCGCTAGTGTGGGTCAGGAACTGATCCTTACCGGCGGATTCATTCTGCCCGGTCTTCCCCGGCGAGATTTGGGCTTTACCACCCGGCGTGGCTCGCAGGGCGACGACAGCTGGTTGGTTTGACTGGGGAGCCGCCTGGCTCACTGTCCAGTAATATCCAAGCAATTGAAGCCGTTGCCTCCAATCACGATTGAGAAAACCCTGAAGCTCAGATATGCCGTGCGGTCCAAATCGGTACCTGGCAAATTTGAACCGCTCGAGAATCGCAAGGAGTTTGACTGGCCCATCGACGAAGCGGATGAGGTGTTCCAGTTCAATTTAGAGGCTTTCCTTGAAGCCCGTGAAGACGCGGAGGACGGGAACCTGTTCCTGATATGCCCCTGCGAGAAACGGCTGAAACTCCGGCGTCCGACGAAACTGTGTCCGAGGATAGTCGTGGAACGGATGCGCGGCGCCCGCCATGAGTGCGGGCGAAAAGTTAGCAGTTGGGATCGGCACGAGCCCCCACTAAATGACGCCGGGGACAAACGACCCTTATACGATTTTGAGGATATCCCGATCCGGCTGGTGTTAACGTCCCAAAGCCAGGGCGCGGACAAGTTTGAACGAAGCGAGCATATGAGGGCCTTCACGGAGAGAGGGCCGATCCTGTCCAAGAACCTTGGGGGATTGCTTGCCCACATGGCAGATGTCTCAGGGCTAACCCAATGGGAACCGGGTCGTGCTTTCGGCCTCGGGCCACGTGAGATCCTGATGCGCATGAACAGCGAGAGCTGGAAGCGGCCAGCACTGGAAAGGGGCTTCAGACCGAAGACGGTGTTTGCACCGTTGGTTTCCAACCTCAAACAGGAGATCAAAGAAGCCATCCAGTATAAGGGTGGAACGGTCCGCAACCTTTCAGGAAAGGCTCTTCTGATCAACGCACAGCTGGACCTTAACCCCGGGGACAATGGCCTGGAAATCGTTTTCGAGGGGTCCAATCTTTACAAATGGGTAGCCAAGGCGCCGGAGGTTCAAAATCTGCTTAACCCAGAGACGCGAATAGAGGCCTGGGACCCGGAGGCCCTCCAAAGCTGGGAGATGCTCAAATATCCGAAGGCCCACCCGAAGGATGCCTCGCTTCTTTTCATCGCCCTTCTGGAACGGGTCAAGGAGCTCGGTTCGCCTGAGTTCTTCCGCATCCCGGAGATGGCTTGGCGGCTGATGGACAACCGTGGGGTGCTCTACGAGAGCACCTATGAATTCGAGGCAGGGGCCCAGCTGTTTCGGGCCGGAATCAGGCATTGGAAGCCTGCCGGCCAGTTCTTCGAGGTGAACGATACGACCCGGAAGCCGGACTTTCTGGTTTGGGACCGGGGTGGGATGCGCCATGTCATCGAAGTTGATCCTGGCGACGGTGACTCGGACCGAAAGGTCCTGAGGAACATTGATTTCGAGGCGGGGAAAGTATCCTGGTTTGCCTGGAATCCCCTAAAGGAGCCGAACCTAATCGATTGGCTTAGGAAAGAGGGATTCAAATGGTAGTCCCCGGTTGCCGGGAGGATTACCTGCGTGGCGGCGCCCGGGATAGACCCTGCGGTGCTTGCCGAAATGCCGCCGGAATCTTCGCCCTAATGCGGGTGATCGGGGGCGGGTAGGGAAGCCCCCATCTTGAGGGTAACCATGACCACCCGTGCCTTCACCGATGAGGAAGTGCGCCTCCTTGAAGCGGCGCTATTGGAGCGCCGGCGTTACAGAGACAGGTTGTTCCTCATCCTGGCCCTACGAAGCGGCCTGAGGGCTTCCGAGTTGCTTTCGCTCGACTGGTCCCGGGTGCTCTCCTCTGCAGGCGAGGTAGCCCGCGAAATCACGGTCGAACGTGCCCATCTGAAGGGTGGAGCCGGCAAAAGGCGGAAGGCTATTCGGTCGCGCAGGATACCGCTCACGGAGGGCGTCCGGGGCGCCGTGGCGGACCTGTTGGGAAGCCTTGGGGCTGTGCCCCAGGGTCCCATTTTCAAATCTAGGGTGGGTGAGGGCAGGGCCATCACGCGCATGCAGGCGCATCGTCTTTTGAAGGGCCTGGCGCGGGAACTGGGACTCGACGCCCAGCGCATCGGATGCCACTCGGCGAGGAAGCATTTCGCCCAGTCCATCTGGCGCCGGTCGGGCTTCAATCTGCTCCATGTACAGAAGATCCTGGGCCACAGTTCGCCGCTTGTTTCAGCCTTGTACCTTGATAGCTCGCGGGACGAGTTGGACGCCCTTGTCCTCGGCCTCGACCAGCCTCCGGCCGCCGCTTCTGCCATGCCGCTGAAGACTGCC
>Ga0181516_10002916_pt1 | contig 11795 bp, 11 predicted proteins | sample PEATcosm2014_Bin_25_FD_121104 | JGI IMG/M metagenome (GOLD analysis project Ga0181516, IMG submission 121104) | Peatland microbial communities from MTU Mesocosm Facility, Houghton, MI, USA - PEATcosm2014_Bin01_10_metaG | ecosystem: Environmental > Terrestrial > Soil > Wetlands > Peat | place...
CCGCGACCTCCTCGGCGATGGCGTAGATCGCGGCCTTGGCGTTGAGCGTGTCGAAAATGGTCTCGATCAGGAACGCATCGACGCCGCCGTCGAGCAGGCCGCGCACCTGCTCGGTATAGGCGATCCGCAATTCGTCGAAGGTGATGGCGCGAAAGCCGGGATTGGAAACGTCCGGCGAGATCGAGGCGGTGCGGTTGGTCGGTCCGATCGCGCCGGTGACAAAGCGCTCGCGGCCATCTTCCTCTTGCGCGAGCCGTGCCGCCTCCCGCGCCAGCCGCGCGCCCTCGGCGTTGAGCTCATAGGCGATCTCGGCCATGCCGTAGTCGGCCTGCGCGATGCGCGTCGAAGAGAATGTATTGGTCGAGACGATGTCGGCGCCGGCGCGGAAATAGGCGAGATGGATGGCCCGCACCGCGTCCGGCCGGCTGAGATTAAGGAGGTCGTTATTGCCGCGAACTTCCCGGTTCCAGGCGTCGAAGCGGGCGCCGCGAAAGCCTTCCTCGTCGAGCCCGAGTGCCTGGATCATCGTGCCCATGGCGCCGTCGAGCACGAGGATGCGCTCGGCCGCCATGCGGCGCAGTGCGGCTTCGGCTTTGGATGCGGGCTTATTCATCGCGCTACGCGCGCTCCTTCACCGGCTGGGAATGTTCGCCGCTCGCCGCACTGTGATCCGGCCGCAAACCCAGCAAATGGCAGATCGCGTAGACGAGATCGGCGCGGTTCATGGTGTAGAAGTGGAAACCGGTCACGCCGTGATCGACGAGATCGAGCACCTGCTCGGCCGCCACCGCGGCCGCGATCAGCTTGCGGGTTGCCGGATCGTCATCGAGACCGTCGAAGCGCCCGGCGAGCCAGGCCGGAATCGAGGCGCCGGCGCGGGCGGCGAAATTCCTGGTTTGCTTGAAATTCTGCACCGGCAGAATGCCCGGCACGATCGGAATATGGATGCCGCTCGCGCGCACGCGGTCGAGATAGCGGAAATAGAGGCTGTTCTCGAAAAAGAACTGTGTGATCGCGCGGGTCGCGCCGGCGTCGACTTTGGCTTTGAGCATGTCGATATCGGCGCCAACCGACGGACTATCCGGGTGCTTTTCCGGATAGGCCGAAACCGACACCTCGATATCGGCGATGCGCTTGATGCCGGCGACCAGCTCGGCGGCATTGCGATAGCCGCCCGGATGCGGCGCGTAACGCTCGCCGATGCCGCCGAGCGGATCGCCGCGCAACGCCACGATGTGGCGCACGCCCGCTTGTGCATAGGCCTCGATCACCGCGTCGATGTCGGCGCGGCTGGCGGCGACGCAAGTCAGATGCGCCGCCGGCGTCAGCATCGTCTCGGCCAGGATCCGCTTGACCGTCGCGTGAGTGCGTTCGCGCGTCGAGCCGCCGGCGCCGTAGGTCACGGAAACGAAATTCGGGCGCAGCGGCGCGAGCCGCCCGATCGATTCCCAGAGCGACTGCTCCATCTCGGGGGTTTTGGGCGGAAAAAATTCGAACGAGACGCGCAAGTCGGGCCGCGCGCCGACTTCAACGAAACGGCTTGCACGCGAACTATCCATCACGCCACCTCGCGCGCCGCAGGCCGGGCGAGCAGGATGCGCGGATCGCGCGCCAGCCACAGCGCTACCGCGATCTTGCCTTCCGGTCCGGGCGGGAAGGTTTGCTGGCGCAGCACGTCGAGGCCGGCGGCTTCGAGCCATTGCGCCACGGTTTCCGGAGCGAAACCGAGGCGGCGATGGGCATGCTCCTCGCGCAGGAATTCAAGATCGTGCGGCGCGAAGTCGATCACCAGAAGCCGCCCGCCGGGCCGCAGCACGCGCGCCGCCTCGCGGATGGCGCTGGCGCTGTCGTCGAGAAAGTGCAGGACTTGATGGATGATGACGACGTCGAAGGAATCGCGCGGCAGCGCGAGGTCGTAAATGTCGCCATGGCGCACGCTGCAATGTTTGAGCCCGGCGCGATCGAGCCGCGCGCGAGCCAGCGCCAGCATATCGAGCGACAGGTCGAGGCCGAGACCGCGTTCGATATCGCCGGCGAAGAGTTCGAGCATGCGGCCGGTGCCGGTGCCGAGATCGAGCAGCGCGCGGACAGGCTTGTCGGCAAGCGCGGCGCGGATCGCATCCTCCACCGCCGCGTCGGCAACATGCAGCTTGCGGATGCGGTCCCATTGCGCGGCATGGCGCCGGAAGTAATTTTGCGCAGCGGCGGCGCGGGCGGCGCGCACCGCCGCAAGACGCTCGCGATCGCGCGCGGTGATGGGATCGTCGAGGTTAAGCCGTGCGATCAGGGCCCGGGCAATGTCGGCGGTGCTGCCGCGCTCGCCAAGCCGGAAGAAGGCCCAGGCGCCTTCGCGAAAGCGCTCCACCAATCCGGCCTCGGCCAATAACCGCAAATGGCGCGACAGCCGCGGCTGCGATTGCCGCAGGATTTCGGTGAGGTCCGAGACGGTGAGTTCGGCCTCGGCAAGCAGCGCCAGAATCCGGAGCCGGGTCGTTTCGCCGGCGGCTTTGAGGGTTGCGGTCAGCCCGGCAAAGCTCAGTTGTTCAGCATTCATATGGCTATTGCCCTCGATATAAAGATATCTTTATATCATTAAGTGGAGTGGGGCAAGTGCCCAAAGCAGGTGGGATTGAGCCCCGTCGAATGTTCGCTGCCCAGGCTCTGGCGGCAGGCGGATTCAAGTGCCAATTTGCCCAGATGGCGCAAACGGCCAAACCGGACCAAGCGGCTGGCAGCAGTTCCCCGACCGACGAACCTTGTGGGCTGCGCGACGGCGAGATCGCCGTCGCGTTGCCGGCGCAGGGCGACGCTTCGCTCTATTACATCGGCCGCATCCGCACGCCGTGGAAAAAACGCGAAGAATGCCCGAAAAACGCGCGCGGCTCGGACGCGGTCTGCACCGTTGAGGTCGATTCGCGCTGGGCCGATGGTCTCGCGGGGCTTGAGAGCGTCAGCCATGTGATCTTGCTCTATTGGATGGACCAAGCGCGGCGCGATCTCGTGCTGCAATCGCCGCGCCACTATGCCGAGCATCGCGGCACCTTTGCGCTGCGCTCGCCGGCGCGGCCCAATCCCATCGCCGTCTCGGTGGCGCGGCTCGTCCGTATCGATGGCAACAAGCTCAGCGTCGTCGGCCTCGACTGTCTCGACAATACGCCGCTCGTCGACATCAAGCCGTATTTCGCCTCAACCGATGCTGTCCGCGACGCGACGGTCGGATGGCATGCCGGGCGCGAGCGCTGAGAGCCGTATCGCCAGCTCAACGATCGAAAAGGCCGAGGGAAATTATCTCAAGGCGAATCGCTTTCACGTCGACGGGGCGGAAGCTGTCACGCTTGCGGATTACGCTCCGCTGATCGGCCCTAGGCGCTGCCCATCCGATTCCATGCGTCGAGGCCGGCGATCTTATAGGCCTCGGCCAGCGTCGGATAGTTGAAGGTGTTCTCGATGAAATAGTCGATGGTGCCTTTAAGGTTGAGCACAGCCTGGCCGATATGGATGAGCTCGGTGGCGCCTTCGCCGACGATGTGAACGCCGAGCAGCCGCCGCGACCGGGTGGAGAAGATCATCTTCATCATGCCGCTGGAAAGGCCCATGATGTGGCCGCGTGAGGTCTCGCGAAAGCGCGCCACGCCGCACTCATAAGGGATTTCGCGCCGGCGCACCTCCTCCTCGCTCATGCCGACGGTGGAAATCTCCGGCACCGAGTAAATGCCGTAGGGAAAGAACTCCGGCGGCGGCGGCGGCGCCATGCCGAAGGCGTGGCAGGCCGCCACGCGCCCCTGTTCCATCGAGGTCGAAGCGAGGCTCGGAAACCCGATCACGTCGCCGGCGGCGAAGATGTGCGGCACCGAGGTCTGCATCGTCTTCGGCTCGACCTTGATGTGTCCGCGATTGTCGACATCGATGCCGACGGCTCCGAGATTGAGGTTGTCGATCGCGCCGACGCGCCCGGCGGCGAACAGCAGCATGTCGGTGGTGACGGTGCGACCGTCGGCAAGCTTGGTGGTCGGCCGTCCGCCGGCGCCGATTTCGATTGCCGTCACCGCGGAGCCGAACCGCAAAGCGAGGTTGCGGTCGCGCAGATCGTGCACGAACTCCTCGATCAGCTCGTGGTCGACGAAATCGAGGAAGCTCGACCGCGGCTCGATCAGCGTGACGGCGACATCCAGCGCGTTGAAGATGGTCGCGTATTCGACGCCGATCACGCCGGCGCCGATCACCGTCAGGCTGCGCGGCAGCGCCGGCAGGTCGATGACTTCGTCGCTGTCGATCACGGCTTTGCCGTCAAACGGCACGTAGTCCGGCCGGAACGGCCGCGTGCCGCAGGCGATCAGAATATTGGCCCCGCGATAAACCTCCTTTTCGCCGGTGTCCGCGGTCACCTCGATCTCGTGCAGCCCGACAAAGCGGCCTTCGCCGCGCGTGTGCTTGACCGCATTGCGGTTGAACTGATGCTCCAGCACCTCGACCTCGTGGTCGAGCGTCTTACGCAGGCGCACCATGAGGTCGCCGGCATCGATGTCGTGTTTGACGCGGTAAGAGCGTCCGTAGAAGCCGCGCTCACGCCAGCCGGACAGGTTGAGCACCGTTTCGCGCAAGGTTTTGGACGGGATAGTCCCGGTATGCACCGAAACGCCACCGACACGGCGGCCTTTCTCGACCACCAGGACCGACTTGCCGAGCTTCGCCGATTGGACGGCGGCCCGTCGTCCGGACGGACCGCTGCCGATGACGATCATGTCGTAGTCGTGCAGCATGACGGCTTCGCCGGCATGCATATCGGGTGCCAGCCTCTATCGCCATAAGCCCACAATCCGTGATTCGGGCTACACGCTAAGCGCCGTCCCCCCAGGTTTTTCCCAGCACCCGCAGCCAATTGCGGAAGCACAGCTTCTCGATCAGCCGCTCGCCGAAGCCGCGCCGGCGCATCGCCTGAACCAGCTTTTGCAGCCCGGCGGCATTGCCCAATCCCGCCGGGATCAGGGCGCCGTCGAAATCGGAGCCTATTCCGACACAGTTCTCGCCGGCATGTTCGAGCATGTGCTCCATGTGCTGGATGATCAGGTCGATGGGCGTGTCCTTGTCGTGGCGCCCGTCAGGTCGAAGGAAAGCCGCGGCGAAATTGACGCCGGCCATGCCGCCGGATTTGCCGATGGCCGCCAATTGCCGGTCGGTCAGATTACGCGAATGCGGGCTGACGGCATGGGCGTTGGAGTGCGTGGCGACCAGCGGCGCATTGCTGATTTCGGCGGTGTCCCAGAAGCCGCGTTCGTTCAGGTGCGACAGATCGATCAGAATCCGCAACCGGTTGCAGGCGCCGATCAGCGCCTTGCCGAGATCGGTCAGGCCAGGGCCAATGTCGGGCGACGACGGACAGCGGAACGGTACGCCGTGGCCAAAAACATTCGGCCGGCTCCACACCGGGCCGAGCGAGCGCAGTCCCGCCGCGTAGAGCACGTCCAAGAGCTCGAAATTCGCGTCGATCGCTTCGGCGCCTTCGATATGCAGCACTGCTGCCAATACGCCGTCGGCGAGGCAGCGTTTAATATCGCCGGCCGTGCGGCAGACCCGCACGCGGCCTTTTGATTCCCGCTCGACCCGCAGCAGCAGCGCCGCCATGGCAAAAACGACCCGCTGCGCCTCCGTGATATCGAGCGCGGGCGGCTCAGGATCGCCACCGATGACGCCGCCGGCGTCTGGCGGCGGCGTTGTGCCCTCGGCGCGATCTTTGCGTTTCGGCGAAGGCACGAAAATCGCGAACAAGCCGCCGGCAAATCCGCCCTTGCGCGCCTTGGGAAGATCCAAATGGCCCTTGTCCTCGCCCTTAAGGAATGCCGTGACTGCGTCCGCGCTGGCGCGGCGATGCAGCCGCAGCAAGACATCGTTGTGGCCGTCGAAGATCGGAACGCGGCGAGGGGAGGGCACTTACGGTCCTTTACTGCATGAAATTCAGCAAGCGTAGCCCGGATGGACCGGCGGCGAAATCCGGCATCGGTCCGCGTCAAAACAACGGCGGCACCACGCCGACCGGAATGATGCCGACAAAGATGACGCCGTCGGCGACGCGTAGCGGCAGGGCAACCGCTGGCTTTTTGTCGATTTCAGTCGGTTCGCCCATTTTCTTGATGTTGTCGGCCAGGCCTGAATTGGTCTGGTCGCGCACAATGTTGCTCAATCCCGGCACCAGCCGGTCGAGTGCGCCAAGTCCCTGTGCCGGCGAGCCGCTGCCGCCGGTGAGCCGGTCGATGCCTTGCCCGATCAGCTGATCGATGCCCAGAAGCGGCACGATATTGTCCAGTCCGGCGACGGCGACGTTGATAACGCCATCGAGCTTGCCGTGCTCGTTGACGGTGAGTTGCCCGCTGCCGACGATGATGGCGTCGCTGCGCTCGATCCGCAGCGATTTGATATCGATGCCGCCGCCAGATGCCTGCATGTCGCGAAACAATACCGGCCAAGGCTTTGGCGAGAAATCCTTGAAACCGCGCAACACGGCGTCAATGTCACCTTGCAGCGGCTCGGCGAGCAGCGGATGGAAACTTGGCGCCATCGCCGCGGCGAAATGTCCGGTCACTTCGATCACCGGATTATTGCGCGCGGTGCCCTCTATGATGCGGCCGTCCACGTCGGCACTGTCGGCCTGGAAAATCATGCCGGCGCCGGGCCCGGCGACGCGGTCGAGCCGAGGTTTTTGCAGATCGACGGAAATCTGCTCCGGCTCGGGCGGCAGTCCGAACAGGCTCAATCGTCCGCGCGACCAATTGACGACGAAGACCGGCGGCTGACCCGGATCCGCAAGCGTTACCGGCCCTGTGATCTCGCCGCGCAGCAGCGTCGGACGATAAAGCTCCGCCGAAAAGGTAACCCCGGTCGCGCGCACATCGAACGGCGGATGATTGCTGTTGAACCTGGCCGCCGCCTTATCGCACCGCGTGACAATACGAAACGGAAAGCCGCCGATGCTCTGCGAGCCGCAGGCATAGATCCGGCCCAACGCGGCTTCGCGATCGATCCAGCCGGATAGCGCTCGATCGGCGATCGAGGCGGCGTAATACCAGCCCCAGGCCCAGCCGATAGCGACGATAATTGCGATCGCAAGCAGCGCCAAAACGGTGCGCAGCCGGCTGTGGCGCGGGGCTGGACGCTTGCGCAACGGCCGCGGCGCGGCCTGCATCATTTTGAGCGGAGATTCGCCAGGCATGTTGTCTTATGGCCAGTCAAAGAGGGCGCCATTGTGCCGCCTTTGTCGTCCTGTTAGGCGAGCCAAGCAAGGCCGCGAGCCAACGCGAGGATCGATGAATACCAGCGCCGAGCACGAGACCGGAGACCTTTGGGTTTTTGGCTATGGCTCGCTGATGTGGCGGCCAGGCTTCGCCTACCTTGAACGGGTATCGGCCCGGCTGATCGGGCTGCATCGCGCGCTTTGCGTCTTTTCATTCGTTCATCGCGGCACGCCGGAGCGGCCAGGTCTCGTGCTCGGGCTCGATCGCGGCGGGATGTGCCGCGGCATCGCCTATCGTGTTACGGCAGGCGCGCGCGCCGAGACCATCGCCTATCTGCGTTCGCGCGAACAGGTCACTTCGGTTTATCTCGAAACCATGCGGCAGATTGTGCTGGAGGATTCGGCCAAGCGCCGCGTCCGCGCGCTGTGTTACACCGTCGATCGCAGCCACGTGCAATATGCCGGCCGGCTGACCCATGCCGAAAGTCTGCATCACATTCGCCAGGGTCACGGCCGATCCGGTCCCAATCGCGATTACGTGCTCGAAACGGTGCGGGCGCTCGAGGCGCTCGGCTATCGCGAGACCGAGCTGCATTTGCTCGCCAAGGGGATCGGGAGTCAGGGATCAGGCGTCGGGGATCAGCCTCCCGATACCTCATCGCCGTGTCCTGATTCCTGAAGCAAGCGATTGCTTGCTTCCTCGATACCGCTCCGCAGCCGGGTGAAGAAGCTGTCTTTGTCGAGGCCCGGCGCAATCGGATCTAAAATCTCGGCGACAATGGTGCCGGGCATCCGGAGCAGTGATCGCCGTGGCCAATACAGGCCCGAATTGAGCGCGATCGGCACGCAGGGAGCGGCCGACTTGCCGTACAGATAGACGATGCCTGGCTTGTAGTCCGGCGCGGCACCCGGCGTACGCCGCGTGCCTTCGGGAAAAACGACGATCTGGCGATCTCCCGCGGCGAGCGCCTTGCGCGCTCGTCCCGTCATGCGCGCCAGCGCCGCCATTCCGGCGCCGCGGTCGATCGGGATTTGTCCGGCTTTCCACATGTACCAGCCGAACAACGGAATCCACATCAGCTCGCGCTTGAGGACGTAGACCGGATCATTCAGTACCGCGTACAGCGAGAACGTCTCCCACAAAGATTGATGCTTGCAGGCGACAATGCACGCGCCTTTCGGAATCTTCTCGGCGCCGCGCCATTCGACCTTGGTGCCGCAAACGACGCGCAGCAGCCAGAGGCTCGACATTGCATAGGAGCGGATGAAGACGCGCAGACACGGGTAAGGCAGTACAAATGTCGGCAGCGCCACGATCAGATGAGCGATCAGATTCACATAGAACAATGCGTTGAAAAGAATCGAACGGGCAAGGATTGAAAAAGTTGGCGACACCGAGGACCTTGCGAGGGTTTCCGAAAAAAGTGCCCGGCTTTCGGAGTCAGCTTGAACGAATTGCGGGCGTCGGCATTTCACTTGTCGCCGTAAGCGAGTCGAAACGCATGCGCACCTTGGCGGCAAGGTATTTGAGATATTCCGACAGCACCAGTCTGGTGGTCGTGCCATTTGACCACCATGGCTCGATGCGCAGGCGATCGGAGACGACCGGATACGGAATCAGGGCGACGTCGGGAAGCTGGTGTGACAACTCGGCGAGCGCGCGCGGCATGTGATAGGACGATGTGACGACGATCAGCGAATTGAAGCGGTGCGCCAGCGCCCAGTGCCGCGCTTGTACGGCATTGCCAAGCGTGTTGAGGGCGGAATAGTCGTAGTCGACGCAACAGGCCAAGAGCTTGTCGTAATCGACGACCTGCCGGGCGATGTCGCCGGTCGTGGTGCCCGGATTGACGCCGGTTATGAGCAATCTTTTGCCGCGTCCGGAAGACAAAAGCTCGAGCGCGTCCGTGACGCGCGACGTGCCGCCGGTCAGCACCACGATGCCGTCGGCGTTGCGGTCGAGCGCAACTTCCTGGTCCGGCAGGAGCCAGATGAAGCAACCAAAGCCGGCCAGAAGCAAAACGCCGCATAGCGCAACAAGCTTCAGGCCGACTGACCTGATGCGCCGCGTTTTGACGGCGGTCCTAAGGCTAAGCATCGCCGCGGGCGTCCCTCGCGCCGAATTTGCTGGAATCGGCGTCCAACCGCCGGAATTATAACCATAATTCCGGCAGCAGTTTGAATTTGTTGAATCCTCCTCACTCGATGCTCGCCAGAGTCTGGCTGACCGTGCGCCGCGAGGTCAGCGCGGTGACCACCGCCATCAGCATGACTTGGATGAGGATAGCGACATAGCCGCCGATCCCGATGGAAAAGCCGCCGAACAAGGCCGCCGCCTCGTCGCCGCCCGCCGTGCCGGCTAACCAGGTATTGGCCGCTCCCAGGATGCCGAACAGCACCATGGCAGCGCCCCCGCCAATCGCGCCGCCCTTGAAGCCGAGGATGAGAAAATGCCGCTGGAATTGGCTGGCGACGAAGCCATCGGTCGCGCCGACGTAATGCAGCACTTCCACGATCGGCCGGTTGGCCGCCATGGCGCCGCGGGTCGCGAAGGTGACCGAGAGCATCGTGACAGCAAGAACGAGCGCAAGTATCGCAATGCCCACCACGACCGCCGTCTCCGCCATGGTGCGCATCCGATCGATCCAGCCGCGATGATCGTCGAGGCTGGCGCTGGGGACCTTTGCGGCAAGGGCGTTGCGCAAGGCTGCAAAATCCGGCGGCGTACCGGAGGCGAGCTTGACGACGATCATGCGCGGAATTGGCAATTCGCCAAGCGCGAGGCCGGAGCCGAGCCATGGTTCGATGAGTTGCGCTGATTCTTCCTTGGTATAGGCGCGCACGTCGGTGATGCCGGGAGTGGCGCGCGTGATATCGATCGCGGCGCGCACGTCGGCTTCGATATCGCGCCCGGGAACGGGCCGGACCTGGATCGTAATCTCGCGGCTGACATCCGATTGCCAGTCACTCGCCGAGCTGACCACCATCATCACGGCTCCGGTGGTCAGCGAAGCGAGAAAGGTCATGATCGCGACCACTGCGGTCAATGAGCGTCCGGCGATTGAGCCGCTCGGCACGATCGGCGCCGGGGTGAGCTGCGCGGACAAGCTGGGCGCTGCCGGGTCGCCTTTGTCCCACGGCTCGGCCATGGTCTCCGGCGGCTCAATCGTAGACATGCAGTCGTCCTTCATGCAGCACCAGACGGCGCGCATCGTATTCGTCCATCAAGGCGATATCGTGCGTTGCGATGACGACCGAGGTCCCCGATTTATTGAGCTCGATGAAAAGGCGCAGCAGGCGTTGGCCGAGATTGGGATCGACGTTGCCGGTCGGTTCGTCGGCGAGCAAGAGTTGCGGGCGCGCGATCACGGCGCGGGCGATAGCCGCGCGCTGCTTTTCGCCGCCCGAGAGTACCGGCGGCAATGCCCCGATGCGCTCGCCGAGACCTACCCATTGCAATAGCTCGACGACCTCGGCCCGGTAGGACGCCTCATCCTTGCCGAGCACGCGCAGCGGCAACGCGACGTTCTGGTAGGTGGTCAGGTGGTCGAGCAATCGGAAATCCTGGAAAACGATGCCGATGCGGCGGCGCAGCGTCGCGCGGTCGTCCTTGGTGAGTGCCGCGGTATCGTGGTCGAACATGGAAATCAGGCCGCGGGTCGGCTTGAGCGACAGGAACAGCATGCGCAGAAGCGAAGTTTTACCGGCGCCGGAAGGTCCGGTGAGGAACTGGAACGAATGACTGTCGACCCGAAAACTGAGGTCGCGCAGGACCTCCGGTCCGAGCCCGTAGCGCAAGCCGACATTCTCAAATCGGATCACGCGGTCCTCCGAAAGGGCCTGCCGATAGGGGTCTGATTCGCCCGTGCCGTAAATCTAACACCCGCCGCCGGCGCGGGCGCGCCGGCCCGGCATGGTTTCCAATTCGTTAACGGATCGCCCGCTAGGGTGGCCCCAAAGCTGCCGCGCCCCTGATTCGCCGATGCTGATCGTTTGTCCCAACTGCGCTACGTCTTACGACGTCGAGGTAGCAAGCCTGCGGCCGAATGGGCGGCGGGTCCGCTGCGTGCGTTGCCGTACGGTCTGGCAGGCGCAACTGTCTCACGCTGAAAGGCTGATAGCCGCGGCCGAGGAACTGGCGCCGGTACGCCGGACCATCGATGCCGTGGCGGAGGAGGCCTCCGGCGAGGCCGCGGCGGCGGAGCTGTCTGCGGAGCATTTTAGCCCGATCGAAAGCGCGCCGCCGGAGGAGCCTGAAGACGGGGCCGCGGCCGCCGCCGTTCCCGATACGCCTCCAGTCGAGGCAACCGATAGCGCCGACGCCGAGCCGGCCGAGCCGGACATTGCCGTCGAGGTGGAGTCTCCGCCTATCGCGCCGGCCGATCTCGATGCCAGCCTTGCCGGCGACGAAACCGCGGAACAAAGCGAGGCAGTCGATGCCGGGCCAGTCGCGGACATCGAGGCCGTTGCGGCGCGACGTTTTGCGCGCCCCGCCAAGCGCAAAAAGTTGGCCTGGCCGTTATCGCACCTGCAGTCGGCCATTCTGGCGCTGATCATTATCGATGCCATC
>Ga0181516_10002917_pt1 | contig 11790 bp, 12 predicted proteins | sample PEATcosm2014_Bin_25_FD_121104 | JGI IMG/M metagenome (GOLD analysis project Ga0181516, IMG submission 121104) | Peatland microbial communities from MTU Mesocosm Facility, Houghton, MI, USA - PEATcosm2014_Bin01_10_metaG | ecosystem: Environmental > Terrestrial > Soil > Wetlands > Peat | place...
ACGGATCGAGCGCGATGGTCGGCGTGGTCGGCGCGCTGCAGCTCGACGTGCTCGCCGAACGGCTCGAATCCGAATACGGCCTGCCGATCTCGTTCGAGCAGAGCCGCTTCGAAGCGTGCCGCTGGGTGAGCGCCGACGACCGCGCCGAGCTCGACAAGTTCGTCGCCGCCTATCCGTCGTCGATCGCCGCCGACCTCGACGGCGCGCCGGTGTTCCTCGCCACCAGCGCGTTCAACCTGCGCTACGATCAGGAGCGCTGGCCGAAGATCACCTTCGCCGAGGTGAAGGATTATCAGAAGCGCGTCGGCGCGTAGAGCAGCGGTCGTGGCGAGCGCAGCGAAGCCATCCAGCGCTCGATGCGACTCGCGTTCCGCGCCGAGCGTCGCCCCCCGCCTCTCGCGAAGGCTGAGCGCTTGTCGAGCGCGCTTGATTGCGTAAGACTGTCGCGCGCCAAGGGCTGTGAGATCGGCGCCAAGCGCGTGGCGGGCGTCCTGACGGCCACACAGAGCCGCGTCGTGGAACCCGTCCATGCGACGGTCGTATCCTTCAGGAATGAGGGCGGAGGCGCGATGTCAACCAAGGTCATCGTCGAGCGGTCGATGGTTCGCGTTCGTCGGGCGTTGTCGGCGTGGTTGATGGCGCTCGCGATCGGATGGGCGACGGCGGCCGTGGCTGGACCCTCGGAGGACTTGATCGACGCGGCGACCCGCGGCGATGTCGCCTCGGCGCAGGCGCTGCTCGCCAAGGGCGCTGACGTCGACGCCAAGACGAGCGATGGCGTGACCGCGCTGATGGCGGCCGCCTTGCACGGCCGCCTCGATATGGTGCAGGCGCTGCTCGATAAGGGGGCCGCGGTCAACGCCAGGGATTACGACGGTTGGACGGCGCTCCTTCGGGCCTCCTCGAAAGGCCAGATCGATGTGGCGCAGGCGCTGCTCGACAAGGGGGCTCAGGTCAACGCCAGGACGAACGACGGCGTGAACGCGCTGTTTGTCGCCGCCGAGGAAGGCCGCCTCGATATCGTGCAGGCGCTGCTCGCCAAGGGCGCCGAGATCAATATCCAAACCAGCGACGGCCAGACCGCGCTGATGGCGGCCGCCTTGCACGGCCGCCTCGATGTCGTGCGGGGGCTGCTCGACAAAGGAGCCGAGGTCAACGCCAAGAGGACGACCGACGGCGCGACCGCGCTGATGGCGGCCTGCCGGGAAGGCCACGGCGATGTGGCGCAGGCGCTGCTCGCCAAAGGGGCCGAGGTCAACGCCGCGGCGAAAGGCGGCTTGACGGCGCTGATGACGGCCAGCTTCAGGGGCGATCGCGATGTGGTGCAGGCGCTGCTCGCCAAAGGAGCCGATGTCAACGCCGAGACCAACGACGGCCAGACCGCTTTGGATGCGGCGAAGGCAGGCGGACACCCCGACGTCAGGGCCCTATTGACGAAGGCAGGCGCCAAAGAATGACGGCGTCAGCCCATTTTCCGCGTCCGGCTGCAAAGACGACCAGGAGCGCTTTCATGCAAGGCAAGACTGTGGTCGCGACGGGCGCAACGTCGGGAATTGGCGCGATCGCGGTCGTCGAGCTGGCGCGGATGGGCGCGCGCATCGTCTTCATCGCGCGCGACGCCCAACGCGCCGAGGCGACGCTGGCCAGGCTCGAGGCGATCGCGCCGGGTCGCGGCCACCGCGCCCATATCGCCGATCTGACGCGGATCGCCGAGACGCGGCGCGTCGGCGGCGAGATCGCCGCCAGCGAGGCGCGCGTCGACGTGCTGATCAACAACGCCGGCGCGATCTTCTCCGACCGTCGCGTCACCGCCGAGGGCCTGGAGATGACCTTCGCCCTGAACCACATGGCCTATTTCACGCTGACCAAAGCGTTGCGCGAGCGGCTGGTCGGCTCGGCCCCGGCGCGCGTCGTTTCGACCGCCTCGGCGGCCCATTACGGCGCCAAGCTCGACCTCGACGACCTGCAATGCGCGCGCGGCTACAGCGCCTGGCGCGCCTACAACCGATCGAAACTCGCCAACATCCTGTTCACCCGTGAGCTGGCGAGACGCCTCGCGGGGACGGACGTCGCCGCCAACTGCCTGCACCCCGGCGTCGTCGCTTCGCGCTTCGGCGACGAGGCGGGCGGCTGGACGGCGCGGCTCTTTCCGTTCGTCAAACGCTTCGGGATCTCGCCGACGCGAGGCGCCGACACGATCGTCTATCTCGCCTCGTCTCTGGAAGTGGCCTCGATAAGCGGCGAATATTTCGCCAAGCGGCGCGTCAAGACGCCCTCCGCCGCCGCGCGCGACGACGACGCCGCGGCGCGACTGTGGGAGCGGAGCGAAACGATCGCGGATCAGGCCGCGTTCGCCCGCGCCCTTTCATAAGCCGCCTTCACTCGCTCGGTCGAGCGCACGGCGGCGCGCTCTGCGAGCAGGGCGCGCGCGAGACTCCAGCGCCCCGAACGTTCCGCGGCGGCGATCAGGGTCTGGGCGACGATGTCGCGCTGGGCGTGGCTGCCGCCGATGCGGATCGCCTCGTTACGCGCCGAAGAAAGCGCGTCGATCGCTTCGGAATAGTCGCCAGCGCCGAAGGCGAGCATTCCTTCAATCAGCGCGCGGCCGACCTCGACCGTCACGCGATGATTGTCGCCGGCGCCGAGGCGCTGATAGGCGTCGAGCGAGGCGCGGACGCGCTTGGCGTCGCTCACGTCGGGCGAGCGCGCCGCGGCGAGCGCAAGGTGGAGATCGTTGAACGCCGACACGTGGTCGTCGACATGTCTCAGCCACGCTTCGGCGACCGGCCGCCAGCGATCGCCGACGTCGACGCCGGCGAGTTCGAGCCGCCACAACAGGCTGGCGGCGTCGACGCGGTCGAGCGTCAGGTCGTCGGCGAGCTTGGGCGCGGCGAAGCGGTCGTAGTCGGCGATCGCCTCGTCGAAGCGGCCGAGTTCGATCAGGAAGGCGCCGAGATGCCAGCCGTTGTGCCCGGCCATGAAATGCGCCGGGCGCCAATTGGCGCGGGTCGACTTGAGGAAGGCGATCCCCTCTTCCTGCCGATTGGCGGTCTCGAACACATGGGCGAGCGCGTGAGTCGCCCAGCCGTCGGCAGGATTGCCCGCCAGCGCCTCGCGGCCCACCTCTTCGGCGCGGCCGAGTTCGCCCGATTCCTCGAGGCCGAAGGCGTAGGCGCCGAGAACGAAGCTGGTCAACGGATTGTCGCGTTCCCAGGCCGGCAGGACGCGCGCTGCGGAATCGCGGATCGCGAGGGAGTGGCCGTGGAAGAAATGCGCGTCCTCGACCAGCCGCAGCGCCAGCGCGTCGGTCGGATGGTCGGCGAGGATGTCGTCCCAGATCCGCTCGCCCTCGAAGACGCGGCCCGCCGCCCAAGCCTTGGCGGCGCCGAGGTGGCGGCGCTCGCGCTCCGACGCGCCGCCAATCGCCGCCTCGGCCGCGGCGAGGGCGTTCGTCACTTCAGGATGATCGCCGCGAAAGCCGCCGATCAGAAACAGATCGGCGACCGCGATCGCGCCGAGCGCGAAAGACGGATCGGCCGCCAGCGCCGCCTTGAGGACGCCGACCGGATCGCCCGTCAGGCCCCAATAATCGGCGACGGCGCGGTCGAACGCCGCCGCCGACTCGGGCCCGCCGGCAAGCGGCAGGCCCTGCTGGTCTTTCGCCATCCCGAAGCTCCTCGGCTCAGTCGCGGTTCATCGCCACGATAGCGCGGCGAGGTCGGTGGCGAAAATCGGGGCGTTCCTCCACAGGCCCTGCAGGCGCGCGTCGGCGACCGTGGCCTGCAGCAGCTGGAACAGGAACACGTTGACGCTGTCGTCGGCGAGCTGCCGTTGCGCGTCGCCGATCGCCGCCTTGAACGCCGCGAGGTCGGGCGCCGCGGTCAGCTTGGCGTAGACGTCGCGGAACCTCTGGCTGTCGTACTGGAAGTAATACTCGGGATTGGCGTAGATGCCGATGTCGAGCGGCTCGACGTGGCTGATGATGGTGAGGTCGTAGGTCTTGTCCTTGTAGACGCCGGACAGCCACTGCGCCCATTCGACGTTTTCGATCTTCGCCTGGATTCCGACGTCGGCGAGTTCGGCGGCGACGATCTCGCCGCCGCGGCGCGCATAGCTCGGCGGCGGCAGGATCAGACCGACCTTGAGCGGCGTCGGCACGCCCGCCGCCTTCAACAGCGCCTTGGCTTTCTCAGTGTCGTGCGGATATTCGCCGGTCAGATCGACATAGCCAGGGTCTGAGGGCGCGAGATGGCTGCCGATCGGCGCGCCGAAGCCGTTGACCGCGCCGTCGATCAGCGCCTTGCGGTCAATGGCGAAGGCGAGCGCCTGGCGCACGCGCACGTCGTCGAGCGGCTTCTTCTTGTTGTTGATCGCCAGGATCGTCTTGCCTTCCGTGCCGCCGACGATCACCTGAAAGCGCTTGTCGGCCTTGAACTGGTCGAGGCTGGCGAGACCGTCGAAGCGCGGGATGACGTCGATGTCGCCGGCGAGCAGGCCGGCGACCTGAGCCGACGAATCGTTGATGAAACGGAAATTCGCGGTCGCGATCGCGACCTTGCCGGCGTCGCGATAGCCGTCCCATTTTTTCAGGGTGACGGCCGAGCCCTTGCTCCATTCGGCGAGCTTGTAGGGGCCGGTGCCGACCGGGTTGACGCCGTTGGTCGCCGCGCTCTTGGGCTCGACGATCACCGCGGTGTTGAGGCCAAAATGGAACAGAGCGTCGAAGCTCGGCGCCTTGAAGGTCAGGACGACGGCGCCGGGGTCGGAGGCGTCGATCGAGGCGATCGACTGGAAGAAGGCTTTCTCCTTGTTGGTCGAGTCGACGGCGGCGGCGCGCTCGAACGAGAACTTGACGTCTTGCGACGTCAGCGGCTCGCCGTTCTGGAACGTGACGCCCTTGCGCAGCTTGAAGGTCAGCGTCTTGGCGTCGGGCGAAACGGTCCAACTCTCAGCGAGCAGCGGCGTGATGGCGAAGTCTTCGCCGATCTTCGTCAGGCCCTCAAACACGTTGTAGTGGACGATGTCGCCGATCGAGGCGGAGGCGGCGGCGGTCGGATCGAGTCCCGGCGGCTCGAGCGCGATGCCGACGATGACGCTGTCTTTCGGCGCGGCGTGGGCGGCAGTCGCCAGCAGCGCGGTCGCGGCGAGGACGACGCGAAGGAGTTTCATTGAGCGGACCTTATTTGATATAAAATCGATAGATTTACTATATTTTATATCGCGAGGCCGCGTCAAGAGGCTTGCGCTGGGCCACGCCGCCCGCCTCAGGCGGCGGCGGGCGGCGCGAAACGCAACGCGACGCCGATACGGTTCCACTGGTTGATGACGCCGATCGCCACCGTGAGGAACAGCGCCTCGTCTTCGCTAAACGCGGCTCTGAGCGCCGCGTAGTCGGCGTCGGAGGCCGATTCCGGGCCGAGCCGGGTCAGCGTCTCGGTCCAGGCGAGCGCCGCGCTTTCGCGCGCGTCGAAAACCCCCGCTTCGCGCCAGGCCGCGACCAGATCGAGCTTGGCGGCGGAAACGCCGAGCTTGCGCGCGAGATTGATGTGGAACTGGACGCAGAATGCGCAGCCGTTGATCTGCGAGGCGCGCACCTTGATCAACTCGACGAGGCGCTTGTCGAGCCCCGCTTCCCCCGCCGTCTTGCTGAGCTCGCGCAGCGCCGCGGCGACGGCCGGCGCTCTGGCGGCGAAGTCTTCATATGTGACGCGCGAATGGACGCTCGACATGCTGGCCCTCCGAACGAATTGGGAATATCATTAGGGTCCTAGTATCATATTCGGGCCCTTATATCATGCGCAAGTCCCTGCCCGCCCCGCGTGTTCCCGACGTCGGCGAAGGCAAGCGCGGCGAACAGGGACATCTCGGCTATCTGCTGCGCCAGGCCTCGCTCGCCTGGCGGACGCGGGTGGAGCATGCGCTCGCGGAACTCGCGGTGACGCCCGCGCAGTTCGCGGCGCTGACGATGATCGGCGCCTACCCCGGCTTGTCGAGCGCCGATCTTGCGCGAGTCTCGCTGCTGACCCCGGCGACGGTCGCCGGCATCGTCGCCAACCTCAAGCGCGCCGGCGCCGTGACGGCGCGGCCGCACCCGATCCACGGCCGCATCCTGCAGCTCGAACTCACCGCCACAGGCAAGGCACAGCTCGCGCGCTGCAAACGTCGCGTTTACGCGCTCGAGGCGGATCTGTCCGGCATGTCGGGAGCGGACGAGAACGCGGTGCGCCGTTGGCTGGCGCGCGTCGCGATACGGGATTGAGGCGGAACAGCGGCTTTGGCGCTGCAGCGCCAAGCGGCTAGACTCGCCGCGGATTCCCGTTGCAAGAAGAGGCCATTCGATGCTGCGCGCGTTTCTCGTCCTCGTCTGCCTCGCTGCTTCCCCGGCGCTGGCGCAGACAATGATGCATCATCACGCCATGATGGATTCCGGCGACGGCGCGCCGATCACGCCGACCCAGGCCGGCCAGGGCGCGTTCGCGGCGATCCAGGAGATCGTCGCCATTCTCGAAGCCGATCCGAAGACCGACTGGTCGAAGGTCGACATCGAGGCGCTGCGCCAGCACCTGATCGACATGGACGCCGTGACGCTGCGCGCCGAGGCGAAGAGCGAGCCGGTCGACGGCGGCATGCGCTTCGTCGTCACCGGCGCTGGGCCGGTCAAGGATTCGGTCCGCCGCATGGTCTTCGCTCACGCCGCGACGATGAACGGCGTCGGCCGCTGGCGCATGAGCGCCGCCGAAATCGACGATGGCGCGACGTTGACGGTGATCGCCCCCGCCAAGGACGCGGCCAAGCTGCGCGCGCTCGGCTTCATCGGCGTGCTGACGCTCGGCATGCACCACCAGATGCATCACCTGATGATCGCCAAAGGCGAGAATCCGCATCCCTAACCGCGGGCGCCCCGCCTCACGCGCGCAACGACCGCGCTGTCGTGGCGGCGACGCCGGCGCAGAGGATGAGGAAGGCGATCCCGAGTCTGAGGCTGGCGCCCTGCGCAATCGCGCCGATGACGACGGGGCCGCTCAGAAGCCCCGCGTAGCCGGCCGTCGCGACCATCGCGACGCCCGCCGCCGGCACGGGCGTCCGTCCCGCCGCCGCGCTGAAAAGGGCCGGCACGACGTTCGACAAGCCGGCGCCGACCAGCGCGAAGCCGAGCGTCGCTGGCGCAAGGCGCGGATCGGCGACCGCCAACGCGAGGCCGGCGGCGGCGAACGTCGCGCCCCAACGCACGACCCGCGCGCGGCCCCAGGCGCGCACCGCGTTGTCGCCGAGAAGCCGGCCGACGACCATCGTCGCCGAGAAGGCGGCGAAACCGATCGGCGCCATCGTCTGCGGCGTACGCGCTGTTTCCATGAGATAGACGCCGGCCCAATCGCCCATCGCGCCTTCGCAGCCCATGCACAGCAGCGCGGCGACGCAAAGCGGCAGCAGGGCGCCGACCGGCGGCGCAATGCGCGCTTCCGGCAGCGGCGGCGAGGCGTCGCCCTCTTCCAGCCAGGCCCACGCCAGCGCAGCAAGCGCGACGACCGTCGCTGCGGCGCCGCCGAGCGTCCAAACCGGGCCGAAGGCGAGCAACGCGCCGCCCAACGCCGCGCCTGCCAAGCCGCCGGCGCTCCACGCGGCGTGGAACGACGACATGATCGCCGCGCCCCAGCGGCGCTCGACGCCGCTGGCGTAGCCGTTCATCGTCACGTCGAGCAGCCCGTTCGCCGCGCCCATCGCGAAGGCCGCGACGACGAGCGTCGTGAGGTCGGGGGCGAACGCGGGCAGGGATAGCGCGGCGCCGAAGAGCAGCGCCGCCGCGCGCGTCGCCTTGGCCGGGCCGAGCCGCCGCGTCAGACGCGCCGCAAGCTGCATCAACAGCACCGCGCCGACAGCGAAGGCGAACAGGACGAGGCCGAGCGCGCCGTCGGAGAGCGCGAGACGCGCCTTCAGCGCCGGGATGCAGGCCGCCCAGGCGCCGATGCCGATTCCGTTGGCGAGAAAGACCGCGACGACGGCGGCGCGCTCGGACCACGCCGCCGAGCGAACGGAAGCGACGGCGCCGCTCATCGCCTCGCCCCGCCGACGCGCTCGGCGCGATGGACGCGGACGCCGGCGCGGCGCAACGGCGCCAGCGCCTCTTCCGGGGCGTCCGCCTCGACCACCAAGTGCGTGAGGAGCGAGACCGGCGCGACGGCGAAGGGCGCCGCCGTTCCGAGCTTGTCGGTCGTCACCGCCGCGGCGACGGCCTTGGCGCGCTCGGCGATCAGCCGCTTGAATTCGGCCTCTTCGGCGTCGAAAGCGGCGACGCCGGCGCGAAGGTCGACGGCGCAGGCGCCGAGAAAGGCGAGATCGACGCGCAGCTCGAGCGCGTCGCGCAACGCCCGCGCCCCGAGCGCCGCGCCGGAGCGCGGATCGACCCGCCCGCCGATGACGATCAGTTCGACGCCCGGCCGGCCGACGAGATCGGCGGCGATGTCGGGCGCGTTGGTCGCCACCGTGACGCCGAGGCCGGGGGCGAGCGCGCGCGCGATGGCGGCGTTGGTCGAGCCGGCGTCGAAGAACACGATCTCGCCCGGACGCGCCAGCGCCGCGGCGGCGCGGCCGAGCGCGGCCTTGCGCTCCGGCGCCTCCGTCCGTCGCGCCGCCAAGGACCCCGAGGCCGGAGAAAGCGGCAACGCGCCGCCATAGACGCGCCGGCATTGGCCCGCCGCCGCCATCTCGCGCAGGTCGCGCCGGATCGTGTCCGCGGAGGCGCCAAACTCGCGCGCGAGATCGCCGGCGAGGACCCGACCGTGACGCGCGAGGCGATCGAGGATGATTTGCCGCCGCTCGTCGGGAAGGGCGGGAAAGACGGTCGTCGACATCGCCATTCATGCCACGCATAAATCGGCGAAAACGTGCACGATCGTGCACAGGCGGTCAAGCCCTTCGCGCAGCGCACCGGCGCGGATCGCCAATCCGGCCGTCGCAAGCTATTCCACGAACACCAATTTGGCCGTGCCTTCGCCGGGAATGTTCAATTCGCCGAGGCGTTGGGCGATCCCAAACTCCATCGCAGCGGCGGCGCCGTAAACGACAGTCTCGTGCTGGAAGCGCTTGATTTCGGCGTCCGGCAACTTGGTGCGATCACGATAAATCTGCGCCAAGACTTCGTCGGACTCGGTTAGCAGGCGCAACTGATCCTCGAACTGCGGACTGTTGAAAACGCCGAAAATCGGCGACTGCGAGGGATGAAACAGGAATTTCGCGCTTGCGTCCGTCGAACGCTCGGCGCCGGCGAGGTAGAGGATGTTCGCTGCAGAGCCGACGAACACCTGCGCGTGCGTTCTAACCTTGATCGGCAGCGATAGAATGAGGCTGTAAAGCTGCAAGGCGGGCATCAGGAGACCGCCGACGGAGCTTATAACGATAGTGATCTCCTTAACGCCGCCCTCGGCGAGCGCGACAAGGTAGCCTCGGAGAGTCTTCGCACTCAGCAGATCGATGTTTTGCTGAAAGAACAGGAAATACGCTTTCCCCTTATCGATGGGTCCCAGCGCGTTTGCGGGCGGGATAGCCGGCGTCGGGGTCGGTCTCGGCACGAGCGTGTTCGGGGGAAGCGAGGGCGTGGGCGTTGGCGCGACAGTCGGCTCTTGCGCCGACGCCAGCGCGGGCGCCATCACGCCGCCCAGCAACGCCAGCGCCCGCCGACGCCCTATCAAGCGCAGCGCCGGCGCGCCTTTGGCCTGCACGGCTTCGGGCCGCATCTTCTCGCTACGTGCTTGCCCGGCGTCTCTATGGTCGCTCATGTCGCCCCATCCGCATCAGTTGACGTCTCTTCCGCTAAGGAGCGGACACTGCAAAAGCAAGCGCGCGTGCCGGCGCGGCATTACGGTGACACGGCATTAGCATTAAGGTGACACGCCCGCCTTTACCAATTTCGCGCCTCGGCATTACGCATTACGGTGACACGCGCGCCTTTACCAATTTCGCGCCTCGTGTTATCCAGCCTTCATGACCCGCATCGCCCGCGTCGTCGTTCCCGGCGCCCCCCATCACGTCACCCAGCGCGGCAATCGCGGCGAGCGGATTTTCGAGCGCGAAGACGACTATGCGCTCTATCGCGACTGGCTCGCCGAGGCCTGCCGGCGCTTCGGCGTCGCGGTTTGGGCCTATTGCCAGATGCCCAACCACGTCCACCTGATCCTCGCCCCGACCGACGCGCAGGGCCTCGCGCTGGCGCTCGCCCGCGCGCATCGGCTCTATTCCGGTTTCGTCAACGCGCGGGCGCGGCGGACCGGGCATGTCTTCCAGGGCCGCTACGGTTCGGTGGCGATGGACGAGGCGCATCTCATCGCCGCCGCGCGCTACGTGGCGCTGAACCCAGTCCGGGCGCGCCTGGTCGCCGACGCCCGCGACTGGCCGCATTCGAGCGTGGCGGCGCATCTGGCGGCGCGCGACGACGGGCTCGCGGTCGTGCGACCAATCCTCGACCGCGTCGCGAACTTCGCCGATCTGCTGGCGACGCCGGCCGACGACGCGGCCTTCGCGCCGCTGCGGCGCGCGGAGCTGATCGGCCGCCCGCTCGGCTCGCCGGCCTTCGTCGCCGCCGTGGAAGCGCGCCTCGGCCGCCGCCTTGCGCCCGGCAAGCGCGGCCGCAAGCCGAAGGGCGGAGCGAAGGCGACGGATAATGGGAATTGACGGGCGTGTCACCAAAAATAAGCCGTGATCGCGCGCCGCGCGTTTTTTGGCGCCTAACCGCCTGATAATCCACGATGGGCGAATCGTTTTGCACGGCCGGCGGGGGCGCAGGCCGCCCTGCCCGAAGCGCGCGGCTGGCTACACCGACAGCCGCCGCCTGACCTCGCTCTCGACCATGTCCTTGCGTTCGCCGGCGAGGACGACGGCGCCGCGGTCCATCACGGCGTAGTCGTCGGCGAGGTCGCGCGCCCATTCGAAATATTGTTCGACGACGACGATCGCCATCCCGCCCCGCTGGCGCAGATAGCGGATCGCGTTGCCGATGTCGCGGATGATCGACGGCTGGATGCCCTCGGTCGGCTCGTCGAGCACCAACAGCTTCGGCCGCGTCACCAGCGCGCGGGCGATCGCCAATTGCTGCTGCTGGCCGCCGGAGAGGTCGCCGCCGCGCCGGCCCATCATCTCGGCGAGCACCGGAAACAGGCTGAAGATTTCGTCGTCGATCGTGCGCTTGTCGCGCGGGACCGCCGCATAGCCGGTCATCAAGTTCTCGCGCACGGTCAGCAGCGGGAAGATCTCGCGCCCCTGCGGCACGAAGCCGACGCCGCGGCGCGCGCGCAGGTGTGGCGCAAGCCCGCTGATCTCTTCGTCCATCCAGCGGATCGAGCCGGCGGCGATCGTCTGGTGGCCGACGATCGCGCGTAACAGCGACGATTTGCCGACGCCGTTGCGGCCGAGCACACAGGTGACGCGGCCGATCGTCGCCTTGAGCGAAACGCTGCGCAGCGCTTGCGCCGCGCCGTAGTAGAGATCGATCGCTTCGACGCTCAGCATCGTTACCGCCCGAGATAGACTTCGATGACGCGCTCGTCGGCGCTCACCTGGTCGAGCGAGCCTTCGGCCAGCACCGATCCTTCGTGCAGCACCGTCACCTTGACCCCGAGCTCGCGCACGAAGGCCATGTCGTGCTCGACCACGACCACCGAATGGTTGCGCGCGATTTCTCGCAGAAGCTCGGCGGTGGCCGCGGTTTCGGCGTCGGTCATGCCCGCGACCGGCTCGTCGACCAACAGCAGCTTGGGGTCCTGGGCGAGCAGCATGCCGATCTCGAGCCATTGCTTCTGG
>Ga0181516_10002918_pt1 | contig 11789 bp, 12 predicted proteins | sample PEATcosm2014_Bin_25_FD_121104 | JGI IMG/M metagenome (GOLD analysis project Ga0181516, IMG submission 121104) | Peatland microbial communities from MTU Mesocosm Facility, Houghton, MI, USA - PEATcosm2014_Bin01_10_metaG | ecosystem: Environmental > Terrestrial > Soil > Wetlands > Peat | place...
CCGCGAATGGCCGTAGCCGCCGGCGACGATCATGTCCGCGCCGAAATCGGCGGCGTGCGACAGCAGCAGATTGGCGGCGTCGCCGTCGCCGGGCAGCCGGTGGAAGCTCGCCTCGACCCCGAGACGGGCGAAGCGCCGCGCGATGCGCTCGCCGCCGTTGACCACAGGCTGCGACAGCACCGCCGCATTGGCGGCGACGATCTCGACATGTTTGGCGCGCGCGAGCAAGGGCGCGGCGTCGCCGATCGCCCGCGCCGCCGCCTGGCTGCCGTCCCATGCGGCGACGATGCGGTCGAAACGCGCGGAATCGCGTTGGATGCCGGGCACGACGACGACCGGACGACCGCTCTCGGCGAGAATCGCGCCGGCAAGATCGTGCAAGCTTGGCGGCCGGCCGGGCTCGACCTGTTCGAGCACGACCAAGTCGAAGCCGCGCGCGAAGGCCGGCGCGTCCATCGGTTGAATGGCGTGAGGATCGTCGTAGTCGAGCGCCTCCGCCTCGACGCCGGCGGCGCTGGCCTGGGCGGAGAAACTCGAGAGCGTCGCGCGCGCCTTCGCGTCGCGCGCTTCGCGATCGCCGCGCATCGCGGCGTGGCGCGCCTCCAGCGAGCCGTCGGCGAGCAGCGACAGATCGCGACGCGGCCACAGCGCTGTCAGGCGCGCTTCGACGCGCTTGGCGAACGAAAGCGCGTATGGAATCGCCGCGCGGTCGGTTTCCTCCAGGACGACGAGAATGTCTTTGAGCATAGTCTCCCCCGCGAAGCTCGAGGTCTCGAGACCGAGCTGTTTTCCCATGAGCTTGCCGCGAAACTCCGGTTCAACGCAACAGGATTATGCCGCCCGCCGCGCCGCGCTGAGGGGCCGGCCGGCCGCTTAACGCTTTGTTTGGCTTGAATCGAGTTTGGCGAACGAAGGGTGAAAAAGAACGGTAAAATTCTCCGCATCCGACAAACTCGGACCCGGAGGTCCCTCGTGTCGCGTCGCTTCGCTCTGTGGCTGTCGCCTCTCCTGATCGCATTCGGCGCCACATGCGCCGGGGCGGCCGATTTCAACCGCACCGACATCGGCCCCGGCGGCGCCGATTTCTCCGGCGTCGAGATCGGTCCCGACCTCGGCGTCGCGCTCGGAACAGCGGGCTCGGCCAACATTTCCGGCCCCGCCGGCGGCGCGCACGTCGGCTATAATTTCCAGGCGAGCCGCCTCGTCGGCGGCGTCGAAGGCGATCTGACCTTCGGCTCGATCCGCAGCGGCTCGCTCGGAACGGCCTCCTTCTCCCAGGACTTCCTGTCCTCGGCGCGAGTCAAAGGCGGCTACGTGTTCGGCAATCTGCTTGCCTACGGAACGCTCGGCTGGGCGTGGTCGACGACCGACTACAAATATCTCGGCGATTCGAGCGGCCAGACGGTCAAGGGCCTCGCCTTCGGCGTCGGCGTCGAATACCCGATCACCCGCAACGTCTCGCTGCGCGCCGAATTGCTGCGTTACGATTTCGAGGGCGCGACCTATGTCGTACCGCCGTCGACGCAATCGCTGACGACGTCGACCAACGTCGCCCGCGTCGGCGCGAGCGTGCATTTCTGACGTCGGCCTGCTCGCGCAGTCAGGGGTTCCCTGCCCTTCCTCGTCGATAGTGGCTCGGCGGAACGCCGAGAATCCGCTTGAAGGAGCGACTGAACGACGCCTCGGAATCGTAGCCCAAGCGCTCCGCGACCACCGAGACGCGCGCGCCGTCGCGAACGATCCATTGCCTCGCCTGATCCATCCTCACCTGCGCGAGATAGCGAGCCGGCGTTTCACCGACCATCGCCGCAAACTTGCTGGCGAAGCTCGATCGTGACGCGCCCATCAGCCCGGCCAGGTTCTCCACCGACCACTCGCGCTCGGGATTGGCGTGGATGGCCGCCAGGACGCGGCCAATGTCGGGGTGTCGGACTGCGGCGATCCATCCGCTCGCACCGCTGAAGCCGCTCTCGACCCAAGACCGGATGATCTGAGCGGCAAGGACATCGGCCAGGCGGGCGACGATGCCGCATGCGCCGACGCGGTTCATCGCGATCTCGCTGGCCATGGCGTCGAGCAGATGGAGTGTGGCGGCTTCGCTGTTCATCAGCGCCTTCGCGCGCATGACGTCAGGCATCATCCTCAAGAGCGGGTGCGGACAATCGAGATTGAACCGCATGGAGCCGCAAAAGAGGACGCCGCGCGCCACGCCGGCGCTCGACAAGGGGCCGTCGGCGCCCCACGGCGTCGTGTATCGCCAACGCGGAAATGGATGCGGGACCGCCTCGGGTTCGCTTGCCAGCGCATGCGCTTTCCCATGAGGGACGAGCACGGCGTCTCCCGCGCCAAGCTCCACCCATTCGCCGGCGGGGGAGAAAAGCCAGCAAGCCCGCTCGCCAATGAAATGGAAATAGGCGTCCGCTTGCGCCGGAAACGAGAACGCCCAAGGCGCGTCCAACGCCGAGCGGCCAAATTCGATCCCGTCCAACCGCAAGGCGCGCAAAATGTCCGTCAACGGGTCGACGACAGGGAGCAAGCCAGGTTTGGACGAAACGTCAAACATCTCGGTCTTTCTAACATGGAAACGCCAAACGCTCGATGATCTAAAGCCATGCCGTCGGTCGAGATCGCGAGCCGCCTTGACGGCGTCAGGCGGTTCAATTTTGCGAAAGCTTCTTTATGGCCCAACAGGCTTCGTCGCCCGCCGACGCCTCCGTTTTGCACCCGAACTTCCGCGGACGCCTGAGCGCGGTCATCGACGGGGCCCTTGCCGCCAACCGCCTAGTCGGCGCAGTCGTCGTGGTGAGCGTCGACGGGGCGATCGTCTACAGACGCGCGGCCGGTTTCGCCGACCGTGAATGCGGCGCGCCGATGATCGAGGACACGATCTTCCGGCTGGCGTCCGTATCGAAGCTCTTCGTCGCGACCACTGCAATGGCGCTGGTCGAGCAAGGTCGACTCGCCCTCGACGATTTTGTCGAAGCATGGCTGCCGGCGTTTCGTCCACGCCTTGCCGACGGCCGTTCGGCCTCCATCACCCTCAGGCAGCTTCTGACCCACACTTCCGGCCTGAGTTACGGCTTTCTGGAGCGCAAGGACGGCCCTTACCGCCGCGCAGGCGTCTCCGACGGCATGGACCGATCCGGCCTCACGCTCAAGGAAAACCTGCGCCGGCTGGCCTCGGCGCCGCTGCTCTTCCAGCCAGGCGCGGCCTGGAACTATTCGCTTTCCTTCGACGTGCTCGGCGCCGTGATCGAGAAGGCGTCGGGGCTGGCGTTGCCTGACGCCGTGCGTAGTCTGGTGACGGCGCCGCTGGGTCTTGCGGAAACCGGCTTCTCGGTCGTGGACCCCTCGCGACTGGCGGCGGCCTACGCCGATGCGGCGCCACGGCCGCGTCGAATGGATGAAGACGATCTGATCCCAACAATGCCCGAACTGGCGGGGGTCGCGATGTCCCCCGGTCGCGCCCTCGACGTTGGCGCGTTTCCGTCCGGCGGCGCAGGAATGATCGGCGCCGCCGGCGACACGCTGCGCCTTCTCGAGACATTGCGACAAGGCGGCGGTCCAATCTTGTCGAACACGGCCGTCGCTGAGATGGGCCGCGATCAGATCGCCCCCCTGCCGGTCGCCGGTTGGCCGGGCTGGGGGCACGGCCTGGGGTTCTCGGTGCTTCGGGATCCGAAGGCGGCCGGCGCGTCGGAGTCGGTGGGGACCTGGCGCTGGGGCGGCGCTTACGGCCATTCGTGGTTTGTCGACGCCGCCGAAAAGCTCAGCGTCGTCGCCTTCACCAACGCCGCTTTCGAAGGCATGTCGGGCGGAGGCCGATTCCCTCAGGATTTGTGCCGAGCGATTTACGCCCGCTGAAGAATTGAAACGTCGCGCATCCCGCGCCCGACGGCGCCCCTGCCGGGCGCAATGAGAATGAAGAACCCAAGTCGGAAAAGGCAGGCAAAATGACCAAGCTCAACGCGATCGTGACGACCGAATGGCTCGAGAAGCGCCTCGACGACCCCAGCTTGCGGGTCGTCGACATCACCACTTACTTGCGACAACCCGGCGCCTTCAGCGGCGTGTTTCGGACGGTTCCGTTCGTCGGCGACGAGCCGTCGATTTCCGGCGCGCTTCAAGCCGACTTCTACAAGGGTCTGACCGATGCGCCGAGCGGCGCCGCATTCGCCATTAACGGGACCACCATGCGCTTGACGCTTCATCCTGGAGCCGGAAACGGCGGGAGCTACAAGTTCTGGTCGGGTCGGGAGACTTATGAGGAGGGTCACGTACCTGGGGCGATTTACGCGGACATAAACAACTTCTTCGATCCGAACGGCCAGTTCCCCTACACCGTCGCTTCGCATGAAGCCTTCGCCGAGAAAGCTGGCGAGCTTGGAATCGGCGAACCTGGCACTCACGTTGTCATCTACGATCAGGGCGTCGGCATAAGTTTCTGGGCGTCGCGCCTGTGGTGGCAGCTGCGACTGGAAGGTTTCGACAACGTCGCCGTCCTCGAAGGCGGCTTCGCCAAATGGGCGGCTGAACGGCGGCCCGTCAGTTCAGACCCGCGCGTGCTGCCGCCGATCGCCTTTGCCAGTCGCCGACGCCCCGAGCTTCTCGTTTCGACCGAGGAAGTCGCCGCGGCGATCGGCGACCCTTCCCAGCTCATCGTCGACAGCTTGTCCCCTGCCGACTATAGCGGCGAGGCGTGCTCCTACGGCGGACGAGGCCATATCCCGACCAGCGTCAACGTCTTTTGCAACAATCACACCGACCCACGAGACAATACGCTCCTGGCCGACGACCTGCTGAAGACCCGGCTCGCGCCGCTCGGCGTTTTGGACGTCGACCGAAGAGTGATCACCTACTGCGGCGGAGGCTTTGGGGCCACCTGGAACGCGCTCGTGCTGCATCACCTGGGCAAGACGGACGTCGCCGTCTTTGACGGCTCGATGTTCGAATGGTCCGCCGACCCGACGCGACCGCTCGAAACGTCGCTCTGATTCCCTTCCTGAGCACGGCGCTTCCGCTCGACTTGAGCTGGGAAGAGCGGCGCATGGCTCTTCCGCGCCGTTGGGGGCGCGGCGGACAACCGCAAAGGCCGCCCGCCTCCCCGGCTCACCGCCCCGTCTGGCCGCGATGGCGCAGGAAGGCGTCGGCGAGCACGCAGGCGACCATCGCCTCGCCGACCGGCGCGGCGCGGATGCCGACGCACGGGTCGTGGCGGCCGGTGGTGACGATGTCGGTCTCCTCGCCGCCGCGCGTCACCGTGTGGCGCGGCGACAGGATCGACGAAGTCGGCTTGACCGCAAAGCGCGCGACGATCGGCTGCCCGGTCGAAATGCCGCCGAGGATTCCGCCGGCGTGGTTGGAGAGAAATCTCGGCAGCCCGTCGCCGCCGGCGCGCATTTCGTCGGCGTTCTCTTCGCCGCTCAGCGCCGCGGCGGCGAAGCCGTCGCCGATCTCGACGCCCTTGACCGCATTGACGCTCATCAGCGCGCCGGCGAGTTCGCCGTCGAGCTTGCCGTAGATCGGCGCCCCCCACCCCGGCGGAACGCCCTCGGCGACGACCTCGACCACCGCGCCGACCGACGAGCCCGCCTTGCGCACGCCGTCGAGATAGTCGGCGAAGCGCGCCGCCGCCTCCGCGTCGGGGCAGAAGAACGGATTGCGCGCCGTCTCGTCCCAGTCCCAGCGCGCGCGATCGATCGTCAGCTTGCCGATCTGCACCAGCGCGGCGCGAATGCGCACGCCGGCGACGACCTTGCGCGCGACGGCGCCGGCGGCGACGCGCGCCGCGGTCTCGCGCGCCGAGGATCGCCCGCCGCCGCGATAATCGCGCACGCCGTATTTGGCCTCGTAGGTGTAGTCGGCGTGCCCGGGACGGAACTTGTCCTTGATCTCAGAATAGTCCTTCGAGCGCTGGTCGACGTTGTCGATCGTCACCGCGATCGGCGCGCCGGTGGTGATCTGGCGGCCCGAACGCTCGTCGATCGTCACGCCGGACAGAATGCGCGCGATGTCCGGCTCGCGCCGCTGCGTGGTGAAGCGCGACGTCCCCGGCCGCCGGCGGTCGAGATCGGCCTGGATGTCCGCCTCTTCGAGCGCCAGCAGCGGCGGGCAGCCGTCGACGACGCAGCCGATCGCCGGACCGTGGCTCTCGCCGAAGGTGGTGACGCGAAAGAGATGGCCGAAAGTGTTGTGGGACATGGCGCGGGCTCCGGCGCTTCATACGGAGACGCCGCACCGCCGTCAAACCCACGCCGATCGGCCGCAGCGCGGAAAAACACGCCCCACGGCGGCCAAGCGCGCCCCTCGCGGCGCCGTTCATCGCCAATTCAGGTTGAGTTCGCCATGAAGTCTTCGAGTCCGTCGTATTGAACACCGACTCGCTACGGAGAAACGCAATGTTGAAGCAACTCGCCGCCATCGGCATCGGGGCCGCGCTCATTCTCGCGCCGGTCGCCACCTTCGCTCAGACCGCCACGCCGACCCCGGCTGCGACCCCCGCGCCAATGGCGAAGAAGGTCGTCAAGGCCAAACACGTCGTCAAGAAGCCGGCCGCCAAGCACGTCGTCAAGAAGCCGATGAGCAAGATGAAGATGCCCGCTCCGACGCCGACCCCGACCGAGACGCCCAAGTCGTAAGCGTCGCTTCCGGCCGAAGCCTGGCGCGCCGGCGAAGGTTCGGCGCGCGGGCCTCGTAGGTTCAACGGCCGCTTTCGCCTGACCGGCGAAGCGGCCGTTGTGTTTGATCCTCGTCTCCATACGCTGGTTCGGGAGTCCGTCATGGCGCAGGCCGAGTTCTGGTATGAATTCGCCAGCAGCTATTCCTATCCCGCCGCGATGCGGGTCGAGGCGCTGGCGGCCGAACGCGGCGTCGCGCTGGTCTGGCGGCCATTCCCGCTCGGACCCTTGTTCGCCGGTCAAGGCTGGCGCGACTCGCCGTTCAACCTCTACCCCGTCAAAGGCCGCTACATGTGGCGCGACCTCGAGCGCATCTGTGGCGCGCTCGGCCTGCCGCTGACGCGTCCGGACCCATTTCCGCAGAACAGCTTGCGAGCGGCGCGGGTCGCGCTGGCGCTCGACGACGCCCTTCGCCCCGCGTTCAGCCGCGCCGTCTATCGCGCCGAATTCGCCGAAGGTCGGACGATCGACGCGCCGGCGACCCTCGCCGCCCTGTTGGCCGCCCTCGGCGTCGAACCCGAGCCTCCTCTCGCGCGCGCGATCGAAGACGCCAACAAGACGCTGCTGAAAGTACAGACCGCGCGCGCGATTGCGCTCGGCTTGCCGCGCGCGCCGTGCTTGACGACGCCGGACGGCGAGGTCTTCTGGGGCAACGATCGGCTCGAACAGGGGCTCGATTGGGCGCGCGCCCAAGAACCCCCGACGGGGAAGGCGCGAACATGAGAGCGATGCTGACGGCGGCGGCGCTCGCGTGGCTGTTGGCGGCCGTCGGTGGCGCGAGCGCCGACGAGCGCTGGACGACCTATGTCAACGACCGCTTCGGCACGACCCTTTCCTACCCCGCCGACGTCTTCGCGCTGCAGCCGCCGCCGGAAAACGACGACGGCCGCACGCTGGTCGCCGCCGACGGCGCGAAGATCCTCGTCTTCGCCGGTTACAACGTCGCCAACGACACGCTGGCCTCGAAGCGCGCCTCGCTCAAGGGTCTCGATTACGCGCTCACGAGCTACAACGCGACCGGCAAGAACTGGTTTGTCGTCTCCGGCCATCGCACGATCGGCGGCGTCGATTCGATCTTCTACGAGAAATACGTCGTGTCGGCGGCGGACGTGATTCACAGCCTGATCGTCACCTATCCGGCCAGGCTGAAGGCGCGCTACGACCCGATCGTCGATCGCGTCGCCGCGTCGTTCGCCGGCCCCTGACCCGTCGAAACGCGTTTCGCCCGGTCGCGCGCTCCGGGCAAAAAGCGGACCTAGCCGCGCGGTGACGGAGACCTTCGTCGTGCCCTCTGGACCCCTTACGCGAGCCAATGCGACGCGCCGCCTGCGCCACGCCGTCGATCCGATCGGCAATCTGCTTTCCGAGGCGTTCCATCTTCTCGGCCTGTTCGCGATCGGCGCGGCGACGGTCTGGGCGGCGGCGAGCGCCTTTGTCGCGATGGTCGCCAAAGGCCACGCCTCGCTCGAAGATCTGCTGCTGCTGTTCATCTACCTCGAAATCGGCTCGATGGTCGGCATCTACTTCAAGACCAACCACATGCCGGTGCGCTTCCTGATTTACGTCGGCATCACCGCGCTGACGCGCCATTTGATCGTCGTGGTGCAGAGCGAGGCGGCGCCTGACGTCGGCGTGCTGATCCTCGCCGGCGGCACGCTGGTCATGGCGCTCGCGGTGCTCGTCGTCCGCTTCGCGTCCTTTCACTACCCGAGCGAGAGCGACAAGGCCGAGGAAACCGGGCAGGACGCGTAAACGCGCGCGGCGTCGTCACAGCGCCCCGACCAGCTTCAGCGCGTCGATCTGCGCCGCCGAAAATCCCCGCTCGCGCAGGATCTCTTCGCCGTGCTCGCCTGGTCTCGCGGGCGGGCGGGCGATTTCAGGCGGCGTGCGCGAGAATCGCGGCGCCGGCGCCGGCTGCGGCGCGCCGTCGACGTCGACGAAGGTTCGCCGCGCGACGTTGTGGGGATGGCGCGGCGCCTCGTCGAGGTCGAGCACCGGCGCGACGCAGGCGTCCGAGTCGGCGAGCAGCGCCGCCCATTCGTCGCGCGGCCGCTCTGCGAAGATCGCTTCGAACCGCGCCCGCATCGCCGGCCAGGCGCGCGGGTCCCAGCGGTCGGCGAAGGCACCCGCTTCGACCCCGAGCCCGTCGAGGAGCGCGGCGAAGAACTGCGGCTCCAGCGCGCCGACGGCGACCCACTTGCCGTCGGCGCAGCGATAGACGCCGTAGAACGGCGCGCCGCCGTCGAGAACGTTGGCCTGCCGCTCGCAGCGCCAGAAGCCATTCGCTTTCAGCTTGTAGGTCATCGCCATCAGCAGGCCGACGCCATCGGTCATCGCCGCATCGACGACTTGTCCGCGCCCCGAACCGCGCGCCTCGATCAGCGCGCAGGCGACGCCGAAAGCGAGAAACATCGCGCCGCCGCCGAAATCGCCGAGCAGGTTGAGCGGCGGCGCCGGCGCTTCCTCGGCGCCGATCGCGTGCAGCGCGCCGGTCACCGCGATGTAGTCGATGTCGTGGCCTGCGGCCCCGGCCAGCGGCCCCACCTGGCCCCAGCCGGTGACGCGGCCGAAGACGAGGCGGGGATTGCGGGCGAGGCAGACGTCCGGGCCGAGGCCGAGTCGCTCCATCACGCCGGGGCGGAAGCCCTCGATCAGCGCGTCGGCGCCGGCGACGAGTTCGAGCGCGGCGGCGACCGCCTCCGGCTTCTTCAGGTCGAGGGCGATCGAGCGGCGGCCGCGATCGAGCAGGCTCGCGCCGGCGAGCGCGTCGAACGCGTCGCCGTCCTTCGCCGGCTTGCGATCGATGCGCACGACGCCGGCGCCCATGTCCGCGAGCAGCATGCCGGCGAAAGGCGCCGGCCCGACGCCGGCCATTTCGATGATCTTGACGCCCGCCAACGGTCCCATCGGCGCCCCCTCCCGCTTTTTCGCCGCCATCAATGCGCAAGGCGCCAGCGACGGAAGCAAAGGCTTGCGCAGTCCGCGCAATCGCCCGGCGCTCAGCGGCTTCAAGCGCCTACCCCGCCAAGCAGCAGCGCTTGTACTTTTTGCCACTGCCGCAAGGGCAAGGATCGTTGCGGCCGACGCCGCGCAGCGGATTGACGTAAGGCGCCTCGAAATAACTCCCGTCGCCGCTCAGGCCAAGCTCATCTTCCGCGAACGCGTCGCTCTCCCCGTAGGACCACGACGCAAGCGTCTCGATGGCTTTCTCAAACGGCGTCACGCCATCCGCTTCGAAGCCGCCTAAGCCGGAGGGCTTGTCGCGCGCCAGTTTCACCTGCTGGTCGAAGTCCTTGAGGCCGAACTCGATTGGGTCGACCCAACCATACGCGTGCAGACTTGCGACTTCGGACCGCATGTCGGCGTAGCCGAGATTGGCGGCGGTCGCCGCCCAGGTTTGCCACAAGTATGATTCGTCGCGCGGTTTCATTTCGCGCCGCAGCCGCGCGAGATAGGCGCGCATCTCTTCATCGCTGAGAGTCGCGCGCGCGCGCGTCAGCCAGCCGAGCGCCTCGAGCGCCGCGGCGCGCGCGAATTCGTCGCCGCCTTGCGACTCGATTGCGCCCATCAGCGGCTGTGGATCGCCGTCGCAGAGGTTGATCAGGATCCCTGTCAGCGTCGCGGTCGCCGCGTCGCCGAGAAACTCGATCGCCTCCTCGCTTTCGCCGATCAGCCGGCAGAGCGGCGCATAGGCCCGCGCGTCGCGCTTTTCGCCGCAGAGATGGACGATGAAGAAACTCTCGTCTTCAGCGATCTCGTCGCGCGCCGCCGGGCTGGCGGCGAAGGCGCGAAGCCGGGCGACGAAGCGCGGCGCGGCGGCCTCCCAATGGTCGAGCGCCCATTGCAAAGCCGCGCGCGGCATTTCTTGGGCGTTGGCGAACTGACGCAGAGCCTCGTCGACGTTCATGGGCGTTGATCTCGTGTCGAACGCCCACTTAGCCGCGGCGGCGGCGGTGAGGCAATGGCCTGGTCAGCGCCCCCACAACGCTCGGCCCGCCCCGACGAGCAGCGCGACGCCAGAGGCAAGCGCAAGCAGGAGCGCGATCCGGCCGACGGCCCGCCCGCCGCTCTGGCCGGCAAGCCGCGCGCCGAGAAACGAGGCGACGAGCGCGACCGGCGCCACGACCGCGAACAGGCGCAAGTCGGTCGGGTCGACGACGCCGGTGCGCGCATAGGCGGCGAGCGTCAGGACGGCGACGACGACCGCAAAGGCCTTGATGGTCGCGCGACGCGGCTCCCGTTTCCAGCCGCGCAAGCGCGTCCAGATCGCCGGCGGCGCGCCGGCGAGGCCGCTGAACCCGCCCAGGACGCCGCCGACGACGCCGACAAAGGCGTCGGCGCTGAATCCGCCCGCCTTGACGCGCGCGGAATCGCCGACCGCCAGCGTGGCGACCCCGTAGATCGTCAGCAGCGCCCCAATCGCCAGCCGAAAGCGCAAGGGGTCGGCGTTGTGCAGCAGGAAGACGCCGAGCGGCACGCCGAGCGCGCCGCCGACCACGAACGGCGCGACGCGCTTGAGGTCGAATGCGCCACGCAGCGGAAAGAGGCGAACGACCGCGCCGAGCAGCGCGCCGAACACGGCGAGCGGCGCAGCGAGCGGCGGCGGCAGAATCCACGCCCACAGGCTCATCGCGACAAACGGAAATTCGAACTCGGCGGCGCCCTCGACGAATCCGGCGAGCGCCGCCCCGAGCGCAACGGCGCCGATGGTGAACCAGGCGGCGGGCGGCATGGCGGTTCAGCCGCCGCCGCGGCGGCGCAATGCGGCCTCGCGGATGCCGGTCAAAGTCGTCGCCGGCGCAATCGCTTCCGGATCGATCTTCACATGCAGGATCGACGGCTTGCCGGACGCCAGCGCGCGCGCGAAGGCGGGCGCGAACGCCTCCGTCGTCTCCACCGTTTCGCCGTGGCCGCCGTAGGCGCGCGCCAGAGCGGCGAAGTCGGGATTGCGCAGTTGGGTCGCGCTGACGCGGCCGGGATATTCGCGCTCCTGGTGCATGCGGATCGTCCCGTACATGCCGTTGTCGACGACGACGACCACCACCGGCAGATCGTATTGGACGGCGGTGGCGAATTCCTGGCCGTTCATCAGGAAGTCGCCGTCGCCGGCGA
>Ga0181516_10002919_pt1 | contig 11785 bp, 9 predicted proteins | sample PEATcosm2014_Bin_25_FD_121104 | JGI IMG/M metagenome (GOLD analysis project Ga0181516, IMG submission 121104) | Peatland microbial communities from MTU Mesocosm Facility, Houghton, MI, USA - PEATcosm2014_Bin01_10_metaG | ecosystem: Environmental > Terrestrial > Soil > Wetlands > Peat | place...
ATTGGAAACCGCCAAGCGCCTCGGCATCGGCCGCCAGACGCTTTACAACAAGATCAAAGCCTACGGCATTGACGTTTAGGCGGGATTTTTTTCAATGACGGAGTTTTCCCCCAATGCGCCTGCGCCGAAACCGGCCGGGCGCATTGGTGGTTTTTAAGTTGCCTCGAACGCCGGGCGGTCTAACTTGTCCATCACACATGAAACTATTCTTGGCCCTCCTGCTGACGACATTGGCTGCTTTCCGCGTGGCGGCGCAGATGAGCGTGGAACTGGCGCTGGAGCAGGACCAGTTTTTGCCGAACGAATCTGTCCGCGTGGCGGTGAAAATCACCAACCGCTCCGGCCAGCCGGTGCAACTGGGCGCGGACGCCAGCTGGCTCACGTTCAGTGTGGAATCAGAGGATGGTTTTGTCGTCGTCAAAAACGCCGAGGTGCCGGTGGTGGGCGAGTTTGATTTGGAATCCTCGCAGATGGCGACGAAGCGCGTTGATTTGCAGCCGTATTTTGCGATGGGCCGGCAGGGCCGCTACAAGGTCACCGCCACCGTGCATGTGCCGCAATGGTCCTTGACGCTCAACAGCGCGCCCAAAAGTTTCGATGTCGTCAACGGCGCGGAATTATGGTCGCAGGAATTCGGCGTGATGGTGGCGACCAACACCGCGCCGGAGCCGCGCAAATATACTCTGATCGAGGCGAACTATCTCCGCGAACAATTACGCCTGTATGTGCAGGTCAGCGACCGGGACAGCTCGCAGGTTTTCAAGGTGGCGCCGCTCGGGCCGCTGGTGTCGTTCAGCTCGCCGGAGGCGCAGGTGGACCGCGTGAGCCAGTTGCACGTGCTCTGGCAGACCGGCGCGCAAACCTTCAGCTACACAACCGTGAGTCCGGACGGCAGCGTTCAATCGCGGGATACTTACAGCAACTTCAACTCGCGTCCACGTCTGACGGTGGACGCCAATGGCCAAGTGGTGGTGTTTGGCGGCGTGCGGCGGGCCAAGCCTTCGGACTTGCCGGCCGTGCAATTGCCCGAAGCGACGCCCGCCACGCCGGTCAGGCCATAGTCACGGGCCGGATCCCAGCGGCCCGGCTGTTTACTTCCGCAAATCTTCGGCGGAGGTGCAAAGATTCTGCATTGCCCGCACCACCATGGTCGCGCGCGTCACGGCATTGTCCTGCGTTTCGCCAAAAAAGGTCTTCAGCTTCAAGCGCACGGCGGCGATGTATTCGCCGTTGCGGTCGTGCATCGGCATTGTGATCAGCACCGCGCCGATTTCGCGCCCGAAGGAAACCGTGCCGGACTGGATGGCCGCCCGTTCCGCGTCCGTGCCGGGCTGGCCGATCTCCGCCGGATCCTTGCTGGCGAGGACGCTTGTGGTGTCATTCGTGTTGAGCGTGTAAATGCGCAGGCCGAGAATCCGCGGCTGCTTTTCCAAAATGCTGTTCACCAGCGACTGTGCGGCAGGCACTACCGGTGTGTATTCCACGGTCGCGTCGGCGAAATAGCTCACCGCGTCGGACTTGGTCCAGAATCCAATCTTGCCTTCAGTGAACGTGTTGTCGCCCAGCGTGGGCATGACGGGCTTGCCGTCGAGCGAAACGGTGATGTGGTTGCCCTCGCATTGCACGCCGAGCTGATGCCACGCGCCCGCCGCGAGGTCGTAATCCGGCCCGATGGGGTCCGAACGCACGCCGTCCACCACCTTGTAAAAGCGGATATTCCGGCCGAGCGCGCTGGCGCGGACCACGTAAAAATTCGAGGTGTTTTGAAACCGGAACACCACCCCGGCCATCTGTTCGATCACGCCGCTGACGATTTTAAACCGCGTGGTGAACTTGAAATCGCGGAACTTTTCCGGTTCATAAATGAACATCGGGAAACGCTCGTCCGTCGCGTCCTGGCTTGTCTGGGCCAGCACGCTCTGGTCGGCCACGTTCGGCGCCTTGTCAGTCAGCGGCGCAAACGCCGACGGCACCTGGTCCTGCAAAATCTTCCACGCGCCCGGCTGGCCGTCGCCGAGGAGCGCGGCGTGAAAATTCGTCAGCGCACCGCTCGCCGCCAGCTCGCCGAAATTGAACTGTAGTTCCGCGCCGACGACCCGCCCGGCGAGGGCGACGCTCAACAGCCAGATAGAAATTCGCATTCACCCATCCTAGCAGAAGCCCTCCGGCGCTGGCAAAATAGTTTTGCCAATTGCCGCCGGTCGCCCAAACTGGGGCATGAAATTCATCCGCCTGCTGCCGGCCCTGACCGCCTTGATCGGTGTCGCCGCCGTTTCCGCCCGTGCCGCCGAGTTGAAACTCGCGGCCATTTTCGGCGGCAACATGGTCTTGCAACAAAATCAATCCGTGCCCGTGTGGGGCTGGAGCGGCGCCGGCGATGCCGTGACGGTCTCCTTCGGCGGCCGGACGGCCTCCACGCACGCCGGCGCGGACGGCAAATGGCTCGTCAAGCTGGGCAAACTCCAAGCCTCTGCCCGCCCGCAGTCGCTCGTTGTCACCCGGAGTTCCCCCGCCGCGTTTCCGGGCACGACCGACGGCCTCAGCCCGCAGGTGTATTCAATAACTCTTACCAACATCCTAGTCGGCGAAGTGTGGCTCGCCTCCGGCCAGTCGAACATGGAGAAACCCATCGGCGCCCAGCCCGGCCAGAAGCCCACGTTCAATGCCGAAGCCGAACTCGCCGCCGCCAATTATCCGAACCTCCGCCTTTTTCATGTGCAGAAAAGCCTTGCCGCCACGCCCCTCGCCGACCTGACGAAGTTCTACCCGTGGCAGGCCTGCAATTCCAATGCGCTCGACAGCACCCATTTCTCCGCTGCTGCGTATTTCTTTGGCCGCGAAATTCACACCAATCTCAACGTCCCCGTCGGCCTCATCGAATCAGACTGGGGCGGCACACGCATCGAACCGTGGACGCCGCCGGCCGGGTTTGCCGCCGTCCCGTCGCGGGCCGGGCTGGCCCAAACCAAAATCACCAGCACCAACAAGCTTTCCAACACGCATCCGACTGTGCTCTACAATGCCATGATCGCACCGCTTGCCGGCTTCGCCCTGCGCGGCGCCATCTGGTATCAGGGCGAATCCAACTTAATGGGCACCAACGCCAATAATAATTACCGGCTTTATCCCGACCTGATGGCCGCGCTGGTCGGCGGCTGGCGGCAGGTCTGGGGCGAGGGCAATTTCCCGTTCTACTTCGTGCAGATCGCGCCGTTCAAATATTACGGCGGAAAATTGCGCCGCGTGAACTCGCCCGAGATGCTGCCGGAATTCTGGACGCTGCAATCCCGCGCCGCCCGCCACATCAAAAACACCGGCATGGCCGTGACCACCGACCTCGTGGACAACCTTGACGACATTCATCCGCGCGACAAGGCCAGCGTGGGCCATCGCCTCGCGTTGCTCGCCTTGGACGAGACCTACGAAAAAGAAGTCGTCAGCTCCGGCCCCGTCTTCCGCAAAATGAAAATCGTCGGCGACCACGCCGTGTTGAAATTCAACCATGCCCACGGCGGCCTCATCAGCCAGGGCAACCGGCCTTTGACGTGGTTCACGCTGGCCGGCGCGGACGGAAAGTTTGTTCCCGCCACCGCGAAGATTGTGGGCGACACCGTGGCCGTGTCCGCCGCTGGCATTGCCAAACCGGTCGCGGTCCGTTTTGCGTGGGATGAGACCGCCCAGCCGAATCTCGCCAACGCCGCCGGCCTCCCCGCCGAACCCTTCCGCACCGACGCACCGGTGAACTGAACCGCCCGGCCGCCGGTCAGGTTTTTACAAAGCTAACGGAGGCAATGAAGGAGGGAAATCTGTGGATTCCCGGCGGCTCCAGCCGGCTTGGCAAACATGGATGACCAGGTGAGCCGGCACAAGCCGCGCAGCGTCTGGACGGCGCCGGCTTGAGCGGCGATTTCGTGCGGACGAGCGCGTGGGGAGGACCAGCAGGTTCGGCGCGTTTCCAGAGCGATGCTGAAGCGGGTAATTCCCTGCGCTCCGCGAATCAGCCGGCTTTTCAATTCGTCAATGCGCGCCGGCAACGTCAAATCCACCTCGGCAATTTCTCAAACGGCGTCCCTCCGTTTCCTGCCTTCGCTTTTGTGCAGTTTTGCCGGCGGCCGGGAAAGTCAGACCACCGCTTCTTTTTCCTCGACGTTTTCCAGCTTCAATTCGTCCAGCGCACGGAAACGGCTGGCGGCAAAACCGGCTTCCACGCCGAGATTGTTGGTGGGATTGTAAAGCCCGACGAGCAGCAGCGACGGTTCCAGCACGCGGCGCATGTCCATGATGAGTTCGTCCGCCCGCACGCCCACGCGCACGGCGCGGACGACGTAAACGGTGTCCAAAACCGGCAGCGCGAGGTAAAGCTGCTTGACTGTCTCCGGCCATTTGTCATCCACGAGCACAACTTTTTGTCCGACGTTGAACATAAAACTGCGAGCAATGCTTGGTCAATACGGCAGCGGAAATTTCGCCGTGAGTTCGCGCACCCGGGCGCGAACCTTGTGCGCGGCCTCGACGTTTTTGATGTCCATCAGCACTTCGGAAATCATGTCGGCAATCGCCGCCATCTCCGCTTCCTTCATGCTGCGCGTGGTGCTGGCCGGCGTGCCGAGCCGGATGCCACTGGCCTGGAACGGCGAGCGCGTCTCGAACGGAATCGTGTTTTTGTTCACGGTGATGCCGGCCTCGTCCAGCGCGATCTGCGAATCCTTGCCGGTGATGCCTTTGGCGCCGACGTCCACCAGCATCAGGTGATTGTCCGTGCCGCCGCTGACGAGGCGATAGCCATTGCGCTTCATGCCGTCGGCGAGCGCGACCGCGTTTTTAACGATCTGCTGCTGATACGCCTTGAAACTCGGCTGCAACGCTTCGTGAAAACAAACCGCCTTGCCGGCGATGACGTGCATGAGCGGTCCGCCCTGGATGCCGGGGAACGCCTGTGAATCAATTTCCTTGGCGTATTTTTCGCGCGTCAAAATCAATCCGCCACGCGGACCGCGCAACGTCTTGTGCGTCGTGGTCGTCACGAAATCCGCGTGCTCCATCGGACTCGGATGAATGCCCGCCGCCACGAGGCCGGCGATGTGCGCGATGTCCGCGAGCAGATACGCGCCGACTTCGCGGGCGATCTCGCCCATGCGCTTGAAATCAATGATGCGCGGATACGCGCTCGCGCCGATGGTGATCATCTTCGGCTTGTGTTCGCGCGCCATCGTGGCGATCTGGTCGTAATCAATCCGCTCGGTCTCCTTGTTCACGCCGTAGTGGACGATCTCGAAAAATTTGCCGGAGAAATTCGCCTTGTTGCCGTGCGTCAAATGGCCGCCGTGGCTCAAATCCATCGTCAGCATCTTGTCACCCGGTTTCAGGAACGCAAAATAAACCGCCATGTTCGCGCCGGAGCCGGAGTGCGGCTGGACGTTGGCATGTTCGGCGCCGAACAGTTTCTTCGCGCGGTCAATCGCCAGTTGCTCGACGACGTCCACGTTTTCGCAGCCGCCATACCAGCGTTTCTTGGGATAACCTTCGGCGTATTTGTTGGTCAGCACCGAGCCTTGCGCTTCCATCACGGCCGGGCTGGTGAAATTTTCGGAGGCGATCAGCTCGATGTTTTCCTGCTGACGCACGCGCTCGCGCTCGATCGTCGCGGCGATTTCCGGATCAACATTGATCAGGCGCAGATTGGCGGCGGGAAATTTAGCATCCATTTTCAGCACGCGGCGTTCGTGGCGTCCGCCTTCGAACTTGGCGTTGAGGAAGGCTTCGAGAATTTTTTTGGCGAGATCGGGCGCTGTGTTTTTTCCGCTCAAGCAAAGGACGTTGACGTCGTTGTGCTGGCGGCAGAGCGCGGCGGCGGTGGCGTCGCCGATCAGCGCGGCGCGCACGCCGGAAATTTTGTTGGCGGTGATGGTCACGCCCACGCCGCTGGTGCAGACGAGCAGGCCCAACTCGGCCTTGCCGGCGGCGACGGCTTCGGCAACAGGCTTGGCAAAGTCAGGGTAATCATCCGCCGGGTCTTTGGCGTTCGCGCCGAAATCGGCGACGGTCAGGCCGCGTTCGCGCAGGAACGCCTTGAGCGTCTCCTTGAGTTCAAAGCCGCCATGATCCGCGCCGAGCGCGAAGTTCGACGGTTTGGCGTTGGCATCGGCGGGCGATTTTGACAGCAGATTGTGTTGTTCCATAAATTTCAAAAGCGTGGCGATGCCCTGTTCGATCTGGTCGCGGCATTCGACATAAGTCTGATACGGGCTGCCGATGGGGTCGCTGATGTCCTTTTCGTAAGGTTCCAGCGTCTCGTCGAATTCGCGCAGCAAAAAAGTCTTCTCCGCCAGCTGGGGATAGAGCAGGCTCACGGTGTCCACGTGGCTGTGGGTCATGCCGAAAATGTAATCCGCCGAGCGCACCAGCTCGGCGGTGAGCGCGCGGCTCCGCTGATGCGAAATATCAATGCCCAGTTCGCGCATTGCCGTCACGGAATGGTGCGTGGGCGGCTGGCCGTCAATCGCGCCCAGGCCGGCCGACAGCACGCGGAAATCGCCGCGGCCTTTGACGGCGTGGCGAAAAAGCCCTTCGGCCATCGGACTGCGGCAAACATTGCCCGTGCAGAGAAAAAGAATCGTCTTCATCAAAAACCGAGTTGTAAAAGGTGGTAGGCCGGAAGCCAATCGTCAATCCGAAAGCAGTGGCTTCAATTGAAAATAATTCGTGCGCCGGTGGCTGATGAACCCCATTTCCGGCGGTCGCAGGCCGCCGCTGCCGCCAAAGGATCCTTGCGCCATCGGCAAGGCGCGTCAGCCGCGTGCTTGATGCCAAACCGCCAGCGCTTGGAGGAAATCCACCGCGCGCGCCAAAGCTGGATCGCGGATGACCGGTTGCGGCGGGGCGGCGCGCGGCGACGGAGCGGAGGCGTCTTCCTCGCCGTCTTTGACTTTCTGGCGCACCAATTCCTCCTCGCTGGTATGGTCCACGAACGACAGCAGGTTGTTGGTGGCCGGCCACGCCACCGCGCTGTTGGTGGCGGACATGGCGAAGGGATTTTCCTCAAACTTTTTTTCATCTGCCAGGCTCGCGACGACGGGGATGTCCGGCGAAATTTTCTCCGCTGCACTGGTGCTGCCGATGACGATGCCGCAGCCGGCCGCGCGCAATTGCGCCGCCAGGCGCGCGGCCGCGTCCTGCGTCTGGCTGTTCACGAGAATGGCCAGCGGCAGTTTTTTATGCGTGAAATAGTCGGCGGCAGCGGTGGCATTGCCGCCCGAGGCAAACCGCAGATCGAGAATGATGCCGGTGACGGGGTTGGTCGGTTCGGCGGCGCGGAGCTGGTCCGGCAGATTTTCGGTGAGCTGATTCACCCGCACGCGGAGCAGGGTGTTTGCCAACAGTGAAAGGTCCGCGTCCGCCGCCCGGCTGGGCGCGCCGAGGCTGCTGAGGGCGAGAAACAAAATCACGCATTTTTTCATTGGCGAAAAAATGCGCGAGGCGGGACGGAAAGTAAAGGGCGCGGGTGGCAATTGGTCTTAATTCCGTTCCCCGGACGTCGTGTGGCACGAGCGGCAAATGAGTTTGAAAAAAAGCACGGTCATCAGTCTGGCGTTTTTTTCATCCGCCGCCGGCAGCCGGTTTTGGAAACGTCATCATCCGGGCCAAATCGCATTTGACACTCCGGCCACGGTGCGACAACGTCTCGGCGGTTGCGCTGGAAGATTTTTCGCCGCCGCGCGGATGGGACTTGAACTGCGGCCGGGAGTTGACCGGTTTTTCGTGCGGCGGCATCCCATGCAAATCCGTTCCAACCCTGATATTCCGGCAGCCAACGGCGGCGGGCGGTGGTTCCAAATTCTTTTGGGATTTGGACTGCTGGCGAGCCTGGTCCTGATGGTGGCGGCCAGCCATGGCGACCTGTGGCTGGATGAGGTGATGACGCTGGAAACTGCGCTCGGCGCGGATAGCTGGCCGGCCATTTTCACGCAACATGCCGATGACAACAACCATCTGCTCAACTCTTTTGTTCTGCGGCTGCTGGGCTGGCAGCAACATCTGTTTGTCTATCGGATTCCGGCCGTGGGGTTCGGCGTCGCGACCGTGGTGGCGCTGGCCTTCACCGCCCGCCGCTGGAGCCGCGACGCGGCGGTGTGGGTGGTTTATCTGGCGGGATTGTCTTATCCATTTATTTTGTATTCCTCGGAAGCCAGAGGCTATCCGGCGGCAATGTTCTTTGCCGTGACCGCATTTGAAATGCTGCAGCAATGCTGGGAACGCGGCTCGTGGACGAGGCTGGCCTTATTTTGGCTGTTACTGTGCCTGGGTTTTCTCGCGCACTTTTCCTTCGTCATGATTTTGCTGGCGCTCGGTGGCTGGTCGGTGGTGCAGGAACAGCGCGCCGCAAATTCTTGGCGCCGCGCGGCGGTGAACCTCGCAAAATTTTATGCGGTTCCCGCCGTTTTTGTGGCGGGCGTTTATCTTTTTTTCATCCGGCACATGACCATTCTCGGCGGGCCGGTTTATGGGCGCTGGGAAATTATTGCGTCCGCCGCCGCCCACGCGCTCGGTATTCCCGATGTTGCCGGATTGCGGCTGATGGCGGTGATGGTTGCGTTGGCACTCGCCATTTATGGCGGCTGGAAGCTTTTCCAGCAGCGTCGTTCCGAATGGATCTTTTTTGGCTTGGTGCTGCTCGTCGCCCCGGCCTTGACGGTGGTTGTGCTGCAACCGAAATTTTTATACTTCCGTTATTTCCTGGTGTGTTTTCCTTTTTTCTATCTGCTGCTGGCCAGTTTTTTTGCGCCCTGGTTTCGCGTTCAGGAATCATAAGGCTGATGCCGCTGCTGTTGCTGCTGGCCATGACGACGGGCCATCTGCTCAAGATTTCAGTCTTGCTTGATCTGGGCCGTGGCCATTATCGGCGCGCACTTGAAGACATGGCGGCGGCCACGCCCGGTTCGCGCCTGCGGATTGGCAGCGACAGCGATTTCAAAAATGGCAAGCTGCTGCGTTTTTACGGCCAGCTGCTGCCGCCGGCCAAGCACCTCGAATCTGTTCCGCACGAGCAAGTCGCCGCGGAGAAACCGGACTGGCTGGTGGTGCGTTATCTGCCGGGCTATCCGAGCCTGCTGGTCGGCGGCGCGGTGAAATATGACCTATATTCGATTTATCCCTTTTGTGGCCTGTCCGGCATGGATTGGTCGGTTTACCCGCTGGCGGCCGAGGTGGGAACAAATGTAAATTCAGCGTTGATGAAAATCAGAACCGCTTTGGATTTGCCCAAGCCCGGAAATTGAACCATCGCGACGGAAAATTTCGTTCACACGCTGCCGGCCTGTCTGGGCTGATTGGAAAAATTTTCGCGATCCGTTTGCAGCCCGGCGATCTGGCGCGCAATGCATTCGTTTCCCGCGCAATTTTTCCTGCCTGCTGTTGCCTCCACAAAACCATCACGAGGCCAGCAATCAAAATCATGGCGGCCCGAAGAATTTTACCAAGCTTCAAAGCTGCAGCCGGTATCCGCCCCCCGGCGCGCGGACAAGCAAAATCGGGTTTGACTTGGCCGACGAATTGCGCCATCATGGCCGCGAGTTGACTGCGAAATTCCCCCTGCCGTATTGAGGACAATACCTCAAGCGCTCGGTTAAAAAATCATTTTGAACTTTTTCTGAAGCCGTGCGTCCAATGCGTGACCCTTTCGCCACGCCGGATTGTGGCAGCCGAAATTCCCCGTCGCTCAAAAAAATTATTTTATGGCCAGAGTTGCTACCAAGAAGACGCCCACTAAAAAGTCAGCCAAAGCAGTTGCCGCTGCGGCGGTCGTTGCGGAAACACCGGTCGTTGAAACTCCGGTTGTCGAAGCGCCGCAGGTCGAAACTCTCGTCGAGGAAATTCCGGTGGCTGCCAAAGCCCCGCCGGTGATCAAACCGCCGGTCGAACGGCATCGGCACGTCCCGGCTCCGGCGGCACCGCCCAGCGAACCGGAAATTCCGGCCGAACGAACGTTGGACAGCATCAAGGCGGCCGCGCAGGCGGATGCCCAAAAAGATGTGTCGAATTTTTCCGCGCCCACCACCTCGGCGGAATTGCGTCCGCCCTCCGCGCCCGTCGAGCCGACCGGCGAGGACACGCGGCTCGCCGAACGCCGCGGCTATCAGCGCGACAAGATCGCCACGTCGTTGAACATCGCCAAGCTGCAAGGAATGCAGATGAGCGAACTCAACACGATGGCCAAGGAATATGGCGTGGAAAATTTCGGCACGATGCGCAAGCATGAGGTCATCTTCCACATTCTCGAAAAAAACGCGCAGCGCGCCGGCGTGCTGTTTTCCGAGGGCGTCATCGAGGTGCTGCCGGAAGGCTTCGGCTTTCTGCGTTCGCAGAGTTTCAATTATCTGCCGTGCCCGGAGGACATTTACGTTTCGCCGTCGCAGATCCGCCGGTTCGATTTGCAGACCGGCAATCTGGTCGCCGGCCAGATCCGGCCGCCGAAGGAAAAGGAAAAGTTTTTCGCGCTGCTGAAAGTCGAGGCCGTGGACGGCGAGGAGCCGGACAAGGCCAAAGACAAGACGCACTTTGACAATTTGACGCCGCTGTTTCCGAACCGCCGCTTCATCCTCGAAACGGCGGCGGATGAATTGAGCACGCGCGTTCTCGATTTGGTCTGTCCGATTGGCAAAGGCACGCGCGGCCTGATCGTCGCGCCGCCGCGCACGGGCAAAACGGTGCTGATGCAAAAAGTCGCCAACGCGATTTTGAAGAACAACCCGGAGTCGTATCTGTTCATCCTGCTGATTGACGAGCGGCCGGAAGAAGTCACGGACATGGAACGCTCCTGCAAAGGCGCGGAAGTGATTTCCTCGACGTTTGACGAGCCGCCGGAGCGGCACGTGCAAGTTGCCGAAATGGCCATCGAAAAAGCGCGCCGCATGGTCGAGCACAAGCGCGACGTGGTCATTTTGCTCGACTCGATCACGCGTCTCGCCCGCGCCTACAACACCGTGCAGCCGCACTCCGGAAAAATTCTTTCCGGCGGCGTGGACGCGAATGCGTTGCACAAGCCGAAACGCTTTTTCGGCGCGGCCCGCAACATTGAAGAAGGCGGCTCGCTCACGATCATGGCGACGGCGCTCGTGGACACCGGCAGCCGCATGGACGAAGTCATCTTTGAAGAGTTCAAGGGCACGGGCAACATGGAAGTGCACCTCGACCGCGCGCTGGTGGACCGCCGCATTTTCCCGTCCATCAACATCGAGCGTTCCGGCACGCGCAAGGAAGAGCTGCTCTACCATCCTGACGAAGCCAGTCGCGTGGTGATTTTGCGCCGGGCGCTGACGGGCGTGCCGCCGGTCGAGGCGATGGACCTGATGCTCGGAAAACTCAAGAAGACCAAGAGCAACATTGAGTTTCTGCTCAACATGGGCGTGAGCTAAGGCAGTCTGACTGTCCCTTTTTTGGCGGCGGTGTGGCAATTTTTGGTGTGTGAATGCCAAAGAAGGTTTCGCCGCCGCCGCTTTTTTGCTATATTTAAGAGGCAGTAAAATGAAGCACTTAACCAATTCCAACCGGCTGCCGCTCGTCGCGGCGGCGCTGATGTTCCTCGCCGCCGGATGTGGCCGCGACACGGTCAAGGTCTATAAAGTGGATTCCAGCGACACGGTGGTCACGCCGCCGCCCGCTGCTGCTGCTCCAGCGGCAATGCCCGCCACGATGCCGGACGGTTTGCCGGTGCCGGACAATAGCGGCCAGCCGAAATTGAAATACACTTTGCCGGACGGCTGGAAGGAAAAGGCATTGACGCAGATGC
>Ga0181516_10002920_pt1 | contig 11783 bp, 6 predicted proteins | sample PEATcosm2014_Bin_25_FD_121104 | JGI IMG/M metagenome (GOLD analysis project Ga0181516, IMG submission 121104) | Peatland microbial communities from MTU Mesocosm Facility, Houghton, MI, USA - PEATcosm2014_Bin01_10_metaG | ecosystem: Environmental > Terrestrial > Soil > Wetlands > Peat | place...
TCCGATGGGCCAGAGTCAGGCTTTTGCCCAATCCATGCCTGGCACTGAGCAGGCTCCTCCGCCGGCTGCCGACAATGGCCAGCAAGCTACGGAACAACCGCTCGGTCCGGAACAGTTGCAGCAGTTGGTGGCGCCAATCGCACTTTATCCGGATTCGCTGGTAGCGCAGGTTCTTGCTGCTGCCACTTACCCGACGCAGGTGGTCGAGGCCGACCGCTGGAGACAGTCTCAGGGTAACGCCGCCGCCGACCAGATTGCCGCGGGCGCAGACACCCGTAACTGGGATGCCAGTGTGAAGGCTCTGACCGCCTTCCCGACCGTGCTGTCTCAGATGGACAAGAACCTGCAGTGGACGACCGACCTGGGCAACGCTTATTACAATCAGCCGCAAGATGTGATGGATGCTGTACAGGCAATGCGCCAGAAGGCGCAAAGTGCAGGCAATCTGAACAGCACTCCACAGCAGACTGTCACTGCGGAAGGTGGAGCGATTGCAATCGCACCCGCAAATCCAACCGTGGTCTACGTGCCTGTCTATAATCCCTGGACGGTATGGGGATCGCCATATCCGGTGTATCCGGGCTTCTACTATGCGCCGCCTCCGGGAATCTTCTGGGGTGGTCTGGCAATCGGCTTCGGCGTCGGCATCGGAATTGGCTTATGGAGCCACTGGGGCTGGGGTTGGGGTCACTGGGGAATGGGCTGGGGCCCGCGCTGGGGTGGACGTGGTGTGTTCTATAACCACAACACTTACATCACGCGCAGCAGCACGGTGATCAATCATGGCTATGGCCGTCCTGGTGGACCGCCCCGTAGCTTTGCCGGAACACGCGGCTCCTTTGCGAGACCGGGTGCACGGCCGGGCGGCGCAGCGTATCGCGGCGGAGCGGCAGGCAGACCGGGTGGGAGCTATAACCGTCCGGGAGGCGCGGCGCGTCCCGGTGGATCATACAACCGGAGCACGGCTGGCGGCGCACGTCCGGCAGGAAGCTCTAACCGGGGATCAGTTGGTGGAGGCGCACCACACGCTAATAACAGCCATGCAAGTGCTCCACGCGGAGGCGGCGGTGGCCGTCCCAGCGGCGGTGGCGGACATGCTTCCGGTGGACATGCTTCCGGCGGGCACGAGTCCGGCGGGCACCACGGGAAGTAAGAAAACAACCAATAGTTGAAATTAGAAGGGAGGCCAAACCGGCCTCCTTTTTTTGCGTGCTAACAACTCTGTCGATTCCTTGTTATTGGGCAGCAGTTCTCATGATATTATCGGCGCAATCTCTGCATTCCGTTTTCGGTAGGCAAAAAAGTACAAATTAGAAGGAGCCCCGGCCGATGAGAAGCCGCCCGATAGCTGTTTTATTTGTTTTTCTAGCGTCGCTATTTGCTTGCTCTGCCTTTGGTCAGACCTTCCGCGGCAGCATTCAAGGAACGGTATTGGACCCCTCCGGAGCCGCCGTGGCTGGTGCACAAGTGAAAGTCTTCAGTCCCGGGACTGGCCTGGTGCGCAATGTCGTCACCAACGGACAGGGCGAGTATGTGACCAGCGAACTTCCACTGGGCACATACAATGTGACCATCGGAAAAGAGGGATTTCAGACGATCACGCTGACCCAGATCCCGGTAAGCGTGGGCTCGCCCGCTCGGGCCGATGCCAAACTTACGACCGGTCAGGTGAAAGAACTGGTTGAGGTCAGCGCCGACGTGCCACTCGTAGAGACCAGTTCCAACAATACGGGCGGAACAATTGCAGCCACGGAAGCGGCCGAACTCCCGGTAAATGGACGTGATTTCACAAAGTTACTGGAACTCGTTCCGGGCGCCACGAGCGATCCGGTGGGTTCGACGGAATCGGCTGGCTCGTACGGACTTTTCAGCCTGAACGGTAATCGCGGCCGCTCCAACAACTATCTGCTGGACGGCACAGACATGAACGACGGCTATCGCAACCTGCCCTCCATCAACCAGGCGGGCGTCTGGGGATGCCCCAGTACGATTCTCCCGATGGATGCGCTGGCGGAGATTCCAGTGACAGGCAGCCCTGAGGCGGAGTTCGGACGCAGCTCGGGTGCGACAGTTAACATCGTGACCAAGTCGGGCTCCAACCAGATTCACGGCACCGCCTCTGAGTACTTCCGCAACGCCGCACTCGGCGCGCGGAACTACTTCAACACCACCGACCAGCCCAAGAATTCTTTTGATAATCATCAGTTCGGCGGATCCGCAGGCGGCCCGTTCGTCAAGGACAAGTCGTTCTGGTTCGTGGCCTACGAAGGACAGCGCGAGAACGGCGGATTGCCACAGCTAGGTTACGTGCCGACGCAGGCTGATATCAATGCCTTCACTGCAGGCGGCGGGACCATTAATCCAGTCATCGTGAAGTTGCTGGCGCGCAATCCCTGGGGAGTGCTACCAACAACCGGCACCGGCCCATCACCAGAGACGTTCACCACACCGTTCCTGAACAACAGCGACAATGTGATCTTCAAACTCGACCAGCACCTGCACTTGTTCAGCGCTGGCGACCTGCTGACCGGACGTTACTTCTACAGCCATGGCACCCAGAGCTTCCCACTGGGCATGCTGAATACGGGCGGTGGCGCTCCCGGAAGCAACACCACAACGCCGACGCACGTAAACATCGTCTCGCTTTCCTATACTTCCGTTCCGAAGAACAACGTGATTGTGGAAGTCCGCGGCGGCTACAACCGTTTCCTGCAGCAATTTCTGCCGCAAGACATCAAATTCAATCCTGCCGACATTGGTCTGAACACTCTACCGGTAGAAGAAGCCGCTTCCACGCGTGATTACGGATTGCCGACCATCAAGATCGCCAACGGCGCATATAGCCCGCTTGGAGCAACGGCGAGCGATGCGCGCGGGCGTGTTGACACCAACTACCAGCTCTTTGGAAACCTCTCCATCACCAAGGGCAAGCACAATTTCAAGATGGGCTATGAGTGGCGCCGCACGTTCATCAATAGCTTCATCAACTCCGGACACCGCGGCAGCTTGAGCTTTAATACGATGGACGATTTCCTGGCGGGAAACATCGCGAGCGGCAGTTCGGCCGAGGGATACTCGACACGCTACACCTACCAGAACAGCGACGGCGCTTACTTCCAGGATTCCTGGCGTGCGACCAACCGCGTGACCGTGAATTACGGCGTGCGTTGGGATTACTTTGGCGTAGTCGGTGAAGAGAATCATCAGTTCAGCAACTTCAACCCGGTAACCTCTGCGCTGATTCCTGTGGGCACCGCCGGCGGCATGGCGTCGCTTTATCCGAAGGACTTCAAGAACTTCTCTCCGCGACTGAGCGTGGTGGACGACTTACTGGGAAATGGCAAGATGGTTCTGCGCACCGGTGTTGGCATGTACTATGACGGTGCATCGCAGGACTTCTTTGTCGGCAACCAGCCCTGGAACACCTATGCTGCGCAGGCAGGTCCGGCGTTCAACAACATCGGCTTCTCGTTCTCGCCGACTGCCACAATTCCCACCAATGGCGCGCCTGTATTTGATCCAACCACCTATGCCCCAAACAGCGCATTTACCGTTTCTCAGAAGCTGGTGACGCCGCGCTACGTCTCCTACAACTTCAACATCGAGTCGCAAGTGGCAAAGAAGATTGCGGTACAGATCGGCTACGTGGGATCGCAGGGACGCCATCTATTCCACTTCGTTGATCTGAACCAGTTCGACAACGTAGCAGGAACCACGCAGAGCTGCGGCAACGGAAGCACGATCAGCTACGGCCAGCAGTGCTTCCCGAACTACTACTATGTGAACCAGATCCAAACCAGCGCGCTTTCGAACTACAACTCGCTGCAGGCCGTGCTGAAATTGCAGAACTGGCATGGGTTCACTTCTACGCTGAACTACACGTGGGCGCACTCCATTGACACGGCGAGCGATGGGTTGGACTTTGTTCCCAACGCGGCGCAACCTGACAACAGTTTCAATCCACATGGCGAGCGCGCAAGCTCGAACTTCGACGTGCGCCAGCACATGCAGTGGTATTGGACTTACAATCTGCCGAAGTACAACACTGCGAAATGGTTGACCAATGGCTGGGCGCTGGATGGCATGTTTAACTTTGCCACCGGCCAGCCTTACACCGTGAGCTACCTGTTTGAAGGCGACTACAACGGTTCGGGAGAATTCTTCGGGCGTCCGGACATCATCAGCAACCCGCAGGCGAAGCATGGCTACAACACGCAGACCCACGGCTACAACCTGCTGAATGCAGCAGCGTTTGCCGCTCCCTGTACCTGGGATAACGTGGCGGGTGCCTGCGTTCCGGGAACTCAACACCCCGGCAGCGAGGGCCGCAACGCTTTCAACGCAACCAACTTCACGAACTTTGACTTTTCGCTGACGAAGACCTCTCGCCTGACCGAACGGGTGACGATGCAACTTCGCGGTGACCTGTTCAACATTTTCAATCACGTGAACTTCAGCAACCCGCTGCAACCGAGCTTCTCGCTGGATGCATTCACCAACAGCCACTTCGTTCCGAACGCTCCGGGCAGCACAACGGGCCGTCTGGTCTCAGGACTCGATCCCGCGGCAACGACCGGCGGCGTTGCCAACGGACCTCAGTTCGTGCAGACCACGGCGACTCCCGATGTGGGTACCGGCAACCCGTACCTGGGAGGCGGCGGCCCGCGCACGGCGCAGCTCGCAGTTCGCTTCATGTTCTAAGTAGCACCAACCGCGTATACGGGAGGCCGCCTTCGGGCGGCCTTTTGTCTTGGGCGAGAAGTCTACGGCGTTCCACTGTTTTTCCATCCCGAATACCCCGTAAGGCGCGATTTCATCCGCTTTTGTTCTGCTCTGCTTTACACTTTTAACTATTACTTGGAGCACAACCCGAAATGAATAAACTGATTCGCGCCTGCTGGGTGATGGGGCTGAGTGCAACTCTATGCAGTCTGCCGCAGGCCTGGGCCTCGGCAACACCAGCAAAAGACGACGTCGTCCTGAGCAGCATGGAGAAGGAACTGAAGCGCGCGCACGGAGAGCTGGGCAAGTTGGCTCCCGCACCCTACTTCATGAGCTACACGGTGTATGACCAGCAGGTGGTGCTCGCTTTAGGTATGAACGGAAGCCTTATCACTAGTTCGACCACGCGCAAGCGCCTGGCAGACGTCATCATGCGGGTGGGCAGTCCGGCGCTGGACAACGCACACGCGGAGAACCGTCCCTCGTCAATCATCACGGATACGCTTCCCATGGAAGACGATGCCCAGGGGATCGCACATGCGTTATGGCGGCTGACCTTCACCGAGTACCGCAAGGCTTCCACGGCATTTCTCAACGTGCAGACCAAGTCGCAGGTGAAAGCAAAGGAAGACGACCTCTCGGCGGACTTCAGCAAAGAGACAGCACAGACGCACACCGAATATAAGGAAGTTGCACCAGCTCCTGAGCAGAAAGAGATGGAGACATTCGTACGCCGCTTCTCCGAGGCCTTCCGAAAGTATCCGTACATTTATTCCTCGGGCGTAATGGTGAACGGTGAGAAGACGCTGCGGCGCTTCGTCTCCAGCGAAGGCGGAAAGATTGTCACGCCAGAGACGATGGTTCGGATTGTGATCCAGGCAGAGACGCGCGCCGAGGATGGCATGGAACTCATGCGTGTGGAAACCATGCAGGCAGAGTCGATGAGCAAACTTCCGAGTGCGGCGGAAATCGACGCCAAGGTGGACCAGATGGCGAAGGACTTGAAGGCCCTTCGCGCGGCTCCGGTGGCCGACCCTTACGACGGACCTGCGTTGCTCTCGGGTCGTGCGTCTGGCGTGTTCTTCCACGAGGTGCTGGGGCACAGGCTGGAAGGACAACGGCAACGCGGTGACGAAGAAGGTCAGACCTTCACGAAAAAACTGAATCAAGCAGTGCTGCCTGAGTTCCTTTCTGTAACGGACGATCCAACGCTGCGCAGCATCAATGGCACGCGGCTCGCTGGCTGGTACGAGTTTGATGACGAGGGCATTCCCTCGCAAAAAGTTGAGGTCATCAAGGACGGAATTTTACGCAACTTCCTTTTGTCGCGCATGCCGATTGCGGGCTTCGATCACTCCAACGGACACGGACGCTCGCAGGCCGGTTACATGCCAGTGGGGCGGCAGGGCAACCTGATCGTGACTTCTACGCACATGGTGAAAGACAGTGAGATGCGGCAGAAGTTACTGGATGAAGTGAAGAAGCAGGGCAAGCCGTACGGACTGTACTTCGAGGACATTCAGGGCGGCTTTACGCTGACGCAACGCTCGGCTCCGCAGGCTTTCCAAGTGCTGCCAGTAATGGTGTGGCGAGTGTACGCCGATGGGCGCCCCGATGAACTGGTGCGTGGCGTGGATATTGTAGGCACTCCGCTGGCGGCAATGAACCGCATCCTCGTGACCGGCGATACGTCGGCGGTTTTCAACGGCGTATGCGGAGCAGAGTCCGGAGGAGTAGCGGTTTCAGCGGCGGCTCCGGCAATATTGTTCTCTGAAATCGAAGTACAGAAGCGAGCACACTCCAAAGAACGGCTGCCGATATTGCCGCCTCCAGGATTTGAGAATGAGACCACGCATCCAGCGAACGCAGTGAAGGCAGTACCAGCAAGCGCAGGAGGACAGCAATAATGAAATCCATTCTCACAACTCTGGCGCTGCTGTTAACGATCATCGTGAGTACAAGTGCGGCCTTTGCCGTGGACGCAGCAAAGAGCGTGGCTGGAGATGATCCGGTTCTCCGCGACCTTCAGACAGAAATGGCGCGCTCCAAGGCGCATCTCCGGCTGGAGAACGTGTCTGGGCCATACTTCATTGATTATCGCGTGGTGGACGTAGATGACTGGGAGGCAGAAGCCGCGCTCGGCGCACTTCGTAGCGAATCTCACGCGCACATCCGCTTTCTGCTGGTGCAGGTGCGATTGGGCGATTACAAGCAGGACAGCTCCAGCGCGCGCGGCGAAGGCACAGTAGAGATTGTTCCCCTTGACCGCGACGACCAGGCATTCCGGTTCCAGGTATGGACTGCGACGGACAAGGCGTACAAGCAAGCAGTAGAAGCACTGACGGACAAGCAGGCACGGTTGAAACAGCTCACCATCGATCACCCGGTGGATGACTTCGCTCACGCCGAGGCGGTGGAGTCGCTGGGTCCGCTGGTCGAGTTGAAAGTAGAGCGCGAACCGTGGCTGAAGATGCTGCGCGATGCTTCCGGCTTATACAAGCAGGATGCGAAAGTGCAGCTTCTGAACGCGGCGCTCAGCTTCAAGACGGTGAACCGCTACTACCTGAACTCGGAGGGAACGGTGGTGCGCAGCGGAGAAGAACTCTACCGTATGTCCCTCAGCGGCGATACCCAAGCAGAAGACGGTATGCGGCTGGAAAAGAATACCGGGGTCACCGCGACATCAACACAGGACCTTCCCATGCCGACCGAGTTTCAGGAGCGTGCGAATGAGCTAATGGCTTCGCTCAAGCAACTTCGCGAAGCACCGCTGGCGGACGAAGACTATCACGGGCCGGTGCTGCTCTCAGCCCATGCGGCTGTCCCGGTGTTTTCGTCATTAATTGGCAATAATCTGCTTGGCAACAAACCCGAGCTGGGACAGAACGCGCGAGTCCGCGGCGATTTTGCCAGCAGTTACAAGACTCGCGTGCTGCCGGATTTTATGACAGTGGTAGATGATCCTACCTTGACTGCAATGGAAGGCCGGGCGCTTGCCGGCCACTACACGGTGGACGACGAAGGCGTGCAGGCGCAGCGCGTTCCGCTGATTGAAAAAGGCGTGCTGGTGAATTACCTGCTGGGACGCCAGCCGATTCGTGACTTCCCTGCTTCGAATGGGCACGGCCGAGCGGGCCTGCCGCTGAGCTGGCCTGCTCCGGGGCTTGGCAACCTGGTGGTGCAGTCGAGCAATCCGGTGGCTCCCGAGGAACTCAAGAAAAAGCTGATTGCACTGTGCAAGGATCGCGGCCTCGAATACGGCTACTACGTGGAGTTGCTGGGCGGAGCTCGCGTGCCGCGCCTGCTGTATCGCGTGTGGGTGAAGGATGGGCACGAGGAACTGGTGCGCGGCGGAGTGTTTGGCGACCTTGACCAACGCTCGATGCGCAGCAACATTATTGCGGCCGGTAGCGACCACTTCGTGGTTAATGAGACACAGCCGTTCCCGCATAGCGTTGTGGCACCGTCCATTCTGTTTGACGATCTGGAGGTAAAGCGCCAAACCTCGAACAAGGACAAACTGCCGGAGTATTCGGCTCCGGAGACGGTTAGTAAATAAGCTCACATTGAATCCGCAAGCCCCGTCCCCCTAAAAGGACGGGGCTTCCGCATTGGGCGAGATGCGTGTGTGGAAGCACGGGGGCTACAATCGTCCTTGTAGTTTCATCGTCCATCGAGTGAGGTCGCGCTGGAAACTTCTCCTGCATCGCTGATTGTGAGTCCGTGGTTTGACCAACTGCGCGTGGTGCTCGTGCGCTCGCGGAATCCGCTGAACATTGGCGCGGCGGCGCGAGCGATGAGTAATTTCGGCATTCACAAGCTGCGCCTGGTGAATCCCTGGGAACCATCGTACCTTGGAGCGCGTGCTGCAGTCGGCGCGTCCGAAGTGCTGCTGAATGCAGAGGTTTGTAACAGCGTGGCAGAGGCGGTGGCAGACTGCAGTCTTGTGGTGGGGACCTCGGCGGTGGGTGAGCGCGAGCTGCAACATCCACTGCGGGTGTTGAAAGAAGGAGCGGAGGAGATGCGTCAGGCACTCGCCTTGTCTCCTGTGGCGCTGCTATTCGGCTCGGAAAAGTTCGGATTGTCGAACGAGGACCTGAGCCACTGTCACTGGTTGATGCGGATTCCTACACGCGACGCACACATTTCGATGAACCTCGGGCAGGCTGTGTCGATATGCCTGTATGAGCTTGTGCGGGAGGGCGCGAACGCCGCGCCGCCCATCGCACCCGCAAGGGCAGGCGCTGTTGAGCTGGAGCGAATCACGCAACTGCTGATCGAGGCGCTTGGCGAGAGCGGGTATGTAGCCGCGGCGGGCGAGGCCATCGCACTCGAAAAGACGCGGCGGATGCTGCGGCGAATGAATATGGAGCAGGAGGACGCTGTCGTGCTGCTCGGCATGGTGCGCCAGATTCTCTGGAGACTGAAAACTCCACGCTAAGCGCGAAGCAAAGTGACTGCAAACCATTCGCGCTCATCGCACCAGGTTTGCTCGATGCTCAGGCCAGCGTTAGAAGCCAGAGCTTCAATCATTGACGGTGTGAACTTGTAACTGTTCTCAGTGTGAATGGTTTCACCAGGATTGAAATTGACGGTGAGATCGAGGACGTTGATCCGGACACGCTGGCGAATGCGGCTGCGTAAGTGCATCTCGATGCGGGAGTCGCGATGATTCCAGCGCACGCAATGGGAAAAGGTCGCAAGGTCAAAATCGGCGTCGAACTCCCGGTTGATGCGGGCGAGGATGTTGAGATTGAAATCCGCAGTAACGCCCGCGCTGTCATCATAGGCACGCAGCAGAATGTTCGCAGGCTTCTGCATATCGGTGCCGAGCAGAAGCGAATCACCGGGTGCAAGCGAGGAACGCAAACGACGAAGAAGGCCGCTGGCAGCCATGGGCTCAAAATTTCCTATGCTGGAGCCGATATAGAGAACAAGCTTGCGACCAGGCAAGCGGGAGAGCGAGGACATCTTTCCGGTGTAATCCATCACCAAAGGATGCACGGCAACCTGCGGCAACTCCGCCGTGACTCGCCGCTGCGCTACCTCAAGCGCGTAGCTGGATACATCCACGGGTATAAATGTAACGGAGCGATGTAACTGAAGCGCCGCTCGCAGCACCAGCATGGTTTTGCGAGCAGTGCCCGCGCCGAGTTCAATGATTGTTGAAGCTGCACCTGCGGCGCGCACCATGGCGGGCGCGTGACGTTCAAAGATAGCCTGCTCGGTGGCCGTCAAGTAATATTCAGGCAACTCGGTGATCTGTTCAAACAGCGCCGAGCCCGCCTCGTCGTAGAACAGGCGCGGAGGTAGCGTCTTAGGACGTGAGCTGAGGCCAGCAAGGACCTCACGTGCATCATCCTCCAGGGGGAGAACCGCGGAATTAACGCTCATGCGATGCCAACCGGACGCCCATGAACTGCCAACGCGCATGAGGCGGGAAAAAGTTGCGATAGCTGTGGCGAATGTGCGATGCAGAGGTGGCAAACGATCCACCTCTGAGAACAAATTGATTGCACATGAATTTTCCGTTGTACTCGCCGACGGCGCCAGCCGCGGGACGGAACCCGGGATAAGCCAGATAGGCACTCGCAGTCCACTCCCAGAGGTCGCCGAAGAGCTGAGACTGGGATTGCTCTGCGCTCTTCACCGGAAGCGGCGCGAGAGCCCAACGCTCAAGAAGGTTGCTGCCTTCGATAGGACGACCAGCAGCGGCAAGCTCCCATTCACCTTCCAGCGGGAGCCGCGCCCGAGACCAGCGGGCAAAAGCATCGGCTTCATAGTAGCTAAGGTGCGCGACAGGCGCCGCAGGGCGGAGCGGGATGAGCCCGTGCAAGGTGAACTCCTGCCATGCCTCATCACCCTTGTCTCTGCCGCTATTCTCCCAATAGAACGGCGCTCGCCAGCCCTCGCGGCAAACCGTGTCCCATCCGTCAGACAGCCAGAGTTCAGGCCGCGTATAACCATCGTCCCGGATGAAGTCGAGATATTCGGAGTTGGTGGCAAGGCGCGAAGCAAGCCGGAAAGGCTGCAGAAACACGGGATGGCGAGGCCGCTCATTGTCGAACGCGAAGCCTGCATTGGGCGCGCCTATCTCTACCATTCCGCCGGCATGAGAAACCCAATGCAGCGGTTGGGGCGAAGAGGGCTGCTCTGCCCCGATGGGACTGGAAGCAGAAGCATAGGTAGGACGAAGCGGTTGAGTCCAGAAGGCATGGAGAATGTCGGTGAGGATGAGTTCCTGATGCTGCTGCTCGTGGTGGAGGCCGAGTTCGATAAGATCCAGCAGTTCGGCTGGCTGCTCTTGCGAGAGTAGACGTTGCATGGCTTCATCCACGTGCTCACGGTACTGCAGAACATTCTCGAGGGATGGCCGCGAAAAAGTCCCGCGCTGCTGGCGTATGGGGTGCCCGCCGAGCGATTTGTAATAGGAATTGAAGAGCAGGCGATAAGCAGGATCGAACGCGCGATAGCCCGCCAGTCGCGGAGTAAGAAGGAAAGTTTCGAAGAACCAAGTGGTATGAGCCATGTGCCACTTTGCCGGACTTGCATCGGGCATCGACTGAACCATGGCATCCTCTGGAGAAAGAGGAGCGGCGAGGCGAAGTGTTGTGGATCGAACGGACTGGAAGCGTTCGAGTGCGGATGAGCCGGGATCTAGCGGCAATGCAGCGGATATGAGAGTTGCCAATGGAATCCTCCGCCCCGAGGTGACACTAAAGGGACCAATATTCTGATGCTGACTTTTGCGCAACGGTTCACGGCCAAAATCGACGGAGACCGAATCGGCATCGGCCGCAGCCGTCCCGCTACTCCGGCATTGAGGGCGAACATTAGCCGAATACCAAGTTGTGGCAACGCGCAGTGATCGAAGGCACATCTTCAACTATAAGAACGATATTGAAGATGTTTGTGCGTGAACAGGAGCTATATGCGCAGGTTTGTTTTGATTGCCGGATTTTCACTTTGCACGATGCTGCTGGCCGCCCAGCAAACGGAACAGAGTGATGTAACGCCAATGGAAAAAACGCCGGTTTACCGGATCAATGTCGTGGCCCGCA
>Ga0181516_10002921_pt1 | contig 11782 bp, 13 predicted proteins | sample PEATcosm2014_Bin_25_FD_121104 | JGI IMG/M metagenome (GOLD analysis project Ga0181516, IMG submission 121104) | Peatland microbial communities from MTU Mesocosm Facility, Houghton, MI, USA - PEATcosm2014_Bin01_10_metaG | ecosystem: Environmental > Terrestrial > Soil > Wetlands > Peat | place...
AAACAACGGGCTGTGAGCACCAAGGAAATACCGACCTCTGTGCCGGCCGCACAAGAAAACTCTACAGGATGCCGCATTCCGTTTCATGCGCGGCGGGTCGGAAACACCGGTGGGAGACTAAACGGTTAGTGAGCCGGAGTGCCAGCGGGCCCCGTGTTACCTGATGCGGATTTGCGGGATTCGGCCTCGCCGAGCCAGCCGCGGCGAAGTTTTTCAGCGGGAATGTTGGAGAGATAGGGTTTGATGTCGAGGATGGGCGTGCCTTCGAGCATGTCGATGCCGCGAACACGGAGGGTTGCGCCTTCGCGGCCGAGGAGTTCGACGATGGTGAGGGCGATGGGGTTGGGGCGGCGCGGCGAGCGAGTGGTGAAAAGGCCGTGCGGCTTGTCATCGGTGGGCGGCGTGACCATGAGGTCATAGCCGGTGGAGCGGTCAAAGGCCCAGAGCACGATGAGATGGGAGTAGCCCTCGATGTCTGTGAGTCCCGCTTCGAACTCGGGGAGAATCTTCAGCGCACCTTCTTCGGGGTGGGCGGCTCCGCAGCCTTTGGGAATGGCGGCGGGGTCGGTGAAGGGGCTGGATACGAATCCGATGGGCTTAGGTGTGAACATGGGAGCCTCCGGGATCGATGATATATGCGCTGGTTCGAGGAGTGTGCGTTCAAGACGGGGTCTGGAGCACACTCCAGTATTCCAAATACGCTGAAGAGACCATAAACTGAGTTAGTCTCTTTGGGCTCCTGACTTTCTGATTTCGCCATGCTCCATGTGCGGGCTCCGAAGCTCTTCGTCCTTATGTCGATGCGTCATTTCAGCGTTGGACGGAGCCAGAGCTCGCAGGCGGTGGACCAAGATACGACTCAGCCAATTCGATTTATCTGTATGTGCTTCAAGACCCTTCGTCGATGAGCGAATATCTATTCACCTACGGAACTTTGCGGCCGGAACACGCGCCGGAGGAGATTGCGCCGACGGTTGCTAAGTTGCGCGCCGTAGGGAAAGGGTTCGTCTACGGGACGCTCGTTGATCTCGGCGCATACCCGGGAGCGAAGCTCGATCGGACATCGACCACGAGGGTCTTCGGAAGTGTGTTCGAGCTTCCGGAAGATCCGTCCGTGCTGGAGCAACTCGATGCATATGAAGAGTTCGATTCTTCCGCGATGGAGGAAAGCCTGTTTCTTCGGACGCAGTGCGATGTGGAACTCGAGTCGGGCAGGACGCTGCAGTGCTGGATCTATGTTTACAACGGCTAGCGAGAGCGAAGCCAGAGCCGGCTGGATTTGCACCTGGATTTGCTGATCGCAATGACGGCGCGGGCACACGGGGCCAAGCTTATCACGCCGAATCGCGGGGATTTCGAGCTGATCCGGGAGGTTCGGGAGTTTGAGCTGGAGGTTTGGTAGGGGGGATAACCTAACATCTAACATATTAGCCTTCCCGAAAAGGAAGGCTAATTAAGCCCGTTTCAACCTTTCAATTCATCTACCAATCGATATAACTCTAGGTCCTTTGCGAAAGATGCGTTTCCGCGGATCTCCTGATATCATCGACCAACGGATCCAAGTCTTCGAAAGTATGAAGTCTAACATCATGATCGTCAAATGTTTTCTTCACAAATTCACGATCCGAGTTCTCTACATCATCTGCGAAATTAGCAATAACGACGAGACGCATTTCTCCATATGTGGCATCAGGGCTCTTATACAAGAGCTTCCCCTCCAATGCACTCTTACTTGTCTTTGAAAATATCTGTTCCCAATTTGAATCAAATTGGATTGGGGAAATCAGATTGAAGCGACCGTTTTGATACCCATACGGTACACGTACCGCCCGCTTAAAATCCGGGATTTCTACAACAGGGTGCTTTTGAACCAGGCCCTCAACACCGGCTTGAGCCAACCTATCGGTTAGATATCCGTCTATCCGACGTTTTCTCTCAACCGGGTCAATTCCAACTAAACGTTCAAAAAGTACTTTGGCATCCGCTCGGATATCTCCGATCTGCATTGGACGCAGCGGAGTCAGCTGAATGACGTTTGCTCGGCGAGATATGTATTCCTCCAATTCGCTTACATTCACAAATCCTTGATTGCGGAGCTGGTTCTGAATCGACATCTTTGCTCTGTTTACAAAGTCCAGGTTTTGCGCCCCAAAGAACTTAGTTATTCTATGGTTATTTCGGGTAACTTCTACCTGCAGTCGCTGCTCGCTTGATGAATACAAAAGCACACCGATGTTGACACCTTCAAGGCGAGAAGGATCAGGACAGAACTGGATTAAGGAATAATAGCCTCTGTTTTGGCTCATTCAGCACCACCTTCATCGAATTCCATTTGCGGCCAAAGCCGCATTTCAATCGTTTCGGAAACGAAACGCGCACGATCACACAACATCAAAGCCCAAGCTGAGCGGCCGTCGCGATCCACTTCCCATGCTTCAGGCACAGCCTCTATGAATTCCCGTGCAACCTCCCTGGTGAATTGTCCAAGACGGTTTACGAAGCCGCGAACATATTCACGTTCCAAAAAACCTCTGAATTGGGGGAAAAGCCCATAGACACTCTCATCCCTACATTTGTCGATGAAACCGATTCGCCGATCAATGTCTCTTCCGCATGTGAAAGCATGAGTGAAGTCCATCGCCTTCAGCAGAACCTCCTTTTTTCTCCCCAGACGTTGGACGAGAAAAACGTTGTCGCGATTCACCCTTCGTCCCAGAGGTGCGTACCTGTCACAATTCAAAATCCATGTATCCAAGACGACCAAACCGCTGATTTCATTTTTGTTACTTATCATTCGGAGATCTTCATCCGTTCCACCCCATGGCGCCCCAAACGGCTCTGCCCGTGAAATGAACGCTGGTCCAGGTGCGGCCTTCCCTCCCCTCAGAAAAGGAATCTCATCCGCTTCAGTCAGGTCGATCAGCGCGAAATCAAGTGTTGAAAGCCCCAACCAATCTGCGAGCCTGCTGCCAACATACTCACATGCGAGTACGTGAGGTCCCTCACGATTTCCTAAAGTCTTCAGAAATCCTTCTCCCAAATCGGTATCGACGCGGACTGTTTCAGTAGCGGTCCCAAGTGCTTGGATAAACCGTGTGATCGTCCGTGGACTCCAGCCGTTTCCGTTCAGCGCCAAGCGTCCCTCGATTATGGGCAGAATTTACAAGAAAAACGGTGACTGCACATTATGGCGATTTCACAAATCAAGTTCAAGTGCATTCAATACAGCTTGTTCTGGAAGGGTTTCATGCTGTTGATTTATTCGTGCTCAAACCACAAATCCTCCTAAGCCTAGTTGTACCGCGATTTCTCAGTGATAAATCGCGGCACAGTGTCCGGAGCATCTGGATAGCTAACGGGTGTTGAGGCGGTCGAGGCTGCGCACCGCGCCCCGGGCGGCGCTGGTGGCCATGGCGGCGTAGGCCTGCAGAGCCTTCGACACCTTGCGCTGACGTGGGGCGGGTTTGAAGGCTGCGGAGCCTTTGGCCACGGCGAGACGGCGGCGGCTGGCCAGGGCTTCGTCGCTCAGGTCGACCCGCAGGACCCGCTGGGGAATGTCGATCACGATGCGGTCGCCTTCTTCGACCAGAGCAATCGCCCCGCCTTCGGCGGCTTCGGGCGAGATGTGGCCGAGGCAGAGTCCTGAAGATCCGCCGGAGAAGCGGCCGTCGGTGATGAGGGCGCAGACCTTGCCCAGCCCCTTGGATTTGAGGTAGCTGGTGGGGTAAAGCATCTCCTGCATGCCGGGACCGCCGCGCGGGCCTTCGTAGCGGATGAGGACCACATCGCCGGGCACGACCTTGTCGCCGAGGATGGCTTCGACGGCCGAGTCCTGGCTCTCGAAGATGCGGGCCGGGCCCTCGAAGGTGAGATGGGCGGGATCGACGCCGGCGGTTTTGACGATGCAGCCGTCGAGGGCGATGTTGCCGTAAAGGACGGCGAGACCGCCCTCCTTGCTGAAGGCGTGAGCAAGATCCCGAATCACGCCGTGCTGACGATCGAGATCGAGCTCGGCATAGGTCTTGCTCTGGCTGAAGGCTTCTGTGGTGCGGACACCGCCGGGGGCTGCGCGGTAGAACTCGCTGACGGCGGGAGTTGGGGCACGCTTGACGTCGAGCTTGCCGAGGGCTTCGGCCATGGTGGCGGTATGGACCGTTGATACGTCGGTATGCAAGAGGCCGGCGCGGTCGAGTTCGCCCAGGATGGCAAAGATGCCGCCGGCGCGGTGCACGTCTTCTAGATGGACATCGGGCGCGGAGGGCGCGACCTTGCAAATGTTGGGCACGCGGCGGCTGAGGCGGTCGATGTCGGCCATGGTGAAGGGCACTTCGCCCTCGTGGGCAATGGCGAGCAGGTGCAGCACCGTGTTGGTGGAACCGCCCATGGCGATGTCCAGAGTCATGGCGTTTTCAAAGGCCTTGAATGTGGCAATGCCGCGCGGCAGCACCGAGGCGTCGTCGTGCTCGTAGTAGCGCTTGGCGAGGTCGACGATGGTGCGGCCAGCCTGAAGGAAGAGCTCCTTGCGGCCGGAGTGCGTTGCGACGATGGAACCGTTGCCGGGGAGGGCGAATCCGAGCGCCTCGGCGAGGCAGTTCATGGAGTTGGCGGTGAACATGCCGGAACACGATCCGCAGGTGGGGCAGGCGGAGCGCTCGTACTCTTCGACGTCGGCGTCGGAGACTTTGGGGTCGCCGGCGACGATCATGGCGTCAATGAGATCGACGGCCTTGACGATGTTGTTGGCGAGATGGACCTTGCCGGCTTCCATGGGTCCGCCGCTGACAAAGACGGCGGGGATGTTGAGGCGCATGGCGGCCATCAGCATGCCGGGAGTGATCTTGTCGCAATTGGAGATGCAGACCAAGGCGTCGGCGCAATGGGCGTTGACCATGTATTCGACGGAGTCGGCGATCATGTCGCGAGAGGGCAGGCTGTAGAGCATGCCGTCGTGACCCATGGCGATGCCATCGTCGATGGCGATGGTGTTGAACTCCTTGGCGACGCCGCCGGCGCGCGCGATTTCAGCGGCGACGAGTTGGCCGAGGTCCTTGAGGTGGACGTGGCCGGGGACGAACTGGGTAAAGGAGTTGGCGATGGCGATAATGGGCTTTCCAAAATCGCCGTCCTGCATTCCGGTGGCGCGCCAGAGGCTGCGCGCACCGGCCATATTGCGTCCGTGAGTCGAGGTCCGAGACCGGTAAGCTGGCATGTGCGCTATTTTATCCCGAGCGGCGGGAAAGACGGCGATTGCGCGCCCATTTCGAGACTCCGAGAGCCAGTGCCAGAGCGCCGAAGGGCAGGCATATGAGGGCGAGAATGAGCGCGAACCAGCCAGTGTTCGAGTGCGCCCCGGTGGGCGTGAATCCGCCCAGCACGGTGACGAGGAGCAGCGCGGAGACGAGTCCCAGGAAGAACATGCCCCCGCCCCATTGCAGGATCTGGCGGGTGCCGTCGAGTTTTTGGGGAGTGGGAGTCATGGGTTCCGGGCAATGTGTGGAGTTCATTGATTGCAAGCCAGGGGAGTCACAGTTTCATAGTTTCATGGTTTCTGGCCGCCAGGGAACCGCAGATCCTTCGGCTCCGCTGTGCTTCACTCCTTATGAACAAAAAGCACGATGAAAGAAATCGGCAAGTTGGTCGCGGCTTTGCCGCGGTGGCAAGCTGGCGAGTTGGCGGTCTTTGCGAACTCCAGGAATTGTTCATTTCAGCCGCGACTCGATGCGGCAAGCAGAGCGGCTCAGGATGACAGCGATTTTGCGATGCCTGCTTCGGAGATGAGGCACGAATACCGTGACCGCATGATTCGACAGTTAAGGTCACGAAATCCGGGTGCCCCCGGTCTCGATTTTGAGACCGGGGAAGACGCCAAACTACCCGGTCGCGGCACTAGCTCTCTTCGCTCGTCTGCATGGTGAGGTAGCGCTCGTAGCCGAGTTCCTTGATCTGATGGGCCTGGGCTTCGAGCCAGTCGACGTGGTCTTCCTCGTCCTTGAGGAGAGTAACGAACAGGTCTCGCGATCCGTTGTCCTTGTTTTCGGCGGCGATTTTGACGGCTTCGTTGTACATGGCGACGGCCTCGATTTCGAGCTTGAGGTCGGACTGGATCATATCGCGCACGTTACTGCCGATGGAGAGGGCCATCGGTTCCATGCTGGGCGTGCCATCGAGGAAGAGGATGCGCTCCATGATGACCTCGGCATGCTTCATCTCGCCGATGGACTGTTTCCGGATGTACCGGGAGAGTTTGTCATAGCCCCAGTTCTCGCACATTTCGGCGTGAACGAAGTACTGGTTAATGGCGGTGAGCTCCTCGCGAAGCGCACGATTCAACTGCTCGATAACCTTCGGATTGCCCTTCATGGTGGCGATTTTAACCTGAATGTGATGAAAAGGACACGGGAAAAAGTGGGGGAGGAGCGGGGTTAGCGGAGCTAGCGACGTTAGCGGAGTTAGTCCGGCTGCGGCGGGCTGGGTGGGGGGTCTCGATATTGGGTTGGAGTGGATGTGGCAGCATTTGAGGGTTGTTCCCAGTTCGGCGAGCGAGTCGGCGATCTGGCAGCAACGGAGAAATGATTCTGGCGCAATGGGCGTTTCATTTGACTAATTTGCTCGGGCGTAGATTTAGAATGACCGAATGTCAAGCTGAAGGCGATGCTCGGAGGCGAAATGACGAAGAAAAAGGCGGGGCCGCCGAAGCCGTTAGTGCGTTTTGATTTCGGCCTGGTCGGTCCGAGAATTGCGGGGCTTCGCTTCAACCTCGACAGAGACATTCAACGAAGAACTCAAGAGGCGATTAGTCGCACAGACGCTGATTCAGACCGATGCCTGAGCCTTCTCAACATCATGCTCCGCTTTGCGTGGAACTCATACGAGGCCGTTCTTTACTTGGCTGGCGATACGCCGGATGACCCGCGGAGAAAGCCCAATTACGTGCTGGTCGTTCCAAACATAAATCGACAACTCCTCGACATGCTTTTCAGTCTAGCTTACATGTTCGATGATTTTCGTCCGCGTTCGATCGCATACCAGCGCTCAGGGTTCCGTGAACTTCATGAAGAGATACAGGTCTTTAAAACGACATTTGGCTCCAGCCCCGAGTGGAGGCAATACTTCAAGAACACGAAGGAAATGCTCGTGGCGATGGCTGATCGGTTTAGCATAACGCCGGAAGAACGGAAGAAGCCAAGCCTTATTCCGTACTGGAGGACACCTTATCAACTCCTCGAAGAGAAGTCCCCCTGCCGCGATTTCTTGAAGTACTTGGAGAAATGGCTTTACAAGGACACATCCGCGCAGGCTCACATGAGCTTCGGCGGAATGTTCAAGATCTCTCTGTTTCTGATCGCAGACCTCGTGGGGGAGGAAGCAATAGCACAGGTCAACGACCGGCCGATGAAGATGTATCACTTCACTCAGATTTCGCGAACTGCAATTTCATTCCTCGCAATCGCAACTGAAATAGACACATTCTGTCGATTCGGCAACCGCGACCAAATCGACTATATTTGGGCAGTTCTCGGTGGTTATAGCGAGGAGGCTAAAGAAATGTGGGAACTCAGATATCGTGATAGACCTCGGTAAAACAGGCGGAGGGCTCATCTTTTCAAGCAAATATTGTGAGTGCTCCCCGCGGACGGAGTTGCTTCCTCCCGCTATTTCGACTTTGGATCGATGGAGCGACACGAACAGCAACTTTGAGTTTGCACAGGATTTGACACTGCGCTGGCTGCCTTTGGATGCGGGCCACCAGAAAAAAGATAAATCAGGACGCAGGTAAACGATGCGAAGAAGCCTGCCATAAACAGCCATGTGAGCGTGATCATCAATGGGTCATCATGGACCCACATGTGTTTGAAGAAGTCTTCTTCGGGGAGTCCGAGCTGTTTGAGACGGTCTTTCACAAACGAAATAAAGAGAAGCATAAAGGCGATCGAAAAGATGATACCGAAGAAGGCGAGGGATAGGACCAGGGCTTGGTCTCCTTTTTCCTTAGCCCTTACGATTAAACCCACGAACCCGGCAATAATCACATAATACCCCGCAGCAAGTTTGGACACGCTATCGAAGGTGCAAATTGCCTCGGTCTTTCGATGGGTTAGAAAGGTCCTCACCCTCGTCCTTCGCTCAAATGAAACGCTGAAATTCCTCGTTGGTTTTGCGTCACTCTTTTTCATGGTGAGATTATCGGCAGCTATGGAGAGATCTATAAATGAATGCAAGAATGGACCTATCGCAAATGGTATCGAGAGACAACATCAGAGATCTTCAAGTCCGGCGGGCGACACGAGGCCAGTCAGTCCAAGAGGCGGGTTTTCCAGGTCCGGGTTTTCGGACCCGGGAGATTCTTCAAGCCAATTGTCGCTATCGACCAAAATCACCCATTGGTTTCGACTTGGGCGTCGCCGCGAGAACAGGTATCGAGAAACGCCCGTCGCGCAATCGCGTGCTCTCTGCCCCTGCGCCGAGCTATCGATTTTCGACACGGGCTTTGATGTCGGAGTAGGCGGCGTCGATGAGGCGGAGCAAGGCGGCGCGGGGTGTGGGGGTTCCGGGTGTTAGCTTCACGTGGCGCATGGACTTGCCGGAGCCTTGCAGGATGCGGGCGGGATCGGGCAGCGATGCGCCGTGGAAGAATCCCACGTTGACGTGCGCGGTGAAGACATTGACATAGGCGAAGGGCGCGTCGCCCAGGCAGGCCACCGGGCAGCCGTCATGAAGCAGTTCACGGACTTCATCGCCCGCTTCGCGCATGTGCTGAAACCACTCGCGCGCGAGGTCGCTCAGTTCGCCGTGGTGGCTCTGGAACCACGCGTCAATTCTCGAATCGTGGGGGCGGGGATCGTGCGGGGTGGGTCCGTTGAATCGCAGGAATTCCGTTTTCACAGGCGGTCCCTTCCGGCTTCCGCTCCCATGGTAAACGGAGGGTCAATCGTCCCTGGTACCGCGAGCGGGTAGAATCGTGTTCTCCCTGCCGGGTTAGAAGATTCCGTGCGAGTTCAAGAAGAGGCCGTATTTCTTGTCGGTGCCCTGAATATGAAGGATCCACCACTCCTGCAAGAAGTTGCGGAGTTCAAGGGAAAGCATGGCAACCGACCCCTCGGTGAAGCGGCTTCGCATGTCCTTGATCCGTTGAATCATCCGACTATGCTGCGCCTGATGCTCGATCAGGCCGCGATATCCGGCTTGGGCAAGCATCTCCTCTTCCCGCGCCAGGTGGGTGAGGGTGTACTCCATCAACCTGTCGAGCACGGCTTCCAGGACATCCCGCTTGTGACCGGCCTTGATCGCCTCCTGCAACTCGTTGATCATTTCAAAGACTTTGCGGTGGTCCTCGTCGAGGACACCGATGCCGACGCTCATGTCCTCGTTCCACTCTGTGTCGGGCATGGGGCGATCTCCTTCCGCCCGGTTCCTGTGTATGGTCGCGAAACCTGGGCGCGGTTCCCCTTTGAGTATCGGCGCAGAAACCGGAGAGATGAGCGGAACGAGCTTCAAAAGCTTTACTGACTGTTCTCTAGAAAAGATTTTTGGAGAAACGCGATCGACTGGGAGCAAGCGCTGAAGACGTTTCAAGAAGGGCGAGAACGACGAGGCCAAGCGCAGAAGTGCCGGATTGCGTCTGTGCCCATTCCTGGAACGCGTCCGATTGACTAGATCCTGCTTGTTTTGTCCGGATCCAGTGACTTTAGTCGCTGTGGCGGGGGGCGCGGCGCGCCTAGTCTCGATTGCAGACGGCATTCCTTTCGAATCATTCAGGAGAACAAATGTTTTGTTATCAGTGTGAACAGACTTCGCAGGGCCAGGGCTGCCAGACGATCGGCGTCTGCGGCAAAGACGAAAACACAGCGACGCTTCAGGACCTGCTGATTCACGCGCTGAAGGGCGTGAGCCAGTACGCGCACCGTGCCCGGTTGCTGGGCGTGGCGAACCCCGAAATCGACGCGTTTGTGATTGAGGCGATCTTTGGGACGCTGACCAACGTGAATTTTGACGCCGACAAGGTTGCCGCGCTGGTTTACAAGGCCGCGGAGATGCGCAACCTGGCGCGGGCCCTCTATCACGATGCGGCTGCCAAGGCGGGCGTGGCGGCCGAGGTGCTCTCGGGCCCGGCGGCGTTCGAGCCGGCCACGGAGCGGCTGGCCCTGCTCGCTCAGGGCCGCGAACAGCTGATCCCGCTGACGTATCTGGCGGGCAACGGCGTGGATGCGGAAAACAAGGAACGCAAGAACCTGGAAGAGCTGGTGATCTATGGCCTGAAGGGCGTGGCGGCGTATGCGTATCACGCGCTGATGCTGGGTTCGGCTGCTCCGGCTTCGTATGCGAAGGTGTACGAGATTCTGGCGGCTCTGACCGAGAAGCACGCGGCGGAAGAGTTGCTGGGACTTGCATTGCAGGTGGGAGAGCTGAATTACCAGGTTCTGGAACAGCTGGATCACGCGCATACCGAGACCTTTGGCGCGCCAACGCCCGCGCCGGTGCGTTTGCATCCGCTGAAGGGCAAGGCGATCCTGGTAAGCGGCCACGATCTGCACGATCTGTATCAGCTGCTGGTGCAGACGGAAGGGCTGGGCATCCACATTTATACGCATGGCGAGATGCTGCCGGCGCATGGGTATCCGAAGCTGAAGGCGTTCAAGCACCTGGCAGGGAATTACGGCGGCGCATGGGTGGACCAGGCGGACGATTTCTCGGAGTTCCCGGGCGCGGTGCTGATGACTTCGAATTGCATCCAGAAGCCGAAGGAATCGTACATGAGCCGCATCTTCACGGTGAATGCGGTGGAATGGCCGGGGGTGCAACACATCAACGGGACCGATTTCTCGGCGGTGATTGCAGCTGCTCTGGCCGCGCCGGGCTTTGCCGAGGACGGTCCGGACGAGACCATACTGACCGGCTTTGGGCATGAAGCGGTTCTGGGCCACGCGGGCACCATCATCGACGCGGTAAAGGCGGGCGCGCTGCGGCGGTTCTTCCTGATCGGCGGCTGCGACGGTGCGCGCTCGGGACGCTCGTACTACACCGAACTGGCCGAACGGGTTCCGCAGGATTGCATTATCTTGACGCTGGCGTGCGGCAAGTATCGCTTCAACAAGCAGCAGTTCGGCACACTGGGTGGGTTGCCACGGCTGCTGGACCTGGGCCAGTGCAACGATGCTTATAGCGCGCTGAAGATTGCACAGGCGCTGGCCGCGGCCTTCGAGTGCGGGGTGAACGACCTGCCGCTGTCGCTGGTGTTGAGCTGGTATGAGCAGAAGGCGGTTTCGATTCTGCTGACTCTGCTTTGGCTGGGCGTGCGGAACATCCGCATTGGACCGACGCTTCCGGCGTTCCTTTCGCCAGCGGTGCTGAAGATGCTGAGCGAAGGATTCAACCTGATGCCGATTACCACGCCGGAGGCGGATTTGGCGGCGATGCTGGGAGGGTAAGCACCTGCGGCGCGGCAGCCGCTTCGCGTGGTCCACGCTCGAAAAACGCGGCACCTGCGGTGCGGCAGCTGCCTTCGGCCGGTCCGCGCTCGAAAAACGCGGCACCTGCGGTGCGGCAGCCGCCTTCGGCCGGTCCGCGCTCGAAAGACGCGGCACCTGCGGTGCGGCAGCCGCCTTCGGCCAGTCCGCGCTCGAAAGACGCGGCACCTGCGGTGCGGCTGCTGCCTTCGCGTGGTCCGCGCTCGAAAGACGCGGCACCTGCGGTGCGGCAGCCGCCTTCGGCCGGTCCGCGCTCGAAAGACGCGGCACCTGCGGTGCGGCAGCCGCCTTCGGCCGGTCCGCGCTCGAAAGACGCG
>Ga0181516_10002922_pt1 | contig 11782 bp, 8 predicted proteins | sample PEATcosm2014_Bin_25_FD_121104 | JGI IMG/M metagenome (GOLD analysis project Ga0181516, IMG submission 121104) | Peatland microbial communities from MTU Mesocosm Facility, Houghton, MI, USA - PEATcosm2014_Bin01_10_metaG | ecosystem: Environmental > Terrestrial > Soil > Wetlands > Peat | place...
CAGGCCGTAATCGGTGCGCTGAAAGCGCTCAAACGGCCGGTTGAGGTGCGGCTCTATACCGATTCCCAGTACGTGCGCCGAGGCATTCTCGAGTGGGTGCCGCAGTGGAAGGCACGCGGCTGGAAGACCGCGGACAAAAAGCCGGTCAAGAATCAGGACCTGTGGTTGCTGCTGGACACGGAAGCCGCGCGGCATCGCATCGAGTGGCACTGGGTGCCGGGTCATGCGGGGGTACCCGGCAACGAGCGGGTCGATGCGCTGGCGAATGCCGCGATCGATGCGATGCTTGCGGTACACTCCCGCTGATGCGTCAGATCGTTCTCGACACCGAAACCACGGGCCTTGAAGTCGATCGCGGCCATCGCATCATCGAAATCGGTTGCGTCGAACTGCTGAACCGCCGGCCCACCAGCCGTCACTTCCACCGCTACCTCAATCCCGAGCGCGACATCGAGGAGGGTGCCATCGCGGTGCACGGCCTGACGCGCGCGAGGCTCTCCACCGAGCCGCGTTTCGCCGAGGTGGCGGAAGAGCTGCTCCGGTTCATCGAAGGCGCCGAATTGATCATTCACAACGCCGCCTTCGATATCGCCTTCCTGGAGCGCGAATTCGCGCTGCTGGCCGGCGCCAGGCCGGTCGTGATCCGGCAGCTGTGCCGCGTGATCGATACGCTGCTGCTCGCGCGCGAGCGCCATCCGGGCCAGCGCAACAGCCTCGATGCGCTCTGCAAGCGCTACGACATCGACAATTCGCATCGGCAGCTGCATGGCGCGCTGCTGGATGCCCGCATCCTGGCGGACGTCTACCTGGCGATGACCGGGGGCCAGAGCGTGCTGGCGCTGGATGAATCGGCGCGCGAACGGGCCGCGGCGCGCGACAGCGCGATGCCCGCCATGAAGCGCCCGAGCGAGCCGCTGGTGATCATTCATGCCAGCGCCACCGAGAATGCCGCACACGCCGAACTGCGGGCGCTGCTCGCCAATTCGAGCGGTGGCCGCTGCCTCTGGAACACGCTCGAGTAGGCAATGGAGTACCGCTCATGAGTAAGGCAATGCGCACCGGCACCGACTGTCCGGCCTGGCAGGAGCTCGAGGGTCTGGCGAAGACGCTTGGCGCCACCGCCACGCGGCAGCTGTTTGCCCAGGATCCGCAGCGCTTTGCGCATTGCTGCGTCGAGTCGACCGGTTTCGCGCTGGATTTTTCGCGCCAGCGTATCGATGGGCGCGTACTCGATGCGTTCGCCTCGCTCGCCGACCAGCTCGAGCTGCGCTCGCGCATCGAGGCAATGTTCCGGGGCGATCACATCAACTCCACCGAGGATCGTGCGGTATTGCATACCGCGCTACGCCGCCGCGGGGCGACGCCGCTCATGGTGGATGGAACGGATGTCAATGCGCAGGTGATGGCCGAGCGCGAGCGCGTGCTCAAATTTGCCGAGGACGTGCGCGGCGGCCGCATCCGCTCCAGCACCGATGCGAGCTTTTCATTGGTGGTGAATATCGGCATCGGCGGTTCCGATCTCGGACCGGCGATGGCAGTGGAAGCGCTGCAGCCAGAGACCCACGGGGCACCCCGCGTCGCCTTCGTCTCCAATGTCGATGGCTGCCAGCTGGCTGACATCATCGCCGAGGCCGATCCCGCGCGAACGCTCTTCATCATCTGCTCCAAGACCTTCGTCACGCTCGAGACCCAGTCCAATGCGCACGTGGCGCGCAGCTGGATCCAGCAGCGCCTGGGCGGCAAGGCGGTGCCGCAGCATTTTGCCGCCGTGTCGGTCAATGCCCGCGCCATGGACGAATTCGGCGTTCATCCCGACTATCGATTCGCCATGTGGGACTGGGTCGGGGGTCGCTATTCGATCTGGTCGGCGATCGGCGTGTCGCTGGCCATCGCGATCGGGCGGGCCGGCTTCGAGTCCTTCCTCGATGGTGGCCGCGAGATCGACGAGCATTTTCGCGCAGCGCCCTGGCGCGAGAATCTGCCCGTCATCGCGGGCCTGCTCGCGGTGTGGAACATCGACCTGCTGCATCTGCCGACGCTCGGTGTCATGCCGTATGACTCGCGGCTCGCACGCCTGCCGGCCTATCTGCAGCAGCTCCAGATGGAGAGCAACGGCAAGCACGTCAAACTCGATGGCAGCCCGACGACGCTCGGTACCTGCGCGGTGGTGTGGGGTGAGCCCGGCAGCAATGCGCAGCACTCCTTTTTTCAGTTGCTGCACCAGGGAACGCAGCGCGCGGCGCTGGATTTTCTGCTGCCGATACGCTCCTCCTGCGCCAGCCAGGCGCAGCAGAATCTGGCGATAGCCAACTGCCTGGCGCAAGCCGAAGCATTGGCCCTGGGCCAGGATGCGGCCACGGTCAGGGCGGACCTGGTTCGTGCCAAGGTTCCCGAGGCGCGAATCGCCGAGCTGATCCCGCACAAGATCCACGAGGGCAGCCGGCCGCTGAGTCTGTTGATCTTCGAGCAGCTCGATGCACGCACGCTCGGCCGGATCATCGCGCTCTACGAGCACAATGTGTTCGTGCAGAGCGTGGTCTGGGGCGACAACGCCTTCGATCAGTGGGGCGTCGAGCTCGGCAAGAAGATGTGCGAGGCCTACATTCCACTGGTGGACAAGCCCGACAGCGCCAAGGGCGCCTCCAGTTCGCTGGCGGGGGCGCTTGCGCTTGTGAAGCAATGGCGAAACTGAGACCTCAGACCGTGGTCTGAACTGAATCGCCGCCGGATTTCGCGCGCCACAGATGACAGTACAATTATCGCTCTGCAACTTAACGGGGAACACTCAGTGATCGGCATCATGGCCCATCGAAACACCGCTTTGACTCCGGCTCGAGCAGCCATGCTGCTGGTCCTGGTGCTGTTCCCGACTTCCGGCCATTCTCAGCAGAACGATCTGAGCCAGCAGTTGCAGATGTTCAACAACCTTTCGGCCGATCAGCAGCAGTCGATCCTGCAGCGGATGTCCGGGCAAGGCGGCACGACGGGACTCGGCGGCAGCGGAGTGGGTGGGCTGAGCGGCATTGGTGGGGTGGGTTCGATCCTCGGCGGTAGCTCCATGAACTCATCGCAATCCGCGCTGCTGCTGCAGCAGCAGCTGCTGCAGCAGCAGCGACGGCAGACCCAGAATTCGCCTGGATTCGAGCTGCCGACGTTCAAGCCAGGTGATACCGCGCTGATCGAGATCTACATGGCGGATGAAATCCCTCTGCCCCCGCTGAGCGGGCCGAATGGACAGACTAACAATCAACTCAATAACTCCGGGCAGAGCCCGCTCCTTCTCAACGGCCAGAGCGGTACCGACAGCCAAAATTCCAACTCGACGGGGATGTTGACGGCGAGTCAGCTGCAGCAGCTGGGCTTGCAGGGCGGGCTCAACGGGCGCACGCAGGAGCAGTCGCAATTGACGGTCGAAGAGCTGCAGGCGGATGCGAGGAAGAAGCTGCAGGACATGATCGACCAGATTCGGGGGCGCAATCCATACCAGCTCGACAGCAGCGGCGCTTTGCTGCTGCCCGGTATCCCGGCGATCGCGCTGGCAGGACTGAGCGAGGACCTGGCCACCAGACGTGTGGCGGCGGAGCCGGCATTCAGCAAAGTGCGGGTGCGCTTGATACGATTGCCGCTGGATAAATCCGGCAGGGACGCACTCAAGCCCTTCGGATACGAGCTGTTCGACAATTCGCTGTTCAGCCTGATGCCGTCGCTGGATCGCCCCGTGCCCGCGGACTACATCGTAGGACCGGGGGATATCCTTCAGGTGCAGCTGTTCGGTGGCAGCAACAATGAGAACCTGGAGCTCAGGGTCGGCCGCGACGGCGTCGTGAACCTGCCCCAATTGGGGCCGATTGAGGTCGGAGGGCAACGCTACACCGCGGTCAAAGCCGAGATCGAGTCGCGGGTGGCGCGGCAGATCATTGGCGTCCGCGCAGCCGTTTCCATGGACCAGACGCGAACCATCAGCGTCTTCGTGCTGGGCGAGGCAAAGTATCCAGGATCCTATTCAGTGAGCGGTCTGGCGACCGTCACGACCGCACTGTTTGCGGCGGGCGGCGTACAGCGCACCGGTTCGCTGCGCGGCATCCAGGTCAAGCGCCAGGGACAGACTGTCCGCACATTCGATTTATACGACCTGCTGATGCACGGGGACAGTTCCGCGGATATCAAGCTGCTTCCTGGGGACGTGGTGTTCATCCCCACCATCGGCGCTACTGCCGCGATCGATGGCGAAGTGCAGCGTCCCGCGATCTACGAGCTCAAAGACTCTCAGAACGTCGCCGATCTGTTGCAGATGGCCGGCGGGTTGACCGCCGCCGCGGATCACATCAGCTCAGCGTTGATCCGCGTCGATTCGGAGCAACATCGTGTCGTCCTCAATATCGATTCATCGGCCGCGGCGGCTGGCGCAATCAAGTTGCGTAACGGCGATTGGATGCACGTGGCGAAATTGCTGCCGCAGCTGGACTCCGGGGTGGTGGTCCAGGGATACGTTTATCGCTCGAAGTCGGTCGCATGGCACCCAGGATTGCGGCTGAGCGAAGTCATCCCGTCGATTGACGAGCTGAAACGCGATGCCGACGAGCACTATCTGTTGATTCGGCGCGAGTTGCCGCCCAATCGCACCATCGCCGTACTGTCCGCGGACCTGGCGGCGGCCCTGAGTAAACCCGGCTCGCCGGCCGACATTCCGCTCATGGCGCGCGACCAGATCACCGTTTTCGATCTGCAGACCCCCCGCGAACACGTCATTCAGCAACTCATGGATGAATTGCGGACGGAGGCGGATCTGACGCAGCCCACCGAAATCGTGCACGTGGACGGCCGTGTCAAGGTCGCGGGTGACTATCCGCTGGAGCCGGGTATGCGCGTCAGCGATCTGATTCGCGCCGGTGGCAGCCTCGATCCGGCCGCCTATGGCACTCGCGCGGAGCTCTCGCGATATACCGTGGACGGAGGCCGGCGCGACACGCAGGTCATCTCAGTGGATCTCGAAGGCATCCGGCGGGGCGATCCGTCCGCCGACATCGCATTGCAGCCATTCGACCGCCTGTCGATCAAGCAGGTAACGGGTTGGACCGAGCAGGATCAGGTCTCACTGAAGGGTGAGGTGCGTTTTCCGGGCACGTACTCAATTCAGCCTGGCGAGACCCTGCATTCGGTCATCAACCGGGCCGGCGGTCTGACGCAGTATGCGTTCGTAGATGGGAGCCTGTTCACGCGTCGCGAGCTCAAGGTGCGCGAGCAGGAGCAGCTTGATCGCCTGGCGGCGCGTATGCGCACGGAGATCGCCGAAGTCGCGCTGATGGGTATTCGCGCGCAACAGGGCGGCGCGGCATCGGCGATTACCATTGGGGAGACGCTGCTGCAGCAGCTGACGGAGACCAAAGCGGTCGGGCGACTGGTGATCGGACTGAAGAACGTCATGAACAGCCGTCCCGGGTCGCGCGACGATGTGATCCTGCGCGATGGCGATGAGCTGATCGTGCCGAAGCAGCGACAGGAGATCATGGTACTGGGCGAAGTTCAGGATCCGACCTCGCATCTTTACAAGCGCAACATGAGCAGGGACGATTACATCGATCAGAGCGGCGGACCGACCCGGCAAGCCGACAAGAGTCGAATCTACGTGGTGCGGGCGGACGGAACAGTCGATTCGGGCAGCCGCGGCTGGTTCCGCAGCAGTGACAGCGTGGAGATCCGGCCCGGCGATGCCATCGTAGTGCCGCTGGATACTGAACGGCTCCCCGCTTTGACCTTGTACAGTGCGGTGTCGCAGATTCTGTACAACATCGCGATTGCCGCGGCCGAGGCTCGCGCAGTCATACCGTGATTCAAGCGCAGTCAGAATCGGGCCGGTTACATGTACCTGTTGACGCAGCGCGGGATCGAGCAAAAAGCGGGCATGACGCTGGAGTTCATTCGACGCAAGACACGCGAATACGAAACCTTGCGTGCAGAAGCAGAGCAGATGCGTCGAGAACCCCAAACCAGTGAAACGACATCCGTCCAGCGCTGAACTCCCCGCTCTGCTGTTGCGCCTGTGGCGCTGCCTGAGCCGGCGCCGGCGTCGACAATTCATCCTGCTGGTCGGACTGGTGCTGGTCAGCGCGATCGCAGAAGTCTTCACGCTTGGAGCGGTCCTGCCGTTTCTTGGCATTTTGGTCGCGCCGGCGCGCGTGTTGCGGAATCCAGTCGTCGCCGCATTTGCCGCACGCTGGCAGATTGCCTCGCCCGATCAGTTGATTCTTCCCCTGACGGTGTTTTTCGCGTCGATCGCGCTACTGGCTGGGGCGCTGCGTGTGCTGCTGCTGTGGGTGAGTACCCGGCTGGCGTATGCCACCGGATCGGATCTGAGCATGGACGTATACCGGCGCACTCTGTTCCAGCGCTACGACATCCAGGTCTCCCGCAACAGCAGCGAAGTCATCAGCAGCATCATCAGCAAGATTGCCGAAACCGTAAACACACTCAATCAGCTGCTGTTGATGTTCAGCTCGCTGGTGCTGCTGACGGTCATAACGATCGCCCTGCTTGCCATCGACCGCGTCGTTGCCACCATCGCGATCGTCGGCTTTGCCACCTGCTACGGGGTTCTCGCCCGGACGCATCGGCGCAAACTTCGGCAGAACAGCCAGCGCATTGCTACGGAAGATACGCAAGTCGTGAAGGCGCTCCAGGAGGGTCTCGGAGGCATTCGGGACGTGTTGCTGGATGGTACTCAGTCGGTGTACTGCGAAATCTATCGGCGGGCCGACAACGGACTACGTCGCGCCCAAGGTGACAATCAGTTCATCAGCGGCAGCCCCAAATTTGCCCTGGAAGCATTCGGTATGGTGCTGATCGCTGCACTTTCCTATCTTCTGAGCCGACGCCCGGGCGGCGTAGCCGTCGCCCTGCCCGTACTGGGGACTGTGGCGCTGGGCGCGCAGCGGCTGCTACCGGCCCTGCAGCAGGCGTATGCCGCGTGGGCATATATCGCCGGCTCCCAGCGCTCGGTTGCGGCAATTGTCGGAATGCTGGAAGAGCCACTGCCGGAGGAGGCGACTCAGCCGGCGCCGCCACCGCTGCACTGTCAGGATGCCATTCGCTTCGACAAAGTCCGTTTCCGCTATATCAGCGATGGTCCCTGGGTCCTGGACGATTTGAGCTTTGTCATACAGAGGGGCAGCCGAGTGGGCTTGGTTGGCAGTACCGGCAGCGGCAAGAGCACAACGCTCGATTTGTTGATGGGGCTGCTGCAGCCCACGGAAGGAGAGCTGCTGGTGGATGGGGTGGTGGTCAGCGGCAAGCGCATCAGGGCATGGCAACGATGCATTGCGCACGTGCCGCAGAGCATTTACCTGGCGGACGCGACGGTGGCCGAAAACATAGCTTTCGGCGTGCCACATGAGCTGATGGACATGCAGCGGGTAATGACGGCGGCGCGTCTGGCCCAGATTGGGGATTTTATAGGCGGCTTGCCGCAGGGCTATAGCACCTGCGTGGGTGAGCGCGGCGTGCGACTTTCGGGTGGCCAACGTCAGCGTATCGGTATTGCGCGCGCACTCTACAAGGAGGCCAGTGTGCTCGTGTTCGACGAGGCTACCAGCGCTCTGGACAACTCTACCGAACGATCGGTGATGGATGCCGTCGCCGGGCTCGGCCACGGTCTGACCATGGTGATGATCGCTCATCGCCTGACGACGGTACAGCGATGCGACAGCATCATCGAACTGGCCGGCGGGCGACTGGTTGCTCAAGGAACGTATGAACAGCTGCTCGCATGCAGTCCAAGTTTCCGTCGCATGGCCAGGGCGGTCGCCTGACCGGCGACACCACGAGCCATGAGGAAGATTCTGGTTACCGGTGCCGACGGCTTCATCGGCTCACACCTGACCGAAGCCCTGGTACGACAGGGCTACGAAGTGCGTGCATTCGTGTTGTACAACTCCTTCAATTCCTGGGGGTGGTTGGATCAATGCGGCGAGGACGTCAAAGGCCACTTCGAGGTGTTCGCGGGAGATATTCGCGATCCACATGGCGTTCGAACCGCGCTTCGGGACTGCGATGCCGTGCTGCACCTTGCAGCGCTGATCGCCATCCCCTACTCGTATCACTCCCCGGATACCTACGTGGATACCAACATCAAGGGGACATTGAATGTGGTTCAGGCGGCGCGCGAGTTGGGCGTGACAAAGGTGGTACACACCTCCACCAGCGAGGTGTATGGGACTGCGCGTTTCGTGCCGATCACCGAGGAGCACCCGCTGCAGGGGCAGTCGCCGTATTCGGCGAGCAAGATCGGCGCCGACCAACTCGCCATGTCGTTCTACAGCTCGTTTGGGACGCCGGTCACGATCATCCGTCCGTTCAACACCTACGGTCCACGCCAATCCGCGCGGGCTGTCATTCCGACCATCATTACGCAAATCGCCAGCGGCATGCGGACGATCAAACTCGGTGCTCAGCATCCAACCCGAGATTTCAACTTTGTGGCCGACACGGTCGCCGGCTTCCTCGCGGCTCTGCGGACGGACGACGGTATCGGAGAGGTGATCAACCTTGGCAGCAATTTCGAGATTTCCATCGGCGAGGCTGCCCGCTCCATCGCACAGATCATGCGCGTCGATATCGATATCGTCACCGACGAACAGCGGCTACGCCCGAAAAACAGCGAAGTGGAACGACTCTGGGCCTCGAATGAGAAGGCACGCCAGATCCTCAACTGGCAACCGCATTACGGTGGCATTGACGGGTTCCGGCGAGGCCTGTCGGAGACCGTGAAGTGGTTTCTGGAGTCCGCACACCTGCGTTCGTATCGACCCGATACCTACACGATCTGAAGCCCGTGTACGATCCTGCTCAGCTCGAACATCGAATCATTGATGCCATTCGTACGGTGGTTGGGAACGGTCGCGTGAGTCTTCACGAGCCTTGCTTTGCCGGCAATGAGTGGCGTTATCTCAAGGACTGCCTTGATTCGACGTTTGTGTCCTCGGTCGGCGCGTATGTCAATCGCTTCGAGTCGGATATTGTCGCCTATACCGGTACCAGGCATGCAGTGGCGGTAGTCAATGGCACCGCGGCTTTGCACGTAGCACTGCGCCTGGCCGGCGTGCTCGCGGGCGACGAAGTGCTCGTTCCTGCGTTGACCTTTGTCGCCACTGCCAACGCGGTTGCGTACTGTGGCGCAGTTCCGCACTTCGCCGACAGCGACCAACAAAGACTGGGGTTGAATCCGCAGGCCCTGCGCGAGTATCTGCGCGCCAGCGTCGAGCTGCGAAACGGCCAGGCCGTGAATCGCGCTACCGGCCGGGTTGTTCGTGCCATAGTTCCCATGCACGCCTTCGGCCATCCGGTTGATATCGAGGGAGTGCTGGCGCTGGCGCGGGATTTTCACCTGGCCGTGGTGGAAGACGCGGCCGAGTCTCTGGGTAGTTGGGTGGAAGGCAAGCACACCGGGACATTCGGCTTGATGGGTACTCTGAGCTTCAATGGCAACAAGACAATCACCACTGGCGGCGGCGGTGCGATCATCACCAATGACCCTGATATCGCCAGGCGCGCCCGGCACCTCACTACCACCGCAAAATTGCCGCACCGCTGGGAATACGGTCACGATGAGGTCGGATTCAACTACCGCATGCCCAATCTGAATGCGGCTTTAGGCTGCGCTCAATTGGAGCAGCTGCCGGGATTTCTGGCCGCCAAGCGCGAGTTATACAAGCGCTACCAGGCGGCGTTCTCCCCCGTGTCGGATGTCCGGCTGGTCGCCGAACCTGCCGGCTGTGCGTCCAATTATTGGCTCCAATGTCTACTGCTGGAGCCCACTGAAGCGCACCTGCGTGATAGGGTACTGGCGGCTACGAATGACGTCGGGTTGATGACTCGTCCGGCCTGGACGCTGCTGCACCGGCTGGCGCCCTATCGCGATTCGCCGCGCATGCCGTTGCCGGTGGCTGAGTCCCTTGAGCGACGTCTGATTAATTTGCCGAGTAGTCCGCAGCTGTTGTCTGAGGTGCCCAGTTGAGTAAGCTGCCGATTCTGCTCATTGGGGCCGGGGGTCACGCGCGGGCGTGCATCGATGTCATCGAGCTGGAAGGGCGTTTCACGGTGCACGGCCTGTTGGGTCTCAAGGATCAGGTGGGTGCGAAAGTGCTGGGCTACCCTGTAATCGGTACCGACGATGATCTGCAGTCTCTGCGGCAGCACCAATCGCATGCGCTGGTGACAGTCGGCCAGATCAAGTCGCCCGAACCTCGAATGCGACTTTTCAACCTGCTCAAGAGCTGCGCTTTTGAGGCGCCGGTTATCGTTTCGCCACGCGCGCATGTGTCGCGGCACGCGGCTCTAGCGTGCGGCACCATCGTGATGCACGGTGCGGTGGTCAATGCCGGCGCGATGGTGGGTGAAAACTGCATCCTGAACAGCCTGTCGCTGATCGAGCACGATGCGAGAATCGGCGATCACTGCCACGTTTCGACGGCGGCGGCCATCAACAGCGGTGTGCATATTGCAGCCGGCACGTTCATCGGCAGCAATTCGAGCGTGCGCCAGGGCGTCCACGTCGGCGAGCGCTGTGTGATCGGCATGGGGCAACGCGTTCTCAAGAATTGCGATCCGGGCACGCAGCTGCCGGCCGCGGTGCATCGCCCATGAGCACTCTGGTGATCGCCGAAGCAGGCGTGAATCACAATGGCGAGCTCTCGCTCGCCAAGCGGCTGATCGATGTCGCCGCGGAAGCCGGGGCCGACATGGTCAAGTTTCAAACCTTCAGTGCCGATCGCCTTGTGACGGTGAGCGCCGGAAAAGCCGAATATCAATCCCACACCACGGAAGCATCTGAAACACAACACGCCATGCTACGCAGGCTCGAGCTCTCTGCCGGGATGCACCATGAGCTTATCGAACATTGCAGATTGCGCCGCATCGAATTTTTTTCCACCGGCTTCGACACGCAAAGTGTCGACTTTCTGGCGCAGCTTGGCTTCACGCGCTTCAAGATTCCATCGGGTGAGATAACCAATCTGCCGTACCTTCGCCACGTGGGAAGTTTCGGCAAACCGATCATTCTGTCCACCGGCATGGCGACCCTGGGTGATATCGAGGCCGCATTGGATGCACTGGAACGCGCGGGCGCACGCCGCGATCAGATCACGGTGCTCCACTGTAATACCGAGTATCCGACGCCCATGGTCGATGTCAATCTTCGTGCCATGCTGACCATAGGCGAGGCGTTTGGCGTGGCAGTCGGTTACTCCGATCACACGCTGGGCATTGAAGTTCCCATTGCGGCAGTGGCGCTCGGCGCGACCGTGATAGAAAAGCATTTCACTCTGGACCGGACGCTGTCAGGCCCGGACCACCAGGCAAGCCTCGAGCCCAACGAGTTGCTTGCGATGGTGCGCGCCATACGCAATATCGAACTGGCGCTGGGCAATCCCCTCAAGCGTCCCAGTCCCAGTGAGATCAAGAACCGGCCCGTCGGCAGAAAATCGATTGTGGCGGCGCGCGCGATTCGTGCCGGGGAGAGCTTTAGCGCGGAAAACCTGACCACCAAGCGCCCGGGAATCGGCCTATCGCCCATGTTATGGGACGATCTCATGGGCAGAAAGGCACAGCGCCCCTATGAAAGCGACGAGGCGATCGAGCTTTAGCTGATGATTCTCTCCATACACCAGCCCAGCTATTTTCCATGGCTCGGTCTGTTGGACAAGATTCGCAAGAGCGATGTTTTCATTGTGATGGACGAGGTGCAGCTATCCGACAGCGCTTACCAGCATAGAAACCTGTTTTCGGCCCC
>Ga0181516_10002923_pt1 | contig 11782 bp, 8 predicted proteins | sample PEATcosm2014_Bin_25_FD_121104 | JGI IMG/M metagenome (GOLD analysis project Ga0181516, IMG submission 121104) | Peatland microbial communities from MTU Mesocosm Facility, Houghton, MI, USA - PEATcosm2014_Bin01_10_metaG | ecosystem: Environmental > Terrestrial > Soil > Wetlands > Peat | place...
CATCCACGTCCGTCCGCATCCATCGAGGTGAGCCGGATCAAACTTGATATAGGGATGGGAGGCCATGCCGAGGATTCCGTCGGCCAACTCCGCCTTGATGATGAACTGGGAGTACTGGAGGTTCGACAGGTCGTTGGGCATGTTCCAACAGCTGGCGAACTCGCAGTAGGTGAAGGCGGAAAGTTTCCGCTCGCGCTTCGTCTTGTTGGTGACTTTCAGCCGCCAGTACTCAAACAGTTGCCCGAGCGGAACAAAATAGGTCGATTCTGTTTCAATGCCGGAATAGCGGGAATTGATGACCGTGTAGGCAGTGCCGTGGCGACAGGTGCTCTTGTAGCGGTTCAGCGGCTTGCCGACCGGCTGCCAGGAGGAGCTCCAATAGTCACCGCTGTCCCTGTCGCGAAGGTAGAAGTATCGTCCGGGCTGGTCCATCGGCACGGAGTTCGAGCGGATACGCAGAAAGCGATTATTTAGGGCGCTCCGGTAGAATCCATAGCCTCCGGCATTGTTGGTGATGATCGCACCGTATTCGATCGAACCCAGGTAATTGCTCCACGGACGAGGGGTGTCCGGGCGGGTGATCACATATTCTTTGGCGACATCGTCGAAGTAACCGTAGTTCATGAGTGGAAGGAAGGATGGGATCGAAAGGTGCGACAGGAGTACAGCTTGTGTCGGAACCGAAAACTTAAGCCGACGGCACGGCTAAAGGGCGAGGCAAAATCTCAAAAGAAAGGATTGGAATTGGGCTTTCTGTTTTGGCGCGCTAACCCTTTGCCACATTTCTGGTCCGATCGGATCAAGATTCTGGCACGTCCCATTTGCCGATCATTGAAATTCCAGCGTCAAAACAGAAAGCCGTTTCACTGGAAGGCCGAGGGGGTTTCCCCTGGTGTGAGAATCGTTGGTGACTCAATGGTGGCCGGCCTGTGCCAGATCCGTGGTCCGATCGGACCACGGATCTGGCACAGGGAGTCGGAACGCCCAAAGATACCTATTCCCAGCGAATCGCGATCTCGCTTGGCTTGACTAAGCCTACCGGCTGAATCGCTTCTGTCTGATTCCGCCCGTCGATGACCACGCAATCCATCACCGAGATCCCGCCCCGGTCCCCGTCGTCCGCCCGATGGCTGAACTCGACCGTGCTCGGCATTGCGCTGGCGTCTTTGTTCAGCGACTGGTCGCACGAGATTGCGACCGCCGCGCTCCCCGCGTTCCTCGCGACGATGGGGGGCGCCGCCGCCTGGCTCGGCGTCATCGAAGGCGTCTCCGACGGATTCTCCAGCTTCGCGAAGATGGGTTCAGGATACTTCACCGATGGATTGCAGCGCCGAAAGCCGATCGCCGTCGTGGGTTATCTGGTCACCGCGCTCGGCACTGCGTCCTTCGGGTTGGCAACTACCGCGTGGCACGTGTTGCTGGGGCGAACGTTCGCATGGCTCGGGCGCGGCGTGCGCACACCGGTGCGAAAAGCGCTTCTGGCCGGATCGGTAACCAGGGAAACTTATGGCCGGGCCTTCGGATTCGAGCGGATGATGGACACCGTGGGCGCGATCATCGGGCCGGTCACGGCCTTCGTGCTCCTCCCTGTTTTTCACTATCATTATTCCAGCCTGTTCGCAGTGACGCTCATCCCTGGACTGACTGCCGCCGCCGTCATCGCCCTGCTGGTAAGCGAAAAGGCGCGCAAACCGGTGTCGCATATTTCATTCGGTTCCCGCCTGCATGCACTCCCCACCGGCTACAGACGATTCCTGGTCGCAGTCGGGGTGTTCGGAGCCGGAGATTTCGCCCCTACGCTGCTGATCCTGCTGGCCGCGCAGAAGCTTGCGCCGACTTTCGGTCCGACAAAAGCAGCCAGTGCTGCGGTGGCGCTCTACGTTGCCCACAATGTCCTTTATGCAGGCTTTGCCTTCATCGCCGGCTGGCTGGCCGATCGTGTGCGGAAACTGCCGTTGTTGGCCTTTGGATACGGACTCGCTGCGCTGACGGCGCTCGCCGTAATGACCCTGCCGCTGGGTCTCTGGACGCTAGCTGTTGTATTTATTGGCAGGGGAATCTACGTTGCGATTGAGGAGACGCTGGAGGATTCCCTGTGCGCCGAATTGGTCGACGAGTCACAGCACGGCATGGCGTTCGGCGTGCTGGCCACGGTAAACGGGGTGGGCGATTTTCTTTCGAGCGCGATGGTCGGAACGCTGTGGGGCGTCTTTGGTTCCGCCGTGGCTTTCGGCTACAGTTTTCTGCTGTTCACGGCCGGGACCGCATTGATCCTCAGAGCTGGCTGGCAAGACAACTGAGCCGCCTGATCATTGTTCACCTGCGCCCGGGCCAGCCGGTCGGCGCGCCAGCTGCTTGAGCAGGAAACCATCCGACGGAGCGGAGCGCCAGGCGGTGAGCCACAAGCTGCCGAGCATCTCTCCTCCTCGCAGAAGTTGCTCATCAATGAAATCTTTTCCGGCGAAACTTCCCGGCGAGCCGTCAGCCTTGAATCCGCCTGACTTCTCCAGCTCGTACAGCGGCTCCACGCGTTGGTGTTGCGTTTCCAGATACCGCATCACCTCCACAAAGATCGCGACGCCCGTGCCCGGTTGCGCATCTGCTGCGAGCAGCCGCGCCTGCCTGGCCCGTGTCGAGAGTTGTGCAATTCCAATCCCGGTGCGGGCGATGAACCCGCCGTCAATCCACGCATGGAATTTCGGATCGGTGGTGAACCCGTGCGGATTGGCGCCCACCCAGCCGTTGTGGTGGACGGTTAGGTGCAACGGCTGCGCACCATCGCCGACATAATGTCCCATGACCCCCATGAAAAAGATGACATTAGCCTGTGCATTGGCGATCTCCGCAGGCGTGCCTCCGCCTTCCTCATATGCATGCAGATAGGAAAACGCCGACTGCAACCGTGCAAAACTCTCGGCAATCGTCCACGGCAGGAAGCCCGGCCATTCGCGGAGATGCTCGGCATTCCGGGCAGGGTCGATTCGAGGGAACCTGTCCGCATGCGCCTGACGCCCGGCGGCGAACCGGAGGGCGAATTCATAGCGAAGCGGACTGAGCGACAACGGATCAAGCCCGGCCCAGTCGAGTTGCTCCAAATCGATGTAATGATCCGGATTGTTCGCGTGCCTGAGCGCCAGCTCCGGGGTATTCCTCCAGCGGTCAGGTTCGCCGCCGAGGAAGGCGATGCGCTCCGCTGCAGCCGGCTCGCGGACAAACGCGGGAAAGTCCGGCGGCAGAGACTCAAGTGCGAGCTGGTTGATCACGCGGTGACCGGCGTAATCCCACGCGGCGGCAGGCGGCGCGACCACCGCGGCCAGGAGAACAAGAACGACCGCGGAACGTGCGGCCCGGTGATTCATCGCTTCTGTTGAGCTGGCGTGATGACAGCAGGGTGCGGCTCCGGAGGGACGGCCGCGGGCGGATGCACCGCGGCCAGCACAGCGGAGTATTCGTCAATCCCGTCGGCCAGGGCCAGCGCGACCCGCTGCCTGAACAACGGAGTCCCCAGCTGGCTCGCTTCCGCGTTATTTGACAAGTAGGCCGCTTCGACAAGCGCCGCCGGACATTCGGGAAAACAGAGCACGAGCTTGCGTCCACGTTTGCATCCGCGATCCGGAAAATTTAGGCCTGACAGCAGGCTTCGGTGCAAATGATAGCCGAGCACGATGTTCGCGAAATCCTGCCGATTGCCGGGAAACGCCTTGTCAAACGTTGAATCCTTCCCCTCGCCCGTGGAAATCTGGAACTGCGGCGTCATCACGTAAGTTTCCGTTCCCGTCACCGCCGCCGGCGCGGAATTGAAATGCACACTCAGAAAAAGATCCGCCTTCGCCCGATTGGCAACTTCGTCGCGCTGCTCCAAATCCGCCCGCTGGGCCGGCGCGAGCTTGGTGTCATCGCTGCGCGTAAGGATCACATGATAGCCGCGCGCTTCGAGGAGTTTCTTCAGCCGCAACACCACATCGAGCGTCAGATTCTTCTCATCGAGGTGCATCGCGAGATTCCGCGTGCCTGGATCCGTGCCGCCGTGCCCGGCGTCCAGCACGATGACCCGCGGGGGCGCCGGCAGCTGGCTCGCGCACTCAGCCGGCTTCAACAGAGGGACAATGGCTTTTGTGACATCGATCTTGCTCACGTACAGCCCGCCCTCGCTGAACACGGTCGTCTCCCCCATGAACACGCGTGTCCCGTCGAGGAGAAAGTCGTGGTCCCGGCTCTGAAACCTCAGGCGAACGAGGCCGCGTGAATCGGTCAGTTGCATGACGCGACCGCTTGTCACCCAGGAGGCCCTGAGGTTGTACCGCTCAGCAATCGCCCGCACGTCCACACAGTCAATATCGTAAATGCGCCGGAATGGCCATGGCCGCTGCACTGGCTCCGGCGCAGCCGGTGCAACCGGCCGCAGCGGCGGCACAGGCACAGCTGCAGCCACGGGTGTGGCAGGAGGCGGCTTCTTCGCGGTCACTCGCGCGCTGCAGCCACCAGCGAGGAGGAGGCCGGCCACAATGACCGGCAGATGGCATCCGCGAGGCCGGACCATGAATCCGCGGGATTAGGCCGACGGAGGCGGCTCCGGCAACGGCGCAGCGCCTGGTGCGGCGGCCGCCGGCGCTGCCGAGGTCCCAGGGGTCCCCGCGGCCCCTGATTCCTTGAGGTGGAACTTGGCCTTGCGCTTGTTGACAGGCAAGGGCGTCAGCATGGCGTAAATGTTGCGGCCGGTCAGTTTTGGGACGCCGTCGGAATGCCCCATGCCGGCGAGCTCAACGATCGCACGATTGATAACATCGAAGCCCATCTCAGTCCGCGCCATTTCGCGGCCGCGGAATTTCAACCGAAGCTTCACCTTGTTGCCGTGCTCGAGAAACTCTTCGGCATGGCGCAGCTTGGTGATGAAATCGTTGTGCTCGATTCGCACGCTGAATTCGATCTCCTTGATCTTGCTCGCCGTCGTCTTTACATGGGAGTGCTTCTTGGACTCCTCGTACATGTACTTGCCGAAATCCATGATCCGGCAAACCGGCGGGGTGACGTTGGGGGCCACCTCGACGAGATCGAGTTCAAACTGCTGCGCGAGCTGCAATGCCTTGCCAGTCGGCAGAACGCCGAGCTGTTTGCCCTCTGGGCTGATAACCCGGATCTGGTCGGCCTTGATCCGATGGTTGCGACGGATATTTGCAAACGGATCCGTGTTTCGGCGCGGGGGGTAGCCAGGGCGGCCACCGGAAGGAAGTGCGTTAGCCATCAATCAATAGGTGTATTAGGTCAGGGTCGAGGCGAGTTCTTGTGACAAAGGTGCACATTGACAACACCTAATTCAACTCCTTTTAAGCCCGACGAGCCAATCCGGCCCTTTTCACCTCCGGGGCAATGACCCTCGTAAACGCATTCCAGGTGCAAGAAACCATTTTTCAGGTGCCTGCCGGCGCGCCCCAATTCAACTCCGCCTGAAGGGAAAACCTGCCGTTACGGCAGCCATGCGGCGCCTCGATCGGGATTGGTGCTTCGCAACCACCCGTGCGTCCCATCCGTTTTGTTTTGGCGGCTCCGCCCCGGACGCTATGTTTGGCTGCATGCAGCAAACGACCTCCGTCAAAGAAGCGCTGGCGAGTTCGTCAGCGCGCGATGATTTCTTTATCCGCGGTTGGGTCCGAACCCGGCGCGATGCAAAAACGTTCTCGTTCCTGGAGCTGAATGACGGTTCCTGTCTCAAGAATCTTCAGGTGATAGCGGACGCCGCGCTGCCAAATTACGCCGAGATCCAACGACTCACGACCGGCGCGTCGGTCAGCGTGCGGGGCCAGTTGGTGGCTTCCCAGGGGCAGGGACAAAAATGGGAGGTGAAAGCCGCTGCGGTGGAGATCATCGGGACCGCCGATGCGACTTACCCGCTCCAGAAGAAGGGGCACACTCCGGAGTTCCTGCGCGAAATTGCGCACTTGCGTCCGCGCTCGAACCTGTTCGGTTGCATTTTTCGTGTTCGCAGCCGGCTGGCCTACGCGATTCACCAATTCTTCCAGGACCGCGGCTTCGCTTATGTCCACACGCCAATCATCACGGGAAGCGACTGCGAGGGCGCGGGCGAACTGTTCCGCGTCACCACACTCGACCTGAAGAACCTCCCCCGGCGCGAGGACGGAGAGATCGACTGCGCCAAAGATTTTTTTGCGCGTCCGACCTATCTCACAGTCAGCGGTCAGCTGGAAGCCGAGGCGTTCGCCTGCGCGTTGTCCAAGGTTTACACCTTCGGTCCGACCTTTCGCGCGGAGAATTCGAACACCTCCCGTCACGCCAGCGAGTTTTGGATGATTGAACCGGAAATGGCCTTCTGCGACCTCACGGGAAACATGGATCTCGCCGAGGATTTCGTTAAATATCTGATACGCGACATCCGCACACATTGCTCCGAAGACCTGGAGTTGTTTGCGAAGTTTGTGGACAAGGGATTGATCGAGCGCCTCGACTTTGTCGTTGAGCGGCCTTTTCAGCGAGTCAGCTACACGGAGGCGGTCGAGTTGCTCACGAAGAGCGGCCACAAGTTCGAGTACCCCGTCGAATACGGAACCAATCTCCAGTCGGAGCATGAACGCTACCTCACGGAGCAGCACTTCAAATGCCCGACGACGGTCTACAACTACCCAAAGGAAATCAAACCGTTCTACATGCGGTTGAACGATGATGACCGGACGGTGACGGCGATGGATGTGCTCGTGCCCGGCATAGGCGAGATCATCGGAGGCAGTCAGCGCGAGGAGCGCCTCGGCGTGCTCGAAGCAAATATGGCGCGGCATCACCTCGATCCGAAAGACTATGGCTGGTACCTCGATCTGCGCCGCTATGGCACCGTGCCGCACGCTGGATTCGGCATGGGCTTTGAGCGCATGCTGATGTTCGTCACCGGTGTATCCAACATTCGCGACGTGGTTCCATTCGCGAGAACCCCCGGCAACGCGGCGTTCTAGGTTGAAAATGCCCGGTCGGCAGAATTCATTCCACGTCGCGGATATTAATTCATGCCCGCTGAACTGACCCTCAACACGACTGTCGCCTATTGGGACGTCGACCGCGATAATCTGCTCGGCCTGCCGGCAGTGTTCAAGTTCCTGCAGGAAGCCGCCATCAAACACGCCGATCAATTCGACGCCGGCACCAAGGCGATGGCGACTCGGGGAGAATCGTGGGTATTGAACCGGATGGCCGCAGCGATTCACCGCTATCCCAAGTACGAAGAGCAGATTCGAATCCTGACATGGTCCAGCGGCATCCGCGCATTCAAAGGGTACCGCGATTTCCGCGTCTATTGCGGCGAAGAGCTGCTGTTGTCGGCCTCCTCACTTTGGCTCTACGTGAACATGAGGACGAAATCGCTCATCCGCGTGCCCGACGACGTGGCTCGAAGCTTTCCGAGCAGGCCTGGAGAGGAGTTCCGTCCGGACCTGGAGAAACTCAGGCTGGCGCCGCTCGCAGGCGGATCGGCTCCGGCTTCCAGGATATCGCTGCGCTATTCGGACTTCGACGGAAACGGGCATGTCAACAACATCACGTATTTTGACGCCCTGCAGACGGCGCTCGCCCGGAGCGGATTCTCGCCGCGTCCGCAGACGGTGGAGGCACAGTTTCTGAAGGAGATCACTCCCGAAATCGAGTCGATGGACGTGCACTTCGAACAGCGGGAACATGCAATCGCCTTTGCCATTGGCTCAGCCCAGGACTTGTTCGCGCAGGGACAGGTAGGCTGATTCGCCGACAGGTTCGTGCAGGAATCCAAACTCATGCCAACCCGACGATCCGGCGCCACTCCAGCAGCTTCGACGCCGGCTGTCCTGGGGAATGGAAATCCATCGCCCCAACGTGACGACGGGCGCTGGGCTACGGTGCTTTGTGGCGGCCTGATCGTTGCCGCGGTTGCAGCCACCTTTGCGGGTGTCCGCCACAACGAGTTTCTCGAGTACTGGGACGACAGCATGATTTTTGACAATCCGCACCTGCGGGCGCTGACGTGGAATAACGTCTGGTGGGCGTTCACCGATCTCAGCGCCCACCCGCGCCATGTCTATATGCCATGCAGCTGGGTGTGGTGGATGCTTGTCAACCGGGTCGCGAATCTGTCGCCCGCGGTCTACCACGGCATCAACCTGGCGATGCACGCCATCAACTCCGTGTTCGTGTTTCTTTTGGTGAAGAAGATTTCATGTCGACTCTCACCGCCGGAAAGTGCGCGAGACCGCGCGTGGCAAACGGTGATTTCCGGCGTGGCGACGCTCGCGTGGGCTTTGCATCCCCTCATGGTCGAGCCCGTCGCCTGGGCCATCACACAAAAGTTCCTCATCGCAACGTTTCTTGCGCTTCTCTGCCTGTTTCTCTTCTTGCGATGGGTCGAGGAACGCAACGACGCGATGCCGGCCCTCGGATGTTATGGGCTGTCGCTCGCATCTTTCGCCGTCTCGCTGCTGTTTTACCCGATTGCCCTGGCCGTGCCGGCCGTGCTGCTCGTGATCGGATTCTGTTGGAATCGCCCGCTATCACCTTCGCCGCGGAAATGGCTGCGCCCGGTCGGCGCCGTGATTCCATTCTGCGTCGTGTCGCTGGCATGCGCCAGCATCCCGGTCTTCCTGGCCCCACCGCCACCGCTTACCAACGTCGCTGCACTCCCGCCTGGGTCAGTCGCGTTTCTTTCCCAGACAATGACGGCCGCCTATCTCTGGGTGTATTACGTATGGCGCCCCTGGATACCGGTCAATCTGTCTGCGATATACACGACCCTGATTCACGTTGAACCATGGTCAGCTCCATTTGTCGTCAGCCTGGTCGGACTGCTCGCCCTCACCTGCTTCGCGTGGGCTCTACGCAAGCGCCAACCATGGGTGCTGGCGCTATGGATCTGCCACCTCGCCCTACTCACGCCCGTACTCGGCTTCGGTTCGCCCTTCGAAAACTATCCGAGCGATCGCTACGCCTACCTGCAGGGCATTTGCTGGGCGGTGCTGTTGGCAGTTGTTCTTGAACGCTTGCTCCGAACAAGAACGGAACGAGTACGCGCTGCCTTGTTGCTTCCCTGCGGCGGCGCACTCATTGCACTTTCGCTCGCGAGCCAGCGCCAGGCGACGATGTGGCACGATTCCGCCTCATTTTACGGGACGTTGCTAAGCCAGCCCGGACTCGAACGGTATCGGCCCGATCTGCACTGGCGGTTGGCACAGCACTATCTCGATCACAAAGACCTGTCTGCCGCCAAAAGCGCGTTGGAATCAGGACTGCAACTCAATCCTCAGGACCCGCTCTTGCTCTACATGCTCGCAGGGATCCACGACGCGACGGGTAATTACGCCTTGGCTGAACAGTTGGTTCGGCAGTCGCTCGTACGAAACCCGGTTCCTGCCGCATGGAGGCTCCTCGGAACCATCTGCCTCCATGCGGGACGCCTGTCGGCTGCTGAGGACGCACTGAACTCCGCCCTGGGGATGGATTCCCGGAACGGCGAAACCCATTATCTGTTTGCCGTGCTTCGGTACCAGCAAGGCTCAACGAACGAGGCTCTCTCCGAGCTCGATCGCATTTCGGCGGCCGATCCCACCTACCCCGATGCACGGAAGCTCCGGGCGGAAATCCTGCGACCATCCGGCGACAATGGTCCAATCTCGACTCCATGAACCAGGGCCGCCTCTGAAACCGCGGATCGATTTTCTCAGAAAATGATTTGTAACTTCTGACGCGGCCCTTGTGTATTTCCACGAATGAGACTTCCAATCCGGATCGTGTGCGCTGCAATCGCCTGCGTCCTCGCCGCGAGTTGGTTGCCCGCAGAGGACCCGCCGCACCCGGTGGACCCGTCGCCGTTTCCAAGCGTCGTCGCACTCGCCACGGCTCAGCACATTCCGTTGGAGCGGTTTGATCCTGCCCGCGTCACGCAAGTCTTGCGTCCAGGGGATGCGATTACGGTGCTTTTCACTCTTGTCGACGGCGGACACGCCAAACAATGGCTGGCTGAGCTCAAGGTGGTTCCGCTCACCGAGGAAGAACGCCGCGCCAAACCGCGTGAAGATGTGCTCTACTCGGGCACGGGGAATGAGTATCACTTGGCAAGCGCCTCTGCGGCATTTCAGTTGCGAATGTTTGGTCCCTTGCGCGAAACCGACGCCCCTGCCGCCACAACGTTGCCGGAAAAGCATGCGCGCTTCCTCGTGCAACAGGATTTCTTGAGTTTCGGTTTTGATCGATTCTGTGAGTTGGTCCTGCGGTTGCGGACGATCGGCCAGGAACCGCGCTTCGGCATCGCCACAGGACGTTTCGCAGAGAAGGATATAGCCTGGAGCAAACATTGGGCTGAAGAAGCCAAGTTCACCTCGGCCGACGAGCTCATCTGCGTCAAACAGGCTTTTGCTCAGGTGGAGTTTCTCAAGATCGCGCAACACACGCCTGGATTCAGAGAGATCGTCGAAGCCACGGTTGATATACCTTCAGTCTGGACCGCGTTGCGGACGCTGAATTTCGGAGTTTGGTTCAGCTACGATTGGAAAAACGTCCAGCGCCTTGATGCGATGCCAGGGGTGTCCGGGCCGTCCAACGTGTATAGCCTGCCCTTCAGCCTCACAGTTTTTGGAAAACATGTTGCCAACGGAACCTGGCTGGCGACCGCGGCTCGCCCACCGCTGCTTGCGAGCGCGGGAATCCTGTCGCTCACCGTCGGGCCGCCCGACAAAAAGGAGAAGTATCTCCAGCTGCGAGTGATCGCGGCGCGCAACGCGCAGCCGTGACGCCGATCCGGACGCTCACGATGAGATCGAGAGCTCGAGTGATGTTAGTCTGCGCACTGTCTGCGCTCCTGATGGCGTCCCTGTTTGCATCGTTCGGTTATGAAGCCACGTGGAGACTGTGGAATATCCCGACCTTGACACTGCCCTTTGGGGATCTCCGCGTCATAACGGGAGGCGCAGAGTCGCGCCGCCAGGGATTTGATCCCATGATCGAGAATCCGGGAGATCCCTGGGGCAGACCATTGAATTACCCGAGAATATGGCAGTCCTTCTACCGCGTCGGGCTGACTCCCGAACATACCACCTTCATTGGATTCGCGTTCATTGCTCTGTTTCTGACCGGCATTTGCTTGATCCTGCCAAACGCCAGCTGGACCATCATTGCCCTGGTGATTGCGGCGCTCCTCTCTCCGGCAACGCTTCTCGGGATGGAAAGGGGCAATATCGATCTTCTGATGTTTTTCATCGTGTCGGTCGCAGTATTCGCGGCCAATCGCTGGCCGGCCTTCTCTGCCATCGCTGTCTTCGGCGGGTTTGCATTGAAACTGTATCCACTATTCGCAGGCGCGGTCCTGCTCCGAACCAGCCGGTCGCTGTTTTTTCGCCTAATCGTCGTCTTGGTCGGTGCCGTGTCGCTCTACGTCATCTTGACCTATTCAGACTTTGCCTTGATCCGCGCAGCCACGCAAAATGGTATCGTATTCTCGTATGGGATGAATGTTTTCCCGGCGAGCCTTCGCACAGGAAATTCGCAAGCAAAACTGCTCTCCTATCTGGTAGTTCTGCTCTCATTGTTTTTCGGGCTTACCGCCTTGCGACGCAGAGATAATCAAGTCGAAGAACAAAAAGGGCCGATTTATCTGGATGCATTTCGAGCCGGGGCGGCGATTTACATTGGAACCTTTCTTTTGGGGAGTAATTGGGACTACAGGCTTATATTTCTAATCCTTACGATTCCCCAGCTGGCGGTCTGGGTCAAAGCTCCGGCGCGGCACGCCTCGGTGATTTCAATTCTTGTTATGTCGGCCATG
>Ga0181516_10002926_pt1 | contig 11775 bp, 9 predicted proteins | sample PEATcosm2014_Bin_25_FD_121104 | JGI IMG/M metagenome (GOLD analysis project Ga0181516, IMG submission 121104) | Peatland microbial communities from MTU Mesocosm Facility, Houghton, MI, USA - PEATcosm2014_Bin01_10_metaG | ecosystem: Environmental > Terrestrial > Soil > Wetlands > Peat | place...
CTGAATGGTAGCAAAGAGAGTTCCGTTCATGATGAGCTTGAGATGGCTCAACTGCGGGATGAGGCTGGGCGAAAACGAGTAGTAGATGTGAATTTTGGCGGGGCCGACGACATGGGTTTCAGGCAGCGTGAAGAAGACGCTGTGCATGGTGTCGATGCTGTGGAGCTCGATCTGCGATTCGCCGGCATCGCCCAGCGTGAAGTGGTCGTGATACTGGCCGGGAGGCACGGGGGCGTTAATGTCGGTGGCGGGAGTCTGCATGGAGCCGGCATATCCTTGCGGCTGGGCGTGCGCCATTTGACCGCCCCATGCCAGCGCCGCGGCCAGCATGAGCAGGATGAGGCTGCGGGCGATGGAGAGCGAACTGGACTTGCTCTTGGACGAGTCGCGATCGCTGAAAACGCTGCGGAAGGTGACGTACATGCCGCGCATGGAAATCTGGAAGATGCGACCCAGACTGCGCAGCACATTGTCGCTTTCGCGGGACTCGCCCCAGCCGAGCCATGAATCGGCGCGTGAATAAAGGGCGATGGTCAGCACTTCCTGTTCTTCAATTGTCAAGTCTTCAAAACAAACGCGCAACACCGAACCCTCCGAAGAAACAACCGTTGCAGGCAGGTCGATGGCCTCCGACGGAGCGGGAAAACCCAGATATACCTGCGTTTGAGGCATCACGTCGAGGGCCTCCTCGAGACGGATGCCGGTACCGCCGCTGGAGATGTCGATGGTTTCGGCGGCGACCGATTGGCCATCGGGGAATTTGACGACGAGCGGACTCACGACGTTGATGCGCACCGTGGTGCGCAATTGTTGGAGCTCGCGCGCGACGGCCGTGCAAACGCCCAGAATGATGATATTGAACACACACCACATGACATTCATCAGCACCGTGCCGGGGCGGTCACGATCCCAGATGAAGAAGCGCGGAATAGCGACGATGAGGCCGGCGATGTTGAGGACGAGCAGAACCAGGAAAGGCTGCGCGATCTTGGAATCGAAGAATGTGCGCTTGACCACGCCGCCTTTGGCGGTGACGTTGAACTTGCCCAGGTTGGGATTGATTAACGCCAGCATGGTGGGCAAAAGAATATAGGGCGAGAGCACGGTTTCGTAGATCTCGTTCCAGAACGAATGGCGGTGATCACCCTGGATGCGGGAATTGGTGACATTGGAAAGAATGAGGTGAGGCAAAGCGTAGACCAGAATGGCGGCCCAGTAGCCGGGAATGTTGGTGTGATTGAGAAGCAGATAGATCAACGGCGCGGTAAGAAAAATGAGGCGCGGCAGGGCATAGAGGAAATGGCCCATGGCGTTGAAGTAGCAGAGCCGCTGCGGGAAGGTGAGTCCGTGAGCGAAGAGCGGATTGTCGATGCGCAGGACCTGAATCATGCCGCGCGCCCAGCGAATGCGCTGGCCGACGTGCGCAGAGAGGCGTTCGGTCGCGAGTCCCGCCGCCTGGGGAATGTTGATGTAGGCCGTATTCCAGTGGTTCATCTGCATGCGCAGTGCGGTGTGCGCGTCTTCGGTGACGGTTTCGACTGCGATGCCGCCGATCTGGTCGAGGGCCTCGCGGCTCAGGACGGCGCAGGAGCCGCAAAAGAAGGCCGAGTTCCAGAAGTCGTTGCCGTCCTGGACGACCCCGTAAAAGAGCTCGCCTTCATTGGGAATGACGCGGAACTGGCCGAGGTTGCGCTCAAAGGGATCGGGAGAATAAAAGTGGTGCGGCGTTTGCATGACGGCGAGCCTGGGGTCGCGCAAAAACCAGCCCACGGTCATTTGCAAAAAACTGCGGGTGGGCACGTGATCGGAGTCGAAGATCGCAATCAGCGGAGAATGGGTGGATTCGAGGGCAGCGTTGATGTTGCCCGCCTTGGCGTGCTTGTTGTCAGGGCGCGTGCGGTAGCCAATGCCGGCATCGAAGGCGAACTGCTCAAAGTCCGGGCGGCGGCCGTCGTCGAGGATATAGACGTGGAGTTTCTCGGCGGGCCAATCCATATTAAGCGCGCCCAGCGCGGTGAAACGCACCACGTCGAGAGGCTCGTTGTAGGTGGGAATGAACACGTCGATGTGCGGCCATTCCTCGGGATTGTCGGGCAGAGCGACGGGGGCGCGGCGCAACGGCCAGATGGTCTGGAAGTAGCCCAGGAAGAGGATGACGAAGGCGTAGGTTTCAGCACCCAGCAGCAAAAAGATGAAAAAGGCGTCGAGAGCGCCGGGGTGGCTGGCCGGGTCCTGGAAGAAGCGAACGACCTGCGTAATGCGCCAATATCCATAGCGGAAGGTGCAGAACATGGACAGCATCACGAGGGCGAGGGTGATGAGATAGGAATCGGAGCCGCGTGCCATGGCGAGGGCCATGAGGAGGCACAACAGTCCGAGGACCGCCTGTTGCGGCCAGGTGAGCGGCAAGACCGCCATGAAACAAAAGACTGCCGCAGCCACGAGCAGGAAGAGCAGCCGGAGAATCTTTGTAATGAGATTCTCGCCTGCCCCGATATCCTGCCAAACATCCGATACCGTCATCGTTCACTCCAGCGCACGCCGCGGAAGCTGGTGCTTGCGGGTGCGGAAAGACTCTTTACCCATCCCGCAAGGCTGGCATAATCCTCGGTCAAAGCGGAATTGGGAGCATAGTCCATTACGGTCATGCCCTCGGCCAGCGCCTCACTGACGGCCGGGGTATGACGCAGTGCAAAAGGCAGCAGCCGGTCGCCCAACTGCTCACGAAGTACTTCGCGCACGTCGAGATGCAGCGGCAGCGAGGGATCGAACTGATTGAGCACATAGTGCGGAAGCACCGGCTTGCTGCCGGTGCCGTTGTTGTGGTCGAAGAACGCGTCGATGGAGCTGACGCTGACCACGGAACACATGTCGGGAACGAGGGGCACGAGGACCTGCGGCGACAAACGCATGACGCGGCGTGTGGTAGCGCCCGAGGCCGTGGCCAGATCGACGACGACGCGGCTGACACCGCGGGCGTGTTTGAGGATCTCAGCCGTGAGCACTTCGGCCGTAGTGGCTTCAGAGCCGAGCGTCTCGGGATCGATCGTGATCATCTGGATGGGCGCGTCGCCGCTGGCAACCGGCGGACTGAAGGTCCGAATCAGGCCGGGGCGCTGATCGCGGGCGCCGAAGAAGAAGGGCAACAAGCCGTAGGCAGCGGTATCGACCAGCAGAACGCGCTCACCGCGCGCGGAAAGCACGCGGCCGAGAGTGGCCACGAGGCTGGTTTTGCCCACGCCGCCGGCCAACGAAAAAACGGCCAGAACGGGAGCGCGGGCGGCCGTGGGAGCCGGCGTCGACTGCGGAGGAAGATTGTCTTCAAAGATGCTGCGCAGGGCAAACCAGCGCGAAACGAGGCGATCGCGGTTACCCTGCAACGTGTCCTCAGGCGAAGGTGGGAGGGCCGGCTGGGCGAAGGCATCCGGACGCTCCGGCATTAACCAGGCGGGACGGCCGCTGTTTTCGCGCGGGTCGGTGGTCGGCCATGGTGCGCGCTGCTGAGAAAATGCGTCTTCCTGCGAGGGAGCGGCGGCGGGCGGTGGGGCAGGTTGGCGATAAGGAGACGGCGCAGGGTAATGATCCTGCGGCGGCTGTTGCCACACCGTTTGTTGCGCGGCTTGCCGGGCAGCTTGCGCCTGCTCAGCCAACAACTGAGCAGCTTGTGCCTGTTGTGCGGCGAGTTGTGCGGCCTGAGCCTCCTGGGCCAGCTGTTGCGCGGCCAACTCCGCGGCCATGCGGGCGCGTTCCTGAGCGGCTTCCTGAGCGGCGCGTTGCGCGGCTTCCTGCGCGGCACGTTGCGCGGCTTCCTGTGCGGCACGTTGCGCGGCCTGAGCCTCCTGGGCCGCCTGTTGCGCGGCCAACTCCGCGGCCATGCGGGCACGTTCCTGAGCGGCTTCATACGCGGCGCGTTGCGCGGCTTCCTGCGCGGCGCGTTGCGCGGCTTCCTGCGCGGCGATTTGCGCGGCTTCCTGCGCGGCACGTTGCCCGGCTTCATACGCGGCGCGTTGCGCGGCTTCCTGTGCGGCGCGTTGCGCGGCTTCCTGCGCGACGCGTTGCGCGGCTTCCTGCGCAGCTAAATGGGCGGCCTGTTGCGCTGTGAATTCGAGACGGCGCTGTTCTTCCGCAGCGCGAGCAGCTTCGGCAGCGCGCTGCGCATCGGTTTCCCCGGGCACACGCATGCGTTCTTCTTCAATGGCCTGTTCCATGCGCTGCCGGGCTTTTTCGCGCACCTGTGCGCGCGAGGCGGAGAAGTCGCGATACTTGCCGCCGTGCAAATTCGCCCACGAATACAGCGACGCTACATCTTCCGGCGTCTCGTTCGGGTCGGGAAGCGCGTGCTCAGTCATTGTTTACCCCTGCACAGTTGCTCTTCTTCCGAGTTCCCTTGTTGATGGCAGCACCTGGTCGGCTCTTACGTTCGGAAAAACCGGGAATGCGCACCCGGATGGCGGGTATTCTCACCGGTTATCGTAGCTGCCCTACTGTTGCCAGAACAATAACACTTGCAAGGCCACCTTGCTAACACTTTCTTGTCATGAGAAAGCCGCGAAATGCCTCATTTTCTGAGTGATGCGGGATTTCTCCCCCATCAGTAATCGAACACGCGGGGCCTTGCGATTACCATGGTACCAACGTGAATAGTTACCTAAAATGACAACGTCCGCGGCGCTTGGCGGCGAGCTGAAAAATTGCACGCGGCGATGGGCTGGTTGAGACTGCGCGCGCGGGCCTCTCGGGATGCAAATGGGCCCTGACTGGGTGCGCGCGAGTGAACTCTTGCTGAGGATCATTGTCGATTTGGCGTTGCGGCGACCGAGCCGGGAAGGCAGTTCCCATAGAGCTTATCCGAAGTATCCCTCGCCTCTGCCTCTGAGCAACTTGGCCTTGACCATCGCGGCTGCCTCTTGTTTGGTTACATGACCGATTTTGTTGGTGTCAAGGCCAGAATTTCGATCGTACTGGGCGCTCGGCTTGCTGAAGAGAACCCATGAGTTTGCCTTGCCGATTGCGGCCGGCCACAAAATGGCCATATAGACATCCTCGATGGTTTCAAGCATGTTCCGGTACGGATTGAAATACTTCTCAACGTAGTCCATCTGCTCTATGGCAGTCATGGCGGCCAGGGCTGCGGTGCTGGTGCCAAGCTCAGTGGCTGTGTCTGGCAAGAATTGAATCAAGCCGGTGGCCCCGCTGGGGTTCTTTACCGAAGGGCTGAAAGTCTCGCCGGTTTCGAAGGCGATGGCCGAGATCAGGTAGTTGGGATCAACGTCAATGTTTCGGGCAATCTCAATCAGCCTGTCCTTGAAGGCCGCACTTACTTTCGCTCCCCAGGCAATCTGCTGATCACCGAGAGCTTCTACCGCGACGCCACGATTGAGGAAGTTAAACGTGGGATCGTGCGGTTCCACCTTTCCTGAAGGCCGGGTCTGGGAGAGATGATGGCGCTGCAACTTTTCGATCGCTGATATGGTTGCCGGGCCGCAAAGTCCGTCAACGTCGATCGGGCGCAGCAAATTCGCAATGTTTAGGTTTATAAGCTGCTGGATGATGGTCACGTCCCCGAAAACATTCGTGCCACTGCGTCCGACCGAAGCGAAGATATTGATATTGCCTGGAATGGTTGACGTCTCCCACTTTCCAATGCCGCATCGTTTCCCTTGTCTGGTGCCTGCAACCCATGCGGTACTCGGGCGCGGGGCACGGACGAGGTGTGCTTGCCCAGTCATTATATGAGAATGAAGAACGACGAAACGATATGCGACTGCGACGTGGCCAGCCGGTAGCTCTCGAAGTGTGCGCGGAATCGTTTGAAGTGTATATTGGCTGCAACGGCTTCACAGAAAGACCTGCGCGTTCGTGGCGTTGCTGCTCCGTTGCGACGGCGCCAGCCGCTTAAGGTGGACTTCGCCGCAATGACACGGTGGACGAATTGAAGAACATGCAACCGCGGGACCCGGCAATCAATTCTCCTGTTGAGGCGGCTGGTGATGAGCAGGTCAAATTAAAGATCTCTGCCCCGGAACCGAAAAGGATTCTGAGGGGTCTGCGCAGGTTTGATGTGCGAGACCTTTTCAGGCCCAAGCGCGTGATCGTGAAACCAGCTATCAAAAGCTTCATCGAAAGCCCGAATACCTCCTCGCGCGACGGAGCCAAAATCGACATGATTGTGCTGCACTGTACGACGGCAGCGACGGTCTGGGGGACAATCGGCTGGTTCTTGAATCGCGAGTCCCAGGTATCGGCTCACTACGTTGTCGATAAAAATGGCGATGTATACCAAATGGTCCGCGATGAGTGTTCGGCCTGGCACGCGAAGACCGCTAATACCAGGTCGATTGGCATAGAGCTTGTGGGCACGGCAACCGACCGCGTCACGGATGCCCAGAACAGGTCGAGTGCGCAACTGATTCGCTGGCTTGCCGCAGCGTATCGCATACCCGCCGCGAATGTGCTGGGACACAGATTTGCCCCGGGTAACGAAGGAACCACCGACTGCCCGAACCACCTGTTCGGCGATGCCACGGCGGAAGCCGTTGCGGAATGGGTCAACACGAACGTTGCGGACGTTTTGGGATCGGAAGCGTCGCGAAGCCGCCGAGTTGTGGCTGAGCCTGCGGCGCACGGAGCGTTGCAACCGGCGGGCCGGGCCGGGCCTTCCGCGTGGCTCGCCAGGCTACGAAGCGACTTGTCGCGAATCGATCGCAACGTCCGGCCATTACCGGCCTCGCCCACGATTGCATTGACTGCGTTGGAGTTGATGACGATCGCGCTGGAAGACAGAAGATTTTTTTATCATTTTGGCATCGACGTGCGTTCCGTTGTCCGAGAGACGCTCAAGGCGCTCACAGGCCGTAAGCATGGAGGGGCAAGCACCATCGACATGCAGTTTGTGCGTACGGTGACAGGATTCAGGGCGCCGACGATCAAGCGGAAGATCTATGAAGGATTCTTAGCTCTCCTGATCCAATTTCGCCGCAAGAAACTTGAGATTCTCCGGTCTTACCTGGGTTGCGCTTTTTTCGGCTCCGGCCTTACTGGCGCGGATGCGGCAGCACAAAGGATGTTCAGCAAGAGCGCCGATCGACTGACCATCGAGGAGGCGTCTTTTATCAGCGCCATGCTGGCTTATCCGCGCCCACAGCATGGATTGCCCCGGTGGGAAAAGCGTGCGCGACGCCGGGCCGCATATGCGGTTGAGGTGTTTGCCTCCCGCAAAGACAGCCTGGCTGGCGGATACGAAATCGCCCCGCTGGAGGGCGCGGCGGGAAAAGCTCGAAACAGTGGTATGCTGCGATCAACTTGAGGCGAGCACGATGCAAGTCCATTGCCGCAGCTGAGAGAGGCTTCAGGTGACTTGTCGCCACACCTTCGGCTTTCTTGGCAAGGTCATCTCGCTTAGCGGCACAAACTCAAATCCCTGCGCGCGGTAGTGGGTGATAGTTCGCTCCGTGGCCTCGACCGTAGCCCAGCGGTTGCCGTCGAGGTTCTCCGAGTCGCCGTCGTGCAGCAGGACGATGCCACTGCCATCGTCGAGGCCGGCGATCTGCACTGCGAGATAGCCCACAATCTCGTCGGCGGTTTTGAGTTTCCAGTCCAGTCCCTCCGCATCCCACAGCACGAGCTGGATGTTATTTTGCCGCAGGTAATCCAGTACCGCTTCGTCATAGTGACCACCCGGCGGACGGAAGTATTTTCCCCAATGTTTAATCTCGCGGGCGAGGTCCTCTGAGGTTGCACCGCGGAGATTGCGATGTGTCCGGGAATGGTTGCCAATCACGTGGCCCGCCTGCTCGACGCGCTTGACGGTGGCCTCCTGGGCCTGCATTCTCTCGCCGATCATGAAGAAGGTGGCGGGGACGGAGTGGCGGGAGAGGACGTCGAGAAGAGCCTCCGTGCAAGGAGGAGAGGGTCCGTCGTCGAAGGTGAGAGAGAGTTTCTTCATGGGGCCGGAATTTCCGTTTTGCCCATCGGCTGCGAACTAATATATCCCGTTTGCCTCTGCTCTTCAGAGTTTGGTGCGGCGGTTGCGGTAAACTTAGAAACAGCGCAGGAACTCATGGGCGTAAGGCGCTCGCGATGACCGCGCGGATCAGAAAACTGAATAGCATTCAACTTATAGAATCTAAATAAGTTGAAAATGGTGAGAGCTCGTAGCTCAGTTGGTAGAGCAACGCCCTTTTAAGGCGTGGGTCGTGGGTTCGATTCCCACCGAGCTCACCACTCAGGTTGCCCCTTTCCAAACATACAGGTGGATCAGCCGGTCATGGCTGTAAATCGAACGCCGGGCGCAGGCTGCCATCCATGTAGAACGGCACAGAAGTGTGCTCGCGGACGATGCGCCAGGCGCCGTCGATCCGCTCAAAGCACATGGTGGCGCGCATCCAGAAGCTGATGGGGCGGCCTGCGGCTTTGGGCGTTCCACTCATGCGGAGGTAGCCGTGACCCCAGGCGTGATCGCCACTGATGGTGACCTTGAAGTCTTGCGCGATGAGTTCGATCGGCGTGTCCCAAGTGTCGAGCCACTTTCGCTTGCGCTCGACGCTGATGCCGTCGTGGGAGAGCGGCGGTTCCAGGTCGAAAATCACTGCGTGAGGCGCGAAGGGCGCGGCAATGCCTTCAGGGCTTTTCTCGAAGTGGGCTTTGTGAAGTGCGCCGCCAAGGGCCAGGATTTCGCCCTCGTCCTTCGATGCTGATGGGGATACGGATGCGTGCAATGTTGCGGATGACATGACAAACCTCCTGGGGTGTGCGTTGTGAGTGAATGTTCGGTGCGGTCGGCCGCGACCGGCCCATTAGCGTCCGGTACAGCGCAGGGGAAACAGTTGGAGCAGGCGCGGTTCTCGCAGCAGGATCCCTGTCCAGGCGATAACGCCGAAGATGACTGGGAATACCGTTTCGAAGGTCGAGCTACCGGCGCGGAGATGAATCGCAACAGCTCCTCCGAGATAGCCGGTGAGAAGCACCGCCCCCAGAACGGCAGTGCGCGGAATCGCGTAAGCGATGGTGCTGACGAGCAGGAGTATCGCAATGGAAGTCGCAAGCGACAACGGGAAACCTAGACGCGCGAATGCGGCGGCGACTGGTGCGGGCACCGGGCGAATGAGCTTGCCGACGACGTCAAAGAGCATGAAGAGCACGACGAGCCCGGAGAGGATGCGGCCGGTCCATTGTTGGCCGCGCGAGATGCCGCGAGGACGAGCCGGTGAGGTCGCGACTCCCGCCGAGGAGCCGGCAAAAGGCGACGAGGGGTCAGTGGCGGATACGTGTGACATGAAAACCTCCGTGGAGATGTGCTGAGGGTTATAGCGCGGCAAGAACCGCATGAAGCTCAAACCGTGGGGAACAGAATGGCCGTGACGTTTTGATCCGCGGGCGTTGTGCTCGGATCCGTGAGGTAGTGCTCAATGTTGAAGTCGTCGCGCAAGGCGATCTTCTTTTCCTTGACGATTGCGGAGGCGCGCGTGTTGGCTTCGGGCAGATGATCAAACGGACCGGTGACTGTGAAGCGGGCGTATTTGCCGCCCTTGAGTTTTTCGTAGGTGAGTTCAGCGGGGAGATTGGCGGGCGGAGCGCTGAGGATGAAACCGGCGCGGTAGATTCCCTTGGTCGGCTTGTAAAGTGCTGCAGCGCCCGTGATCTGGTTGTGCGCCATCAGTGCGGGCACGAGTTTTTGGATGGTCTGCCATACCTGCGGTGCGTTGGCAGGGATGTTGCCGGAGCGCTCGATGTAGACATAGTGGGTGGCGGGGAATTCGATGGCTTCAGCTTCGGTGGTGAGATTCAGCGTTGCGGGCATGTTCAAACCTCCTGTGTGGGTTGGATTGGGAATGGTGTTTGGGAAAGCTTCGCAGAGCCTGAGCAAGTGAACAGTAGCTCAAGGTAGCGGTGCAAGTGATCGAGGCAGGATGCAGCGACCTGAGAACTTTGCTGCGCCTTGGCAAGGATGAAGGCTCCCTGAATCACGGCTTGCGTGTAGTAGGCAAGGCTTTCGACGGTCCAGTCGGTGGAGAGCCCGTACTTTAGAACCGCGGCTTCGATGTCGCCGACGAGCGTGGCGGCATGGGCGCCGATGCAGCGGTCGCAAACCTTGCGGATGGCAGGATGGGTTTCGTAGGTCTCCTGAACCATAGTGCCCAGGAGACAGGTGTATTCCGGAAGTTCGCCCTGCAGGATCGCTTTGCGGAAGTCGACGTAACCGAGCAGACGGTCGAGGGGGTCAGAGAGAGCCTGATACGGGGCCGAGGTGAAAATGCCGTCGGCGAAAGCAGCGAAGTGCTCGGCAGCGGCGAGGGCCAGTTCCTCCTTGCTTGAAAAATGGTGAAAAAAGCTGCCCTTAGTGAGGCCGGCAGCCTCGCAGACGTCCTCGACTCGCGCTGCAGAATAGCCCTTGGCGCGAATCACATAGAGGGCGGCATCCAGAAGTCTAGTGCGGGAATCGTGATGTATTAGCGTCGGAGCTGACATGTTATACCAACCAGTTGGTGTGATAATACCAACTAGTTGGTATAATGTCAAGGGATATTTTTCCACAGGTTATCTATATCCTCTTCTGTGGCTTAAGGAACTCCGACAATAGACGTCCCTTTAGAGGCCCCGCGCAATTCGCCAGGAATTGCGCAGCCCGCACACCCTCGCGACCCCCAATGAGATGCGTCAGAAGATCCTTCGAGGCCTTAGCCAGAAGCAAATCTGCTGGTTCTGACGGGCGCAATCCGAAGTCGCGCTCATCAAGGCTCCGACGGAGAGCCGGCTCCGAAACCAGCTTGCTTTGTTGCCGGAATCTGAATCAACTAGGATAGAGCGTGCGATCGCGAGCGCTGCTGCGCATGAGGAACGACGAAGATGGTTTCGGCCGGCGAGATTGTCGAGTTGCAGGATCGGTTGACGCACCTGTGGCACGAGACGGCAAACGGGCGAGAGAGTTCGGCCCAGGCGAATTCGGCCGGCGCGTGGCTTGACCTGGTGGCTCGGCAGCACCGCGCGAACTTCGATTTGTGGCACATCGAGGATGAGGCGCGCGCGCCGCGGGTGACGGACGCCGAACTGGCCGCTGTGAAGCGCCGCATCGACCAGACCAATCAACTGCGCAACGATCTCGCTGAGGAACTCGACCGCACACTGCTGGAGTGGCTCGAGGCGCGTGGCTTGCCGAAGGCCGCGGCTCCGATGAATTCGGAGTCGCCGGGACTGATCATCGACCGGCTTTCGATTCTGGCTCTGAAGATTTATCACACGCGCGAAGAGACGGAGCGCAGGGATGCACCGGAGGGCCATGCGGAGCGCAATCTGGAGCGGCTTGAAGTGCTGAAAGAACAGCGGACCGACCTGGCGGCGTGCCTGGATTCGCTGTGGCAGGACACGTTGAGCGGGGCGCGTTGCTTTAAACTCTACCGGCAGATGAAGATGTATAACGATCCCGCATTGAATCCGGCAATCTATGGAAAGACAGGGAGCAAGGGAGCAAGGGAACGAGGGAACGAGGGCTGAGGAGTCTTCAGGAGAACCAGGCGGTCCCGGGTAAGCTCCAAAGCAACAGGTCTACCTTTTCGTTCAAAGGCCGGCGCTTCGCCGGGATGGAAACGCTGCTTGCCGGTGCCCCCATTGACTGAAGGCGGGGTTCTGCGTATAAACATGGCCTAAGTCTGTTATGTTTCAGCCAAGGTTCCCCGCCCGCATGGAGCCGGGATTTGGGGGAAAGGAATGCACGCTTCCACTAAACCCATGACGCAAGATGCTCGAACCGCGGCAGCCAGCCGCAAGAAGAATGCAGCC
>Ga0181516_10002928_pt1 | contig 11773 bp, 7 predicted proteins | sample PEATcosm2014_Bin_25_FD_121104 | JGI IMG/M metagenome (GOLD analysis project Ga0181516, IMG submission 121104) | Peatland microbial communities from MTU Mesocosm Facility, Houghton, MI, USA - PEATcosm2014_Bin01_10_metaG | ecosystem: Environmental > Terrestrial > Soil > Wetlands > Peat | place...
AAGCTGTCGCAGAAATCTGCGGAAGTAATGTGGCTCGGCCAGAATCCGAAGTGAACCGTGGAACTGGAGCTTGTGTTGCTGAAAGAGCTGGCGAAGCCCGGCCAGGCCGTGAACTTGCCGCTGAAAACGCGGCTGAGTGCGCCGACCGGCAGAAAGAAGCGATTCGACGAATCGATCCATCTGGTGTTGTTGGAGGCGAGAGACCACCAGCGGGAACGACGTAGTGGATGTGTGGATGATGCTCCAGGTTCTGTCCCCAAGTATCGAGCACGCCTAGGAATCCGATCTCTGCTCCCAGATGCTTCGGATCGCGGGCGAGTTCCAGCAGCGTGGCGGCACTGGTTCGGAAGAGCAGATCGTAAAGCAGTCGCTTGTTCTGCAAAGTGAGAGCGGAGAGTTCGTGTGGCAGAGTGAGGACGATATGAAAGTACGGCACGGGCAACAGCTCCGCTGCTCTCGCCGCCATCCATCTTGCGCGAGCGTTCCCTATGCCAGCCCAGAACTCAGCACGCCTTGACGCACGCAGCACGGCGGGCATAATCAGACACAGGCGGGATGAGATTTGTGGGCTGCTGTTTGGCCGCCCGTCGTTGCGTTCGAGTTCGCGCGATGTTGGAGTAGATCTCTTCCAGCTCGATTCCGAGATATGCGCGACCCACCACCTGCGCGGCTACCAGCGTCGAACCGCTTCCGGCTTCAGCCCCGCCGCAGAGCGATTCGCCGGCAGGCATGCAGTCCGGGAGCGAGCTTTCCGCCGCGAACGCAATTAGGGTTGGACGACGGCCAACTCGGGATCGAGCGGCTGGCGGTGCAGCAGGTGATCGAGCAGTTGTTCGGTCTCCTGCCGGAAGAGAGTGTGTTCGATGCCGGTAGCGCGGCTCGGAAAGCCCTCGTAGATGGCTGCGACATGACCGTCACGGCCAACGAAAACCGTGGTGGGAACGTCCCGCAGACCGATGAGCTGCGGCAGTGTCTTGGCCAACTCGCCAATACTGCCGGCCAGCAACACGGGGTACGGCAGCTGGTGACGGGCGACAAAGGCAGAGACGCGCTGGCGATCAAAGGCGGCATCCTCGCCGACCTCGAAGCTGAGCGAAATTGCTTCCAGCCCCTCACTGTGATGGCGCTGGTAGAGCTCGCGCAGAAGTTCGGCTTCGTCGTTGCAGTTGGGGCACCAGCTGCCGCTAATGCTGATCAGCACAACCTTGTCCACCAGGCGCGGATCGCGGCTGCTGAACATCGTGCCATCCGGTGCGGGGAAGGCGAAGGCGAACGCATCATCGTTTCGCTTGACGCGCACCGTGTGGTAGGGATTGGGTGGGGCGGGCAGCGCTTCAGCGCGGGCCTGTTCCGGGGACAGGGCGCGCAGCTGCCGCCGTCCGTGTCCGCTGGCGGCGACCAGCGCGAGACGCCCCGCGGAGTCTAGCTCTCCGGCGAGCAATGTTGGAGCATCACCGGCGAAATGACTGAGCGCGAGATGTCCGTTGCGCAGCGAGCCAGTGAGCGTGCGGCTGTCCCCATCGGGACGCAGCACGGCGCCTGAGAGCTGGTTACTCTTCTCCCAGACAATCAGTTTGCCGACGTAGCTGTGCTGCTCATCCCAGAGCTCCCAGCTACCGCGCAAGGCCTCGCTCGGACTCGTCTTGCCGGCGCGAGTTGCGGCGAAGACGAGATCCGGCGCCTTGTGGCTTCGCGGATGGCGATAGCTTCCCTGCAAATGGCCATCGCGCAAGGTCAGATCGAGTACGGTGGCATATTCGCTGAACTCCAGATGCAGCGTGGTGCCGCTGACTGCAGCCGGAGCGGAGTCGACCGGACGATCCCCGTCAAAGAAGCTCGCCCGCAACTGCGCTCCATCGCGCAGCAGGGCGAAGTGGAAAGGAACGCGGTCGCCGTGAACCACGACTGTGGCGTCCCAGTCTCCGCTCCAGCGGTCGTCGCTGCCAGTGATCGTAGCTGCCGGCGATGTGGTCTGTGCGCCGGCGATGAGAGCGGCTGGCAGGATGAAGAGGAAAAGCATGGCAAGCGAGCGCAGTGGTCTAGACATGATGACTCCCTGGTTAGCGCGCCTGGCTACGCAGCGCGGCAAGTTCGTGGTAACTGGGCAGGCCGGCGAGGGCCTGTGCTTCGGTGACGGCCCGCAGCACGGCGGTGGCCAGCACGTCCGCAGCGATGCTGCCGATGCTGCCGTGATTCGTCTTCACCTGCAACTTGTTGGTGGAGACGGCGAAGATGGTGTCACCGTCGTAGAGGGTGTGGATGGGACGGATGGTGCGCGCCAGCCCATCGTGGGCCATCTGCGCAACCTTGGTAAGCTGCGTCTTGTTGAGTGCGACGTTAGTAGCAACGACGCCGATGGTGGTGTTGGTCAGCGGCTGCACACCTTCCAGCACGCCATAACCAGCCCGGATGCGCGCCTCGGTGTCGATGAAGCTGCACCCGTCGCGATTGCGTGCTCCCGCGATAATCTGATTACTGGCCGGGTCGACGACATCACCCAGCGCGTTGACCGCAACAATGGCACCAACCACCACGCCTGTATCACCGACCTTGATGGCGGCCGAGCCCAGACCGGTCTTGGTGGCTAGATCAAAACCAAAAGCCTTGCCCACAGTAGCTCCGGCCCCGGCGCCGATATTTCCCTCGGCGACGCGTGCCGAGGACGCAGCCTGTGCCGCGGCGTAACCGGCGGCGGCGTCGGGGCGAATCCTCCCGTCACCCACCGGCAGGTCAAACAGGATTGCTGCTGGCACGATGGGAATCGTGTAGCCACCGAAGTGAACCCCGATGCCGTGCTCTTCAAGGTAGCGAACCACGCCCGAAGCGGAATCAAGACCGAAGCCGCTGCCGCCTGCGAGCACAATGGCATGGACATCATTGTTGCCGTGCACGGGATTGAGCAGGTCAGTCTCACGCGTGCCCGGCGCCGAGCCTCGCACATCAACCCCGGCCTGCGCGCCGGAGTCGAACAGCAGCGCAGTGACGCCGGTGGGGCGACGCGGATCGGTATAGTGTCCGACGCGAATGCCATCGACATCCGTGATGCTGCCTGCATCGGCCGCAGACTTCTCCTGTTGCTTCTTCTCTTCGGCCTGCCCCGTAGCAGCGCTGAGCAGCATGGCTCCGGCTGCTCCCAGCAGTGTGCTCTGAAACTCGCGACGATTCATCGAAACTCCCACTCCCATAAAATTTGTACTTCGGTTCAGCTACTTCGAGGACGCAATGAAATGCAGCAAATCGGCTGCGAAGTCCGTTGGCCTCTCCCAGTGCAACGCGTGGCCGGTCTCGGCATACACCTTGAGTTCGGCGTGCGGAATGCGCTGCAAGAGTTGCTGTTGATCGGCGCGGGTGAAGATGCCATCGTGGTCGCCCCAGAGCAGCAGCACGGGCACGCGAATGTGCTCCAGCAATTGCGGCTCCTCGTCATGCTGAAACTGCGTCGCCAAGCCATGCCAGGTTGCCGCCGGAGCCTTCAGCGCCTCGGCCACAAGGGTTTCAAAGAACTGCGGAGGAACTGGCGCATAGATCGTCGAGGCCTGGAAGTCGCGGGCGAAGGTGAAGTCGATAGGATCGCGCAGCGCACCGAAACTTTCCGCGAGCTCCTTACGGGCCTGCGGGTCGCGTATGCCAGGGCCGCTGCCGATGAGGATGACGCGGGCGATACGGCCATCGTCGTCGGCGGCAACTTTCTGCGCCACCAGGCTGCCCAGCGAGTGACCGGCCAGGGTGACTTGATGGAGGTCGAGCGCCTTCAGGAAGAGTGCAATGTCGTTGGCGAAGTCCGCGCGCTCGAAGCCCTTCCCCGGATGATCGCTCCAGCCGTGGCCGCGCAGAGTGATGGCATAGACGCGATAGCTGGGGGGTATCAGCGGCAGAACCTGATCCCAGGAGTGCCAACTGTCACCGGCACCGTGCAACAACACAATGGGCTGTCCCTGCGGTGATCCCTGCACCAGGTAGTTAAGCGTGAGACCGTTGGAGAGCCGGATAAGGCGCGACTGCGGATGCGCGTCATCGACGGGTGTGAGAGCCAAGGCGCTGGCGGTCAGCAACAGCGCCACGATAGTGGTACGCAATGGATGTAGCATTCGGTGCATGTGCAACTCCTCGTCTTGAAATGTGTGATTACTCAACCGGGGCTTCGCCGCGGGGTTCAAGAACCGTTTGGTCCGGCTGCGCCCGCTGCACTAGGACTCCCAACAGCACGCCGCAGGCAAGCAACAGCGCATAAATGGGCGCAAACAGATGCTCGGGACCGGGAGCCTCCAGATTTAGGCTGCCCGCAAAGGCCCACGCGAGAAAGCCGAGGGTGAGTGCAGAAACAAGATAGTTCCAGACGTGCGCACGCCGAGTGCGGTGCAAGCGCACAATGGCAGCGAGCACAACCAGGAAGTAGGCGGTGACAAAGCCGAAGGTAGCCACCGTTCCCACCCATCCGTAAATGTCAAAGCCATTGACGTGGCTGAGGGTAAGCCAGAGCGGCGGCAGGGCAACGATGATTGACGAGACGACGACTGCAATGTGCGGCGTTTGATTGCGCTGGTGGGAGCGGCCGATGCGCACCGGCAGTGCGCCGTGGCTGCTGATGAGAAGCGCAGTACGCGCGGCCGCAGTGATGCAGGCGAGGGTGCAGGCAAAGAAGCTGATCACCGCACCCACGGTGAGCAGCGGCGAAAGCCAGGCAGCATTCTTCTTCTGCGCCAGAAGTTGTAACGGGGCGGCGCTGGAGGTGAGCAGATCGAGGTTGCTGCCGAAGGCCGCCATCTCCTTGTAAGAGGAGAGGACAAAGAACACCCCGGAAAGCAATGCCGTGACCACCACTGCGCGGGGAATGGTGCGAAGCGGCGAAGCCGCTTCGGCGCCCAGCGCGGTGGCACTCTCAAAACCGACGAAGCTGAAGATGGCGAGAATCAATCCCGCGCGCACGGGCTGCAGATGAAACGAGGAGGCGGCAAACTGCGAAGTGTCGATCCATCCCTTGCTCTCGCCGCCGGGAAGAAAGAAGAGCAGGAGAATGAGCGTGATCGACGCGGCCTCGATCCAGAGCATGAAGCGGGTGGAGAGTTCAACGTTTCGGTAGGCCAGGAAGCCTGCGACGAAGACGCTGCCAACCACCAGCAGAGCGCCAGCGAATGGGTGCAGGAAGAAGCCGCCGAGCAGACCTTGAATGTATTGTACGACGCCTCCGGTAACGGCGGCGGCGGTACCGAGATAAGCAATCAGCACCGCCCATCCGGCCACTGCGCCGACCGTCGGGGAGAGTTCCAGGCGCACGAAGGCGTAGAGCGAACCGGGCGAGGCAGAGTCACGGGCAAAAACGTTGATGTGCAGCGCTACCAGCAGAGCCGCAACAGTCGCCAGCAGATAGACAATCCACGAGGAACGGCCAGAGACGGCGATGACTAGCGGCAGCACCATCGCCGGAGTGGCAGTGGGGGCAATGCTGGAGAGCGACTGCGCGATTGTCTCCCATTGGGTGAGTACCCCGGCCTTGAGTCCGAAAGTTGAGTCCGATACCACGGTTGCCGGCGCTTCCTGTCTGCCACTCATTGATTTACCTCATCGTGCGCATGCGGTGGAATGCATGAAAGGAAAGTGCCTCCGGCCACATCGGAAGGCGTGGCCGGAGGCGTGAGCATCTACCAGAGCAGACGCAGTGCCAGTTGCAGATTGCGCGACGGACCGGCGGAGTTCAGCTCACCGAAGCCCGCGCTGGAAATGGTTCGCCAGTTGTCGCCCGAAGGCCGCAGATAGGGATTGTTGAAGATGTTGTAGGCCTCAGTGCGGAACTGCAGAGCCCAGGGGCCACTGCCTCCAGGACCGGACTCGGCAAACTTGAACTCCTTCTGCAGAGCCCAGTTGAAGGTGAGGTAGTGATTGAGGCGCAGGGTGTTGCGGCCAGCCGTGCCATCATTGCCCAGCAGCGGCTGCGAATAGACGAGGTGGCCGCTGACGTTGCTGGCGTTGGCACGCGTGTTGTCATCGCCATTGGGGATGTAGTTGCCATCCAGATTGACGTCGGCGATGCTCACCGAATTTCCCGAGCCATCCGCCACAGTGCGGGTGCCGGCCAGTGCCGTGCCCGGAACACCGGACTGGAACGTGTTGATGGTCTCAAAGTCCCAGCCCTTGAGCAGAATCCTCGAGAGCAGATCCTGGTGGCTGGCAAAGAGGGGAACGCGCCAGACGCTGGTGAGCACAAAGCGATGCGGCACATCGAAGTTACTTACCGCACGCTCGGCACGAAGGTTGTTGACATTCTGCGGGAAGCCGTTGTCATTGGAGTCCTGAGTTGGATTCTGCGTGGAGGAGTTATCGATCGACTTCGACCAGGTATAGGAACCCTGTAGGGTGAGTCCGTAGGCCAGGGAGTGGCGCAGGGAGAGCTGCAGCGAGTTGTAATTGGAGGCGGCCAGATCGGTTATCAGGTTGACCTGATTAAAGCGTGAGTCAATGCGGTTGTTGCCTGCACCACTCTCGTTGTCATAGACAGATTCGAACTGCGAAAGACGCGTCTGTTCGTCTGCAGAGCTAGTGGCTCCGGCCGGGCGATTGGCCACCGAATTGATCGGGACATCGATGCCGAGGTGGGTGGACTTGGAACCGACGTAAGCAGCGCTGGCTACGGTGCTGCGGGTTAGCTGATATTCCAATCCGAGGTTGTACTGCTGCACGTAGGGATTGCGCAGTCCGCGCTTAAGAGTGGTCAGCGACCCGAAGTTCTTCAGCGAGCCGAAGGAGCCGATCTGCGCGTTGGCCTGCCGCTGTATGGTGGAAGTGCCAGCCAGCAGAGCATCGAGCGAGTTGCCGCCGGTGATGTTGTTGCTGCCACTGAGGGAAAAAGTGTAGTGCTCTGGCGCATTGGACCGCGCCTGGGCAAGCGCGCTGAAGGTGAAGGCGTCCCAGTAGATGCCGTAACCGCCGCGGATAGCCAGCTTACCGCCACCGGGGTTCCATGCGAAGCCGACGCGCGGTCCGAAGTTCAGTGGATTGGCCTTGATCACCGGATTACCCACGCGGAAGGCGCCGAGAGCACCCGTGCCAGCATTACCGATTGCGGTTCCCTGTAGCGAGGGATCAAGCACCGAGATGTTTCCGTGTGCCTCGCTGAGCGCGCCTTGGTAATCCCACCGCAGACCGGCGTTGAGAGTCAGACGCGGAGTGAGTTTGAAGTCGTCCTGTGCGAAGGCACTGAACAGCTTGCTGCGAAAGCCGAGCGCAGTAGGACCAAAAGCCTGCTCCCAGAGATCGGGCTGGCCAGCAAGGAACTGGTTGAGCGAGCCAAAGTCGAAGTATCCGTTGCCGAGGGTCGCGTTCTGCGAGTTGTCCTGAATATCGCGGAAGTCGAAGCCGAACTTCAGCAGATGACGTCCGACGGTGTGGCTGTAAATATCGTTGACTTGGTAGAGGTTGAACAAGCGTCCCTGAGGGAAGTAAGGCAGCGCGCCGAAGCCCACCAAGCCGGCAATATTGAAGCGTGGTGAAACGAGTCCGTTCTGCGGCGGCAGAGTAGCGATAGATCGCGAGTAGCCGACGCGCAGCTCATTGACCGAGGCTGGCGAGAAGACGTAGGTGTCAGTGATGTTGGCGTTGCGCGCCTCCCAGTGCAGTAGAGAATCGAAGCCGGCAAGGGTATTGAAGGAGGGGAAGGTCAGCACCTGATTGCCGTCAGTGCTGAAGTAACGGCTAGAGAGGTGATGGCTCTCGCTGAAATACTGATCGCCCTTGATCAGGAACTGATATGCATTGGTGGGTGCGGAAAACTGCTGCGTGACGGTGCCAATGTTAGGGTCCGACGTGCTGCCGGTGGCCGACGGCAGATATTTGTTGATCAGCGCCGCGATGGTCGAGTTGGTGACCGTTGCGCGTGCTGCGGCCGATGGCACATCCGCCACCGTAGTGAAGCCGCCGCCCTTGAGCTTCTGCTGCTCCCAACCGCCAAACAGGAAGGTCTTGTTACGGATGATGGGACCACCACCACTGAATCCATAGTTATTTTCGTCGATACGCGTGGCCTTGCCCGTGGTGTCGAAGTAGTCACGGGCGTTGAGTGCGTCGTTCTTTAAGTAGTTGTAGGCATCGCCGTGCCAGCGATTGGTGCCGCTCTTGGTGACGTACTGAATGTAGCCGCTGGATTTAACGCCGTATTCGGCGCTGGCGTTGGAGGTGATGACCTTATACTCCTGTATCAGGTCGGGGGCGGGCTCATCGCTGACGGCGATTCCGCCGAACTCCCAATCATTGGCATCGGTGAAGTCGATCTCCACGCTGCTCGACTCAGGGCGCCCGCCGTTGGCCGTGATCAGGCCGGTCTGCGCACCACTGACCTTGACCAGGGCACCGCGCTCCTGGGTATACATGGGCTGCACGCCGGGCTCCAGCGCCACCAGGTTGCTAACGCTGCGATTGAGGGTTGGCAGATCGTTGGTCTCAATCGCGCTACGTGTAACGCCCAACTGAGCGTCGGCGATCTTGATCTCTTCGCTTGCGGCGGCGGTGACATCGACGGTGGCCGAGGTGTTGCTTACCTTCAGCGTCACGTTTTCAGTAGCGGTTTCACCGGCGGACGAGTAAAAGGTCAGCGCAACTTTAGCAAAGCCGGTGGCACTGACTGCCAACTTGTAGTTACCCGGAGGCAGTGCGGGGAAGGCGAAGACACCTTCATCATTGGTGGTGGCGTTACGCACTACGTTGGTCTCGGTGTTGGTCAGCAGTACGGCGGCACCATGCACCAGCCGTCCCGAGGGATCGCTCACCGAGCCCTGCACGCGGCCACTAGTGTATTGGGCAAAAAGGTTGGTTGAGAGTACAAGCAATACGGCGAGTGCAGTAAGTAGCAAACGAAATGCAGCAGTTCTGTTTCGAGTCATCATGTATCTCCTCGGCGCGCGGGCAGGGACTTCCCTGGCACTCGCGGCCGGCTGTCGTCATCCAGGTCATCGGTTGCGATGGAGTGGCGAACAAGGTGCGATGCGGCCGCAGGGCCACATCGCTAGATACAGAGAGCGTGGTGTGAACGGCGAGAGATCATTTCCGCGTTTCCTTCTCCTGAAGCAGACTATTTGCTGCAGACACTGGGGATGGGGAAAGACGAAAACGACAATGCCCACTCCAGTGACTGGTAGCGGGCATTGAGCAAATCGTGTGTCAAAGGCTGCTCAGCAGCACTGACACCGAAAAACGACCCTTCCAGTCTGGCGTCGAATGAAACAACAACAGGCCATGTACTGGATGAGATTCATAGCTGAACCATAGTGGTGAAAACGCGTGAGTGTCAATCGTTTCAAGCAGGAAAATCGCGCCTTCGGCGCTGTTTGCCCGATTGCATTCCGCGCGAACCCGAGCGCAACGCAAACTCGTACAGTACGGTTGCTCGCGTCGTTTTCTGGCAGATGAGAAATGCTACTCATGGATGAAGAACTACCTCGTCTTTCAAAATCACGTTCAGTTATGACAGTCCCGCCTCGGCTACTTGGGCAAAGGCCTGATCGATATCCCACAGCAAATCGTCGATGCCTTCGGTGCCGACCGAGAAGCGAATCTGTTCCGGCTTGACGCCGGCCTGCCTCTGCTCCTCCTCGGTCAGCTGTCCGTGGGTCACCGTCGCCGGATGCACCACCAGCGACTTGGAGTCACCCACGTTGGCCAAGAAGGAGAAGATCTCCAGCGATTCAATGAACTTCTTTGCTGCCTGCAATCCGCCGCGTGTGCCGAAGGTGAGAATCGCCCCCGGCCCCTTGGGCAGGTAGCGTTTGGCAAGCTCATAGTAGGGGCTTGACTTCAGTCCCGGATAGTTAACCCACTCCACCTGCGGGTGCGCCGCCAGATGCTCGGCGATGCGCTGCGTGGAGGCCACCTGCCGCTCCACCCGCAACGAGAGCGTCTCCAGCCCCTGCAAGAACAGGAAGGCGTTAAAGGGACTCATGCAGGCACCCAGGTCGCGCAGGTAGTGCAGGCGCGCCTTGACGATGAAAGCCTGCTTGCCCCACTTCTCCCAATGAATGAAGTTGCTGTAGGCTGGGTCCGGAGTGGTGAAGTCCGGGAATTTGCCATTGCCCCAGTTGAAGTTGCCGCCATCCACCAGCAGGCCCCCAATACTGGTGCCATGGCCGCCGATGTACTTGGTGGCCGAGTGCACCGAAATGTTGGCACCGTAATCAAAGGGACGAAACAGGTACGGCGTGCCGAAAGTGTTATCGACAATCAGCGGAACGCCACTATCTTCGGCCACCCGCGCAATGGCTTCGAAGTCCACAACGTTGATATCCGGGTTGCCGATGGTCTCCACAAAAATGGCGCGCGTGTGCTCGTTGACGGCACGACGGAAATTTTCAACCACCGATGGATCCACCAGCGTCGTCTTCACCCCATGCTTAGGCAAGGTGTTGACAAAAAGGTTGAAGGTACCTCCATAGAGGGTTTTCGCCGAGACAATCTCGTCGCCGACATGCACCAGGTTCAGAATCGCATAGGCCGTCGCCGCCGAACCGGAGGCCACGGCGAGCGCGCCCACACCGCCCTCCAACTCGGCGATGCGATTTTCCAACACCTCGTTGGTGGGGTTGATGATGCGGGTATAGTCGTAGCCCGGCTCCGTTGCTGAGCTGATTCCCTGTGCCGTCGCAAAGTCCTTAAAAACGAACGAGGTCGTCTGGTAGATGGGTACGGCACGCGCACCTGTGGTCGGATCGGGGCGCTGCCCTGCATGCAGTTGTAGGGTCTCGAAGCTGAGAGTTCGCTTGCTAATTTTCGTCTCCATGGCCTCAGGCAAAGTACTTCTCCGGATCGATCTTGAAGTTGTCGAGCGAGGTGTCAAGCGGAACCTGTAACGCACTGTTATAAAGGTTATTCACAATCATCAGCGTGCCGAAGACGGTGATCTCGACGAGCTGCGCGTCGGTAAAGTACTTCTTCAGCTTTGCGAATAGCTCGTCGCTTACTCCGTTGGCATCCTTAGCCAGCTGCCGTCCAAACTCAACAACCACCTGCTCGCGCTCATCGAGCTTGAGGTTGAATGGATCCTCGCCCCACTGCACTATCTCGCGATGCATGAAGGTCGCGCAGAGCTCGCAGTGATTGACCCGCGAAATACCATCGCAGAACAGGATGGCAAGCCGCTCGCCGAGATAAGGCTTTACCACATCGAACAGCTTGTACCACTCCAGCACTGCATAAGTAGCGGTCGGCGAGTGCAGCAGCGTGGCCTTCATGTTGCTGATCGAGTGATGCTGCGAAACCTCTTCATAGGTGGCCTTCACCTCCGGCGATGCGGTCGCCGGGTCAACAAACGGAATTCGGGACATCGGGTTTTCTCCTTTGTTTTAGCTCTTAGAATTCGCGCGACGGATCGTAGGGACGATCAAAGGTCGCATGGATGGCGCCGGCTGCGGCGCTTGCAATCTGCTCCAGCTCGGCGTCCGTGGTGGTCAACGGCGGCGCCAGGCAGATGATGTCGGAGAGCACGCGGGTATAGACGCCGCGCGCCAACAGCTCCGCCTTCAGTCGGCGATCCAGTCCGAGGTTGCCCGGGATACGCTGCTTGCTGGCACGATCAGCGACGAGTTCGATGCCGGCGAGCAGCCCGAGACCGCGCACCTCGCCAACGTGCGGATGCGAATCGAGCAGCTCATGCAGTCGCTGTTGCAGCCAGGCGCCGCGCTCAGCCGAGCGCTCCACAAGCTTTTCCGCATGCAGAATGCGGATGTTTTCGCTTGCTACGGCGCAGGCCACCGGATGGGCCGAGTTGGTGAAGCCGTGCCACCAGCGCTTGTCC
>Ga0181516_10002930_pt1 | contig 11771 bp, 10 predicted proteins | sample PEATcosm2014_Bin_25_FD_121104 | JGI IMG/M metagenome (GOLD analysis project Ga0181516, IMG submission 121104) | Peatland microbial communities from MTU Mesocosm Facility, Houghton, MI, USA - PEATcosm2014_Bin01_10_metaG | ecosystem: Environmental > Terrestrial > Soil > Wetlands > Peat | place...
CTCTTGGCCATGACGTATGCGCGGCGGATGGCGTTCTCCAGTTCGCGCACATTTCCGGGCCAGTGATATTTTTCGAGCGTCTTGATGACGCTGGCGGCGACGGATTTTGGCGAGCGCCGTTGTTCGTGGCCGAGCTTCTTCAGGAAATAATTCACCAGCAGCGGGATGTCGTCGCGCCGGTCGCGCAGCGGCGCGATGTGGATGCGCACCACGTTGAGGCGGTAAAACAAATCCTCGCGGAACTGCCTGGCGGCCACGGCGGCTTCGAGCGGCTTGTTCGTGGCGGCGATGACGCGGACGTCCACCTGGATGGGCTGGTTGCCGCCGACGCGCTCGAACGTGCCGCTCTGGAGGACGCGCAGGATTTTGGTCTGCGTGGCGGGAGTCATGTCGCCGATTTCGTCTAGGAAAATCGTGCCCTTGTTGCACTGCTCGAATTTGCCGATGCGCTGCGTGGTGGCGCCGGTGAAAGAACCCTTTTCGTGGCCGAACAGTTCGCTTTCCAGCAATTGTTCCGGAATCGCGGCGCAGTTCACCGCGAGGAACGACTGTGCGCTGCGGTTGCTGTGATGGTAGATGGCGCGGGCGACGAGTTCCTTGCCCGTGCCGCTTTCGCCGGTGACGAGCGCGGTGGCGTCGGTGCCGGCGACCTGGCCGATGAGTTTGAACACCTGCTGCATCGGTTCGCTGCGCCCGACGATGCCGAGTTCGTAATCCTCCGATTCGAGCAGCGGCTCGTAGGAGACGACCTGTTTCATGTCGCGCGCTGCCTTTAGCGCGTTGCCGACAATCTCCTTGAGCTTGGGGATGTCGAACGGTTTGAGCAGATAATCGTAGGCACCGAGCTTCATCGCCTCGATGGCGGTCTGCGTGGTGCCGTAGGCGGTCATCAGGATGACGAGCAGCTTGGGATCGCTCTGGCGGATGCGGCGGAGCGTCTCCATGCCGGTCATGCCGGTCATGCGCACATCCATCAGGACGAGGTCGGGCTTGAATTTGGGGATGACCTTCAATCCCTCCTCGCCCGACGAGGCGGTGGCGAGTTCAATGTCGGGCGAACTGAAAATCCGCTGGAACGAATACCGCACGTCCTCTTCATCATCAATCAGCAGTAGCTTGCTCATTTCGCGTGTAGGATAGCGGATTCCTGCAAAAGAAATAGGCATTTTTGAATTGAATTCGCCCGGCTGCCGTGCCAAGCTCCGAGCGTTCCCCAACCAAGTCAAATTTTTATGAAAAAAAATATTCTTTTCAGCATGATAATCCTGGCGTCCGGCTCGCTCCTGGCTGTGGATTCCAACCCCAAGGATGACGTGAAAGCCGCCGCCGCCGCGCTCGGTGGCGAGGCCAATTACACCTGGCACCAGACGGTGGAAGTGCCGCCCGATTCGCAGTTCAAGCCCGGCCCGACGGATGGGAAAACCGAGAAAAGCGGCTACACGACCTTGTCCTTCAGTTTTGGCGACAACACAACCGAGGCCGTGCTCAATGGCACGAACGCCGCGATCAACTCGCCGGATAATGGCTGGCAGACGCTGGCCGAGGCCACGCAGGGCGGACCCGGTCCGGGAACCTTCCTCGCGCGCATGGTGCAAAATTACAAGCTGCCCGCCGCGCAGGCCGCCGACCTTGCCGATGCGGCCAAGGATTTGACCAGCGGCACGAATGGAATTTCCGGCGACCTGACGGACGAGGGTGCGAAGGCGCTGTTGTCATTTGGTGGGCGCCGTGGCGGCACCGCGAACATCACCAATCCCAAAGGCTCGGTGACATTCACGCTCGCCGACGGCAAGCTGGTGAAATACTCATTTCATGTCTCCGGCACGGTAAGCCGGGGCGGCAACGATATTGACGTGGACCGCACGACAACGGTGGCAATCACAGACGTGGGCACGACCAAGGTCGAAGTAGCGGACGACGCGAAGAAGAAGTTGCAGTAGCATCTTAACAATCACGCCGGGTGCGATCCTTCAATCCGCCCGGCGTTTTCGATTTAGGAGACAATTCCATGAAACAATTCATTTTCACGCTCGCGGTTTTGCTCTTCGCGGCAGCCGGACTTCAGGCCCAGGATTGGGCTAAGGCAAATCTGGCCAAATCCCCGCGCCACCAGGAATGGGTGAAGGTCGCGCACGGCTCGCGCGAGGTGCAATGCTTCGTCGTTTATCCCGAGGTAAAGGACAAGGCGACGACTGTCGTGCTCATCCACGAAATTTACGGGCTGACCGATTGGGCGTGCGAAATGGCGGACGAGCTTGCCGCCGAGGGTTACATCGTCATCGCGCCGGATTTGCTTTCCGGCGTCGTGACCAACGGCGGCACGGAGGAATTGATCAAAAGCGGCGGCAATGTCGGCAAGGCCATCCAGGCGCTGCCACCCGCGCAGATTACCGCCGACCTCGCCGCGGCGGTGGATTACGTGACGAACATCCCCGCAGCCAACGGCAAAGTTGTCGTGGCCGGATTCTGCTGGGGCGGCGGGCAATCGTTCCGGTTCGCGACGAACAACAAGGACGTGAAGGCCGCATTCGTCTTTTACGGGACGCCGCCGGACAACGGTGACATGGCGAAAATCGCCTGCCCGGTCTATGGTTTTTACGGCGGCAACGACGCGCGCGTGACGGCGACCGTTCCGAAGGCGACGGACCAGATGAAAGCCGCCGGCAAAACCTACGAGCCGGTGATCTACGACGGTGCCGGACACGGCTTCATGCGCGCGGGCGAGGCACCGGACGCGAACGACGCAAACAAAAAAGCCCGCGACGACGCATTTCAGCGCCTGCTTGCCCTGTTGAAAACCATTTAGGCGAAGAGTCACGTCTGTTCACCGGCCCACGGGTTGAAATAACGGAATTTGATTGTTTGACCTTCCCCGGCTCCTTGCTATACTCGCGTTCCTTTTTTACATGAAAATTGTCGTTTGTGATCCTATTTCGCCGAAGGGCATCGCCCTATTGCAACAGCGGCCTGAATTTCAGGTCGTCGTGCTGCCGAAACGTCTGCCGGAAGCGGAGCTGCTGCCGATTGTGGCGGACGCCGTCGCGCTGGTCGTCCGTTCCGAAACGAAAGTCACCAAAAAAGTCATCGAGGCCGCGCCGAAATTGCGCGTCGTGGGCCGCGCCGGCGTGGGCGTGGACAACGTGGACATCGAAGCCGCCACGCAACACGGCACGGTGGTGATGAACACGCCCGGTGGCAACACGGTGACGACGGCGGAATTGAGCTTCACCATGCTGCTGTCGCTCGCCCGCAAAGTGCCGCAGGCGGCGGCGACGATGATTGCCGGCAAGTGGGACCGGAAATTATTTCAGGGCGTGGAGCTGCAAGGCAAGACGCTCGGAGTTTTGGGAATGGGCCGCATCGGCACGGAAGTGGCCAAGCGCGCCATCGCATTCGGCATGCGCGTCATCGCCTACGATCCTTATTTGACGGAAGACCGCGCCAAGGCCATCGGTGCGGAATTTGCCGCGAGCCTCGACGCGGTTTATCTCGCGGCGGATTTCATCACCGTTCACATGCCGGTGACGCTGGAAACGAAGAACATGCTGAACGCCGCCGCGTTCGCCAAGATGAAGCCCGGCGTGAAGATTGTGAATTGCGCGCGCGGTGAAATCATTTCCGAGGCCGATTTGATTGCCGCGCTGGAATCCGGCAAGGTGGGCGGCGCGGCGCTGGATGTTTTTGCCGTGGAGCCGCTGCCAGCCGACCACCCCTATCGCAAGCAGGCGAATTTGATTTTGACGCCGCATCTGGGCGCGAGCACCAACGAGGCGCAGGAAAAATGCGGCATCGAGGTGGCCGAGGTTATCGCCGGTTATCTGCTTACTGGCGAAGTCCGCAACGCGGTGAATCTGCCGTATCTCGACGCGAAAACCTACGAGCAAGTGAAGCCGTATCTGCCGCTGGGCGAGGCGCTGGGCAAATTGCTGGCGCAGCTTTCGCCTCCGGGCGCCGACCGGCTTTACATCACTTACGGCGGCAATGCGCGGCAACTGCCGAACGTTGACCCGGTGACGCGCGCGGTGCTGCGCGGCTTTTTGTCCACGAGCAATTTGAAGGACGTGAACAACGTCAACGTCCGCTCGGTGGCCGCGAGCATCGGCATCACCGTCGAGGAAAAGAAATCGGACGAGCCGGTCACGTTCAACGAGTGGGTCCACGTGCAGGTTTTTGGCGGCGACAAGAAGTTGATTTCCGCAGGCGGGACATTTTTCGGCTCGCCGAACAATCCGCGTATCGTGCGGCTGTTCAGCACGCCGGTGGAGATTCCGGTCAGCGGCACGCTGCTGCTGTTGAACAACAAGGACCGGCCCGGCATCGTCGGCTATCTCGGCACGCTGCTCGCCAAACACAAGGTCAACATCGCGAACATGAGCCTGACGCGCGACACGGCGGGCGGACTGGCGTTGACGGTGTTGAACCTGGACAGCACGCCGTCGCAGGCCGTTCTGGACGAACTCCAGAAGGATCCGGACATCAGCAATGTTAAAGTTGTAAAGTTGTGAACGAATTGAACCCAAAAGAGTCAAAGCAAAACCGAAACATGAATACAAAATCAAAAATTATTTTTTCCGCGGTGCTGACTGCAGCCCTGATTGCAATGCCGCGCGTGCAGGCAGCCACCAGCGGCGATGCGGCGCCGGCCACGTCGCCGGACACCTCCACCAACAGTAAGCCGGCCGATGTGATGGCGGCGCTGTTTGGCGACCCGGTCATCGTCAAGGGCAAGGGTTTTGAAATCAAACAAAGCCAGTTGGACGGGGTGATGGACAGCATCAAGGCCAGAGCCGCTGCCGCAGGGCAGACGGTTCCAACGGACGAGCTTACGAAAACGGTTTTAGACGGCCTGATCGGGAACCAAATTCTGTTTCAAATGGCGACCGATGCGGACAAAGCCGAAGGCAAGAAAGACGCGGACCGAATCTTTGCCCAAGCAATCAAGCAGCTCGGCTCGCAGCAGGCGATTGAAGAACAACTGAAAGCCGCCGGCAAGACATTCGATGACTGGCGCACCGAGATGACCCAGCAAACAACGGCGCAGGCAGTGATGATCCGTGTTTTGAACGCCGCGCCGGCAGATGCCGAAGTTACAAAATACTACGATGACAATCCGAAGGCCTCCGAGATGCCGGAGCAGGTTCATGTGCGCCATATTTTACTGATGACGATGGATGCCACAACACATACGCCGCTGCCCGACGATCAGGTCAAAGCCAAGAAGAAACAGATTGACGACATTCTCAAGCAGGCCCGTGCCGGCGCGGATTTTGCGGCATTGGCCAAACAATATTCCGAAGATCCCGGTTCCAAGGACGACGGCGGGGAACTGCCTCCGTTTGCGCGGGCCATAGACGATCCGTCCCATCCGATGGTGCCGGAGTTTGAAGCGGCGGCATTCTCGTTGACCAACAGCCAAATCAGCGACGTGGTCACCTCGCAATTCGGCTATCACATCATCCAATTGCTGGACAAAACGCCGGCCCGGAAGCTGGCGCTGACGGACAAACTTTCGTCGGGCGATGCGACGCTGGCCGACGAAATCAAGAATTTTATAACAGAACAAAAACTCCGGGAAGTTGCCCCGGCATATATTGAAAAATTGAGCCATTCTTCCGACGTGGAGATTCTCGATCCCGCATTGAAAGTTCTGATTTCGGCGCAAACCAACGCGCCGACGGTGCCGTCGGCGCAATGAAATCGCAGTAGGAATGAAAAAGTGTAAAAATACGATTGATTATCATCCAGTTTGCCGCCAATCTGGGCGACCTTAAGGCAAATCAAATATGAAAATTATCTTTTTAACGACTTTAGTTGTTGTTTTGTCCGCATTTCAGGCTGCTCCAGCGGCGGACACCAACACAGCAATGACCGCGACCCTTGGTAATCCCGTGATTGCTCGCGCAACCGGTCTTGAAATTACGCGCGGCGATCTGGACAATGCGATGGCTGGAATCAGAAATGCCTACCAGAAGCAGGGACAAACCATGTCTCCGGAGCAGGCCATCAACATCGAAAAAAGGATGCTGAACCAGATCATCGAAACAAAACTGCTGCTGGCCAAGGCGATGGATGCGGACAGGGCCGCCGGCAAAAAGGTGGCGGACTTGCAAATCACCGCCGCCATTGAAAACGCGGGTTCGGCGGATGCGTTCGACCAGCAGTTAAAGGCCAATGGTCTGACGGAATCCGACGTGCGCAACAAAATCACGCAGGAAGCCACCGCCCAAGCGGTCGTTCAGCGCGAGCTGAACGTCACCGTGACGGATGACGAGGTGAAAAATTACTACGACGCGCACACGTTTGATTACGAACAGCCCGAAATGGCGCGCGTGAGCCATATTTTGATTTACACGATTGACCCGGTAACGCGCGCGGCACTCCCCGCCGACCAGCAACTGGCTCGACGCAGGCTGGCTGATGATTTGCTCAAACGCATCAGGGCGGGCGCGGATTTCCAGACATTGGCAAAGCAGGTTTCCCAGGACGCCGGCTCGAAGGACAACGGCGGCGTTCTGCTTCCTTTCCCACGCGGGCAGATGCTGCGGGAAATTGAAGACGCCGCATTTTCACTGACAAACAACGAGGTCAGCGATGTCATCACCACCACCAGCGGCTATGAGATTGTCAAGCTGCTGGAAAAAATTCCGGCAAAGAAGACGGGATACCTCGCGGCCATCGCAGAAATCCGGCAGGGGCTTACCCAGCAAAAAACCGCCCAACTCGCGGCGGCTTACCTGGATGGTTTGGAGAAGGCCGCGGCGGTGGAAATTCTCGACCCAAATTTGAAGCCGGTTGCCGGAACCGGCGGCAAATAGCGTGGGCACGCCGCCCGTTGCGGCGGGCAAACCTTGAACGCGGGTTGGTTTCTTGTTCTGCCCGCCGGGGCCGGGCGAAAACTAAAATGGCGGAGCAGACTTGTCAAACCGGCTCCGCGCAGCCATCCTGAGGCGTTATGAATATGAAAATAGGGGTTGCCGTTCTTGCCGTGGCGTGCATCGGTTTTGCCGTTGCACTGGTGGTGATCAAGCATCAGGCGGACGTTCAGCAAAAAGACAGCGCCAGCACCATTCTTGATTTCTCAAACCAAATCGTCAAAGCCAACGTCAGCATCGAGGATTTGAACCAGGCGAATCTGAACTTGGCCAGCGATCTTGCCACGAACCGCGAGATGTCTCTGGCGCTTTCAAACCAACTGGTTGAGACTGTTGGCACTCTCGCCACCACGACGGCCTCGCTTCAGAGCGCCCAGGAGGAAATCACGAACCTCAACGAACACATCGCAGATTTGGAGGCGCAGAACCAGGTGCTGGATCAACGCGCCAGTTCGCTGTCCAATACCATCGCCTCGCTGGACACGCAGATTACTTTCACACAGATGAAACTCGCCGCATCCGAAACGAACAACACGTTTCTCGACAGTGAATTGAAACAACAGGTCGAACAAAAGGCCGAGCTGGAACGCAAGTTCAACGATCTGGACGAAGTGCGTGCACAAGTTCGAAAATTGCGGGACGACCTGCTCGCCGCGCGCCGGCTGGAATGGATGCGCGAAGGCATTGACCCCAACAAGCAGATCAAGGGCGGGCAATTGCTCATGCAGCGTCCGCCGTCCGCTACCAATTCCTCGTCTGCCGGCGGCTCGTCACAATACAACCTGAATGTTGAGGTGGGATCTGACGGCTCCGTCCACGTCATTCCACCCCTGACCAATTCGTCATCGGCGACCAACGCGCCTTAAAACTGACCCGGCGACACGGAATAAGAACCGTTCGCAAATTGCGATGCCGACCTACGAATACGTTTGCGAAAAATGCGGGCACGAGTTTGAGGCCGTCCGTTCCATGTCCGCGAATCCGCTGCGGATCTGCCCGAAGGAGTTTTGCGGTCTGAAAAAATGGGGGCGCGGCCGGATGAAAAAGAAAATAAGCGCCGGGGCTGGATTGCTCTTCAAGGGCAGCGGCTTTTACATCACCGATTACCGCAGCGAAGGTTACAAACAGGCGGCCAAAAAGGATTCTGCCGCACCCGCGCCCGCCGGAGGCGAAAAAAAGCCCGCGAAGGACGCGGCGAAGCCCGCTCCGGCAAAGACCGAATCCAAAACGGAAAAAAAATGATTCAAAAGTTGAAGCGTTGCGCCGGTTTGACGCTGGAACGCCTGGCCGCTTCAACGTTGTTGTTTTCCGCGCTGCTTTTTCCCGCCGTTGCCCGCGCTCAAATGCCGCTGCCTGACTCGACCACCACGCGCAGCAGCGCCTCCGGCCAGTTTGTCGTCATCAGCGCGAACGCGGTTCCGTCTTCCGCCCGTCCGCCCATTGCCATCACCAATGCCGGTTTTATCCGGCTTGAACCGGCGCTGCTGGCCGTCTCCGCCGAGCGCATCAAACAAGCGCTCTGGCGCCGGTTGGGACTTGCCCCCTCGATACCGCGGCACGGCAGGATTTTTCTCGCGTTGCATCCGGCGGCATCGCCCGACGAAAGTGTCGCCATCATCTCCACGCGCTTTGCCGGCGTCTGGAACTACCGTGTTGAATTGCCGGACGATCTGTCCCGCACGCGATTGACACGCGCCCTCACCGGCGTGGTGCTGCTGGAACTGGCCAACCGCGACAACTCCGGCGACCGCGCCTCCGAAATTCCCTCATGGCTCACCGAAGGCCTGGCGTATCAGCTTCTTGCCAGCGGAACGGAAATGATCATGTCGCCCCCGGACAAACTTGTGAACGGCATGCCGGAAAATCAAATCATGGTTGTCCAACGAGGCGTGGATGCATTCGCGCAAGCGCGCCCCATTTTGCACGACAACCCGGCCCTGACGTTTGAGCAATTGAGCTGGCCGGACGGCGCGCAGTTGAGCGGCGACGATGGCGGCGTTTACCGTGCAAGCGCGCAATTATTCGTGAGCGACCTGCTGGAACTGAACGATGGCGCGAAAAATATACGCGCCATGCTCCAAATGCTGCCTCGTTATTACAACTGGCAGATGGCATTTTACGCCGCGTTCGCCGGGGATTTCCCACAGCCGGTTGATCTCGAAAAATGGTGGGCTCTGCAAACCGTCAGCTTCGCCGCGCGCGACGCAGGCCCGCTGTGGACGCCCGCCGTCTGCCACGACAAGCTCGACGAAATTTTGAGCGTGCCGGTGGAAATGCGTTCCGCGCCAACCAATCTGCCCGCCCATGCGGCCATTTCGCTGCAGGCCGTCATCCGCAATTTTGATTTTGACCGGCAAAGAATCGTTCTCCAGGCCAAGCTGCGCGACCTCCAACTGGCGCAATGGCGCATGGCACCGCAATTCGTGGCCTTGACCGATGCCTATTACCGCGCGCTCGCCAGTTATCTTGGCGGGCGCAACGGTGGTGCGCCGTCGAAAAAGAACGCCGCCGAAACCGTGGAAAAACTGGATGCGCTCGATGCGCAACGGCGGGCGACGGAAACCGCTGCCCAACCGGACACGGCCAATAATGTCCAGTAAGGCTTGAACGCGCCGGGCGCGAGAGCGGTCAACTTGACAGGGCACAATTCCAATTTATAGTTCGCTACTGAAACAATGAAGGAAGACAATTCATCGGCCAACGGCGGGGAGCCGCCATCAGGCCACCGGTTCCAACATCTCAAAGAATTCCACTCTGCCGGTCGCGGCTTTTGGCACGACGTTTCCGATGCCGATTGGAACGACTGGCGTTGGCAGCTCAAGCACCGCATCACCACGCCGGAACAATTGCAACGGCTGATGCCCACGCTCACGCCGGAGGAATTCGCAGGCGCAAAACTCGCGAACACCAAACTCGCGCTCGCCATCACGCCATATTTTTTCAACCTGATTGATCCCTCGGATGAACATTGCCCCATCCGCCGGCAGGTAATTCCGCGCATCGAGGAAACACACACCGCGTCTTGGGAAATGAGCGACCCGTGCGGCGAGGATTCACACTCGCCCGTGCCCGGCCTCGTCCACCGCTATCCCGATCGCGTGCTGCTTCTCGTCACCGACCGTTGCGCGGCGTATTGCCGCTACTGCACCCGCTCGCGGCTCGTCAGCAACGCGACCGGCTACGACTTTCATCCCGAATTCGACAAACAAATCGAATACATCGCGCAGCATCCCGAAATCCGCGACGTTCTGTTGAGCGGCGGCGACCCGCTGTTGTTAAGCGACGACAAGCTGGAGAATCTTTTGGGCCTCCTCCGCGCGATTCCGCACGTTGAATTTTTGCGCATCGGCTCGCGCATCCCCACGTTCCTGCCGCAGCGCATCACGCCAGGGTTGTGCGCGATGCTGAAAAAGTTTCATCCGCTTTTCATGAGCATCCACTCGAACCATCCGCGCGAATTGACGACAGAAGTCCGCGACGCGGTGGGCCGCCTCGCCGATGCCGGCATTCCGCTCGGCAACCAGTCCGTGCTGCTCAAACACGTCAATGACGACGCGACGGTGATGAAGGCGCTCGTCCAGAAACTGCTCATGTGCCGCGTGAAGCCGTATTACCTTTACCAGTGCGATTTGATTTCCGGCTCGGCGCATTTGCGGGCGAGCGTCAGCAAGGGTTTGGAAATCATGGAGCAACTGCGCGGGCACACGACCGGCTATGCCGTGCCGACTTACGTGATTGACGCGCCCGGCGGCGGCGGCAAGGTGCCGCTGAATCCCGAATACGTCCTATGCCGCAACGCGGGACGCGTGCTCATCCGCAATTACGAGGGCAAAATCTTCGAATATCCCGAAGCCGAGGATGGCGCGCCGACCGGCAAGCCGCCGAAGGAAATTGTGGAGCCGCAGTTGGTTTGAATTCCAAACAACTAAGACGCGAGGCGCAAAGTTTTCTTCGTGTCTTTGCTTCTTTGTTGTTAATTTTCCGTTGCCAATGCCACGCGAAACCGCCCAAGCCAGAGCCGCGCGCCTGAAAAAAATCATCGCCGGTTTCCAGAAGACCTATCCCGAAGCGCACTGCGAGCTGATTTACTCAAACCCGCTCCAATTGCTCGTCGCCGTCATCCTTTCCGCGCAATGCACCGACAAGCGCGTCAACATTGTCACGCCGGATTTGTTCAAAAAATACCGCTCGGCAGTGGATTTCGCGGACGCGCCGCGCGGCGAATTGGAGCAGATCATCAAGTCCACCGGCTTCTTCCGCAGCAAGGCTAAAAATATCCAGAACTGCTGCCGGAAACTCGTGGAGCGCCACGGCGGCGAAGTGCCGCGCACGATGGAGGAATTGATCCAGCTCGACGGCGTCGGGCGCAAGACGGCGAACGTGGTTTTGGGAAATGCGTTCAACGTGGTGGTCGGCGTCACCGTGGACACGCACGCGATGCGGCTCTCGAACCGGCTCGGCCTGACGAAGGAAAAAACGCCGGAAAAAATCGAGCGTGACCTGATGAAGCTGCTGCCGCGGAGCCACTGGCTGCTGTTCAGCCACTGGCTCGTCTGGCACGGACGCCGGCGCTGTTACGCGCGCAAGCCAGACTGCGCCAATTGTGAGGTGCTGAAATGGTGTCCGCGAGTCGGGGTCAAAAATCAACCACGGATAAACACGGATGGACACGGATGAATTCCGCATCCGATTGTGCAAATGTCTTATCCGTGTTTATCTGTGTTAATCCGTGGTTAAAATGAATTCCTGGCTTCTCCTCAACTCCGGCAAGTGCCCCGCCGCGTTCAACATGGCGCTGGACGAGGCGCTGCTCGACTCCGTGTCGCGCCTCGGCAAACCGGTGTTGCGGTTTTATGGCTGGACGGAGATGGCGGCCACCTTCGGTTATTTCCAGAAATA
>Ga0181516_10002932_pt1 | contig 11769 bp, 9 predicted proteins | sample PEATcosm2014_Bin_25_FD_121104 | JGI IMG/M metagenome (GOLD analysis project Ga0181516, IMG submission 121104) | Peatland microbial communities from MTU Mesocosm Facility, Houghton, MI, USA - PEATcosm2014_Bin01_10_metaG | ecosystem: Environmental > Terrestrial > Soil > Wetlands > Peat | place...
CCTGGATGATGAGGTAAGGGGCCGGGCGGGGGCCGGCTGGCCCCGCTTCTTGGGCTTTGGCCATGGCCTGCTCAAAAGCCTTGCGCCTCTCCTCGTCCCGGGCAGCCCCGGCCAGGCGCTTTGCCAGGTCATCCAGCCATCCCATGCCGCCTCCTCGCAGAGTGTCCGCGCCTATTTTGCACCTGGAACCGCCCCTTGGGACAAAAAAAAGGGAGGATGGCAGCTGCCATCCCCCCTTCGCGAGCTTCCGGGCTCAAGAGCAGCCGCTGGTGCCCCCGCAATTCAGGCACTTGTAGCAGGCGCCGTTGCGCACCATGATGGCCCCGCAGCTGGAGCAGGGCGGGGCATCCGACTGGGCCTGGAAGACCTGGCTCTCATAGCTCTGCGCCCTGCCCGCGGCCTGGGCCGCTGGCTTGGCTTCCAGCGATGAAGCAGAGGCCTTCATCTCGGTCACCAGGCCGGTGCTGGCCAGGTCCTTGGAATCTTCCATCTGGCTCTCAGACACCGCCTCGACATTGAGGAAGCGCGACTGCAGCCAGCGGAAGATGTAGTCCATGATGGACTTGGCGATGGGGATCTGGGGGTTGTTGGTGAAGCCCGAGGGCTCGAAGCGGGTGAAGGAGAACTTGTTGCAGAGCACGCTCAGGGGCACCCCATACTGCAGGGCGATGCTGGTGAGGGTGGCCACCGAATCCACCAGGCCCGAGACCACGGAGCCTTCCTTGGCCATGGTGATGAAGATCTCGCCCGGGGCGCCATCCTCATAGAGCCCCACCGTGATGTAGCCCTCGTGCCCGCCGATGCTGAACTTGTGGGTCAGCGCCTTGCGCTCATCCGCCAGGCGGCGGCGAGTGGGCGTGCCCAGGCCGCTGGCCTTGGCGGCATCCTTGCCACCGTCCTTGCTGGTGTTGAGCGGCTGGCTGCGCTTGCTGCCATCGCGGTAGATGGCCAGGGCCTTGAGCCCCGCCTTCCAAGCCTCGATGTAGGCCTGCTGGATGTCCTCCACCGTGCAGTCGGTGGGCATGTTGACCGTCTTGCTGATGGCGCCGGAGAGGAAGGGCTGCACCGCGCCCATCATCTTGACATGCCCCAGCCACTGGATGCTGCGGCTGCCGTTCATGGGCTTGAAGGCGCAGTCGAACACCCCCAGGTGCTTCTCCTGCAGGAAGGGCGCCCCTTCGATGGTCTCGTTCTCCTCGATGAAGCTGACGACGGCCTTGACCTGGTCCTCAGGGTAGCCCAGGCGCTGAAGGGCCTCGGGCACCGTGTTGTTGACCAGCTTGAGCATGCCACCGCCCACCAGCTTCTTGTACTTGACCAGGGCCAGGTCGGGCTCGATGCCGGTGGTTTCGCAGTCCATCATGAAGCCGATGGTCCCCGTGGGGGCCAGCACAGAGACCTGGCCGTTCTTGAAGCCATGCTCCTGGCCCGAGGCCAGCGCCTCGTCCCAGGACTGCTTGGCGGCCTGGATGAGGCTCTTGGGCACATAGCTGACGTCGATGTCATTGACCGCCAGGCGGTGCTTGCGGATGACGGCCAGGAAGGGCTCGCGGTTGGGGGCATAGCCCTCGAAGGCGCCATGGTTCTTGGCGACCTGGCTGCTCATGCGGTAAGCCTCGCCGGTCATCAGGGCGGTGACCGCGCCAGCCAGCGCGCGGCCCTGGGCGCTGTCGTAGGCCACGCCGCGGCTCATCAGCAGCGATCCCAAGTTGGCGTAGCCGATGCCCAGCGGGCGGAAGGCGTGGGAATTGGCCTCGATGCGGGGCGTGGGATAGCTGGCAAAGTCGACGATGATCTCCTGGGCCAGGATGATGACATCCACCGCGTGCTTGAAGGATTCGGCATCGAACTCGCCCTCGGCATCGCGGAACTTCATCAGGTTGAGGCTGGCCAGGTTGCAGGCCGAGTCGTCCAGGAACATGTACTCGCTGCAGGGGTTGCTGGCATTGATGCGCGCGGTGTTGGGGCAGGGATGCCACTCGTTGACGATGGTGTCGAACTGGATGCCGGGATCGCCGCAGATCCAGGCCGACTCGGCCATCATGCGCATGATGTCGCGGGCGCGGTAGGTGTCCATCACGGCCCCGCTGGTCACCGCGCGGGTCTTCCACTCGCGGTCCTCGATGACCGCTCGCATGAAGTCGTCTGTGACGCGCACGGAATTGTTGCTGTTCTGGAAGAAGACGCTGCCGTAGGCCTCGCCGGTGAAGCTGCCATCGTAGCCGGCATCGATCAGGGCCCAGGCCTTCTTCTCCTCCAGCTCCTTGCAGCGGATGAACTCCATGATGTCGGGGTGCTCGACGTTCAAGATGACCATCTTGGCGGCCCGGCGGGTCTTGCCGCCGGACTTGATGACCCCGGCGAAGGCGTCAAAGCCCTTCATGAAGCTGACTGGGCCGCTGGCCACGCCCCCGGTGTGCAGCTGCTCGCGCGAGCTGCGCAAGGGCGACAGGTTGGTGCCCGTGCCCGAGCCGTGCTTGAAGAGCATGCCCTCGGTCTTGGCCAGGTCCAGGATGGACTCCATGCGGTCCTCGACGCTGTTGATGAAGCAGGCCGAGCACTGGGGCTTGGCCTCCAGGCCCACATTGAACCACACCGGGGAATTGAAGCTGGCCATCTGGTGCAGCAGGATGTAGGTGAGCTCGTCGCGGAAGGCCTCGCGGTCCTCCTCGGCGGCGAAGTAGCCGCCATCCCAGCCCCACTGGGTGAAGGTGGTGACCACCCGGCCGATGAGCTGCTTCACGGAATGCTCGCGGTCGGTGGAGGTGAGGCCGCCGCGGAAGTACTTGGAGACCACCACATTGGTGGCCAGCATGGACCAGGGAGCCGGGATCTCGCAATCCTTCTGCTGGAAGATGACCTCGCCGCTCTCATTGGTGATGGTGGCCGAGCGCTTCTCCCAGGCCACTGTGTCCCACACGCTGGCTCCAGGCTTGGTGTAGCGCCGGGCGATGCTCAATCCCTGCTTCTTGCGGGCCGCGGGCTCCGCCGCCTGCTTGTTCTGGTCCTCTTTCACTGGCATGCTCCCTCCGATAGGGATGATAGAGATGTTTGGGGTCAAAGGAAGGCGAAAAGGAGCCGGCCCAAGCCGTCCAATGGCAAGACAAGGCCTGAGAAAGCGGCTCCTTGAAGGTCTCTTTATTGAGTCAGTGCTAGGGGCAACGCTGCCGTTTTGGTGAGGTAAGCGCCGTGTAGTACAAAGACTCGGCTGTAGCAGGCTAATAGGCTAGGCAAAATTTGGCTTTGGCTGGATTTGGAAGCCTGGCAGCAAATACACTAGTTGTAGTGCGGATGGGAATATATAACACAAGATATTGGGCGTCAAGGGAAAGCAAGCCAAAGGAAAAATTTTTAACAAAGCAAAAAAAAAGGCAATAAAATCAAATATTTTATGTTGTTGCGCATTAAGAAATTGTTTCATAATGCGATTTCGTTCATGTTTTACTTGAACCTTTGTGCCAGCATGGAATGTCTGACAAAATATAAAACCATTAAAGTTATTTGCCGATGCAGAATCTGCTGAAGACGAGATCCAGCACTTCGCTCTTCAAGCCCTTGCCCAAGACCTCATCCAAGGCCTCTAATGCCTCGCGCAAGGCAGCTGCCGCCATCTCAGGGTAAGCGGCCTCCGGACCATCCAAGGCCTGCCCCAGAGCCGCGCAAGAGCGCTCCAGGGCCTGACAGTGGCGCTCTTGCATCAGCACCATGCCCTCGGCGCCCTGCAAGCCTTGGCGGCCCAGCTCAGCCAGCGCCCCTTTGAGGCCATCCAAGCCTTCCCCCGTCTTGGCGCTGAGGCAATGCTGCTGCATGCCCTTGAGCGCAGGCGTGTCAGGCGGGCAAGGCTCAAGGTCAGACTTGTTCCAGACCACCCAGCGCGCTGGCGCCTGCGGCAGCCGGGCCAGGGCCTGGGCGTCCTCCTGCGTGAATCCCTGGCTGGCATCCAGCACCAGCAGCAGCAGGTCCGCCTGGGCCATGCGCTCCAAGCCGCGCCGCGCGCCCTCCTCCTCCAGCGCTTGGGCGCGGCCATGCAGGCCGGCGGTATCCAGCAGCAGCAGGTCCAGCCCCTGCAAGCCCAGCGGCTCCTCCAGCCAGTCGCGGGTGGTGCCGGCCTCGGCAGCCACCAGGGCGCGCGGCCGGCCGAGCAAGGCATTCAGCAGGGAGCTCTTGCCGGTGTTGGGCCGGCCAGCCAGCGCCACCTTGAAGCCCTCTGCCAGGTGGCGGCCAGCAATGGCTGTCTTCACCAAGGCTTGCAAGCCGGACAACGCCCGCATCAGGCTGGCGCGATCAAGGGCTGAGCCCGCATCCTGGCCCTCGGGGAAGTCAAGAGCCGCTTCCTGGAGGGCCAAGGCCTGCAAGATTGCGCGGCGCGGCTCCTGCAGAGCCTGGCCCAAGCCGCCAGCCAGCTGGCGCGCGGCCGCGGCGCGGGCGGCCTCGCTGCGGGCCGCCACCATCTGGGCCACGGCCTCGGCCTGGGCCAGGTCCAGCTTGCCGCTGCTGAAAGCCCGGCGCGTGAACTCGCCGGGCTGGGCCAGGCGCAGGCCCAGCGGCTGGCCCAGGCGCAGGCAGCTTGCGAGCAGGGCCCGCGCATTGGCGGAGCCGCCATGGGCCTGCAGCTCCACCAGGCATTCGCCCGTGGCGCTGGCCGGCGCCTCAAAGCGCACGGCCAGCAGCTCATCCAGCGGCGCGGCGCCGGGGGCCTCGCGCCAGAAGCCGTGGGCCATGAAGCGCGGAGGGTGGGCCGAAAGGGGCCGGCCCTTCTTGTCCGTGAAGCCCAAGTCGGCCAGCGCCAGGGCTTGCGGGCCCGAGAGCCGCAGCACCGCAAGGGCTCCCGGCCCCAAGGCAGTGGCCGGCGCGATGATGGTCTCTTCGCTCATGGCAGCTCCTGGCAAAAAAGAAGGGGCGGGCCCGAAGGCCCGCCCCTTAGCTCGCGCAGTCCCCAGGCCCTAAGGGCGCTTCTGGATGACCACCCGTTTGAACTCCCCTTCGCCCACCGAGAAGGTCTCCACATCCGCGCGGCCCTGCAGGGCCAAGTGCACCACCCGGCGGTCAGCCGCGGTGAGCGGCAAGGTGGCCACCTGGCGCTCCTCGGCGATGGCCTGGTCGGCAAAAGCGCGCGCATCCTCGCTCAGCTTGTCCTCGCTGCGGCTGCGGTAGCCGGCCACATCCACCTTCACCTGCACCTTCTCGTTCCTGGAATCGCGGTTGAGCCACTCGGTGGAGAGCACCTGCAGGGCATGCAGGGTGGCGCCCTTCTTGCCGATGAGCAGGGCTTCCTTCTCCCCGCGGATGTTGAGCACCTGGCTCCCCATGTGCTCCACCCGCTCGATCTGGCCAGGCGTCTCCATCAGCTCCAGCGTGCGCGAGAGCAGGGCCTGCAGGCCGTCCAGCTCGGCGGGGGAGGCGTAGCGCGCCTCCTTGGACCGCCGCGGCAGCTCAGCCGGCTTCTGGTAGACGGGATGCTCCAGCCCGCTGATGGCCTCGGCATGGGCGTCCGCGGGCGGCAGGTCCACGCCCTTCTTGGCCACCCGCACCTTGGCCCGGCCGCTCTTGCCCACGGCCAGCACCTGCACCTGGGCCTCGTCCTCGCTCAGCCCCAGGCACTGCAGGGCCGAGAACAGGGCCTCATCCACCGACGGGCCTTCCTTCTCCACATAATCAGGCACCCTTGCCTCCCTTCCGTGGATCAAGCCACGGTCCTGTTGATGTAAGCCTGCTGGGCGATCCCCAGCGCGTTCTGCACTGCCATGTAGAGCAGCAGGCCCACCGGCCATGAGAACCAGATGGCCATGCCGGCCAGCATGATGGGCATCATCCAGAGCATGATCTTCTGCTGCTGGGCGGCCTCGGGGGTGGTGTTGACCGTGGGCGTCATGCGCTGCTGCAGCCACATGGTCGCGCCCATCAGCAGGGGCAGCACCCAGGTGGAGTCGCCAGCCGAGAGGTCCTGCCAGATGAAGAAGAAGGGCGCGCCGCGCAGCTCAAAGGAGTTGTTGAGCGAGCTGTAGAGGGCGATGAAGATGGGGATCTGCACCAGCATGGGGAGGCAGCCCGCCACCGGGTTGACGCCCATCTCCTGGTACAGCTTCATGGTCTCCTCATTGAGCTTCTTGGGGTCGCTCTTGTAGACCTTCTTCAAGGTCTCCAGGCGCGGCTGCATCTGGGCCTGGGCCTTCTGGAAGTGGCGCATGCTGGTCATGCCCTTGTGGGTGGGGACCCAGAGCAGAGCCTTGACCAGGGCGGTCAGCAGGATGATGGCCAGGCCGTAGTTGCGGGTGACCAGGTACAGCCATTGCAGCAGCCGCATCATGGGCACGGCCAGGATGGACATCCAGCCGAAGTCCACCACCTTGTTGAAGCGGCTGCCGTAGGTCTCCATCAGGCTGTAATCCTGGGGGCCGCCGTAGAGCGTGGCGTCCAGCGCCAGGCTGCCCCTGCCGGGCAGCGAGAGGTCGGGCGCCACCAGGGCCACGCTGATGCTGCGGTCCGCGTGCCAGCGCACCTCGCCCTGCTGCCAGCCGCCGGCGCCAGGGAGCAGGGCCGCGGCGAAGTAGTGGTTGCGCAGGGCCGCCCACAGGGCGCGGCCCTCATAGGACTTCTGCTCCTCCTGGCTCTTGGAGCTCTCGCGCGAGAGGCCCTGATCGGTCATCACCGCGCTGCGCACCTGGTTGTAGCTGTCCTTGGGGTTGAACTGGCCCAGGCTGGGGCCCAGCACCAGGGCCAGGCGCTCCAAGCTGCGGGGCTTGCCGCTCAAGTCGCTGAGCTCCAGCCGCACCTTGGCGTCAAAGGCCCCGGGGCGGAACTCGTAGACCTTGCGCACGCTGAGGCCCAGCTCCTTGACCTGGGCTTTGAAGGCCACCCGCCAGCCGCCCTCAAAAGCCTGGGGCTCCTTGGCCTCCAGCTCCCAGGAGCGGGCCTCCAGATAGGCGCCCGGGATCTCAAGGCAGCCCATCTCTCCGCGCAGGGCCAGGGCCGTGGGCGAGATCGGCACCAGCTCCACGGGCTTCGGGTCGTCCTGATGCTCGCGGAAGGGCAGCAGCTGCCAGCTGGTGACGCGAGCCCCGCGGGTGGAGAGCTCCACCTGCAGCTTGTCGGTCTTGACGCTGACCCGCTCGTCCCTGCCCTCTTGCTCCGCGGCCCGGGGCGAAGCCGCTGGCGCCTGGGCCGGCTGGCTGGCTGGCTTGAGGGAGGCAGGGGAGGCGGCGGCCGCTGGCGCGCTGGCCGCAGGCTTGGGCTTGGCAGGCGGCCTGGGGAAGAGCCTGTCCTGCAGCCAGCCCCAGCCCAGCAGCACGGCAAAGCAGAACACCACGAAGACGATGACGCGCTTTTCCAAAAAAGACTCCTTGTTCAGGGCACCGGGTCAAAGCCCCCGGCATTCCCGGGATGGCAGCGCAGGATGCGGCGCAGGCCGAGGCTGGCGCCGCGGGCCAAGCCATGCTTGCGCAGGGCCTGGGCGCAGTAGTCAGAGCAGGTGGGCTGAAAGCGGCAGGCGCGCGGCAGCCAGGGCGAAACCCAGGCATGCCAGGCGTCAAAAGCCAGGGCCAGGGCCAGGGCTGCCAGGCGGGCCAAAGAGCCTGTCATGGCCGGCCCGGGGAGAAACCGGCCCGCTTGAGGAGGCTCAAGACCTCCAACTGCAGGGCTTGATAAGAGGGGAGAGGGGTGCCGGGCTTGGCCACCAGCACCAAATCATGGCCTGGTGCCAAGATGCCGGCCTCAAGGCGGAAGATCTCGCGCAAGCGCCGCTTGAGGCGATTGCGGTCATGGGCTTTGCCCACCTTGCGGGACACAGACAAGCCCAGCCGGGCCGGGCCAGGGCTCTCCTGCCTCAGCCAAACCAAAGTGAGGCTGGGCGCGGAGACCCGCCGGCCCTTTTTATAGACAGCCTGAAAATCGGCATTCAGCCGTAGGTGGCGGGTTTTGCCGAAAGACCTGTCTGGTTCAGCAGGATTCTGGCCCACGCCATCCATCTCGGGACTCCGTGATGCCGCTAAGCTCAGGCGCTCAGCTTCTTGCGGCCCTTGGCGCGGCGGGCCTTGACCACGTTCTGGCCGCCTTTGCTGGCCATGCGATTGAGAAAGCCATGCTTCTTGCTGCGTCGGGCATTGTGGGGCTGGAACGTGCGCTTGACCATCCTGTCTCCTTGAAAAACCGTTTGGACAAAGTTAAAGACGTGGGATTTTATACATTGCCCTAGCCCTGGTCAAGCGAAAAGCCTCTTAGAATATAGAAGACCCAGAGGACCGCATGGCGGAAAAGGAGAATCCATAACAATACACTTTGCTTGAAGTCACTTAAGTTCCCGCTTTGTTTCTAAGGGATTTTGTGGACAAAAGGGTTGCCTTAAAGTCGTTAGGTTTGTATAATCCACTGCGTTTAATAAGCATTGACTATTGTGGAAAACTTTGTGGATTATCGTTCCGAGCGCTGAATGAATGCTGAAAAAGAAAAGACCTGGACCCACATCTTGGCCAAGCTCTCCATCGCCTTCAGCGAGACGGAGTTCAACACCTATTTGAAGACTGCCAAGCTGGCCGCCTTCAAGGATCATGCCCTGACCTTGGAAGCAGCGGATCCCTTCCGCAGGGACTGGCTCATCGACCACACCGAGCGCATCCTGCGCTCCCTGCGGGAAGCCCTGGATGACCAGGATCTGATGGTGGCGTTCAGCGCCCCCGCGGCCCAGACCCCGCAGCCTCAGCAGAAGATGCTGGTGTCTGAGCGCCTGGTGCTGCCGGCTCCCATTGAAGAGCGCATCACGCCCCTCATCCCAGGCCTGCGCTTCGACAATTTCATCGTGGGGCCCAGCAACCGCTTCGCCCACGCGGCCTGCCAGGCGGTTGCCGACAACCCTGCCAAGACCTACAATCCCCTGGTGCTCTACGGCGGGGTGGGCCTGGGCAAGACCCACCTGCTGCACGCGGTCGGCAACGCCGCGCTGGCCCGCGACCCCTCCACCAAGATCGTCTACATCACCAGCGAGAACTTCATGAACGAGATGATCTCGGTCCTGCGCGCCGGCGGGGACATGAAGGTCTTCCGCGACAAGTTCCGCAAGGTCGACATCCTGCTGGTGGACGACATCCAGTTCCTGGTGGGCAAGGAGAGCACCCAGGAGGAGTTCTTCCACACCTTCAACGACCTGCATTCGCAGGGCAAGCAGATCGTGGCCACCAGCGACATCCCGCCGCGCGAGATCAACCTGGAAGAGCGGCTGCGCAACCGCTTTGAATGGGGCCTGGTGGCTGACATCGGCCAGCCGGATTATGAGACCCGCCTGGCCATCCTGCGCCGCAAGGCCGAGGATGCGCGCCGCAGCATCCCCCGCGAGGTGCTCGAGTTCCTGGCCGGCAGCTTCACCAGCAACATCCGCGAGCTGGAAGGCTCCCTGCTCAAGATCATCGCCCTGTCCAGCATCCTCAACCGCGAGATCAGCAAGGAGCTGGCCGAAGAGGCGCTGCGCGATGTCCTCAAGGCCCAAGCCCGGCCCATCAGCATGGAGCTGATCCAGGAGGTCGTGGCCCAGAGCTACAAGATCAAATTCAGCGACATGAAGGCGCGCAAGCGCACCGATGCCGTGGCCTTTCCGCGCCAGATCGCCATGTACCTCTGCCGGGACCTCACCAGCTCGTCGCTGCCGGAGATCGGCAATGCCTTTGGCGGCCGGGACCACACCACCGTCATCCATGCCATCAACAAGATAGAGCGCAAGATGGAGAACGAGCCCCAGTTCGTGCAAGAGATGGAGAACTTGAGCAGCCTCATCAAGAACCAGCGCTAGGGCTGTCAAAAGCTGTTCATAAGCCTTTGGCAAGGCATGCGCATCCCGGCAGGCCCTTGCCCCTCTTCCCTTTGCGGTGCTATTGAGCATGGGCCCGCGCGGGATGTTGAGGCCTTTTCGACAGCCCCCTGCGAATGGCTGCGGCAGGTTCCTTGGTTTTCCCCATCATCCACAGGCCCTACTGATACTTCTGCTACATCCTATATACTCTACAAGCAGGGAATCCAGATCCAACCCCAAGACCCTTTGGGAAAATAGGAGGTCGTATCCATGAAGATCGTTTGCCGCAAGGATGTCCTCTCCAAGGCTGTGGGGCTGGCGCAGAGCGCGGTCTCCAGCAAGACCACCTTGGCCATCCTGGGGAACCTGTTGGTGGAGGCGGACAAGGGGGGGGTGACCCTCACTGGGACTGACTTGGAGATAGGGATGAGGGTGAAGGTTGAAGCCGAGGTCATCAAGGAGGGGAGCATCACCATCCCGGCCAAGAAGTTCTCTGAGATCATCAGGGAATGCGAAGAGGGGGACATCCAGATCACCGTGGATGCCAACCAGGGCGTGCAGATCGTGGGAGGCGCCACCTCCAAGATCCCCGGGCTGGCCCGCGATGAGTACCCCAAGATGCCGGAGCCCAAGGACGCCAAGGCGGTGGAGATCCCATCCAAGGCCCTGCAGGAGATGATCCAGAAGGTGGTGGTCTCCATCAGCTCGGATGACACCCGCCACATCCTCAACGGCGCCCTGCTGCAGGTGGAAGGCAGCGAGGTGCGGATGGTCTCCACCGACAGCCACCGCCTCACCTTCGTGAAGAGGAGCATCGAGGGCAAGGAAGCCAAGCACAGCGCCATCGTGCCGCAGAAGGCCTTGGTCGAGCTGGCCAAGTTCCTGGACGCCAGCGCCGACATGGTGAAGGTCCGCTTCAGCGAGAACCAGATCTTCTTTGAGAAGGGCTCCACCATCCTGGTCTCCCGGCTGATCGACGGCACGTACCCCAATTACGAGCAGGTCATCCCCAAGAAGAACGAGCAGCTGCTGGTGGCCGGCGCCGAGGAGCTGCTCAAGGCAGTGCGCCGGGTGGGCATCTTGGCCTCTGAGAAGTCCAGCCCTGTCAAGCTGGTGCTCAAAGGGGGCAGCCTCACCATCCAGAGCAGCACGCCAGACCTGGGCGAGGCCGAGGAAGAGCTGGCCGTGGAGTACGCCGGCACCGACATGACCCTGGCCTACAACGCCCGCTATTTGCAGGACTGCCTCAAGGTGCTGGGCAGCGCCAAGGTGGAGCTCCGCCTCTCCTCCCCGCTCAACCCGGCGCTGGTGGCGCCGGCCGGGGATGACGGCAGCTATCTCTATGTTGTGATGCCCATGCGGCTCTAGCCGCCGGGGGCAGAGCGACCGCATTGCCAGGCCGGCGCGGGAGCCGGGCCTGAGGGCCATTGATAGAAAGGGCATGCATGTACGCTGAAGGCGAGAAGATACTGCCGGTCAACATCGAAGAGGAGATGAAGCACTCCTACATCGATTACGCCATGAGCGTGATCGTGGGGCGCGCGCTGCCGGACGTGAGGGACGGGCTGAAGCCGGTGCACCGCCGCCTGCTCTACGCCATGTGGGAGATGGGGCTGGACCCCAGCAAGCCCTACCGCAAGTCCGCCAAGATCGTGGGCGAGGTGATGGGCAACTACCACCCCCATGGCGACAGCGCCATCTACGACACCATGGTGCGCCTGGCCCAGGAATGGAACATGCGCTATCCCCTGGTGGACGGCCAGGGCAACTTCGGCAGCGTGGATGGCGATCCGCCGGCGGCCATGCGCTACACCGAGGCCCGGCTGGCCAAGGTGTCCGGCGAGATGCTGGCGGACATCGAGAAGGAGACCGTCGACTTCACCCCCAACTATGATGAGAGCCGCCTGGAGCCGGTGATCCTGCCGGTCAAGCTGCCCAACCTGCTGGTCAACGGCAGCGCCGGCATCGCCGTGGGCATGGCCACCAACATCCCG
>Ga0181516_10002933_pt1 | contig 11766 bp, 11 predicted proteins | sample PEATcosm2014_Bin_25_FD_121104 | JGI IMG/M metagenome (GOLD analysis project Ga0181516, IMG submission 121104) | Peatland microbial communities from MTU Mesocosm Facility, Houghton, MI, USA - PEATcosm2014_Bin01_10_metaG | ecosystem: Environmental > Terrestrial > Soil > Wetlands > Peat | place...
CCCGGTCCATGAGCCGGGCGCAGGTTTCCGGCGGAAACAGGTCCTCGTTGGTCCTGCCGATGATTTCCCCGGACGGGCGACCGATGATGGCCTCCATCCGCGGGTTGATGACCAGGAAGCGGCGGCCGTCCTTGCGGACTCGCCACCCCTCGTCCTCGAACCGTCCGGTTTCGGCGGCCTGACGCAGGATCTCGGCCGGTCGGCCCGCCGCCACTTCCTCCGCAGGGAACAAGCAGGAGATGGGCTGCCCCAGGACTTCTCGTTCGGTGTAGCCGCTGATCCGCTCCGCCCCTGGATTCCAGCTGGTGATCCTGCCCTCGGGATCCAGCAGGAAGATCGCGTAATCCTTGATCCCTTCCACCAGGAGCCGGAACCGGTCCTGGGACGCCCTGAGTTGGCCCTCCACCTGGTGCTTCGCCTGCTGTTCGGAGGACAGGGCGGCGTCCATGGCCAGAGCCCGGTCCAGGGTGGGCACCACCATCAGCTTCGGGGAGATCCGCAGCAGGAACAGGGTGGTCATCAAGCTGGCGGCGGCCGTGACCACCTTGATCACCCCCGCCAGGCGGAACACTCCGTACCAGGTGTTGTAGACCTCCATGGCGTGGGTGCAGCCGCAGGCGAAGGTGAACACCCCGAACATCACCACCACCCAGTCGAACGCCACGTCCTTGCGCCGGCGGGCCAGGTTGATGAGGGTGAAGGCGATGACCGAATAGCACAGAAAGATGAGCGCATCAGGGAGGACGTTCGACCAGACCACCCAGGGTTCCCACTGCCAGCAGGCGCCGTGCGGCATGAAATCGGAATGAAGCAGCCGTTTGAGAAATTCCGCCATGATCGACCTCCCCGGGACCCTGCCCCGGGGGCGCGGGTGCCGCTTCCCGAATGAGTGCCTTGGGAAACCCATAGGTAGCAACCGTACGCTGCCGCCCCTACGGGAAGCCTTCAAACGGCAGCACCCGGAAGAAAGCATGGCCTTGGCAGCATGCGGAAAGCCTTCGCCCGGGCCGCGGGGGGCAGGCTGTGAACCTGGGACTCGAAACTGCGAAAACGGGTTCCAGGACGACAGAATGCCGGGCAACAGGCTGAGCGGTAAAATCCATAAGTCCCCCTCTTGTTTTGTGACCACACTGGGCACACAATTAGAGCGAGGAGAATGCCATGTCGGCGGATTCGATCGTCAAGGCTCGAATTGATACGGCCACCAAGAACCGCGCCACAGAGGCGTTGGAAGCCATGGGACTGTCCATCTCGGATGCCATCCGCTTGATGCTTCTCAGGGTTGCGGACGAGAAGCGCCTTCCCTTCGACGTGAAGGTGCCCAAGAAGACGACCCAGAAGGCCATCGAGGAGCTTGAGGCCGGCAAGGGGCGGAAGTTCAGCAGCGTTGCGGACCTCCTGGCTGAAGCGCGTGACTGATGCGGGAGATCGAACGTTCTACCGCCTTCAAGCGTGACCTGAAGCGCGTGTTGGCCTCGCCGCGCCACCGGAACGATGCCGTGGGGCTGTTGGAAGGCGTCCTTTCGGTGCTTTTGGAAGACCGCCCGCTGCCAGACGGCAACCGGGACCATGCACTGAGTGGCGATTGGGCAAGCTACCGGGAATGCCACGTCAAACCTGACCTCCTGCTTATTTACAAGAAGCCCGATGACGCAATCCTTCGGCTCGCCCGGTTGGGATCGCATTCAGAGCTATTCCGATGGCCCCACAGCTCGGCCAGCGCCATCATCTTGGACAGCACGGCCAGGGACAGGTTCGCCTGGCGGGGGGTGTCCCGCTTCTTCTGGTGCCACTTGGCGATGGTCGGGCGGTCGAGGTCCTCGTATCAGGATCACTCTGCGCCCGGCCACTGGGGTCCGGCATAAGGGAAATACTGCGGGCCCTTCGCTGCCCCGGCATAAACCTGGATGTTACTGTCCATCTGAGCCAATCCTGACGTTCCGTTGCCGAAATTCGTCACCCAGACGTTCCCTGCTTTGTCGATGGCGATGCCGTAGGGTTGGTATCCGGTGGCAAAGGTTTGCATGATGGCGCCGGAGGGACTCAGTTCCGTAACGCTGCTGGTGGTAAGAGACGTGTCGATTCCCCGGTTATACCCATTCGCCACCCACACGTTCCCGGCGGCGTCTATGGCCACGATTTCAGGAAGACTTCCCGCAAGGTAGGTACCGATCAGATTTCCATTGGCGTCCAGTTTCGTGACACTGCTGTCACCAGGAGCCGTGCCCGGGTAGCCACTGCCCTTGTTCACCACCCATACGTTGCCTTCGGGGTCGATGGCCAAGCCTTCCGGATGGCTGCCCGCGACGTAGGTGCCGAGCGTGGCGCCCGCAGGGCTCAGTTTGGTGACGTTGCTGTCTGTCAGTCCCAACCCCGGGGTTCCGTTTCCCTTGTTCGCCACCCAGGCGTAGCCCTGGGCATCGATGGCGATGCCTCCGGGAGAACTCCCCGCGACGTAGGTTCCCACGGGCGTGCCGGTAGGGCTCAGGACCGTCACGTTGCTATCCCCCGGGTCCGGACCTGGGGTACCCGCGGTTCCGGAGGCTGCACCCCAGTTCGTCACCCAGATATTGCCGGCCGGGTCTATGGCAATGCCTCCCGCGGGGTAGGTTCCCGCGACGAAGGTGCCGAGGATCTGGCCCGAGGGGCTGAGTTCCGTGACATTGCTATTGCCAGGATCGGTTCCCGCGGTTCCGGTGCCGTAGTTCTCGACCCATACGTTACCGGTTTGGTCGATGGCGATGCCGATGGGGAAGGTTCCCACAGGGTAGGTGCCGAGGAGCGCACCGGAGGGGCTCAGTTTCACGACGTTGCTGTCGCCCGGAGCCGTTCCGGGGGTGCCGTTGCCCCCATTCGCCACCCAGATGTTCCCATCCTGGTCGATGGCGTTGTCGAAGCAGTAGGCTCCCGCAGCGAAGGTGCGGACAGGGCCGCTTGAAGCGGCGTTGTCGCTGGAGGACGAGCAGCCCACCAGGGATATCAGCGCCAGCGTCAGCGAAAATGCGGCCAGGCGCACGTTATATATATTTTCCATCATGATGTTGCTCCCTTCAGCGTTTGGTTATGATTGCGCAGTCTAAATCGAATTGAAACGATCGGGGCGGACGATGCCCTCCCAGCCATGCTCGGCTGCCGGGATTTCCAGAAAACCCCTTCGATCGTTTGCCACCTCCAACGGCCATCCGGCCCACAGGAGGCATCATGCATTCCAGATCTTTCGTTCTCACCGCTGCAAGCCTTCGGGACTTCAGCCATGTGGGTGAACATGGCGATATCCACCGCATCTTCCACCATGGCGGGAAGTGGGGGCAGGAAGCCCTCAACAATGCCGGGGCCACCAGCGCCCCGCCCGCGGCAGGCGGCCCCTGGATCCGCCAGGCCTCCGGTTCAGGCGGAGAGGTCCTTCAGGTCTTCTACCTGGACGGCGAGGGCAACCTCCAGCATCTGTCCGGCCCGCAGGGCAAATGGAGCAGCGAGGTGGTGAACACGGGAGCCCACGTGACCATGGCCCCACCGGCGGGCGGTCTGGTCTTCTACTGATCCATGCGTTGGTGCGCCCGCGGCGTTCCGAGCTTCCGACCCATAACGGCCGGATCCGGCTCAACCCCCCAGGTTCGTGACCCTCACCTCTGCCTTCTGGGTCCAGCATACGTTCCAGGTGGGCCCCATGGAACCGGCGACCATCACCCTCACCCTGGTGGTGCCGTTGCCGGCTGGCCTGCTGCTGTGCGCCCGGATGGGGTGGTGCTGGACCTGGAACGGGAAATGGCCGACCGGGAGCGGCTCCAGGAACAGCTCCTGCAGGCACAAAAGCTGGAATCCATCGGGCGGTTGGCGGGCGGGGTGGCCCACGACCTGAACAACCTGCTCTCGGCCGTGCTGGGCCACGTGGACCTGATCGAGCAGGTGCTGCCGCCGGACGACCCCATCAGGGCGAACCTGCAAGGCATCCGCCAGGCGGGACTGCGTTCCGGCGGCATCGTCCGCCAGTTGCAGTTCTTCGCCCGGCAGCAGCCCAGCCGGCCGGAGGTCCTGGATCTCAACGGCCACATCGGGGCGACCCGCAACATGATCGCCCCCCTCGTGGGGGCGGGGATCCAGGTGCGGTTCAACGCCGGGGAGGGCCTGTGGCAGGTGGCCATCGACCCCAGCCACCTGGACCAGATCCTGGTCAACCTGGCGGTCAATGCCCGGGACGCCATGCCCGGCGGGGGCATCCTGACCCTGGAAACCGCCAACGTTCATATCGACGCGGCCGACGGCCGGTCCCGCGCCGGCGCCGCCCCGGGACCCCATGTGCAAATCACCGTGGGCGACCAGGGGACCGGGATGGACGCCGAAACCCAGAAGCGGATCTTCGAGCCCTTCTTCACCACCAAGGAACCCGGCAAAGGCTCATCCCTGCGCCCCCTCGCTATTGGATGCGCCAGCAGGGCCGGGATGTGGCCTACCTGGACCTGGATCCCCAGCGGGACAGCTTCGAGTTCTTCAAGGACCGGTCCCGCATGCGCCTCCCCGCTGGGGGTACCGAGAGAGGTTCCAGCCCCGGCCGGGACGAGCAACCCGAAGCGTGACCGGCGGGGCGATGCCCCCGTGAAGCATGGCTTCATGGGGGCATCCTCCATTACCGTCCGTTTCAGCCGGGGCCGTCGTGTTCCTTCAGCCACTGGTTGATCTCCTGCTCCGCCTGACCCTTGTCGTAGCCGTACCGCTGCTGCAGGACACCGGCCAGTTCTTCCATCCGACCGCTCATCTGGGTCACCTCGTCATCGGTCAGTTTGCCCCACTTCTGCTTCACCTTGCCTTTGAGCTCGTGCCACTTGCCCGACAAGATTTCCTGGCTGCTGCTCTGCATGATCCTTCTCCTCTCTGAAAGATTGGAATGAGTGTCCTGCCGCTCTGAGAAGCGGACGTAAGGGGGAACGGACGGTCGCGGTCCGGTGCGGGAACGGCGCCCGGCGCCAGGATAAGGCAGAAACGGTTCCGGCGAAAGCGGGTCGTTCAAGCCGCTGCCGCACGCACCATCGGCCCGCAGTGCGAATTCCTGTCTCCACCTGCTCCGGGAGGCGACGGATGAGGCCTGGGATGAGGTGAAGCTCTCGACCGAGAAGGCATGGAGGGAGATCAAGTCCTGGTTCCTCAAACCGGTCCTGGAGTAAGGACCCCTGGCGATTTTCGGCAAAGAGTGGCCCATCCAGAATGAGTCCAGATCCATGCATGCAGGATGAAAGCATATTATTTAAAATGGGCAAGCTTGCGTTAATAAATTGTTTAGCCGTTGCACGATCAAAAAGTCACTCTATACTCCCGTTGAGGTTGAGCAACATTCCCGGCACCAAGGCGTGGCCCTCGTCTCACGCCAAGGATCCACTGTGGTGGAAGCCTGCCATCTCGGCTCCAGACCTGACAGGCATGCCATGACTTCTCTTCAACTCAGTTGCCCCCATGTGGGGAATAAGGAGCACCTTCATGCGTCTTCGCAACCTGCATTCCGCGGCCATCGTCACCATGGCCACGTCGCTGATCCTTCCTGGCGGATTCGCCCTCAAGGCTTCGGACCTGGACAGCCGGATTGAAGCCTCCGCCAAGGCCAGCTACAACTTCAAGACCTACCTGAAGGACGACAGCATCAAGGTCCAGAGCGCCAAAGGCGTGGTCACCCTCAGCGGGACGGTGTCCCAGGATTATCACAAATCCCTGGCCCAGGAGACGGTGGCCGGATTGCCCGGCGTGAAAAGCGTGAATAATGGCTTGACGGTGGTTGGCGGCCAGCCGGCTGAGCCTTCCGATGCCTGGATCAGCCTGAAGGTGAAAGCCGCCCTGGCCTTCCATAAGAACGTCAAGGCCACCGACACCAACGTGCAGACCGAGGATGGCGTGGTCACCCTCACCGGCCCGGCCGATTCCGAGGCCAACAAGGAACTGGCCGGCGAGTACGCCAAGGACGTGGAAGGGGTCAAGACCGTTCGCAACCAGCTTGTGGTTCCCACCGACGCGCCAGCCGCGCAACCCCTGGCCGAGAAGGTGGATGACGCATCCATCACGGCCCAGGTCAAGACCGCCCTGCTCTTCCATAGATCGACCCACGCCCTGGCGACCAAGGTGGCCACCACCAAAGGCGTGGTGACCTTGCGCGGCGAGGCCGTGAATGAAGCCGAAAAGGACCTGGTCACGAAGCTCGCCGAGGACATCCACGGCGTCAAGCGGGTCCACAACCAGATGTCCGTGCAGAAATCCTGATCCCGGACGCTGGCTCCACAACCCAAGGAAAGGGATCACCATGGCATGGGGTGTTGTAGTCTTCTTTCTGCTGCTCTGGGTGGTTGGCCTTATCGAAGCCCGTGTGGTGGGTGCCTTCGCCCATTTGTTCCTGGTTCTCGCCGTCATCATCGGCATCTACCTGCTCGTTCGCAGGAACCGGGCCGGCTGACGGGACACCTCCAGTGCAGTGAACCCAATGTTTCCATCCGGGTTTTGCCCGGAAACCGGAGACCGGATCCAGGACCGGTTCAGGGGCGCTTCCACCCGGATGGAAGCCGCCGGGGACGATCGGAAGGAGGGCATTGCCAATGCGGGCCGTGACCTGCATGAAGCAGTGCGCCACGCGGGCCGGGACCTCCGGGCCTAAACCTAATTTTTCTCACGAGGTGAATGATGTTCCGAAAGATGATGGTATGCGCGGCACTGGCAACCTCGATGGTTGCATTCGCCCAGCAAGGCAACCACTGGGTGGTCGCGAAGGGCTCCTATACGGAATTCGACAGCCATTTCCCGGTCGGCGACAAGGAGGGCTTTGGCCTGGGCTATGGCACCTGGTGCACGGATCATTTCGGCTTCGACCTGACCCTGCTCCATACCGACCTGAAGCCCCGGCTTGGCAGTCCTTTGGCCTCTTCCAACCAGAACCAGTTCCTGGGCAGTTTCCTCTTCACCTTCAACCCGGGCGGCGAGCATTTCCTGCCCTACCTGGCGGTGGGCGCGGGAGGAACGCAGATCGGCAAGGCATACTCCGACAGCCATCAGCAGACGATCCGGGCCAACTATCATGCCGGCGTGGGCGCCCAGTTCAAACTGGGCGAACGGTTCGCGATCACGCTGGATTCCAAGTATGTGCGCACCCAGACCGACCCGGTGCGCAATGACTGGGTCAATACCGTCGGCTTCGGTGTGGTCTGGGGCAAGGACGTGCTGTAGGCGCTCAGGTCCCGACGGGGCAGGGACCGCCGGACGAGGATCGGCAGGAGGACCTGAATGGGCCATACCTGCCGGTCATCGTCGTTTCCGGCGGCCCGAAGGTGAGTTCCCTGGTGGAACACCGGGACCTGCACCCCACCCTGACCCGGTCCGAGGAGGGCGGCCGATTCGTCCAGGCGGTGTACCGGGAGATCACCGCCCACGCCGTGGTGGTCCCTAGCTGAACGTGATCATGGCGGATAGGCTTTCCGCCAGCCCGTAGGGGAACTTGTGGTAGTAGAACGGGGCTGTGCTCGGGGCACTGGTGCTGTCCACATAACTCCTGATGAGGAAAACGTAGGTTTGCCCATGGGCCAGGATCCCGGAGGGCAGGACCAGCGAGGTCTGGGTGCCGGGCAGGTACAGCCGGGCGACCTGGGTGGCGGTGGTCAGGCCGGCGTCGGCCCCCACCTGGTACACCAGCACCTCGTACTCGTCAGGGGTGCCGGGGCTGGGCAGGTCCGGCGCGGTCCAGGCGATCGACGGGGTCAGGCCGGCGACCGTCTGCGGCAGGACCAGGGGACTCACGCCATTGATGATGGGACTCTTGACCGGACTCACCAGCGGCTGGAGCGGGCTGCCGCTGGTGGGCGGCGTCAGGGTATAGGACCGGATGCCGCGCACCGGGAAGGCCATGGCGACGGCTCCCGGGGCGGTCAGGACCAGGTAGTGGGTTTCCCCGGCGTAGTAGATCCGCTGGCAACCTGGAGCCAGGACGGGCGCGGGAATGTCGCCGAGGGCCACGTCGCCGACGTTCCCGTTATTGCTGTCCTGCCAGGTGACGCCATCCAGCCATGAGTCGGCGGCGCCAATGGCACTGGCCCCGGCGAGCGAATCGGCTTCCATGAACGGACCCCAGCCCAGGATGTACGCGGGGTTGTACTGCGAGCGGTAGCTCGCGAACGCGGATCGTTGGAAATAGACCGGCACGGTATCCGTCAGGGCGATGGGTGCAAGAACCGGGTAGAAGGTGCTGGATTGGCCATTGGTCATGGTCCCCGACCAGGAATACGCGTTCGTCGGGGTGGAGGTGTGCACCGTGCTCGTGCCCTGGACGCTGTCGACATACTGGATCACTTGCGGGGCATCCCCCTGGGTGGTGTCCACCAGGGGCAGGCCCAGCCAGGGGATGGTCATGGTCTGGCTGGTGGTCCCGGCGGTACCGGTATTCCAGTTGACGTGCAGGCCGCTGTTGTAGTCGTAGCAGAGCAGGTAGTCATTGCTTGCCCACGGGGTCATCCGGGTGACGTCGAAGGTGGCGTCGACCGCCGTGGTGTCGAGGGTGACGGCCCGTCCCGCCTGCTGCCAGGAGAGGCTCACCGATGAGCTGCTGGTCCAGATGTAGTCGGAGCCCACCTGCAGCCAGTAGTAGCCGGACGGCACCTCCAGGATCGAGTAGTCGCCGTTGAGGGTGTCGTAGCTGCCCTGCAGCACGGTGGTCCCGTCAGCCTCCACGGCCTTCACCGCGGTGGACGAAAGCGGGTTGGGCACACCTGCCCCCCCGCTCATCACTCCCGTGGCAGCGTCGAGGGTCTGGTAGGCGATCATGCTGTTGCCCCCGACCGACCGGGTGCTCGTGGCCGTCACCGTCACATCAAAGGGCAGGGCCAGGGGCGGAACGGCGAGCTGGTTGGTGAACGTGGGATCCGTGGCGACCAGGATCTCGATGGTGCCGGTGTAGTGGCCGGCGTTGGCCAGGACCTGCCCGGCCAGGTTCGCCGAGAAGGTCCCGGGTGCCGCGCCCGCACTGACGGTCAAGGGTCCGTGGACAAAGAGGGAATCGGGATCCACGACTTCCGCATAGATGGTTTGCCCGGCCAGGCGGTTCAGATCGCCCGAAGCCTGCACCTCCAGGGTCTGGTCCGGGACTTGGCCGGCTTGCGCAAGCGTGGCCTGGATCTGGGCCGGACTGACCAGGGCCAGGGACACGGCTGTGGAGGAATGGCTGCTGCTGCCGCCGCCGCAGCCGAGGCCCAGGACCAGGCTCGTGCTGGCGGCTCCGAGCAGGGCCGGAAGGCGGAAATCCCGAGGCACCCGGGAAGGAAGCGGAGACCCTGCTGATGATCGGTGAGCCATCGTTCACTCCTGTAAGTCGGCTGCCCGAGGGCTTCGACGTGCACCCTGAAAAGATGGTTGAATTTTCCCAAACTATAACGGTACCAACATGGAGTTAACAACCATTTGTCCCATCCGGCCCGTTGGGATTCCCAGCAGGGGCGCGGGCAGCCGGTTCCACAATTTTTACCTTGCGCCGCCCCTTCCGGAGCCGATCCTGATGTCTGTTGTTATCAATTTAAAGACCGATCCTTGGCGCATCTCGTTTACTGACCCGGCCTCTGGCTGAAACCCCCATGAAACCCCCGCTTCTCCATGGAGGAGGTGGGGTTTCGCTTTCCATTCAGGCACTCATATGAAAATTCCCGTAAGGAACCTCACCCTCCTGGGCATGGCCCTCGCCTGCACGGCCGGCCCGATCCACGGCCAGGTCCTGCCGCAGCACAAGAACACCCATACCATCATGCATTTCACCCAGGAATGGGTGCAAGGGCACCACCAGCGCCGGTCCGGCCTGCCAGTGATCCATGCCCGCCGGCCGAGCACCGCCCTGGAGGTGAATTTGTCGACCCACATGAATTTCGCCTCCTGCGGCGGCCCGGTGGGGTGGGACCAGGGCGAGTGCGGCAACTGCTGGGTGTTCGGGTCCACCGCGGCGTCCTCGGTGGATGACGGCGTGGCCAGCGGGGCGCCCCAGCTGTTTTCCACCCAGTGGTTCGATTCGGACTACTACGCCACGGACAGCCAGTCCACCTGCAACGGCGGCGATGACACCACCTTCGCCGACTGGTACAACAGCCACCCGAAGTTCATCCCCTGGACCAACACCGGCGCGAGCTACGCCGACGGCAACGGGCCCGGCACCCCGGCCACCCCGGCCTCCGCCATCGCCCAGAGTCCCTTCGTGGGCGTCGGCAAGATTGCCGTGGCCCAGATCGCCACCAGCAACGTCACCCAGGCGGAGGCCATCGCCAACATCAAGTCGGTCCTGGACAACAACCAGGCCGTGATCCTCGCCTTCTTCCTGCCCGGCGCGGGCTGGACCGATTTCGACAACGCCTGGGACAGCCAGTCCGAGACCACCCCCTGGGCCGGGGTGGACAGCTACAACGGAACCAGCATGGATTCCGGCGGCGGCGGCCACCTGGTCTGCGTCGTGGGCTACGACGACACCGACAACGCCTGGATCATCCAGAACAGCTGGGGCACCACCAGCGGCCGCCCGGACGGATGGTTCGAACTGTCCCAGGCCATGAACTACGCCGACACCATCCAAGACGGCGGGACCATGGACATGTGGGAGTTCGACACCTTCGTGCCCACCGGCTGGTCGAACGCAGCCACCGGGGCCCCGGTCATCACCACCCAGCCCGCGAACCAGACCGTGAGCGCGGGCGCCACCGCCACCTTCAGCGTCGTGGCCTCCGGCACCGCTCCGCTCAGCTACCAGTGGTACCGGGCCAGCACCGCCGTCAGCGGCGCCACCTCGGCCAGCTACACCACGCCGGCCGCCACCGCCGCCGACAACGGCGCCACCTTCCACGTGGTGGTGAGCAACACCGGCGGCAGCGTCACCTCGGCCACCGCCACCCTGACCGTGAGCAGCTCGGTCACGGCGCCGGCCATCACCCGCCAGCCCGCGAGCCAGACCGTGGCCGTGGGCGCCGCCGCCACCTTCAGCGTGGCGGCCACCGGCACCGCGCCGCTCAGCTACCAGTGGTACCAGGGCAGCACCGCCATCGGCGGCGCCACCTCGGCCAGCTACACCACGCCGCCCGCCACCGCCGCCGAGAGCGGCGCCACCTTCCACGTGGTGGTGCGCAACGCCGGCGGCAGCGTCACCTCGGCCAACGCCACCCTGACCGTGACCGCCTCGGTGACCAATGCGATCGTCAACGGCGGCTTCGAAAGCGGCGCCACCAGCTGGAAGGCCTCCTCGGGGGTCATCGGCCAGTGGGGCAGCGCGGCCCCCGCCTTTGCGGGCACCTGGGACGCCTGGCTCTGCGGTTCGGGCACCCCGGCCTACGGCACCAGCACCGTGAGCCAGAGCGTGGCCATTCCTGCCGGGGCCGCCCGGGCCACCCTGGCCTTCCAACTGCACATCAACGGCAGCGCCTCCGTCTGGACCGGCGGCAGCTTCAAGGCCAGCGTGCTGAGCGCGAGCGGCTCGGTCCTGGCCACCCTGGCCACCTATACCGGCGCCCAGGCCGAGCCGGGCTACCAGCTGCACAGCTTCGACCTGAGCGCCTACAAGGGGCAGACCGTCACCATCGCCTTCACCGGGACCCCGGCCCGTTCCCGCCACCGGAAACGCTCCGGGACGTCCTTCGTGCTGGACAACGTCAGCCTGGATTTCTAGGAGCCTGACTACGTATTGGGAGGCCCCGCGATGGTGGCACCGGCCATGGCAGGACAAGGCACGCGAGGAGGGCGATTTGGATAATCGTTCGACGAGCGTAACGCGGGACTGCCGTGGCC
>Ga0181516_10002934_pt1 | contig 11765 bp, 8 predicted proteins | sample PEATcosm2014_Bin_25_FD_121104 | JGI IMG/M metagenome (GOLD analysis project Ga0181516, IMG submission 121104) | Peatland microbial communities from MTU Mesocosm Facility, Houghton, MI, USA - PEATcosm2014_Bin01_10_metaG | ecosystem: Environmental > Terrestrial > Soil > Wetlands > Peat | place...
TTACCGACACCACGGACTACGCGGACTACATTTTGCCGGCGACTACATTTCTGGAGCACACCGACATTCAGGGCGCATACGGGCACTACTTTGTGCAGCTATCGAAACAGGCAATTGAGCCGCCGGGCGAGGCGCGGTCGAATGTGTGGCTTTTCTCGCAGCTCGCGCAGCGGATGGGATTCACCGAGCCGTGCTTCCGCGATACGCCGGAGGAGATGATCAGGCAGGCGCTGGCCGTCGGTGCGGACGGGCACTCGACCAACGCGGGAATGGAGCAGATCACGTTTGAGGATCTGGAGGAGCGGGGACACATTCCGCTCAGCTTCCATGCCGATCCGGAGAGCCGTCCGTTTCTGCCCTGGACCGCTGGCCCTTGCCCAACGCCAACCGGCAAGGTCGAGTTTTACTCCGAGGCCCTGGCCAGCGCCGGCGTCGACCCGCTGCCGCGGTTCGAGCCTCCGGTCGAGAGCCGGTGGGGTGAGGGTGCAAAGCGGTACCCGCTGGAGTTTTTGCCGCGCAAAGCGGACAACTATATGAACTCGACCTTCGCCAACCTCGCCGGGCACCGCAAGATGGAGGCGCGGACCACACATCGTCTGGAGATGCATCCGGAGGACGCCCGCGCGCGTGGCGTTGCGGATGGAGACGCGGTGCGCATCTTCAACGATCGCGGTTCCATCCAGTTGACTGCTTTGCTGAATCCAACCCTGCCGGCTGGCGTGGTGGCAGCGCGCCTGGACTGGGCCAAGCTGCATGGGGACGGATCGAATATCAACGCCCTGACCAGCGAGCGGCTTACCGACATCGGCGCCGGCGCAACTTTTTACTCCACGCTGGTTGAAGTGGCGAAGGGCTGAAGGAAAGGGTAGTGGGTCAGTTCGAATCCGCAGAGTTCAGTCATCATTTTCCGGATTGCTGGTCATACTCTCAGAACTTCAACGAGAGTACCATCAGACTGATCCTCAAGGTGATTATGTGGCTCTCAGGCTGTCGGTTCATCGGCTAGAGTTGGTTAGGAATTGTCATGCGCTTTTTTGCCATGTGTCTTTCTCTTTTGCTTATCCCCATTTGGTGCGCTGAGGCGCAGAGTCAGAACCGCCGCGCCACTAAGATCGATTTTTCGGACCCAAGCGGGATTATTCACCAGCTGGCACCGGATGACGGAGCGCCTACTGTGCTTGTTGTCCGTCCATCTGACAAACCAAGGGTGATTAGTCTTCTCAATGAGGCGAAACGGAAGGAATCGGGCTGGCATAGGCAGCTGGCGATTTATTTCCTCATGTGCCTCGACCAAGACTATAAGCAGAATCGAGATGATCTTCTTCGCATATGGCGCAGCGGAGGAGATGAAGATACGATGGGGCTCATAATTCACCTCTACAAGCAAGGTCATTCAGAACTGCTCGATACGATCCTCAAGGCGGGACGCCATAGTGACGGTGCGTTGTCCGAGGAATTGGGTGACTTTTTCGGTAATGAACTGAATACACACCCGAATCAGATCGTTGCAGGTCTCTCCCAATTCTCTTTCGAAGATCAAGCAGGAATATGCTGGATGGCAGGGGCAGGAGACGGCGGGGGTATAGCACGTTCAACACTCGTGCAGGTGCTTGGAAAGCTGGCGAAAATTGAAGGAAAGGTGGCAGCACGGTGTGCGGCCAATGTACGCAAGGGGGCTCGCGATGCGGCGGTTTCTAACCAGTGAACGGGGTAATTGGTGGTTTTTCGCCAACCCGGAAGTTGACACATTCCCTCAACGCTGGCTCGGCTGCGGATTCAAACTTACCCACTACCAGGGAAAGTGACAAGATGCCAAAAGTCCACTGGCTGGAGTATGCTGTCGGCCATGAATTGGACAGCCGCACTTTTCGTAGTTATTGCGTTTCTGGCGCTCGTATACCTGCTCAGGCGCTCCCGTGAAATCTCCTCTAAGAACGCGAAGGCGTTTTTGAAGCACGGTGCGCTGCTGGTGGATGTACGCAGCGCCACAGAGTTCACCGCCGGGCATCTGCCCAAGGCTGTGAACCTGCCGCTTGCCGAGATTGAATCGGCGGTCACGCGCCGCGTAAAGGACAAGCACCAGGTGCTGCTGCTTTACTGCCAGAGCGGCATGCGCAGCGGCGCGGCAAAATCGAAGTTGACGGCGATGGGATACGACCACGCCTTCAACCTCGGTTCCTACGCCCGGGCCGCATCGATAGTGACCGGCAAGTAAACCCGCCGGGGTTCGCGAATCTACTGAGTCCCTGTATTCGCCCGCACGGTTGCATTTCGCTGCGCCGGCGGCGAAATCTCCACATAATCCAGCGCGGCCGGATCGCTGCCGTCAGGAATTCCTTCCACACGCAGCACATCGCCCGGCTTCAATTCCACACCGTGCAGCGTGTAACGCGTAGAGTTATCGCCGTGCAGGCGGCGCGAGGGCAGCGTAGCGTCGGCAGCCCAGTTAGCAGCCGGCTTTCCGTTCACGTCAAACGTGAACTTCGCCACCCAGCCCTGCAGATCGAAGTACTGGACCGCAATGTCGAAGCGGCCTGCCGCGCCGGACCAGGTCCATTCGGCGGAGCAGGATTTTGCTTCGGCGCACGAGACAGCCTTTCCTCCCGATGCGTCTTCCCAGGGCTTCACGTCGACGACCTTGTAGCCGGTGAGGCGCGCGTCCTCTGCTTCAAGGCGGCCGGGGTAGTGGCCGGCGCGGCCCCGATCGTCGGGTATGCCACTTTGCTTGAGGAAGTACTGCACAATCGCATCGCGCCAGACAATGGCATGACCGGCTTGGTACTCAAGCCGCGCGCGGACATCCTCATAGAGCTTGTCGTCGATGCGGCCCTTGAGCGCGGCCCACTCGTCGACGAATTCCGCAGCCTGCGCCGCGCCCTGGTAATGACTGTCGTAGACGTATTGAATGACCGTTTTGCCCGAGTCCAATTTGTACGTGTACGACACGTGATGAAAGAAGAGCAGCAGATTGTCGGGAGTGGTAGCAAGAGATTCATACATCTTCGCAACTTCCGGCGGGTATTGGCCGGCGAAGCCCGTCCCAGTTGCGACCGTTCGGTCCATGCCGATGCCCTGGGCGTCATCGCGGTGCCACTGCCCCCAGCCGTTCCGCTCGCTGGCTTCGATGTTCGGTCCATAGTGGCTGCCGGTGATGTCGGTAAGCGTCTGGGTGCCGAGGAACCCGGTGTAGTCCTCGTAGGTGGGCCAGGATTGCATCAACATTTTGACGACCGTCGAGACCACAACCGGATCGGAGTCGATGGTCTGGCGCGTCCATTCGTTGGCGATCTGTTCCTGGGTGAGATCGGGGTTCCATGCCAGGCGGCCGAAGGCGTAGAGGTTGGCCATGGCAAGGGGAGAGCCGAGCCAGCCATCGCGGCCTACGCTTGCAACCGCCACCATGCCGCCCAGCGGCCGATGAAATGCTGCGCCGGCGACGATTTTCTTAACCGGCGTCGATGCGCCGCCGGCGCGGAGGTCGAAGTCGAGCACCTGCTTCCACATGGGCGCGAGATAGACCAGGTGGCGCTGCTGGCCGGTGTACTCCTGCGTCACTTGCAACTCCATGGCCTGGCTGGTTTGGCGCAGGCCGGCAAAGAGCGGCGAGACCGGCTCGCGGGCCTGGAAGTCGATGGGGCCTTCTTTGGTTTGAATGACGACGTTGGCTGCGAATTTGCCGTCGAGGGGATGAAAGATGTCGTAGGCGGCGCGGGCGCGATCGGCTTTGAGATCGTTGTAGTCGAGATGGTTGTTGTAGACGAAGGCGCGATAGAGCACCACGCCGCCGTGCGGGGCCAGCGCGTCGGCCAGAGTGTTGGCGGCGTCTGCGGGGCTGCGGCCAAAGCTCGCGGGACCGGGCTGGCCTTCCGAGTCGGCCTTAACCGTAAAGCCATTGAAGTCGGGGATGAGGGCGTAGATCTCATTCACCTTGGCCGTCCACCAGGCTATGACCGCGGGATCGAGCGGATCGTAAGTCTTGAGGCCGCCGATCTTCTGCGGGCTGGCAATGTCCACGCTTATCGAGATGTGCACACCCCATGGGCGCATCGAGTCGGCCACACGCGCAAGGCCTGCAAGCATCTCCGGCTGAAGAAAGGGCGCAGCCCCGTTCACGTTATTGACATTGCATCCATTGATGCCGACGGAGGCCAGCAGCCGCGCGTATTCAGAGGCCAGCGACAGGTCGTCGCGGACTTTTCCGCCCTCAAAGAATATGGACCGGCCTGCGTATCCGCGTTCCACCGAGCCGTTGGCGTTATCCCATTCATCCGTCCAGCGGATGGGCATGGCGGGCGTTTCGCGAATTCCGGCGGCAGGCACGCTCTGACCTGATGCCAGCAGCCGCAGGAGAGTGAAGACGCCATATGTGAGGCCGCTTTCTTCTGGGGCTTCGATAATAATCGAGTGAGAGCCGGGATGGGGATAACGATAGACTGCGAAGGTCTCCGCGTCGCGGAAATAGCGATTCATGACCTGAATAGGAAAGTGGGCAGACTGCCGAGTATTCTGCCGAGAAGGTTCATGGATCACCTCGAACTTTGGGGGCGTCACGCCGAAGGGCTTCCAACCCGGAAAGTCCTTCTTCATTTCGGCGTAAGTTCCAAGAATGATGGATGAGAGATGCAAGCCATGTCTCAGATCGGCATGGCCGTACATGCCCTGAAGCCCTCGCGCAAGCTCCTGCGCCGCATGTTGCTCCACATCGCCTCTCCCAAGCGCCGTCACACGAAGGGGCACGCGGGGATTCGGTGGCTGCTTCTGATATTTGAGCCAGGCCTGATCGTCCGTTTGCGCGTGTACTGCCTGGACCGCTATGAAGAGGACAGCAAGCGCGAAAGCTGCTGCGGAAGCGACTTTCTTCCCCATTGATGCCACCATTCCTACCATTATCGGTTCCAATGAACTGTTCTATCACTTCGGGGCGGCTGATAGACTTGGCTGGTTCGCGGAGGGTATCCCAGTGCCCTTGACCATGCAGGCCGTTGTGAAGGCTGAAGCCGCTCCCGGTATCGAGCTGCGCGAGGTTCCGGTCCCTGTGCCCGGACCGGGCGAAGTGCTCGTGCGCGTACAGGCGGCCAGCGTCTGCGGGACCGATCTGCACATCTTCAACTGGGACCCGTGGGCCCGGGGACGCATCCATCCGCCGCTGATTCCGGGACACGAGTTTTCCGGCGCGGTCGCTGGTGTGGGCCGCGGCGTCTCGACTGTCCGCGAGGGCGATCTGGTTTCAGCCGAGATGCACGTGGCCTGTGGCAAGTGTCTGCAATGCCGTACCGGCGAGGCGCATATCTGCCAGCACGTACGCATTCTGGGCGTCGACGCCGACGGCGCATTCGCGGGGTACTGCATCATTCCCGAGACCAACATCTGGAAGCTCTCGCCATCCATCCCGCCGGACTGCGCATCGCTGCTCGATCCGCTGGGCAATGCGGTACATACCGTGCTGGCCGGGCCCATCGCAGCCAAGACCGTGGCTGTGACCGGATGCGGCGCAATCGGATTGTTCTCTATCGCCGTGGCCAAGGCCTGCGGCGCTGCCAGGGTATTCGCAATCGAGACCAATGCGCATCGCCGTTCGGTTGCCAGGGAAATGGGCGCAGATCTGGTCTTCGATCCGGCTGCCGATCACGTGGAAAAGCGGGTGCTTGAGGAGACAGGTGGAACCGGCGTGGATGTATTGCTCGAAATGTCGGGGCATCCTGAAGCGATTCGGCTGGGCTTCGCGCTGCTGCGAACCGGCGGACGCGCATCGCTGCTTGGGATTCCGTCGCGGCCGTTCGAGCTGGATTTTGCCCGCGACATCATCTTCAAGGGCGCAATCGTTCAGGGGATTAACGGCCGCAAGATGTTTGAGACGTGGTTCCAGATGGAGGCCCTGCTGGCGACGGGCAAGCTGAATCTGGAACCGGCTATCACGCACCGGCTCAAGCTCAGCGAGTTTAACAAGGCAATGGAGCTGCTTCAATCCGGCGAAGCCATCAAGGTCGTCATGCGGCCGGAATGAGACAGGGACTCAGGGAAGCAGGGACTAGGGACTGAGGGTTTAAGAAAGGGCGCCGGGGCCGCTCAACCGCAGGGTCCCTCGATCATCCCAGCGAATCGTTGCTTCACGCAGGCCGCGAACTGCATTCGCCAGATAGACTGCATCTGCATGGCGCAGATCTTCGATGGTCAGCACACGTTCTTCGACGTTTGGCTGGGTTGCGAGTAAGTGGCGGCGGTAAACGCCGGCCAGCAGGCCGCACTCGACGGGTGGAGTGAGCAAGCGGCCGTTCTTCTCTAGAAAGACATTGCTGATGGCGCCTTCAGTCAGCTCACCACGCACGTTGAAAAACAGCACGTCGTCGAATCCGCCTTCAGATGCGGCTTTGAAAGCCTGCGCGTAGAGCGGCCTGTGCGTTGTCTTATGAAAGAGCATCGGATCGCGCGGGTCGGTGCGTTCGCTCGCAATGCACGCGCGCACGATCTTTGCATCGGCTGCGGTCGCGGGTAGGATCTCGCTCGTAATTTGCACTTCGCCGTCAGCGCTGAGCAGCAGCCGGACCTTGCGCCGGGAATCATCCCCAAAATTCGCGGCCGCCGCATGCAATGCAGCACTCACATCGGCGCGTGAGCAGCAAAAGCCGAAGTACTCCGCTGAATCTTCAAGTCGATCGAGGTGCAATTCGATAAGTGGATAGCCGCCCTGCCAAAGCAGCGTCTCAACCAAATCAAAATTCTCGGGATTCCGCGAGGCCAGGAGGAATTCCGCCTTGAGTTGGCACTCGCGAAATTCCTGAGCGGGATCGGAGTCGATGACGATGCCGCTCCCGACGCCCATCGTGCCACGATCTCCATCCATTTCAAGCGTGCGGATGGCCACGCTGAAGACCGTCTTCCGCGGTGAGAAGAAGCCTATGGCGCCCGTGTATACGCCTCGCGGCTGCTCTTCAAGCTCCGCCAGCAATTGCATGGCTCTCACTTTGGGCGCGCCGGTGATGGAGCCGCAGGGAAACAACGCACGAAAAATCTCGTACAATCCGGCCTTGGGTCGCAATGTTGCGGTCACTGTCGACGTCATCTGCCAGAGCGTTGGATAGCGCTCGACGGCGAAAAGCTCCTCCGCGCGTACCGTGCCAAACTTTGCAATGCGCCCCAGGTCGTTGCGCAGCAGGTCCACGATCATCACGTTTTCCGCGCGATTCTTCTGGTCGTCGCGTAACCACTCGGCATGTTCTCGATCTTCGCGGGTAGTGCGGCCACGGGACGCGGTGCCTTTCATCGGCTTTGCGGTAATGCGGCGCGCGCCCTCTATTTCGTCCACCCGAAAGAACAGTTCGGGCGAAAACGAGAGGATGCGGCGGCCCGTTTTCCAATGGATAAATGCGCCGTACTCCACCGGTTGCCGCTGACTCAGAAATGCATAGACCGCAGCCGAACTACCCGGCGCCTGCACCTGGTAGGGAATGGTGTAGTTGAGTTGATACACGTCGCCGGCGCGAATCCACTCGTGGATTGCCGCGATGCTCTCGGCATATTGCTCTTCCGCGATCGCCAGCGCCGCGTCCACACGAGGTGCGGCGGCAGGCCCCGTGGCGGGCTCCGATGCGCTGGGCCTGAAGGCAGCAAGTCCCTGAGGCTCGCCCTCTAGAAATCCACCTGTCCGATGATCGAATGAGTGGCAATGTTCGAAGATTCCAAACCAAGCCAGCGGCTGGCCGGCGCGGCCCGGACACATTGCGGCCTTCGGCTCAAAACAGTTGCCGCACTCGTAGGTAAAAAAGCCTGCGGCATGATGGCCGGCTGCAACGGCACTCTCGATCTGAGCAAAGAGGTCGGTCAGTTCGGCGGGCGTGTGAGCTTCGACGATCGACAAAGGAGCGGTGAAAAGCCGGCTTAAGGAATCGGATCGAGACTCATTCGCGCCTTCCCGGGCGCTTTCGAGCAATACGGTGGCCGGTGTATGCTCCACCAGCGCGTACACTTCGGCGGGAAGGGAATGCCGGCGATTCAGAGTCCGCCCTCTACTGCACCGTCAGCACCATGGTCGTGTCTTGTGTGATGGCGGTGATGCCGTTGCTGGACTGCGCGGTGACCGTGATGGTGTAACTACCGGCAGGCGTGGGAATATTGGCTTGCGGGCCGTGGTTCAGATAGTAGTAGCGCGGATTGCAGGCGGTGGTGCCCAGAGTTGCAACCAGGGCCAGCAGCGCCATCAGCACAAACCGGCTCAGCCATCGGCGGCGGCGCGCGCCCCAGGCCAAACCACCCAGCCCCAGCGCTCCTGGCAGCAGAATGGCCCACGCAATGGGACTCGCCGTGTGTACCGGTGGCGTCGCCATGGCTGTGGTTCCCTGCGCCTGAGTCTGGATGATCATGGTGCTGGTCGGTGGGCAGGCAGATGCGGGAGACCCAGCCGCACAGCTTGCCGGGGTTGCGGGCAGGATTTCAACCGTCTCCGGCGTGAACGAGCAGGACGATTGATCCGGAAGTCCCGAGCAGGAAAGCTGAACAAACATCGGCGACGTCAGCGATGCGTTGTTCTGCGGGGTGACGGTGGCAATGAGAGTGCCGGCCTGACCCGCCGTCAACACCATCGGCAGAGTGGTGGCCGGGGACACCGCCGCCACGCTCACAGCAAAATTGGGTGTTCCCGAGGTTCCCGTGGTTAACGCATGTACGCGCGAGGCGGAAGTGCGGTAGACTGCGTCGCCGGTATAAGTTGCGCTTAGCGAGTGGTCGCCGCCGGGCAATGAGACTTCGGAGGTGGCTGCGCCCGTGGCGTCAAGTACCGCGCCGGCTATCGGACGTCCCTGGTCGGTGAAGGTCACGGCTCCCGTCGCCGGCTGCCCGTCCTCGCCGGTCACGGTCACATGGAGAGTCGCCTGCGTTTGTCCGGCAACGTCGCGGGTCTCCACGGTCATCGCGGTTTCAGAGGCCGCATTCGCCGCGGCCAGCGCACACGCCGGCAAGGCCAGCGCGAAACCCAGCGCGATACTTAGCCCTGCAACCAACTCAAGCCGCAATCCGCGGCAGATCAAACCTCTCACGTGCACCTGCTCCAAATCTCAAGAAAAGATCAAATCCCGGTTTACAAAAGCGTAGATTCCTATTGTATCTGGCTTGGCCGCGCTCAGGCCAACCAGCACACGGCTATTCCCCGTCCATTGGTTGGACGGTCCGCGCCCGGAATAGACAGGAAGGGCTTGTCGATTACTCGGTTCTGAGCGCCTCCATTGGATCGACTGACGCGGCACGCCGTGCGGGGATGAAAGACGCACCGATTGCCAGCAGCAAGATGGCGATTGCGGCCAGGGCGAGAACGATTGGGTCAAGAGGATCGACCTGAAACAGCATGGAACGCAGCAGACGGGTGGCGAAGACGGCGGAGACCGTGCCGAGAATGCAGCCGGCCATGCCCAGCTTGACCCCGGAAGCAAGAATCAGGCGCACGATGCTGGAACGTTGCGATCCAAGCGCCAGGCGAATGGCCATCTCCTGGGTGCGCAGAGCGGCGGAGAATGCGGTGACGCTGTAGATGCCCAGCAAGACCAGCAGGATGGCGGCGGCCGCGAAGGCCGAGATGATGGCGGTGTTGAAACGGCGCGAAGCCTGGTCTTCAGAAACCACGTTGTCCATGGATTCAACCTGGCTGAGCGGAAGCTGCGGATCGATGGAGCGGACCACGGCTCGGAGCGAGCTCGCCATCTGCTCCGGTTGCATTTGACTGCGCAGCACAATGGTGCCGCCCAACCCGGTAAGCATTCCGGGAGGTGCAAACGATCCGGCTGCCGCTTTGAACTGGCTTGCCGGAACGTAAAACTGCTCACCTGTGGGCAAATCGGCGGCTAACTGCTTCACCTCGCCAATCTCGCCCACAACGGTGAGCCATGGCAGGTCGGCCTCCTTGGGGCCGCGATGGAGCCGCTTGCCGATGGGGTCCTGGCCCGGCCAGTAGTGCTCGGCGAGGGTGCGATTGACGATCACCACAAGAGGAGCGCCGGCGTTATCGGCATCGGTGAAGGCGCGTCCACGCAGGATGGGAATGCCCTGCGCCTCAAAGTAGTTGCCCGTGACCTGCGGAATCCAGGCAATGTTCAATCCCGCTCCGGAGGGAGGGACGTAGCCATCCGGAGTGAAGGTGCCCCCGAAGTCGATGCCCGCAACCGGCAGCAGAGTGGTCACACCCATGGCCTGAACGCCGGGAAGCTGCTCCAGCCGCGTCCGCAGCGCAAGGTTGAACGCGTCGATGGCGGCCTGGGTGGAGTACTGCTGACGCGGCAGGCTGTAAGCGGCGGTGAGCGTGTGATCGGCGCGGAAGCCAATATCGACGGAGCGCAGTTTTTCAAAGCTGCGCAGCAGCAGACCTGAAGCTGTGATGAGCACCAGGGCAACCGCCAATTCCGCCACCACCAGCGCCGACCGCAGGCGCGCGCTTCCGCTGCCGGCCGTGCCGGTGCGGCCACCTTCCTTCAATGCTTCATTCACTCTGGTGCGCGCAGCGGAAACGGCTGGGATGAGTCCGCAGAGCAGGCCGGTGAGAACCGCCAATCCGAGCGCGAATGCGGCCACTCTCCAGTCGATGCCAATCGAGCTGATGCGCGGAAGCGTCTCCGGCAAAAAGCTCACGCCCACGCGCAGAGCGGCGACCGCCAGCAAGAGGCCCAACAGCCCACCAGCACCGCTGAGCATCAACGCTTCAATCAGAGAATGCCTGAGAATCGCGGCTCCACTTGCACCGAGCGCGAGCCGCACTGAGATTTCGCGGCGGCGGCGAATCACGCGGACCAGCAGCAGTCCAGCAAGGTTGGCGCAGGCGATAAAAAGAACCACCACCACCGCGAGAAACAGCATGCGGACCATGGGGCGAGCCTCGCTTACCGTGGTTTCATCGAGTCTCTGCACCAGTGGGTGAATGCGGCGGCGAGAGAGCGCCCGGGGAAAGTTGCGCATGATCTCCTGCGCCGCGCCCACCGCATCCTGCTGGGCCTGCGCGGGCGTGATGCCCGGCTTCAAGAGCCCAACCATCTCAAAGACCCAGGCGCCGGCGCCCTGCACCAGCTCCGCCTGGGTAAAGCTCATCGGCACCCACAACTCCGAACGGTTCAACTGCCCCGGAACCAGAGGGAACTCGAATTCGCGCGGCATGACTCCGATGATTTCGTACGGCTTGCGTTCGAGCAGAAGCTTTTGCCCCAGGATGTGCGGGTCGCCATGGAAACGGCTCTGCCAGGTCTGGTAGCTGATCAAAGCAACCTGCTGACCGTTGTCATCCTCCTGCTGGGTAAACGGGCGGCCGATTAAGGGCGAAACGCCAAGCACACGGAGCATGCTTGCCGTCAGGCGCGCGCCATTGATCTCGGCCGGCTCGCCCTGGCCCGAGAGCTCATACGTGGTTTGCGTATAGGCGCCCAGATCGGAGAAAGCGTGCGTGTCGCGCATATAAGTGCGAACCCCAGGGGCCGTTACGCCGGGTGTGCCGGATTCATACTTGACGCCCTCAAGAATGTCGCCAAGCGTGACCAGGCGGTCCTGATTTTGAAAAGGCAAGGGCCGCAGCAACACGCCTTCCACAATGGAGAAGATGGCGGTGGTTGCGCCGATGCCAAAGGCCAGCGTGAGCACGGCGGTGAGCGTGAATCCGGGAGTTCTGCGCAGTTGACGCAGGGCAAACCTCAGGTTTCGCAGCAGGGATTCCATTTGTGCCTCCATGCGCAGGGGCGCGCTTGTATGAGCGATTCTCGGTACCGGCAAATCTAGACTGTTTGACTTTGCAGGGGTTGGAA